>Ga0068858_100001778_pt1 | contig 21987 bp, 19 predicted proteins | sample KBSSwiS12_FD_66589 | JGI IMG/M metagenome (GOLD analysis project Ga0068858, IMG submission 66589) | Switchgrass rhizosphere microbial communities from Kellogg Biological Station, Michigan, USA - KBS Switchgrass S1-2 | ecosystem: Host-associated > Plants > Roots > Rhizosphere > Soil ...
GGCCCTCAGTCCGGGCGACCGGCCTTCGCCTGCAGCGGCCGACCCGCCGCCTTCCAGCCGTCGATCCCGCCGCGCAGGAATCGCGCCGCGATCCCTTGCGAGCGCAGCCGCAACGCCGTCGCGCGGCCGACCTCGTGGCCGTAGACGCAATAGACGACGACCTCGGCGCCGACCGGAACCTCCGCTGACCACGCGGCGACGGCCGCCGGATCGCGCCAGCTCGCGCCCGGGATCAGCGCATCGGCCTTCTCGAACATGCCGGCGCGGCGAACGTCGAAGAGCGTCGCGCCCGACAGCTCTTCCTGGCCGACCCCGAACGCGTCGCTCGCGCCGTCGACGGCTGACTGATAGCGCTCGTACACGCCGGCCCAGTCGACGTTGGCCATGAAGGCGTCGACGTAGGCGCCGGCGGCGGCGCCGAAGTCGAGGTGGTAGGCGTGCTCGTACATGTCGAGCGCGAGCAGGGGCACGCCGCCGGCGAGCGAGTGCGTGTGGTCGGCGCACCAGGCGTTGACGAGCGAGCCGTCGCCGGGCATGAAGGTGAGCAGGACCCAGCCCGAGCCGCCGCCGAGCGCCTTGCCCATCGCTGCGAACTCGGCGCGCCAGCGCGCGACGCTGCCGAAGCTCGCGTCGAGCGCGAGTGCCATCGCCGGCGTCATCGTCGTGCCGTCGCCGCCGAGCGACGCGAAGTAGAGCTCGTGCAGGCGCATCGAGTTGGCGGCGACGAGCTCCTCGCGCTTCAGGCCGTTGAGCTTGAAGCCGGGCGCGGTGGCGACGTCGAGCGCCGCCAGCTGCGCGCGGATCGCGTTGAGTCGCTTGACGGCGCCGCCATAGTTGTTGCGGTGGTGGCTGAGCAGCAGGTTGGCCGACAGTCCGCGCAGCGCCGCAGGGTCGACGGCGAGCTCTTGAATTTTCGCTTCCATGGATCTCTCCTCGAGGGTTCAGCGCACCAGCAACGGTGCGGTCATCGTCCACGCCAGGCCGGCCAGCCCCGACGCCAGGACGACCGGAATGACGCCGACCTTGAACCGGAACAGCGCCAGCGCGGCGGCGGCGCCGACGATCGCGGCCGGCCATTCGAACCGGCCGCTCCAGCCCGTCGGCCACAGCACGTGGTATGCGAAGAACACGGCGAGGTTGACGATCACGCCGACGACCGCCGCGGTGATCGCGGTGAGCGGCGCGGTGAACCGGAGGTTGCCGTGCGTCGACTCGATCAGCGGTGCGCCGACGAAGATGAACAGGAACGACGGCAGGAAGGTGAAGAAGGTGGCCACGGCGGCCGCCGCCGCGCCCGCGGCGAAGAGCGACTCGGTGCCGAAGATCGCTCGCGTCCAGCCGCCGACGAAGCCGACGAACGACACCACCATGATCAGCGGCCCCGGCGTCGTCTCGCCGAGGGCGAGGCCGTCGATCATCTGCGCTGCGCTCAGCCACTGGTGCTGCTCGACGGCGCCCTGGAACACATAGGGCAGCACCGCGTAGGCGCCGCCGAAGGTGAGCAGGGCCGCCTTGCTGAAGAACCACGCCATCTGCGGCAGCACCGCGTCGCGGCCGAACGCGGCGACGAGGGCGCCGATCGCGGCGAGCCAGAGGGCGAGGCAGACGATCAGCACGCGCGCCAGTCGTGGCCACGTGAAGCGCGCGTGCGTCGGCGTCGGCGTGTCGGCGTCGATGAGCGCCGGGGCGCCGCCGCTGGCGGCCGGGCCGTGGCCGGTGCGCGCTGCGAACTTGTCGGGCGCGACCCGCCCGCCGAGAAAGCCGATGACGCCCGCCGTCAGCACGATCAGCGGGAACGGCAGCTTGAACGCGAAGATGGCGAAGAACGCCGCGACGGCGATGCTCCACAACCAGACGTTGCCGAGCGTGCGCTTGCCGATCCGCACCGCCGCCGACAGCACGATCGCCGTGACCGTGGGCTTGATGCCGTAGAAGATTCCCGCCACCGCGGGAACGTTGCCGAACGCCATGTAGACCCACGACAGGGCGATCAGGATCAGCAGCGACGGCAGGACGAAGAGGGCGCCGGCGACGATGCCGCCCCACGTGCGGTGCATGAGCCAGCCGATGTAGGTCGCCAGCTGCTGCGCCTCGGGGCCGGGCAGGAGCATGCAGTAGTTGAGCGCGTGCAGGAACCGGCCTTCCGAGATCCAGCGGCGCCGGACGACGAGGTCTTCGTGCATCAGGGCGATCTGCCCGGCCGGCCCGCCGAAGCTGACGAATCCGAGCTTGAACCAGTACGCGAGCGCCTGGCGCGCGCTGACCGGTGCCGGTACCGCGCTGTCGGGCGCCGTGGTCGCGGGCAAGGCGCCGCTGCTCATTCGGCCCCGCCGAGCGCCGCATGGAGTGAATCGAAGACGTCGCACGCCGCGGCGAGGAGCGCGTCGTCGTCGGCGTGGCGCGCCTGCAGGCCGCGCAGCACCGCTTCGACGCCGGCGGCCTGATCGACCGGGATGCCGCCGACGTCGAGGAAATGGACGAGTTCGCCAAGGCGCTGCACGGCCAGATCGCCGTCGAGGCCGAAGCTGTGGGCGACGACCTCGAAGGTGACGCGGTCGTCGACGTGGCTGAAGCGGGCACCGTCGAAGTCGAAGCCGACCGCGCTTTTGGGACACCGCCTCGGGTCGTCGAGCCAGAGGAAACGGGCTTCGGCGTCGACGAAGCGGCGCACCAGCCAGGCGGTCGCGAGGCGATCGACCCAGGGGCGCTTGCGCGTCGCCCAGGTCCTGCCCTGGTACGACTCCTTCGCCAGTCGTTTCACCGCGGCGGCGCTGCGGCCGGGCTCGCCGGGGGAGAGCCGTCGCACGATCTCGTTGCGCAGCGTGGCGAAGGCCCGCGACGCATCCTCCTGCGCCTTGCCCGCGAAGAAGTCGATCGCGCGGAGCGCCGCCCACTGCTGGTCGAGCGAGCGGAGCAGCCTGCGCAGGGCGGGCTCGGCGTGCGCCCTCAGGCCCGCGCGCGCATCCTTCAAGGCGCCCGCGAACGTCGCGTACTGCTCGCTGCGGTCGAAGCGTTTGCGGAACGCCTTTTCCTGCGCGCCGTCGCGCGCCTGCAGCTCGAGCAGGTGCGCGTCGGCGCCGCTCTCCTCGATGTCGCGCTGGATCGCGCGCAGGTCGGCCGCCGTCGCGGCACTTGCGGGCAGGAGGTAGACGCCGTCGCGCAGCGGCGCGCAGCCGGTGCCCTTGAGGGCCCGCCAGATGCGCACGCGCAGGCCGCTCGGCGCGGTCGGCAGCGAGGCGGCGAGGACCAGCCAGTCGGTCATGAAGCAACTATCGCACGGTGTGACGATTGCTACAACTTCGTCCCGCGCAGGCGAAAAAAAGCCCGGATCGCTCCGGGCTTTCGCTCAGCACCGCTCGTGCGGCGCTTGTTCTTCTTGTCGAGCTCAGGCCTTCTTGCCCTTGGTGGCGCGGACGGCGGTCGTCGACATCGCGTTGAAGTTCGCTTCCGCGACTTCAGCGGCTTGCTTGGCGGCCTTCTGCGCCGTCTCGATGGCGTTGTTCGCCGCGGCAACCGCCGACTTGATCAGCGCGACGCCGTTCTCGGTGCCGGCCGGCGCGTTCTTGACGGCCGTGTCGACGATCGCCATGAACTTGGCTTGCGCTTCAGCGGCTTGCGCTTCGGCAACGCGCGAGACTTCGGCGCCGGTCGAGGCGGCGATCTCGTACACGTAGCGGCCGTAGGCGGCGGCCTTCTCGGCGGCCGGCTGCATCAGGCTCGTTTGCAGAGCGACCAGCTCTTGCGGGTCCTTGGCGGACAGGGCGAGCTTCGTGTTCTGCGCGGCTTCGGCCATCGCGGTCTTGGCGGCGGAGATGTTCAGCTCGATGAGCTTCTCGACGCCTTCGAACGCCTTGCCGGACAGGCCGAAGAAGGTGTCGATGTTGGACTTTTGCGTGTTGACGATTTGTTCGACGGTGATCATGTGGGGTCTCCTGGAGCGGTGGGTGGGATCGTAGCCTTTTGCGGTTGCGATATGCTGCACTGCAACATGACTGAAGTATAGAGGGCCGACCGGGGATTGCAAGCGATTTTTGGTGCGCCGCACCATGTTAGTAGGGTACCCCTAGGAACCGGCCGGCGGCGCCTTTTCGGGCAGCTGAGCAGGGCGTCCGCACAATGGCGCCGATGCAGGCGTTCCACTCCGACCGTCACCTCCTGCCGCTGCCTCCGGGGCATCGGTTCCCGCGCTCCAAGTACCGGCTCCTGCGCGAGCGCGTGGCGGGTCTGGTCGACCTCGAAGCGCACGAGGCCGAGCCCGTCGGCGACGCCGACCTGGCCCGCGTCCACGAACCGGCGTATGTCGCCGCGGTGACATCGGGGACGCTCGGCGCGGCCGAGCAACGGGCGATCGGCTTCCCGTGGAGCGCGGAGATGGTCGAGCGCTCGCGCCGCTCGGTCGGCGCGACCCTGGCCGCCGCCCGGGCGGCGCTCGTCGAAGGCGTCGCTGCCAACCTCGCCGGCGGAACGCACCATGCGTCGGCGTCGCGCGGCAGCGGCTACTGCGTCTTCAACGATGTCGCCGTCGCGGCGCGAATCCTGCAGGCCGAGGTTCCTCGCCTCCGGATCGTCGTCGTCGACCTCGACGTCCACCAGGGCGACGGCACCGCGGCGATCTTCGCCGGCGATGCGAGCGTGTTCACGATCTCGCTCCACGGCGCGAAGAACTTTCCATTCAGGAAGGTCGCGAGCGACCTCGACGTCGCCTTGCCCGACGGCTGCGGCGATGCCGAGTACCTGCGCGCGCTCGATCAGGCGCTCGACGTGCTCGACCAGGCGAACGGCGAGCGATCGTTCGGCCTCGCCTTCTACCTGGCCGGCGCCGACCCGCACGAAGGCGACCGGCTCGGCCGCCTCAAGCTCAGCGCCGGCGGCCTGCTCGAGCGCGACCGCCGCGTCCTCGCGCGGCTCGGCGCGCTGCGCATCCCGGTCGCGCTGGCGATGGCCGGCGGCTACGGCCACGACCTCGACGTCACCGTCGCGATCCAGGCGGCGACGATCGCGGCCGCGATCGACGCCTGGCAGGCGTGGCGCCACCACCGCTCGCGCGCCGGCGACGCCGCGGCGGCGGCGCCTTCTGCGCAACCGGCGCTGGCCACCGACAATCGCGGCCCATGACCGCCCGCGACGATTCCGACCCCTCCGCGCCGTCCGCGTCCACGAACTCCAGTCACGCGGCCGCGATCGACCGCCCCGCGCCTGCGCCGCGCTCGCGCTATCGCCGCTTCGTTCCGCTGTCGACGCGCTGGACCGACAACGACGCCTATGGCCACCTCAACAACGTCGTCTACCTGAGCCTCTTCGACAGCGCCATCAACGCCGAGCTCGTCGCCGCCGGCGCGCTCGACATCACGCACGGCGCGGTGATCGGCCTCGTGGTCGAGACCGGCTGCCACTTCTTCTCGTCGCTCGCGTTCCCGCAGGCGCTCGAGGCCGGCCTCGCGGTCGCGCGGATCGGCCGCACCAGCGTCTCCTACGAGGTCGGCATCTTCGCCGCCGGCGTGGCCGAGAGCGCGGCCCACGGCCGCTTCGTCCACGTCTACGTCGATCGCCAGACGCGCCGGCCGGTGCCCCTGCCCGATCGACTCCTCGCCTTCGTGAAAGCCCTGCAATGACCGATGCCGCCACCGCTCGCGCAGTCGACGAGGCGATCACCTCGCGCCACTCGATCCGCGCCTTCCTGCCGACGCCGGTGCCGCGCGAGACGATCGAAGAGATCCTCGCCGTCGCCTCGCGCGCGCCGTCGGGGACGAACACGCAGCCGTGGCACGTCGCGGTCCTCACCGGCGCAGCGCTGCAGTCGCTGTCGATGAAGCTCGTCGCCGCCTACGACGACCCGGTAGAGCGCGCCCGCCACACCGAGGAGTACGCGTACTACCCGACCGAGTGGAAGTCGCCCTTCATCGACCGGCGCCGCAAGGTCGGCTGGGACCTCTACGGCCTGCTCGGCATCGCCAAGACCGACAAGGAGCGAATGCACGCTCAGCACCGGCGCAACTACGAATTCTTCGGCGCGCCGGTCGGCTTCATGTTCACGATCGACCGGATCATGCGGCAGGGCAGCTGGCTCGACTTCGGCATGTTCCTCGAGAACATCATGGTCGCGGCGCGCGGGCGCGGCCTCGACACCTGCCCGCAGGCGGCGTTCACGCCGTTCCATCGCCTGATCACCGAGGCGATCGGCATCCCCGAGGACCAGCAGCTCGTCTGCGGCATGTCGCTCGGCTGGCGCGACCCCGGCGCGATCGAGAACACGCTCATCACCGAGCGCGAGCCGGTCGCGCGCTTCACCCGCTTCCTCGATTGAGGTCGGGCGCTCGCTCGACGTCTCCGATCGACCCTCGACCGACGCTGGCCATGCCCGCATCGATCCTCGTTTGCCGCCGCATCTTTGCCGACGTCGTCGCGCGCCTGCGCGAGCACTTCGAGGTCGAGTCGAACGACGCCGACGACGTCTGGAGCCGCGACGAGCTGATCCGGCGCCTCCAGGGCAAGGACGGTGTCTTCGTCACCGGCACGCAGGCGATCGACGCGGCGCTCCTCGACGCCTGCCCGCGGCTGCGCGCCGTGTGCAGCCTCGCGGTCGGCTACAACAACATCGACGTGCCGGCGTGCAGCGCGCGCGGCGTCGCGGTGAGCAATGCGCCCGGGGTGCTGACCGAGACGACCGCCGACTTGGGCTTCGCGCTGGTGATGGCGGCGGCGCGGCGCATCAGCGAGAGCGAGGCGTTCGTGCGTCGCGGCGAGTGGACGAAGTGGAGCGTCGACCTGTTCGCCGGCAGCGACGTCCACGGCGCGACGCTCGGCATCCTCGGCATGGGCCGGATCGGCCAGGCGATCGCACGCCGCGGCGCGCACGGCTTCGCCATGAAGGTGATCTATCACAACCGCTCGCCGCTGCCCGCCGCCGAAGCCGTATCGCTCGGAGCGCGCTACGTTTCGCGCGAGGCGCTGCTGCGCGAAGCGGACCACTTGGTCATCGTCGTGCCGTACAGCGCCGAGTCGCATCACCTCGTCGGCGCCGCCGAGCTGGCGCTGATGAAGCCGACGGCGACGCTCGTCAACATCGCCCGCGGCGGCGTCGTCGACGATGTCGCCCTCGCCGCGGCGTTGCGCGAAGGGCGGATCGCGGCGGCCGGCCTCGACGTCTTCGAAGGCGAGCCCAGCGTCCACCCGGACCTGCTCGCCTGCCGCAACGTCGTCCTGACGCCGCACATCGGCAGCGCCAGCCTGCCGACGCGACGCGCGATGGCGTCGCTCGCCGCCGAGAACCTGGTCTGCCTGCTCGACCCGGCGGCGGGCCGGCCGGCGCCGACGCTGCTCAACCCGGAAGCGCTCGCCCGGCGACTGTAGGAGCGAGCCCACAGGCCGCTCCGGCAGGGACCGATAGGTCGACCACGATGTGGTGCCGAGAATCACCCGGATGAGAACTCCGCTCGCCGCGTGGCGCGCCGGTGTGCGTTGGCCGTTGGCGCTGATCGCGCTCGTTGCCGCGCTCTTCGTCGCGATCCTCGTCTGCGAAGCGATCGGCTGGCCGTTTCTGGTCGGCCCGATCCAGCACCGGCTCGAGGCGATGCTCGATCGTCGCGTCGTCCTCGGCGGCGATGCGCAACCCGCCTCGGGGGTTCGCATCGGCCTGCTCGGCAGCGTGCGCGTCCGCGCCGGGTCGATCGAGATCGGCGCGCCGGCGTGGAGCCCGACGCCGCACACGCTGCTCGCGCGCGAGGCGAACCTGAAGCTCGGCTACGTCGACCTCTGGCGCGCCTGGCACGGTGCGCCCCTGCGCATCGCCAGCCTGGACGCAGCGTCGCTCGACGCGTTCCTCGAGCGCCGGGCCGACGGCCGCGCTTCGTGGCAGTTCGGCAAGAAGAAGGACGAGCAGGCCGACCGCGCGGAGGCGTCGCTGCCGACCTTCGGCAGGCTCGCCGTCGGCGACGGGCACGTGCTCTATGTCGACGAGGTGCTGCCGGCCGGCATCGATGCGCGCTTCGCGCTGAGCGAGGGCAGCGCTCCCGGCGGCGAGGCTTCGGCACGCTTGCCCGCGGGCGCCTCTTCCGCGGCGAGCGACTCGGCGTCGGCACCGTCGGCGGCGGCGAGCGGCGGCATCGTCATCCGCGCCGGGGGCGCCGCGGGCAATGCGACCGTCGCCGACAGCGTGCGCTTGGGGCCGGGCGAAAGCGGCCTGCGCCTGAAGGCCGTCGGGCAGTACCGGCAGCTGCCGGTTCGCGTCGACCTCGGCACCGCCGGCGTGCTCGGCTTCTTCGCCGAAGGCGCCGAGTCGAGGGCGCAGCCCGTCTCGCTGCGCGCGCTCATCGCTCGGACCCGGCTCAGCTTCGACGGCACGACGCTCGATCCGCTTCACTTCACCGGCCTCAAGGGAAGGTTCAAGCTCGCGGGGCCGTCGCTCGGCAACGTCGGCGACGTGCTCGGCATCACGCTGCCGACGACGCCGCCGTTCGACACCCACGGCACGCTGGTCAAGGACGGCGTCGTGTGGAAAGCGGTGTTCGAGTCGGCGAGCATCGGCTCGAGCCGGCTCGACGGCGCCTTCACCTACGACAAGCGGCCGAAGGTGCCGTTGCTCTCGGGACGGCTCGGCGGCTCGCGCGTGCTCCTCGCCGACCTCGGCCCGACGATCGGCACGCCGGCGCCCGGCAGCGGCGAAGCGAAGAGCGCCGCCGCGAGCGGCGGCCGCGTCATTCCGGACAAGAAATTCGACCTGCCGTCGCTGCGCGCGATGGACGCCAACATCCTCATCAACGTCGGCATGTTCGACTCTGGCACCGATGTCCTCGAGCCGCTCCACAACACGCGCGCTCATCTCCTCCTCGCCGACGGCGTGCTGACGATCGCGGATTTCGAGGGCACGACCGCGCAGGGCAAGCTCGCCGGCTACCTGCAGCTCGACGGCCGCGGCAAGGAAGCGCTCTGGACCGCCGACATGCGCCTGCTCGGCGTCAACCTCGCGCAGTGGCTGCGGATCCAGCGCAAGGGCGATGCGCCGCCCTATCTCTCGGGCAAGCTCGACGCGCTGGTCAAGGTCAAGGGCAGCGGTCGCTCGACCGCGGAGATCCTGGCCAGCCTCGACGGCGACCTGCGCATGCACATGCGCGACGCCGCCGTCTCGCACCTCGCCGTCGAAGCGGCCGGCATCGACGTCGCCCAGGCCCTCGGCGTGATGGTCAAGGGCGACGATGCGCTGCCGATCCAGTGCAACGTCGCCGACCTCGACGTCGTCAAGGGGGTCGCCCGGCCGAAGGTGTTCGTCGTCAACACCCGCGATTCGACGATCTGGATCGACGGCACGGTGTCGCTGCGCGACGAGAGCCTCGACTTGCGATTCGTCGTGTCGCCGAAGGACTTCAGCCCGCTGACGCTGCGCACGCCGGTGCGCGTCCGCGGCACGCTGGGCAAGCCGGCGGTCTCGCTCGAGCTCGGCAAGCTCGTCGGCAAGGCCGGCGCTGCCGGTCTGCTCTCTTTGCTCAACCCGCTGGCGGCGATCATCCCGTTCATCGACCCCGGGGCGAAGAAGGATGCAGAACAGGCCGACAGCGAGTGCGCCGCGCTCGCGCGCACGAGCGGCGTCATTCCATCGCCGGTGCGCAACCCGAAGTCGGCGCACGTGCCGCCGGCACCGCCGGCTGCCTCTGCCGCCGCCTCGGGCTCGACCGCCGCGGGCCCGGCCCCGGCGGTCGCGAAGCCCTGATCAGGCGCCGGGCTTGGCGCGCTGGTTGAGGAGCGGGTCCTCGCCCTTCGCGTGCGACTTGCCTTCGGCCTCGGCGCGCTCCATGTCTTCGGCTTCGCGCGCGTCGTCGGGCGCGGCGTCGCGCGCCGCCGGCTCGACCTTGCCCGACTCGGCGAAATCACGGCTCGCCTTGTCGTAGCGACGGCCGGCGTCGTAGTCGCCTTCGCCCTGCACTTTGTCCTTGCTCGGTGTGGTGGCCATGCGAATGTCTCCTTCGCGGTGGTTTGAAAAAGCGGCCTAGGCCGCGGCGGCTGCCGCCTGCGGCTCGGCCACCTCGTCGGTGACGACGTCGAAGCGCAGCAACGAGCTCGGGCCGAAGCACATCGTGATCGGCACGTCGCCCGCGTCGCGGCCGCGTGCCATCACGATGCGGCCGATGCGGCGGGTGTTGTGGCGAGCGTCGGACGTGTACCAGCGGTCGCCGAGGAAGACCTCGAACCAGGCGCTGAAATCCATCGGCCCGGCGGCCGGCACGCCGATGTCGCCGAGGTAGCCGGTGGTGTAGCGCGCCGGGATGTTCATGCAGCGACACAGGGTGATCGCCAGGTGCGTGAAGTCGCGGCACACGCCTTCCTTCTCGCGGAAGGCGTCGAGCGCAGTCCGCGTCGGCCGCGCCGTCTTGTAGTTGAACGTCAGGTGCTTGTGGACGAAATCGCAGATGGCGCGCACGCGCGGCCAGCCGGGCGCGGTGTGGCCGAACTGGTTCCAGGCGAACGGCAGCAGCTCGCTGTCGACCTCGCAGTAGCGGCTCGGCAGGAGGAACTGCAGCGTCGAGAACGGAAGCTCCGTCGGGTCGTGCTGGCGCGCCTCGAGGTTGACCTCGTCGAGCTCGCCGGAATCGCGGATGAGCGCGTCGTTGGTGATTCGCACCGTCGCCATGCCGACGGGCACGTTGACCCGGCCGCAATGGTTGCCGAAGGAGTCGATGTACTCCTCGGGCTCGAGGCCGCCGCTCACCCGCACCGACTCCGGCGCGACCAGGTCGTCGCGGCGCGAAGGGTGGACGCGAAGCAGGTAGATCAGCGCCATCGGCGTCGCGACGGCAAGCTCGATGTCGTATCCGATCCGGATCAGCATTGGCACGCTCCCATTTGGTTTGCGGCGATGGTTGCACGATGCGTGCCCGTGACACGTCCGACCATGCAGGGCGCGCCTGTAGGAAAGCGACGTGTGTTCGGGCTGTAGGCAGCGTCCGACGCCGCGGGGCGCGATCGCCCGGCTGATCGCGCCCCGCGTCGCCGCTATGGTGGGAGCCATGAAAACGGTCGCCGCTTCCACCTTGTCCGAACGCCTCGACCGCTTCCTCCGCTGGTTCTTCACCGCCTCGCCGGACGCCGCTGTCGTCACGCCCGCGCCGACGAAGCCGCGCAGCCGGACCGTCGCGCACCGCAAGCCCACCCGTCTTCGTCCTCAACACTCGGGCCCGGTTCGCGTGGCCGTCAAGGCAAAACAATGAGCGAGCAACGCGTGCTGTTCCTGCGCAAGGGCTTCATCGGCACCTGCGCCTTCGCGGCGCTTGTGCTGCTGGCGAGCTTCTATTCGATCGTCAACGGCGCGGTCGAGCGCGCCGCCAAGCAGCGCCTCGCCGTGAGCGGCGAGGTCCGCTCCCGCACGGCCTTCAGCGCGGTGCCGCGCCAGCCGCAGCGCGCGAACGCGTTGTTCGCCAGCGTCGGCAACTGACCTTTCGTCCGGTCCCTGGCCGCGCCGCCCGCGGCGCCACCCTGATAATCGCCGCGGGCCACGGCCCCGGCAGCGCGTCGCGCGGCCGCTCCCGGGTGCAATGCTGAATGGGTCGGGTCGAAGGCTCCCTCGTCGTCTGTGGCCAATGCGGGCTGGCGCACCGCTGGCAACCGTTGCTCGAAGCCTCGCAGGCACGCTGCACCCGCTGCGACGCGGTGCTTGCCCGCGCCCACCGGTTGTCGATCGAGGGCATCCTGGCACTGACGCTCGCTGCCGCGGCGGCCTACCTGGTCGCGATCAGCTCCCCGCTGATGTCGCTCAGCCTTCGCGGCGGCGCGGAAACCGCGACCTTGCCGCAGGCGATCTCGATCGCCTGGCAGAACGACCAGCAGCTCATTGCCATCCTGGCCGGGATCACCGCGCTGCTCGCGCCCGCGGCGTTCATCGGCTTGCGCCTGTACGTGCTGATCCCGCTCGCCGCCGGCAACAAGGCGCCGGGCTTCGCCTGGTGCGTCCGCGCCCTGCACCAGGCGGCGCGCTGGAACATGGTCGAGGTGTTCACGGTCGGCGTCCTGCTCTCGCTGGTTCGCCTCGCCGGGCTGGCCGACACGTCGCCCGAGCCGGGCCTGTTCGCGCTCGGCGCGATGACCGCGCTGTTCGCGGCGATCGAATCGGCCGGCCTGAAGCACCTGTGGTGGCACGTGCAATGAGCACGGAGGGCGACGAAGGAACCGGCGTCTACCTCGGTTGCGAGAGCTGCGGACTGGTGTCGCACGACGTCACCGGCGACGACCCGACGCTGGTCCAGCACTGTTCGCGCTGCGGCCACGTCCTGCACGCGACCAAGCCGTTCTCGCTGCAGCGCACCTGGGCCTGCATCGTCGCCGCAGCGGTCCTCTACGTCCCCGCCAACACGTTGCCGGTGATGGAGACGACGTCGGCGCTGCAGCACGACGAGCACACCCTGCTCGGCGGCATCCACGAGCTCTGGCTCGACGGCTCGTGGGGGCTGGCGATCATCGTCTTCATCGCCAGCATCGCCGTGCCGGTGCTGAAGATCGCGGTCCTCGCCCTGCTCGCGTGGACGGTGCGCTTCAACCCCGACTGGCGCCGCCTCGAGCGGGCGCGCCTGTACCGGCTGATCGAGACGGTCGGCCACTGGTCGATGCTCGACGTCTACGTCGTCGTCCTGCTCGCCGCGACGGTCCGCTTCGGGCCGCTCGCCAGCGTCAGCACCGGCGCCGGCCTGTTGTCGTTCGCCGCCGTCGTCGTTCTCACCTTGCTCGCGACCTGGTCGTTCGACCCCCGCCTGATCTGGCGCGATCCGCCCGCCCCGCCGAACCCGCCCGATGGAAGAAGACTCGCCTGACGCGCCGCTCAAGCCGCCCGGGGAGCCGGGCGGTCCGGCGCCGGTGTCTGCGCCGGACTTTCCGCCGCCGCGCGTCGTCAAGGCGCGGCGCTGGAACGTCTCGCTCGTCTGGCTGGTGCCTTTCGTCGCGGTCGCGATCGCCGCCTCGATGCTGGTGCGGTCGATCTTCCTGATCGGCCCCCGCATCGAGATCCAGTTCAAGTCGGCCGACGGGGTCGAAGCCGGCAAGACCGAGGTCCGCTACAAGGAGGTCGTGATCGGCAAGGTGCTTTCGGTCGCCTTGCGCGACGACCGCCAGAGCGTCGGCGTCGTCGTCCAGCTCGATCGCTCGGCGGCGAGCTTCGCGGTCGAGGACACCACGTTCTGGGTCGTGCGGCCGCGCATCGGCACCGGCGGCGTGAGCGGCCTGGGCACGTTGTTCTCGGGCGCCTACATCGGCACCGATGCCGGCGTCTCGGACAAGTCGCGCAGCGTCTTCGTCGGCCTCGAAGCGCCGCCTTTCGTGCTGCGTGGCGAGCCCGGCTCGATCTTCGTCCTGCGCTCCGAGGACCTCGGCTCGCTCGACGTCGGCTCGCCGGTGTTTCATCGCCGCACGCCGGTCGGCCGGGTCGTCGGCTACACCCTCGACGCCGAGCGCGACGAGCTGTCGCTGAAGATCTTCGTCGAGGCGCCGTACCAGAAGCTCGTCACCCTGAACAGCCGTTTCTGGAACGCGAGCGGCATCGACCTGACGCTGAACGCGAGCGGCCTGAGCGTCAACACGCAGACCCTCGCCTCGGTGCTCGCCGGCGGTCTCGCCTTCGATGCGCCGCCGGACCTGGCACGCGCGCCGCAGGCGCCCGAGAACACCGTGTTCACGCTTTTTTCCGATCGTCGCTCGGCGCTTGCGCCGCCAGACGGCGTCGCGGTGCCGGTGCGGATGGTCTTCGACCAGTCGGTGCGCGGACTGACGCCGGGAGCGGGAATCGACCTGCTCGGCGTCGACATCGGCCGCGTTCGCAGCGTCGCCCTCCAGTACGACGCGCAGCGCCATCGCTTCCCGATCGAGGTCATGGCGGAGATCTATCCGCTCCGGCTCGGCGCGGTGCGCGAGGCGCTGCTGCGCGATGCCGGGGGTGCGGGCGACGCCGTCGTCCTGCAACAGCTCGTTGCCAGCGGCCTGCGCGCGCAGCTGCGCACGGGCAACCTGCTCACCGGCCAGCTCTACGTCGCGCTCGACTTCATCCCGGGTCCGCCGAAGACCGCGTCGATCGGCGCCGACGGCGCCGTGCGCATGCCGACTGCGCCCGGGACGCTGAGCGAGCTGCAGCCGCAGATCGCCGAGATCGTCCAGAAGGTGAGCAAGATCCCGTTCGACGACATCGGCCGCGACCTGCGCACGACGCTGCGCAGCACGAACGCCGCGATCGGCCAGCTGACGCCCGACGCGCAGAAGGCGCTCGCCGAAGTGACGCGGACGTTGAACAGCGCCCAGAAGTCGCTCGAGAACCTGGACCGCAACGTCACCGACGCCAGCTCGCCGGTGCAGCGCAACCTCGAGGACACCTTGCAGGAGCTGCAGCGCACGGCGCGGGCGCTGCGCCTGCTTTCCGACTACCTGCAAAAGCATCCGGAAGCGCTCCTGCGCGGCAAGCCCGCCGACGCGCCGGTGCCGAACCGCTGAGGCGCCATGCGACCCCGACTGCATCTTCTTCGTCGCCCGGTGCGTTCGCTGCGGCGGGCCGGCCTCGTCCTCGGCGTGCTCGCCCTCGCCGCGTGCGGCACGCCGCCGCCGACCCACTTCCACAGCCTGATGCCGAGCGAGGTCGCGGCGCGGTCGGCGGCGCCTGCGGCGAGCGGCGTCGTCTTCCGCCTCGAGCCGATCCGCCTCCCGGCGCAGGTCGACCAGCCGCAGTGGCTGGTCCAGCTCGGCGACGAGTCGATGGCGGTGCTCGAGCAGGAACGCTGGGCCAGCCCGTTGCGCGACGAGCTCGAGCAGGCGCTGCTCGAGGAGCTGATCGTCGGCCAGGGGGCGATCGACGCGCGCACGCAGCCGGCGCCGGGCACGGTCGCGCGGGTGGCGGTCGACGTGCGCCGCTTCGACTCGCTGCCCGGCCGCGAAGCGCGGATCCAGGGCTCCTGGACGATCACCGGCAGCGACGCGCGCAGCAGCTCGCGCTGCGAATGGCTGATCCGCGAGCCGGCAGCGGGATCCTTCCCGGCGCTTGCCGCAGCGCATCGGCGCGCCGTCAGCCGGCTCGGCGCCGCGATCGGCCAGGCACTCGGCCGCTTGCGACGCGGCGAAGCAGCCGGTTGTCCGGCGCTCGACAGCCGCTAGACGCTAGGCGGAGATCGACGACAGACAACGACGCGCGGGGCGAGCGCGTGTCTCCGCAGGGTCAGGGCCGCACGGCGACGTTGTTCTGGACCGCCTTCACGCCGCGGACCTTCATCGCGATGTTCTCGACGGTGCTCTTCTCGAGCGTCGTCCGGGCGACTCCCGACAGCACGACGTTGCCTTGCGCCGTCTCGACCTGGATCGCGTCGGCATCGACGGTCCTGTCCTCGACGAGCCGGGCCTTGACAGTCGACGTGATGGCCGCGTCGTCGATGTGGGCGCCGACCCCTTCGCGGTTGCGCGTCTCCGCGCAGCCTGCGGCGGCGACGAGCAGCGTCGCAACGGCGAGCGCAGCGACGCCGCGCCGAACGCTCATGGCGTGAGCCAGTCGCTCAGCTCGTCGGCGTGCTCCTGCTCCTGGCTCAGGATCGATTCAAGCATGCGCCGGGTGGTCGAATCCTTGTCGCCGATCAGCTTGATCATCTGCCCGTACGCCTCGATGGCGACGCGCTCGGCGATCAGGTTGGCGCGGATCATGGCCTGCAGGTCGAGCGAATCGTCGTAGTCGGCGTGACTGCGCGAGGTCAGCGTCGTCGGCGCGAAGTCGGGCTCGCCGCCGAGCTGGACGATGCGCTCGGCGATCATGTCGCCGTGCGCCGTCTCCTCGTTCGCATGGACGAGGAACTCCTCGGCGATCTTCGGCGACGCGAGTCCCTTGGCGGTGAAGTAGTGGCGCTTGTAGCGCAGCGTGCAGACGATCTCGGTGGCGAGCGCGTCGTTGAGCAGCCTGATGATGTCCTCGCGCCAGGGCCCGTAGCTCGGCGTCACGGCGCCTTTCTCGAGGCTTCTCTTGGCCGCCTCGAGGGCGGCGTTGTCGAGCTCGAGGCGCCCGGCCGAGACGGGGGTCGCTTCGCGGGTACCCGCGGTGTCGAAGGTGGTGATGCTCATTTGTTCGAGATCGCCTTGGCGCCGAGCAGCGCGAACAGCAGCACTGCGACGAACAGGACGAGGAAGACGACGAAGAGGATCTTGGCGACGCCGGCCGCGCCGGCGGCGACGCCGGTGAAGCCGAGCGCGCCGGCGATGAGCGCGATGACCGCGAAGATGATGGCCCACTTGAGCATGGAGATCTCCTGTTGGAACCCTGCAGAAATGCGGGCCCGCTGATTGTTGGAGACGACTCTAGCGACCGGAGCGGACTGCGACGATCGGAACGCCGCGTGAGCGCCTGTAGGACATGGGCGGGTAGGCGCCTCAGCCGGCGTTGGCGAGCTCGGTCGCCGCGGCCTGCGGCGGCGCGCCACCGGCGTCGGCCATCACGACCAGGAGCGGCACCGCGCCGTCGAGAGTCGACCATCGGATCGTCTCGCCGACGCCGAGGAGGCGCGCCGACGCCGCGGCGGCAAGCACCTCCGGGGCGGCATCGGTGGCACGAACGAACAGCAGCCGCACCGACTTGCCGGCGCGCGTGAGGCGAAGCTCGGCCTGGCTCCAGGCGCTCGGCAGGCAAGGGCGGACGACGAGCTCGTCGCCGCGCTGCGCGACGCCGAACATCGACTCGATCGCCGCGCGGTGCATCCACGCCGCCGAGCCGGTGTACCAGCTCCAGCCGCCACGGCCGACGTAGGGCGGCGCGCTGTAGACGTCGCCGGCCATCACGTAGGGCTCGATGCGATACGCCTCGGCACGTCCGCTGCGACGCGAGCGGTGCGCGGGGCTCAGGTAGGTGAAATAGCGGTATGCGGTATCGGCGTCGCCGAGGGCGGCTTGCGCCATCATCGCCCAGATGCCGGCGTGCGAGTACTGGCCGCCGTTCTCGCGCACGCCCGGCGGATACGCCTGGATGTAGCCGGCGCTCGGCTCGCCGTGCGCGAGCGGCGGATCGAGCAGGCGGACCAGGCCGGCGTCGCGGTCGACGAGCTCGCGGTCGAGCGCCGCCATCGCGCGGCGCGCCTGCGCCTCGGGCGCCGCGCCGGACAGCACCGACCACGACTGCGCGATCAGGTCGATCTTGCACTCGGCGTTGAGGTGCGAGCCGAGCGGCGTGCCGTCGTCGAAGAAGGCGCGCCGGTACCACTCGCCGTCCCAGCCGGCGGCCTGGAGCGCACCGCGCCAGCCGCGCGCGGCGTCGAGCCAACGCGCGGCGCGCTCGCGCTGGCCGCGCTGCTCGGCGATCGGCGCGTAGCGGGCGACGACGTCGCACAGGAACCAGGCCAGCCACACCGACTCGCCGCGCCCCTCGTGGCCGACCCGGTTCATGCCGTCGTTCCAGTCGCCGCTGCCCATCAGCGGCAGGCCGTGCGCGCCGACGCGCAGGCTCCGATCGATGGCGCGCGCGCCGTGCTCGAAGACGCTCGCCGTCTCCGCGCTCACCGCCGGCGTGTAGTAGGCGTCCTCGGCGCCTTCGGGGATCGCGGCGCCTTCGAGGAACGGCACGTCGACGTCGAGGACGCTGCCATCGCCGGTCGTCTGGACGTAGTGCGCGCAGGCGTACGGCAGCCAGAGCAGGTCGTCGGAGAAATGGGTGCGCACGCCGGCGCCGGTGGGCGCATGCCACCAGTGCTGGACGTCGCCCTCGCCGAACTGGCGCGACGCCGCCAGGACGATCTGCTGGCGCAGCAGCGCGGGCGCGGCCCAGGCGAGCGCCATCGCGTCCTGGAGCTGGTCGCGAAAGCCGTAGGCGCCGCCGGCCTGGTAGAAGCCGGCGCGGGCCCACAGCCGGCACGCGATCGTCTGGTACAGCAGCCAGCGGTTGACGAGCGCGTCGAAGAGCGGATCGGGCGTGCGCACGGCGGTCGCGCCGAGAAGCTCGTCCCAGTGCAAGCGAACGCGCTGCAGGCGGCGCAGCGGCGGCACCAGCGCAGCCTGCTCGGCGACGGCGAGAGCGGCAGCCTCGTTCGGCCCGTAGCCGAGCAGGAAGACACGGTCGATCGAATCGCCGGAGCGCACCGTGAGGCGGGTCGACAGCACGGCGCACGGGTCGAGGCCGCAGCCGCTCGCTTGCGCGTAGTGGTCGGCGACGACGGCACGACCGCGCGCGTCGAACAGCTCGCGCCGGTCGCAGGTCCAGTCGGCGGGCTCCTCGCTGTCGCCGGCGAGCGCGAAGAACGCGGTGCCGCTGCCGAAACCGGCCGAGCGGTCGCGCTGGGTGCAGAAGAGGACCGTCGCCCGGCCCTCGACCGGCTCGTCGCTCGCCTCGAGGACGTCGTCGCTGCTCGGCGCGGCGCGAACGCTCGCGAAGTGGGTGTGCGTGCTGCTGCGGTCGCTGCGCTGCGCGCCGAGGATCCATTCGGCGACGCCGACGAGGCGAAGCTGGATCGTCCGGTGGCCGCGGTTGACGAGGCGAACGCGCACCTGCTTGACCGCGCTCTCAGTGTCGACGCACCAGGTGACGCTGGTGTCGAGCGCACCGCGTCGGTGGCTGATGACGCTGTAGCCCTGGCCGTGCGCGATGCGGTACTCCGACTCGGCGTCGCCGGTCGCCGACGGCGTCGCGCTCCAGGCCTCGAGCGTGCGCAGGTCCTGCAGAACGAACCACTCGCCGGCCGGGTCGGCGACGGCGTCGTTCGACCACGGCGTGAGCATGTTGAGGCGGCTGTTCAGCGCCCAGCTGTAGCCGCCGCCGGCCTCGCTGATCTGCGCGCCGAAGCCCGGATTCGCGAGCACGTTGACCCACGGCCGCGCCGGCCGGACCAGCGCGCTGACGTCGAAGCGGAACTCGCCGCCGGCGGGCGCGAAGTCGCCGATCGGGTGCTCGGCAGCGCCGGCGACCATCCCCGTGTCGCTGCCGAAGGCGACCACCGACGTGCCCTGTCGATCCTGGAACGATCGCTCGTGCAGCTCGACGAGCTCTTGAACGTGGTGGGCGAGCGGGCGGCCGTCGGCGTTGAGGCGCACGCGTGCGAGCGCGCGCAGGGTGGCCATCTCGTCGCGCTGAAGGTCGCTCGACTGGAGCTGGTGAAAGGCGGTGGCGGCGCTGCCGGGCTGCGCCGAGAGCGCCGCCGCGTGCGCTTCCTTGAGCGAAGCGATGGCGCGGCTGAGCGGCATCAGGTACGAAGCCGGCTCGTGGTTGACGACGACCAGGTCGCAGGCGACGCCGCCCCACGACCAGAGGCGAAGCGCCTGGGCGAGCGAGCGCAGCAGGCCGAGGCCCTGCTCGACGCCGGCCGAGACGAGGACGATCGGCAGGTCGCCCGAGATGCCGAAGCGCCAGAGCAGGCGCCGGTCGCACACGTCGCTCGCCTCCGAGGCGCGCAAGTGGGTGCGGGCGAGCGAGAGCGAGAGCGCGGTCGAGAGGGTCTGGATCGCCGCGAAGTTCTCGGCGTTGATGCGCATCTCGCGCAGGCGGATGCCGGTCAGCGTCGCCGACATCAGCGAGGCGCGCGCGATGTTGCCGACCTGGCGGTACTTGTCGATCACCGCCCGCAGCGTCGCCGGCTCGTCGGTCGCGGCGGTACAGAACGTCAGGCGCACCTTGGCGCTGGGGACGATCTGCATGCGTACCGCGAACGCGGCGACCGGATCGAGGCCGGTGTCGAGGGTCGCGCCGTCGCTGCCCTCGGGCACGACCGGCAGCTCGTCGAAAGCGGCAAGCGGATGGCTCGCGTCGCGGTTGCGGCCGAGCCAGCGCTGGCGATCGACCAGGATCTTGACCGCGACGTTCGCCGGCTCGGCTTCGGCGAGGAAGTTGGCGGCGACGAGACCCTTGTCGGTGGCGAGGCGCGGCTTTCGCGCGAAGACGATCGCCTGGTGGTGCGCCTGCCACTGCGCGCTCACGAACAGGTTCGAGAACGCCGGATGCGATTCGTCGGCGCGCGGATCGGCGAGCGTGACCTCGAACGACGACAGCAGCTCGAGGTCGAGGGTGCGCTCGCCGCAGTTGTGGAGAACGACCTGGCGGAACTCGATGTCGTCCTCGGGGCTGACCCAGACCGTCGTCGTCGCTTCGAGCTCGGACCAGGTCGCGCTGAAGGCGACCCGGTCGGCGTGCAGGCTGCAGTGGTAGTGCGCCGCCGGGTCGGGCGCGGGATGCTGCGTCAGCGAGACCGGTCGCGGCTGGCGGTCCCAGCGCACGTAGAAGAACCAGCCGTGCGCGTCGCGCAGGGCGTCGTCGCGCGATCGCGTGATCGCGAGGTCGCCGCGCCGGCTCGCCCCCGCGCCGTTGGCACGCAGGGCGACCGCATAGCGGCCGTTCGACATCAGGTGGGTCGGCTCGATCGCCGTCATTCCGGGCGGCACCTCGCGGAACATGCCGGGCGCGCGCTTCAGTTGCAGGCTCGAGATCAGGCTGGTCGGCGGCTCGCGCAACGGCGGCACCTCGCGCGGCGCGCGCTCGTGCAGGAGCGACGCCACCGCCTCGATGCGCGCGTCGCCCATGCCCCAGTGGCGCGCAACGCCGTCGAGGAGGACGTTGGCGATCGAGACGATGCTCATGCCCTGGTGGTGCGACATGAAGGTGCTGACGCGGGCGACGCCTTCGGCCCCCGACTGGCGCCCGGGCGAGTAGTCGAGCGCTTCGATGAAGCCGTAGCGGCCGCGGGCGCGCGCCTGCTCGAGCCGACGCAGGTTGGTGGCGGCACGGTGCGGCGCGATCTGCGCCGCGAGGGCGGTCGCATACGGCGCGATGACGAGCTCGTCGTTCGGGGTGCGGCGCAGCGCCAGGCGTGGCACGCCCTGCGGCGCGTACTGGTAGGCGAGGGTGTGGTCGCTGCCGGCGTACGCCGACTCCGAAATGCCCCACGGCACGTGGTGCTCGCGCGCGAAGGCGATGTGCTCGAGCACGGCGGCGTGCGCGGCGCTGTGCAGGACGCTGCCGTACGGCTCGTCGAGGACGAGCGTCGGCATGAGGTACTCGAACATCGACCCCGACCACGAGCGCAGCCCGGCGAGCTCGCCGACGGCGTAGAACGGCCGGCCGAGCGCGACCCAGTGGGCGGCGGGAACGTCGCCCTTGGCGATCGCCCACAGGCTGGTCGCGCGCGCTTCCGAGGCGAGCAGGTCGTAGAAGCCGCCGTCGAGCTGGTGCTCGGCGACGCGAAAGCCGATGTGGAAGAGGCGGCGCTTGCGATTGAAGAGGAAGGTGAAGTCGGGCTCGGCGGCGATCGCGCGACACGTCGTCGCGATGCGCTGGAGCCGGGACGCGATGCCGGTGTCGCCGAGGTCGCTGGTGACGTCGCGCAGCGCCGACCGCAACGTCGCCAGGTGATCCTCCAACGCCCAGGCGAGGCGGTGCGCCGGCGTCGGCATCGATTCGTCGAGCGTGGTCGGCGCGCTCGCCGCGAGCTCGGCCGAGGCGGCCTCGAGCAGCGCCTGAAAACGCGCCGGATCGGCCTTGATCCGCTCGAGCGGCGATGCCGCGCCGAGCAGGTCCGCCATCGCGTCGCCGCCGAGCGGCGCGCTGCCGGCGGCACGCAGCAAGGCGATCCGCGTCGCCGAGGCGGCGAGGGCGCGCCGCAAGGCGGTGGTCGCGAGCGCCTCGTGGCCGAGGGCGATGCACGCCTGCGCCAGCGCGAGCAGGTGCGTGCAGAGGTTGCCGCTGTCGACGGTGGAGACGTATTGCGGCGAGAGCGCCTCGGTCGAGCGCGAGTCGTACCAGTTGAGGAAGTGGCCGCGATGGCGCGGCAGCCTGGCCAGCGTCGCGAGCGTCGCCTCGACGCGCTCGATCATCTCGACCGTGCCGATCCAGCCGAACCGCTGCGCGCATGCGGTGGCGAGGAGGTAGAGGCCGATGTTGGTGGGCGAGGTGCGGTGCGCGACCATGTCGCTCGGCGCGATCTGCAGGTTGTCGGGCGGCAGGTGGTTGTCCTCGGCGCCGACGACGCGCTCGAACAGGCGCCAGGTGTCGCGCGCGACGTCGTGGAGCAGCGCCCGATCGTCGAC
>Ga0068858_100001781_pt1 | contig 21969 bp, 19 predicted proteins | sample KBSSwiS12_FD_66589 | JGI IMG/M metagenome (GOLD analysis project Ga0068858, IMG submission 66589) | Switchgrass rhizosphere microbial communities from Kellogg Biological Station, Michigan, USA - KBS Switchgrass S1-2 | ecosystem: Host-associated > Plants > Roots > Rhizosphere > Soil ...
AGATTCCGCGCGCCGACTATCCGAATGGCTATCGGATCGAGTCGCTCGGACCGCCGCCGTTCTCCGACGATGCTTAGCCACTATGTCGCCGTCGCGTTGCGCAGGTTTCGCTCGCCGGTGACCGCATCGCTCAACGTGCTCGCGCTCGTGAGTCCCGCCAACGTGCAGAGCGCGGACTAGACCAATACGAACAACAAGGAGGATCCATGACTCTGCTCCAAATACACGTCGCGCTGAGCTTGCTCGGCATCGTCGCGGGCCTCGCCGCGATGATCGCGATGACCCAGGGGAAATTGCCGAGCGCGCTGACCGCGATCTTCCTCGGCTCCCTGGTGCTAACGAGCGCGACGGGATTCCCGCTGCCGCCGTTCGGCCTCGATCCGCCACGGATCGTCGGCATCCTCTCGCTCGTGCTGCTCGCGCTCGCGATCGCGGCGCTTTATCTGTTTCGGCTCGCGGGACCGTGGCGGTGGATCTATGTAGTCGCCGCGACGGCCGCGTGCTGGTTCAACTGCTTCGTCGGCGTAGCGCAGACGTTCATGAAGATCGCTTTCTTCAACGCACTCGCGCCGACACAGCAGGAGCCGCCTTTTCTGATCGCGCAGCTCGCGGTGCTCGCGCTGTTCGTAGCGTTCGGCTGGCTAGGCGTGAAGCACGTGAGGCGCGAAAACTGACGATGACGAGCCGCGCGCGTGTCGCTCGAGCGCTGATCTGCACGTATCTCGCGGTGACGCTCTACGCGCCGGCACTGCACGCGCGCACGCTGCACTGGTCGTCGATCGACGTGACGGCGAACCTCGAGGCCGACGGCCGACTACACGTCACGGAACGGGAGGCGATGGTGTTCGACGGCGATTGGAATGGCGGCGAACGCCGTTTTCGCCTGCTCGGCTCGCAGCGCATCGACCTCCTCGCGATGCGCAAGATCGACGCCGCAAACGGCGCCGTGGTGCAGCTGCGGCAAGGCAAGTTAGATTCCGTCGACGACTACGCCTTCACGGACCGCACCACGCTGCGCTGGCGGAGCCGCCGGCCGAGCGATCCGCCGTTCGCGAACACGACGCTCGTCTACGAGCTCGAGTATTTGCTGAGCAACGTGCTGCGGCGCGACGGCGACGCCTACGTGCTCGACCACGACTTCGCGTTCCCCGATCGCGACGGCGCGATCGACGCGTTCTCTCTCGTGCTCACGCTCGATCCCGCATGGTCGGCGCTGGACGCGAGCTCGCCGCTGCGTCTGACGAAAACGCGGATGCCACCTGGCACGAGCGCCGTCGTGACGCTCACGCTTGCGTACATCGGTGCGGGCGCGCCGGCCTCGGTCGCGGCGCCGCCTCGCGTGCGCGAGCGCTTGTCGCCGCTCTGGCTCGCGCCTGTCGTGCTCGCCTTGTTCGCGTTTGCTCTCGCACGCCTGCGCCGTTACCGCGCGCACGAGGAGCTCAACGGCCGCTTCGCGCCCCTGCCGGGCTTGGGGCAGATCGACGATGCCTGGCTCGCGGCAAACGTCTTCAAATACCCGCCCGAGAAAATCGGCAGCCTCTGGGACAACACGGTCGGCGCGCCCGAGGTCGCGGCCGTGCTCGCGCGGCTGGTGCAGGAGGGCAAGCTCGAGAGCCACATCGAGAAGCGCGGCGTGCTCTTCAAGAACGACGTTCTGCATCTCGCGCTGCCCACGCCGCGTCCGGCGTTGAACGCCTACGAGGACGCACTGATCAAGGCACTGTTCGTCGACGGCGACACGATCGACACCGATCGGCTTCGGAAGTACTACCAGAAGAAGAGCAAGGCGTTCGATCCCGGCACGATCCTGCGCCGTTACCTGCGCGTCGACGAGCGGGCAACCCCGGAGAATCGCGCCGCGATCGTCGGAGGCTGGAAGCTCAGCGCGACGCTCGCGCTCGTGGCGCTCGCGTCGCTCGTCACTAGCGCCTATGCGGAAGCCCGCGGCGGGATCAGTCCCGGGTTCGTGCTGTCGACGGCGCCGCTCCTCGTCGGCTCCATCGTGTTCGTGGTGGTGCTGCTGGTGATCGGGCTGTCGTTGCGCTACGAGGTCGTGAATCCGCGCCGCCGGTTGGACGCGCTACTCGTCGTCTACACGATCTTCGTCTGCGCGCTGATGGCGGGCGCTTGGCTCGGCAGCGGCTATATCGGGCTCCCCGGGCTCGCGATGATCACGGCGATCGGCGCGTTCGCGCTCAACGTCGCGCTGAACCGCGCTCTCACGCGCGTGGCACCGGGGCAGCTCGCGCTGCGCAAACGCTTGAGCGCCGCGCGCGAATACTTCGCCGCGGAGCTCGCGCGGCCGAACCCGCAGCTTCAAGACGCGTGGTACCCGTATCTAATCGCGTTCGGCCTCGACTCCGAGATGGACCACTGGTTCCGGCGCCATGGCCCCGCGAGCGCCACCGGCACGCCGGCGTCGGACACGGTCGGCCACGGCTCTTCATCGCATGGCGGCGGCTCGGCGCCGGCGTGGTCGGGCGGCGGCGGTGCCTTTGGCGGCGGCGGCGCGTCCGGCGCCTGGACAGCGGCGGCCGGAGCGATGGCCGCCGGCGTCACTCTCTCGTCGTCGGGCGGAAGCGGCGGCGGCGGCGGCAGCTCGGGCGGCGGTGGCGGCGGCGGATGGTGATACGACGCGGCGGCGCGCGACACGAAGTGGCGCATCGTCGCGCGCGTCGCGCGGTCTTGCCTGCCGACGCGAGAATCGCCACCATCCGCACTCGTTCGAATGCGCGTTCGCGTTCGCCGAGCCGGTAACTTGCAGCGTCGCGTCACGGCCCTCGCCTTCTGCGCTCTCGCATCGCTCGCGGGAGCTCGCGTTGCGTCGGCACAGCATGCGACGGCCTACGACGTCGAAGACGGCGCGCGCACATTCGCGTCGACTTGCGCGAATTGCCACGGACCCGACGGCAACCTGATCCCGGGCATCGACTTGGGCCACGGCCAGTTCCGCCGCGCGCTGACCGACCGCGAGCTCGAGAACATCATCGAGAACGGCATTCCGAACACGGCGATGCCCCCGTCGCCGCTGCTCACCGAGGACGCGGTGCAGCGTCTCGTCGCGTTTCTGCGCTCGAACGCCGAGCAGAAGCCCGCTCCGGGCAAGAGCGGCGACCCGGCGCGCGGCAAAGCGTTGTTCGAAGGCAAGGGCGAGTGCACGGACTGCCACCGTATCGGCACGCTCGGCTCGCGCACCGGCCCCGACCTCACGCGGATCGGGCTCCAGCGGCGCGCGGCGGACATCGAGAAGTCGCTGCTCGACCCGAAGGCCGAGATCCAGGCGGGCAATCGCCTCGTGCGGCTCGTGACGGCCGACGGCAAAGAGGTCAAAGGCCGTTTGCTGAACCACGACACGTACACGGTGCAGCTCCTCGACTGGGATGAGCACCTGCGCTCGTTCAACAAGGCGGACCTTCGCGAGTTCGCGTTCGAGGATTCGCCGATGCCGTCGGCGAAGAAGAAGCTGAGCTCGCAGCAGATCACCGACCTGGTCGCTTATCTGTCGTCTCTGCGGGGGCCATAACTCGATGAAGTCGCGATGGGCCTTGCTCGCATTCGCACTGCTCGGCGCAGCGCCGCTGCGCGCCCAAGTCACGTTCGAGCGGATCCTGAACGCCGAGCGCGAGCCCGCAAACTGGCTCAGCTATTCCGGCACCGTCACGAATCAGCGCTACAGCCGGCTCGAGCAGATCACGGCGGCGAACGTGAAGGACCTGAAGCTCCAGTGGATCTGGCAAGCCGCGTCGCTCGAGAAGTTCGAGGCGACCGCGCTCGTGGTCGACGGCGTGCTCTATACCGTGCAGGCGCCGAACACCGTCGTCGCGCTCGACGCCGCGACGGGCAGGATCTTCTGGACGTTCAGCTACGAACCGTCCGCCGATGCGCGCACGTGCTGCGGGCGCGTAAACCGCGGGCTCGCGATCCTCGGCGACACTCTTTACATGGGCACGATCGACGCGCACCTGCTCGCGATCGACGCAAAAAGCGGCAAGCTCGTCTGGAACACCATGGTCGAGAGCTCGGCGCAGCACTACTCGATCACGATGTCGCCGGTGATCGTGAAGGACAAGGTGCTGATCGGCACCGCGGGCGGCGACATAGGTATACGCGGCGTGATCGCGGCGTTCGACGCGAAGACCGGCAAGGAAGTCTGGCGCATCCACACGATTCCCGGAGCGGGCGAGCCCGGCAGCGAGACGTGGGCCGGCGACTCGTGGAAGGAAGGCGGCGCGGCGGTCTGGAACGCAGGCGCATACGACCGCGAGACCAACCTCGTGTTCTTCGGCACCGGCAACCCGGCGCCGGATTGGGATGGACGCGGCCGCGCGGGCGACAACCTCTACAGCAACAGCGTGCTCGCGCTCGACGCGGACACGGGCAAGATGAAATGGTATTACCAATTTACGCCGCACGACGAGATCGACTACGACTCGACGCAAGTGCCGGTGCTCGCGGACATCACGTGGCACGGGGAGCCGCGCAAGCTGATGCTCTGGGCGAACCGCAATGGCGTGATGTACGTGCTCGATCGCGTCACGGGTAAGTTCCTGCTCGGTAAACCATATGTCGAGGTGAATTGGATGGACGGCTTCGACGCGAACGGCCGTCCGCACAAGACCGCTGCGCAGCCGAGCAAGGAAGGCACGCTGATGCGGCCGCACGTGCATGGCGCGACGAATTGGGCGCCGCCCTCGTATAGCCCGAAGACCGGCCTCTTCTACGTCGCGCACTGGGAGCACTCGGGGATCATTGCGATCCAAGGCGAGTTCCCGCGCGGCGTCGGCGTGAACACCGCGCAGACGCAGATGGGCCAGCCGAACCTGCTGCCGTTCTTCAACGACGATCACGAGGCGTACGGCGTAATCCGCGCTTACGACCCGCAGACGCTCGAGGCGAAGTGGGAATACAAGATGGCCGACATCACGTGGGGCGGTGTGCTGTCGACCGCGGGCGATGTCGTTTTCGGCGGCGGCAAGGAAGGCTATTTCGTCGCGCTCGACGCGCGCACCGGCAAGGAGCTCTGGCGCCTCGCAGTCGGCGGCCAGATCAACAGCGGGCCGATGAGCTACTCGGTCGGCGGCAAGCAGTACGTCACGGTCGCGGCGGGCAGCTCACTGTTCGCGTTCGCGTTGCCGTAACCGAAGACTCGTTCGCGATATCGTTCTTTCACGAGGCCGAACGCAACAGAGGCGTTCCGATGGCACTTTCGTTTCGGTTAGCGTCGAACGCGGATATCGCGGCGCTGCTGAAGCTCCGCCTCGCGGTCGATGCAGACCAAGCCGAGCGCTACGGCGACCGACGCTGGTCCACCACCATCAACGAACGCAGTGTCGCCCGCGGCCTCAAAGCATCGCGCACGCTGGTGGCGACGCGGCGCGGGCGGATCGTCGCGGCCGTGCGAATGGAAACGAAAAAACCTTGGGCCATCGATCTCAAGTATTTCACGCCGGCCAAGAAAGCCGTGTATCTGCACGACGTCAACGTAGAGCCGCGATCGCAAGGGTCCGGTATCGGCCGTCAGTTGCTCGAGCGCGCGAAGACGGTCGCTCGCGAGTGGCCGGTCGATGCAATGCGGGTCGACACGTACGACGGTGAGTCGGGTGCCGCGGCGTTCTACGAGAAGTGCGGGTTTGAAGAAGTTGGTCGAACGACATATCGGAGCGTGCCGCTCGTCTATCTCGAGCTCGTTCTCTAGCGTGTTACGATCCGGCCGGGTTCGACTATGGGGGACTCGACGTGATTGCACCTCGGTCCGCGCTCCGCGCGGCGACACTCCTTTTTCCCTCTACCCTCCTCTTGCTCGCGCATACCGCCGCGAATCCGCAGACGACGGTCGCCCCGAGCGCCGCCGCTCCCGCGCCGCAGATACTCGAGGTGCAAGGCGGCCACATCCGCATCGTGACCGTCGCGAGCGGTCTCACCCATCCGTGGAGCCTCGCCTTTCTGCCCGACGGCAAGACGCTGCTGGTCGCCGAAGCCGGTCGCCTGCGCGCGATCCGCGGCGGAGAGCTCGATCCCGAGCCCGCGTGGACCGTGCCGGCCGGCACGTCGCCGCAGAACAACGACACGATGAAGTGGATCGCGCTCCACCCGGATTTTTCGAAGAACAAGCGCGTCTATGTCTCCTATCCGCTCAGCGGCGAGCGCGGCACGACGCTCGCGGTCGGCTACGGTACCTTCGACGGCAAGAAGCTCACGGGCTTCAAGCAGATCTTCGCGGCCGACGCGTGGGAAACGGGCGGCAACATGGGCGGCAAGCTGCTGTTCGGGCCGGACGCCACGCTCTACGTGACTGTCGGCGACCGTGACACGAGGTGTTGCCAGCCGACCGACGACAACAGCTTGCGTCTGAAAGCGCAGAGTCTCGCGAGCGACGTCGGCAAGACGCTGCGCATCCGCGACGACGGCAGCATCCCGAAAGACAATCCGTTCGTCGGCCGCGCCGACGCTAGACCTGAGATCTTCACGTACGGCCATCGCAACGGTTACGGCCTCGCGTTCAATCCCGACACGGGACAGCTCTGGCAAGCCGAGATCGGCCCGATGGGCGGCGACGAGGTGAACATCCTGATCGCGGGCCACAACTACGGCTGGCCGCTCGTCTCGATGGGCCGAAACTACACGGGCTCGCTCGTGTCGGAGCAGTGGTATCACCGCGACGGCATGGACGACCCGCGGATGTTCTGGGTGCCGTCGATCAGCCCGTCGAGCGTCGCGTTCTACACGGGCGACAAGTTTCCGCGCTGGAAAGGCAGCATGCTCGTCGGCGCGCTGAACGGGCAGAACGTCCAGCGCGTCTCGTTCACGCCACCCGCACCGAACGCCACCGCGACGTCGCAGGCCGAGCGCCGAGAGCCGTTGCTGCGTCAGCTCGGCGTCCGCATCCGCGACGTGCAACAGAGCCCGGACGGCTATCTATACTTCGCGACGGAGCTGCGCTCGGGCGGCACGGCTGCGGACGGCACGGTGCTGCGGATCGAGCCCGTCGACGGATTCTGAGATTTGACGCTCGCAGCGTGCGAGCAACTCTACGGACTCGCGACGCCCTCGACGTCGTGAGCAGCGATCCAGCGCGAACGCTGGACGAGCTCAGTCGGGTGCGCAGCCGCCAGCGACAGCTCGCTCGCGCTCTCGTACACGCCGATTCCGCGCTCGAGGCAGAAGCGCAGCGTCTCGAGCCAGATCACGCCGCGCACGACCGTGCCCTTCGTGTGCCGACTCAGCACGGTGAGCTTCTCCCGCAGCGCACGCACGTCGTGGAGCACGATGCTGAAGCCCGCGAGGGAGCCATCGCCGCTCCGCACGAGTAGGCACTCGGCGGAGACCGCGCTCGAGCCCAACAGCGCTCTGAAAAACGGTTCGCCGATCTCCTCGAGCCCGGCATCGCGGCACAGCGCGAGCATTGGCCCGATGTCGTGATCGAGATCGACGTGCCAATCGCGCTCGTATCGCCCCGACCGTGCGCAGGTGCGCAGCAGCCGCGCCCGCAAGGCGTCGTCGAGGCAGCTCAAGTAGTCCGAGAGCGACCAGCGCGGCAACGAGATTCGTGCCGTCGAGGCCGCCTCTCTACACGCGAGCCGCAGCGACTCCCTCTGCTGACCGACCTGGCCGAGCGCGTCGGCGTCGCCGTCGACGAGCAGCCCATCGAGACCCCGAAGCGCCGATTCGTCGCACGCCGCCCGCAACAGTCGTCCGGCGAGGAGCCGTCGCTCCGCCGTGGTCGTTCGCGACGCGAAGCCGATCCTCCCGGCGGCGGCGAGCGGCGAGCCAAGCACAAGCGCACGCGCCGGCGAGCGCCGCCAGTGCGCCCGCGCGCGCACGCGCCACGGCTCTGCAAGCGCGCGGCGGCCCACGAAAGCCGGCGCGGCGGCGACGAGACGTCCGCGGCTACGAATCGCGAAGTAGATGGGCTCGCAGTGTTCGACTTGCGCGCGCTCGAGCGCCCGCAAGTAGCGCCAATCCTCGAGCTCGTTCGGAAAGAGCGAGTCCCACTCGCGACGCCCAAGCTGCTCGATCGAGTGCGCAACCACCGTTTCGAGAGGCTCGACGATCGGCTCGACGATCGCCGGGAAGACGCGTTCAGCGCGCGCGCGAACAGGACGGCTCGCACCGATCGAGGCGTGGTTCCGGATGACGCGCAGCACGACGGTCATGCGACCGCTCCTTCTCGACTCCGAATCCCGGTTAGACGGTGTCGGCGGCGAGAAGCCGTCGCGCTATCAATCTTTAGCGAGGAATGCGCAGGACGCGAACGCGGCCGTCCTGCGAGCGCTCGGTATTCGTCGGCAACTGCGAATCGATCTCTTTCTCGGTGTCGGGCTCGCAGAGGACGAGCATGTCGTGGGCCCCGCGGCTCGAAGCGATCAGATCTCCGAGCATTGCGCTCGTGAGCTTGCGATGGCGCGCCTCGGGGTACGACAGACCGTAGCTCATCTCGCCCGGGTTGACGACGTAGACGTCTTGACGATTGAGCTCCCACGCGACCGCGCCCGCCAACGACGCGTCCGAGACGAGCACGGTATCGGCCGGCGTCGCGACGTAGTGTGCGATCGCCGTCGACGGCGCGAAGCCGTCGATCGCGCGCTGCGGCAGCGCGACGTCGAGCGGCAGGAAGAACGCGACGGCCGTCCCCGTGAACGCGACCAGTCCCGTGCGCGCGCCGGTGCTCCGGGCCGCGATCACGGCGCACACGAGCGCCGCAGCAAGCAGCGCTGCCATCGCGGCTAGCTTTCCGTGCTCGTCGGGTCCATAGGCAGGGGCGCCGAGCTTGCCCGCCTGCGACACGGCGAGCAGGACGAGCAGCAGTGCGAGCAGCACCGCGGCCAGGCCCGCTGCGATGCGGAACGCGCGCGTGCGACCCGCCGCGAAGTAACGCTCGAGCCCCGCCGCGAGCAGGATCGACAACGGCGCGAAGCACGGCAGCACGTAGGTGAGCAGCTTGCCCTTCGACGCCGAGAAGAACAGGAGCGGCATGACCGCCCACAGCGCCGCGTAGAACAAGAAATCCTTGTGCCGACCTTCGCCGCGAATTCCGATCGCCGCGGCGGGTAAGAGCCAAATCCACGGCCAACCGATCGCAGGCAAGTACGCAACGAAGAACCACGGCGGCTGCGGATGCTGCGCGTTGTCGCCCGCGAAGCGCTGCAGATGCTCGACGATCACGAAATAGCGCCAGAAGTCCGGCTCGCGTAGGTGCACCAGCACGCCCCACGGCAGCGAGACGAGAATCGCGACGCCGAACGGCAACCACGGCGAAGTCAGCAGCGTGCGCCAGTCGCGGCGCGCCATGAGGTATGGCGCGGCGACCACGGCCGGAATCGCCCACGCAATGAAGCCCTTCGTGAGAAACGCCGCGCCGCACGCGACGCCGCAGAGCGCGAGGTAAGCATATCGCTCGCGGCGAGTCCCGGCCGTCACCGCGACGTAGTACGCCGCAACCGCAGCCGTTACGAACAGCGCGAGGAACGCATCGAGCACGGCGACGGAGCCGCAACCCGCGACGATCAATGTCGTGAGGAAGATCGCGCTCGAGAGCACCGCGGTCGAGCGCGAGATAAAACGGCGCGTGAGCAAGAAAACGATGAGACCACTCAAACCGGTCGCGAGCGCCACCGGCAGTCTCACCGCGAAGCGGCTCTCGCCGAGCGTCGCGACCGAGATTGCATTGAGCCAATGGCCGAGCACCGGCTTCTCGAAGTAGCGAACGCCATTGAAATGCGGCGAGACCCAGTCGCCCGACGCGATCATCTCGCGCGCTATCTCGCCGTACCTGACCTCGTCCGGCGACGACAGCGGCCGAACGCCGAGCGGCAATAGATAAATGAGCGCGAACAGGGCGAGCAGCGCGATCGCGCCACGGCGCAACACGATGTCGTTCGACGCGTCGGAAGGCGCGCTCGCGGCGGCGGAGCTCATGGCGGACCCCGTGGTCGATTCCGGGCGCGAACCGTAGCACCGCCGCACGTTTTGCAACAGAGGCCGTCAATCGATTACACCTTGCAGCGCGTTGCCGCGCAGTTTCGGCAGCTGAGGATGGATCACGAAGGCTGACAGAGCGCTGACGGGCTAGTACGTTTGGCGCTCAATCGGGTGACGTTCCAGCCCGTGAACTTGCCGAGGCGTCGCGTGTCAACGGAGACGTGTCACGCGCGTTGGCGGCCTATTCGGCTGGATCGGTTGGGTCAAGGAGACTGAGATGAAATCGCATTGGCGAGCGTCGTTCCTCGTGGCCTTGAGTGTCCCCGTCTTCGCTTGGGCGCAGTCCCCTACGACGCCCTCGACGCCGCCTTCGCCCTCGTCGTCATCTTCGGCGCCGTCGTTCGACAGCCTCGACGCCAACCACGACGGCGTCCTGTCGAAGGACGAGTTCAAAGCCGGTGTCTCCCAACTAAGCGACCAGCAAGAGGCCGGCCACCACGGTGGTGGCGGGCACCACGGCGGTGGATTTGGCGGACCGAGCGGCGGCGGTGGCTTCGGCGGCGGCTCACCGGGCGGCGGCTTCGGCGGCGGCGGATTCGGGGGTCAACGCCCGACTGGCGGCGGCTCGGGCGGCCAATATGGCGGTCGTCACGGCGGAGGCGGCGGCAACCGCGAGCGAACCAATCCCGACCAGATGTTCGAAAACCTGGACACGAATCACGACGGCGTGCTGTCGCGCGAAGAGTTCGCCGCGATGGCGCACGGCGGGGCGAGCAACAAGGATGCGGGCAACGGTAACTACCACACCAACAATCCGCACCCACCGACTAACGGCCAGAGCCAGTCGCAGAACACGTCGAGCAACAACCAGAGCGCGGCGCAGAACTAGACGCCGGCGTGGATCGGGTCAGAAGAGGATTCAGCTCCAGCTGAGGTCGTGCTGCCGATACGGCAGGTCGCGATAGCGCTTGCCGGTGATTTGGAACACGGCGTCGCCGATCGCGGACTGCACGGATGTGCCGCGGTCGTGCCCCATGCCGAGCAGCCAGTGGCCCGTCGCGAAGAACCGGATCGCGATCTCGGGTGGATCCTCATCGATACGCGACAACGGAAAGCGATGGAAGTTGTTCTCGTCGACGTGGCCGTCGACGATGTGCACGGCCTGATGCATCGCGTCGTTGTAGAACCAGGTGATCTGACCTTCGATCTGCTTCTTCACGGATAGAGGGTTCACGAGGCCGAAGCCTTGATCGTGCGCGACATCGACGCGCTCGAGCCGCACCTTGCCATCGCGACTCACGGACACCGTGTGCACCATCGCGCTGATCGTCGCCGAGCCGCCGGTTTCGGCTCCGCGCTCCTCGAGCGCGATCGAGCGCACGGTACCTTTCGGCAGCGGCTCGCCCCAGCCCGACATCTCGGCCGCGATGTCGAGGGCTTTGATCATGTCGTCCTTGAAGGGCAGCTTCGTGCGAGCGATGAGCTCTCGCCGGTAGCGGTACGGATCTTTGCCTGCCGCGTGCGCGAGCTCGTTCATGAAGCTCTCGCGGTAAAACTCGTGCGCGGCCTGCCCCACTCCGCGCCGCGTGCCGACCGGCACGTGGAAATCCGTCGTGTGGTTCGAAAAGCGGTAGCTCGGCACGAAGTAGCGCGACGCGACGTCGAACGACGCGTCGGGGCCGAAGCCGTCCTTCTGCATTCCGGTGCGCACCTCGAGCGCGACCGGCCAACCGTCCGCGTCGAGCGCGGCGCGCAAGCGCGCCACGCCCATCGCGCGATAGGTCGTGCCGATGAAGTCCTCCTCGCGCGTCCAGAGGAGGTGGATCGGCGTGCCGCGATTCGCGTTCGCGATCATGATCGCCTGCTCTGCTTGCGGCCCGTTCCCGTTGCGGCCGAAACCGCCGCCGAGATGGCATTGGTGCAGATAGACGTCGGCTTCTGCGATGCCCGTGATTTGCGACGCGCTGAAGCGCGTCTCCTGCGGGCTCTGATCGCCGTACCAGATGTCGACACGGTTGTCGGTAACGAGCACGGTCGCGTTGCCGGGCTCCATTCGGGCGCGCGGGAGATACGGCGTCGAGTAAGTGGCTTCGACGATCTTCTTCGCGTGCGCGAACGCCGCGTCGACGTCGCCGACGTTGACGCGCACCGTGCCGGGCTCGTCGAGCGCCGCGAGCAGCGCCGCGTGCATGTTCGCCGTGTTGAACGCGGCATTGCGCGCCGGGATGCTCCACTCGATCGGCATCTTCTCGACTGCGGCCTTCGCCTGGTGCCAATGATCCGCGACCACCGCGATACCGCCGCTGAACACGTGACCGCGAGTGAGCTTCGGATCGGGAATCGGGAAGCGGTGCGCCGATCGAACACCCGGCATATTGCGCACGGCGTCGAAGTCGTAGCTCTTCACGTCGCCGCCGTAGACCGGACAAGCCTTCGCGGCGGCCCACTTCATGCCGGGCACGCGCACGTCGATCGAATAGACCGTCTCGCCCGTCACTTTCATCGGCACGTCGCGGTTCTTCTGCTCCGTGCCCATGAGCGTCCACTGGTCAGGCGACTTGATCGCGATCGCCTTCGGGTTCGGATGGGGCGTGCGCGAGGCGAGCGCCGCAACCTTGCCGTACGTCGTCTTGCGGCCGCTCGGCCGGTGCGTGATCACGCCGTCCTTCGCGACGAGCTCGCCGACCGGCACCTTCCAGACGGCCGCGGCCGCGAGCAACAGACGCTCGCGCGCTTCGGCGCCCGCGAGCTGCAAGTAGTAGCGGCCGTCCTTGACCGACGACGCCGCGTTCGTCCGCATCCTGCGGTAGACGCTGTCGGGGATTCCGACGACGCCGGTACGCGCGCGATTGCCGAAGCCGGGCTCGCCGCCGCCCTTCGGGTCCGTGCCGCCGTTGCCGGGTACGTTCAGCGTCCAGTCGGGCGCCATCTCGCGCCCGTCGCGATTCGCCGATGCGTACTGCGAGCGCACCTTGCTCCAGTCGCACTGCAGCTCCTCGCAGACGATCATCGCGTTCGACGTCCAGACGCCCTGCCCGAGCTCCGTCTGCGCGATCCGGATCGTGACGGTGTCATCGGGCGCGATAACGATCCACGCGTTGATCTCCGGCGCCGTCGGGTCCTCGTACCAAGCGGCGCCGTGCGGCGGCGCGACGTTCTCGCCCGCGCGCGCCGGACGAGGCGGCAGCCAGAAGCCGAGCACGAACGCGCCGGCGGCGGACGAAGCAAGGAAGTCGCGGCGGCTTTGGGTCATCGCATCACGCCTTCATGAGCTCGGCCGCGCGGTGGATTGCCTTGCGAACGCGGTGATAGCTGCTGCAGCGGCACGCATTCGTCACGTTCGCGTCGATGTCGGCATCGGTCGGGTGCGGAAGCTTCGCGAGCAGCGCGAGCGCGCTCATGATCATGCCGGACTGGCAGTAGCCGCATTGCGGCGCGTCGAGCTCCTTCCACGCGACCTGGATCGGGTGATTGCCGTCGCTCGATACGCCTTCGATCGTCTTGATCGCTTTGCCGATCGCGAGCGACGCGGGGAAACTGCACGAGCGGACCGGCTGGCCATCGACGTGCACGGTGCACGCCCCGCACTGCGCGATTCCGCAGCTGAACTTCGTGCCGGTGAGGCCGAGGTAATCCCGGATCACCCAGAGCAGCGGTGTGTCCGGATCCGCGTCGACGGAGTGCGACGCGCCGTTGACCGTGAGATCGAACGCCATGCTTTCCCCTCCGGCGTTACCGTGCACTTTGCATCCGAAGCCGCAGTATAGCCAATGATGCGCGCGACGGTTCCGGCGCCATTGGGGCGATCTAGCGACTGTGCACACCGACACGGCATGGCCCGCCGCGCGCCCTTCGCTGAACGTTCGTTAAACGAAGCGTTCAGCGCGGCGTCACGCTGCCGCCGCGAGAATGGCGACGAAGATGCTTGCAGCATCGTGCGATCAAGGAGGATTTATGTTCAAGCATGTTGTCGCAACGCTTGTCGCTCTATCGGTGTTGACCACGTCTGCCGCGATAGCCGAACCACGCGGTGATCGCGACTACTCTGACCATCACAGCGGCTATTACGAGCGCGATCGGCGCCACGATCACTTCCACGAGAGCCGGTACGACCATGGACATCGTCACTGGCTACGTGGCGAGCGATTACCGGCCCCCTACTACGCGCCGCGGTACATCGTGCATAACTACCACGGGTACGACTTGCGCCGGCCGCCGCGAGGCTGCCACTGGGTCCGAGTCGGTCGCGACGCGGTGCTCGCGGCGGTGGCGACGGGTATCGTGTTGGATGTCGTTTACGACCGCTTCTAATCGTGTGGAAGGACTGGCCGCGACTCCGCGGCGGCTGAGGAAAGCCGCCGCGGATCGCGGACGAGAATGAGGGGAGCGGCGGCTGGCAGCGTCAGGGGGGGTAAGACGCCGGGTCGTCCAGCCGCGCTCCGGGGGACTGTTACGCGATACCGACCGTGAGCTCGGCCGCGTAGCCGCCGGTGGCCGCATCCGTGCCGGTCGATGACGCGCTCGAGCCGGAACCGCCGCCCGAGCACGCGGCGAGCGAGACCGCGCCGAGGCCGCCGAGCACGGAGCGCCGCGTCCATGCGCGCTCCGCGAGCAGGTGCCGGCTCAGCCATTCGTCGATGCCCGGCCGGTGTGCAACGTAGCGCGTCCTGCGCGAGTGGGGGCCCGCGTGCCGCGTGTGCAGTGCTGCTCGGTGAATCCTTTCTGCTCGGTCGTTCACTGCTCCTCCTTGGGTGATCGGGAAAGAGACGGCCGGCGAGGCCGATCCGTCTCCGTCGTGCTACTTCGGCGCGCCGTTGGTCGCGCTATTGGTCGTGCCGTTCGACGTGCCCGCGCCCGTGGCGCCGCCGGGCGGACCGGCGAAGCCGCCGCGCGGCGGCTCGAGCAGCACCTTGAGCTTCGTGATCTGCGCGTCGCTCAAAACCGTGCTGAGCTTGCCGATCAGATCCTGCTCCGCCTGCGCGCGGCGGGCCTGCATGTCTTGGAACGACGGCCGAGTGCCGGCCGCCTTGTCGGCCTGTCGCTCGGCGCGCATCGCGTTGCGCTGATCCGTGAGCGCCTGCTGTACCTGCCCTTTTTGATACGGGTCGAGATCGAGCAGCACCGCGAGCCGATCGATGTCGAGGCCCGGGGGGCCGTGCGGCCCGTGCCCGTGCCATCCGTTCGGCGCAGGAGGCGGAGCGGGTTGATCGGTGGGTGCTTGCGCTTGCGTCGCATAGCCCTTTGCCGCGAGGCAGAGCGCGAAGATCGTTGTGCGAATCGCTTTCATCGACTTGCTCTCCGTATGGCGTTCGAATCCATGGAGGGCAATCTAGCGGCCGCGCTACGCGCGTGCTGTAAGCAATTGTGACGAACTGTTTCGCGCGGGAGACGACGCCGCGCGAACGCGCGGCCGGTTGCACGAACCGGCCGCGCTCAGTTCAGAAAGGTGGGACTAGGACCCGCGATACGCCCGCAGCCACTTTGGCGCGAAGCGGCGGCCGAGCGTGACGAGCATGAGCAGGCCGAGAAGATCGAGCGCTCCGCCGCCGCCACCGCCGCCGCTACTCGGTGTCGACGCCGAGGGTTGACTGCCGGGCGACCCGATCGTGACTTGAGCCGACGCTGAGCGCGTCGTGTCGCGCGCCGACGTAGCGGTTACGGTCACGGTTGCGGAGCTCGGCACCACTCCTGGAGCGGTGTACAGACCAAACGCGCTGATGGTGCCGACCGTGGTGTCCCCACCGGTCTTGCCGTTGACCGACCATGTCACGGTCGGGTTCGTCGTATTCGTCACAGTCGCCGTAAACTGCTGCGTGCCGCCGCCGGCCGGCACGTTCGCCGCCGTCGGTGTGAGCGAGACGTCGATCGGCGGCCCTTGGGTAATCGTCACCTGAGCCGTTCCGGACTTCGACGGATCGTCGGCCGACGTCGCTCTCACCGTCACCGTCGCCGGCGACGGCGCATTGAGCGGCGCCGAGTACACACCGGCTGCCGAGATGGTGCCGACGGTCGAATTGCCGCCCGCGGCGCCGTTGACATCCCACGTCACGGAGGTGTTCGGCGTATTCGTGACGGTCGCGGTGAAGGTTTGCGTGCCGGTTTCGCTGTTGAGCGTCACGCTCGTCGGCGCGACGGTGACGCTGACGGGCGGAGGCGGAGGAATCGCAGCCGGGCACGCGTTGCTTCCGGCGTTCGACGGCGCAGACGAGTTCGTTGTATTCGAGCTGATCGTCACGTCTGCCGTATCCGGCTTACCTTTATCGTCGGTTACAGTGAGTCGTACCGTGACTGTGTCGGGAGCAGTCGGCGCCGCGCTCAAACTCGTTGCGGCCGTATTGGTACTCGTCAGCGAGCCCGTGCCAGTCACGATTGACCAGGCGTAAGTCGCGATCGTTCGATTGCACGCGCCAGCACTGCCAGCTCCCGACAGCGCGACGGCCTGACCGGCGCCAAAAGACCCGTTGGGGGGCCGCACCACGGCAGCGATCGGCCGCAGCGCGGCGTTCAACGCCCCGACCGCGTTGGCCATGCCGGCGCCGCAGGTACCAGGGGTCGAAGGGGTCGGAGGATTCGTGCAGCTGCACTCCGCAGCCTGCACGTCGTTCTGGCCGGCCGGAACGTGACACATCGGAACGGTCGGGTCAGCCGATACGGGGAATGTCGTCGCGCCTTCCTGCAGGCGGGCACGCAACTGCGCGGAATTGAGGTTGCCGTTGACGGATGCCATCAAGGCCGCAATGCCCGAAACGATCGGCGAAGAGAAGCTCGTGCCGACGTTGATGTTGAACTGATCCGTATACGTGAAATTGTTGGCCGTCGTCGTGCCGTCGTTCGTCGTGGTATCGATCGAGAAGAGACACGGCTGGCCAGCCCCGGTGTTGACGCAATTACCGCCCGGCGCTCCGAGCGCGACTTCGGGTCCGAGGCTCGCAAATCCGACCTTGGTGCCGGCGTGACGCAGGCCCGTTATCGCGGCCACAAGGGGGCAATTCGCGGGCGTATCGACAGGACCGCCTTCGTTGCCAGCAGACACGACGACTAGCACGCCGCTGGAAGCGAGATCGGCGATCACGGATGCATAGCTTGCGGGGCATGGCACGCCAGCCGAACCCAAGCTCAGATTCTCGATTTTCGCCGGATACGGGTTGTCGGGAATCCCGTTGACGTGCCGGCCGGCAGCCCATGCCATCGCGTCGATGATGTCTGAGTCGAAGCCACCACACTTGCCGAGCGCACGTGCCGGCAAAATCCACGGATTCCAGGTGATTCCCGTGACGCCGGCCGAGTTGTTCGAGAGCGCGCCGATGATCCCCGAGACCCGCGTCCCGTGCCACGAGCTGTTCGAGGCGCCGCAATTATTGAATGTGCCGCTGCTCGCGCTTTCCGCCGCGGTCACCCAATCACCCGGGTCGGTCGGGTCCGAGTCGCGGCCGTTACCGTCGTTGGCGATCGCGGAATTCGAGACGAAGTCATAGCCTGGCAACACGCGCCCGCCGACGTTGGCCCGCTTGAGATCGGGGTGTCCGTACAGAACACCGGTATCTATTACGGCGATCACCACGCCGGCACTGCCAACGCTCGTATCCCACGCCGCCTGGGCGTTGATCGCGGAAGGTGTCGTTGCCGCATTTTGCAGATACCACTGACCCGTATAGAGCGGATCGCTCGGCACTGCGTGCGGGAACCGCCTCTCGTCCGGCACCGCGAACTCGACGTCGGCATCGGAGCGCACTCGCTCCAGCTGCTGCTCGAACGACTCGCCCGGGCGCGGGTCGATTCGCAACACGTTCATCCCGCCAATCAACCCACGCGCTTCGCGAATCGCGAGTCCGGCGCGGCCCGCGAACTTCGTCACTAGCGAATTGGTGGCCGTCTCGCCCGATGCCGACTGCTGGACCTGCGCTCGATCCGTTGTACTTGCCGAACGGAACTTCACGATCATGCGCGGCGTATCGCCGAGACGCGAACCGGGATCCTGCGGGTGGCGAACGACGGGATTGTCCTCGGGTGCCGGGGGCTGCCCAGCCTGCGCAAACGCGCCCGTGACGGTGAGCGCCATCACCAGGCCCAAGATCAAGGAGCTCGAGCGCATGTTCTGTCTCCGTTCGCCGTGCTTCCGTTACGGCTACTGAATCTTGCGGCGCGCGTCGACATCCACCGAGCGAACCCGCGGGTCGCCGCGCAAACGTTCCATCGCCGCTTTGCACTCGGAATCGCCGCCCTGCGCCTGGAGTGCGAGAAGGTGCAAGTTCGAAGTCATCGTGCGAATCAGCTCGAGATGTGCGCCGCTGACGCGCGAAAGATCAGCGAGCAACGCGGCATCGGGCGCAGTGTCCAGCGCAACGATCACCTGTAGGGTGCATGTCGACGTCTGCGCCTCGGCGACGTCCGCGCGCGGTTGCGCGCACGCAGCCGCGGCACAACCGAGCACCAACGTGAGCAGTGTGCGCACGCGGCTAACCGCCATGAGTCGGCTCCTGACCCGCCATCCTTGCTCCGCCGCCTAAAAGCGCGCGGTGCGATGATACAGCCAATCGCCCGGCCAACTTAGCAATTCCATGCTCGGCAATTCCCCGACGGCCTTCACAGTCGAGGCCCCGACGCAACTATTGTCGAATCCTTCGTCGCCACTTGGCGACGCCCAGGCCGCATCCGAGCCGCAGCGTGCCGGCGCGCGCTCGAGCGGCAAGTTCGCGCTGAGCCGAAACTCCCGCGGTGTGATGCCGGGCGCTGCGACTTCTTGCTCGACCGCCGCTGGCTCGCGCGCGAGGCTCGCGACGCGCCACGCAAGGCCCGAATATTTCGCGCCCGCATCCATGAGAACGACTAGCGAGACGACCGCGACGACCGCTGCTAGCGTCCGACGCGGGGCCTTCGCGAGCGCAGAGGTTTGCCATCTCATCACGTGCGAGTCCCCATTCTTCTGATTCCACCGCACGCTAACCACCCGGTACTGTTCGGGCTGTAAACAATTGTTACGAAGTGTGAATGTTGCTTTGCCGAGCTGAACGGGCGATGAACGCTCGATCTGGGTCGCGGTCCGCAAACCCAACTCCGGTCCGGGCCGGCTCTATACCGCGCGCACCTGCGCTTTGGGCAACGTCAGCACGGCCTCGAGCCCGTGCGGCGAGCGATTGCCGAGTACGAGCGAGCCGCCGTGCGCCTGCGCGATGTCGCGCGCAATGCCGAGCCCGAGGCCGACGCCGCCCGTCGTCGAATTCCGCGAGCTCTCGAGCCTGAAGAACGGCTCGAACACTTGCTCGAGCGACTCGGCCGGAATACCCGGCCCCTCGTCGAGCACACGCAGCACGAGGTCCGCGCCGTCCTCGACGACGACAGTAGCGCGGTCCCCGTACTTGATGGCGTTCGACAGCAGGTTCGTGAGGCAACGCTTCAGCGCCTGCGGCTTCACCACCACTGCCGCTTTCGCCTCGCCTTCGATCTCCACCGTGCCGCCGAGCTCCGCGAACTCGCGGCGCAGATCTGCGAGCAGCGCGCCGACGTCGGTCGGCTGCGGCGGCTCGTCGTCGAGGCCTTTGAACAGATTCAAGCAATTCGCGACCATCGCGATCATTTCGTCGAGGTCCGCGCCGAAGCGCTCACGTAGCGAGTCGTCGTCGAGCGTCTCGACGCGCAGCTTGAGCCGCGTGAGCGGCGTGCGTAGGTCGTGCGACAGCGCCGCGAGCACTTGCGTGCGGCTGTCGAGATAACGGTGCAGCCGTTCTTGCATCACGTTGAACGCGTGCGTCGCCTCGCGAAGCTCGCGCGCGCCGCTCTCGCGCAGCGGCGCCTGGCGACCGCCGCGTCCCACGGCGTCCGCCGCGTGCGCGAGATCGGTGAGAGGCCGCGTGATCGTCCTCGCCATCAAATAGAGCACGACGCCGAGCACGAGGGTGAGTCCGGCGAGCTCGACGAAGATCTCGATCGAGAGCGGCGGACCCGCGCGCGGCACGTCGGTGCGGAACAACACCTCTGCACCATCGGGCAATGTGACCGCAACCTCGACCTCGCCCGGGAAGCCGCCGGGGCCGCGCCCGAAGTACCGCCCCCCGCCGAAGCCTGGCCCGCCGCCGGGCCCCGCATCGTTCGGGCCGCCGGGGCCGCCGTTCGGAAAGCCGCCCGGGCCGCCGCTCTGCGGGCCACCGTTCGAAGGCGGGCCGCCACCCGGGCCGCCCGGGTGCGATCCGGGTTGTGGGCCGTCGACTCCACCGAATGGGTTTTCGCGAGGGCCTTCCCCTTCGCGCCGGCCAAACCCTTCGGGGCGACGCGGCAGTGTCCGCACACGAATCGCTTCCGTTCGTGGACCAGACCGAGCGGGTCGAATCCCGAAACCGAAGCCGGGCGGCAGCGCGCGCTCGAGCCGAGCGCGCAGCGAGCTCAGCGCGGCGTCGTAATCGTTCGGGTTCAGCGGCTGACGGAAATCGCCGCTGCGCGAGATCGTGATCGACTCCATCGCGAGGCGTGCGATCTCCGTCGCGCGCGCGTCGCCCGAGAGCGCCGCGAGCGCAACGCTCGTTTCCGAGACCGCGTTCGCGATCGCGCCCGCCTCGCCGCCGGTGAAGAGATACGCGCGGCGCTCGCGCACGATCAACGCGACGAAAATCAATATCGTGATCGCGACGACCGCGAGCAGCGCGCTGATCAGCCGCCCAAACAGCGTATCTGGGACGAAGCGGAGCTTCATTGCATCTTCTCGACGGGCACGCCGATCACGTAGCCCTCGCCATACACGGTCTTGAGGATCTGCGGCGCCCGCGCGTCCTCGCCGAGCGTCTGGCGAAGACGGCTGACGCGCACGTCGACGCTACGATCGAACGGATCGAGATCGCGGCCGCGCATGAGCTCCATGAGCTCGGTGCGTGCGAGGACCCGCGGCGCGTGCGCGAGCAGGATCGCGAGCAGACGAAACTCGGCGCCGCCGAGCGACACGGTCTCGCCCTTCGGCGTCGTGAGCGAGCGCGCAGTAGTGTCGAGCTGCCAGCCGCCGAACGAATACGCGCGCACGTCGTTCGGCTCGACGAGTCTCGGCGCGAGCGTGCGCCGCAACACGGCGCGGATCCGGCCGAGCAGCTCGCGGGGACTGAACGGCTTCGCGAGATAGTCGTCGGCGCCGACCTCGAGCCCGACGATCCGGTCGACCTCCTCGCCGAGCGCCGTGAGCATCACGATCGGGATATCCGAGCGCGTGCGCAGCTCGCGGCAAATCTCGAGACCGCTCTCGTGCGGCAGCATGAGGTCGAGGACGATCAAGTCGAAGCGCGTGCGCTCGAGCGCGCGCCGCGTCTCTTGGCCATCGGCTACCGCCGTGGCCTTGAAACCGTTCTTCTCGAGATAGTCGCGCAGCAACGTGCGTATCTCGCGATCGTCGTCGACGACGAGAATGTGGGCCGTGTCGCTCATGCGAATGTGTGCGGCGTTCATCCTGCGCCCATGACCCCCGGTCGCGCAGTCGTTACCCCCGCACGCGCAACTATACGGGTGACGGGGCGAACGCGATGTAACGAATTGTTAGCCTCAGGTCGGTACCCTGTCACACCCTCGCGCTCGTGCCGAATCGCGCGGCTTGAAACCACCGCTCGCGCGCGCGCAGACTGCCGCGCGATGTCGCGTTTCGCTCGATTCCAGCCGCGCCTTTACGCACACCCTGCGCTTGCTGCCCTCGCCGCCCTGAGCGCGCTGCTAGCGGCCGGAGCGCAGGCGCAACCTCAGCAGCCGCCGCAACTGCCGGTCGCACCGAACCCCTACCGCAGAATCGACGCGTGGCTGCACGCACCTGCCGGCCGCACGATCGGCTCGGTGAGCAGCGTCGCGGCCGCGCGCGACGGCTCGGTTTGGATCGCGGAGCGCTGTGGCGCGAACGACTGCTCGACGAGCGACCTCGCGCCGATCTTGCACGCGGACGCGAACGGCAACGTGCTCGGCAGCTTCGGCGCCAATCGGTTCGCATGGCCGCATGGAATCCGCGTCGATAAAGAAGGAAATGTCTGGGTCGCGGACGGGCGCGGCGGCAACGGCCGCGGCCATCAAGTGTTGAAGCTCACGCCGGACGGC
>Ga0068858_100001786_pt1 | contig 21938 bp, 17 predicted proteins | sample KBSSwiS12_FD_66589 | JGI IMG/M metagenome (GOLD analysis project Ga0068858, IMG submission 66589) | Switchgrass rhizosphere microbial communities from Kellogg Biological Station, Michigan, USA - KBS Switchgrass S1-2 | ecosystem: Host-associated > Plants > Roots > Rhizosphere > Soil ...
CCGGGTGCTTCTGGAAGAAGAGCTCGCCGGTGATCCCGTCCGGCGCGCGCACGAGCGAGACCGGGCGGTCGCGCAGGTGCGGCAGCATCCGCTCGGCGACGCTCTCGTAGTAGCGCACGAGCGTCACCTTCGTGATGCCGCTCGCCGGATCGACGATGCGCTCCGGGTTCGTCACCTTGATGCTCGTCGCCGCCGCCGTCGCGCCGCCCGCGAGCGGCGCCGCGACCTCGCGCGTCACCTCGCGCGCCGGCTTGTCGGGTCGCAGCGCGACGAACACCGCGTGGCGGACGTGGCCGTCGGGAGTCCATTCGCGAAACGTCGCCTCGACGACGAGCTCCGGCCGCACCCAGCGTTCGCCGCCGGCGCCGCGGCGCGACCAGCGGCCCGGCGCGACCACTGCCGCATCGAGCGTCGGCACGTCGGTCTCGAGCGCGACGAGGCGCGCGTGCAGGTCGCGCGCCGCGCGCGCGTTCCAGCCGGTGCCGACGTTGCCGGCGTACGTCAGCACGCCGCCCTCGTAGGTGCCGAGAAAGAGGCTGCCGACCTCGCCGCGCGCGCCGCTGCGCTCGCTGAAGCCGCAGACGACGAACTCCTGGCGGAGCGCGCACTTGATCTTCAGCCAGGTGTCGCTGCGCTGCGAGACGTAGGGCGCGTCGGGCCGCTTGACGATGATCCCTTCGAGGCGCATCCGCTTGGCCGCCTCGAGCACCTGCGCCGGCGTCGCCGTGAACGCCTGGCTGAGGCGGACGCGCTCGCTGCCATCGCCGGCGAGCAGCGATGCCAGCAGCGCGCGGCGCGACCGCAACGCGACCTTGCGCAGGTCGCGGCCGTCGTGGAACGGCAGGTCGAAGACGAAGTACTCGATGGCGTCGCTGTTCGCGTTGTCGATCGCGTTCTGCAGCGCGTTGAAGTCGGGCACGCCGTCGTCGCCGATGACGACGATCTCGCCGTCGAGCCACGCCGAGCGCACGCCGAGCGCCGCGACGGCGGCGGCGATCGGCTTCAGCTTCGTCGTCCAGTCGTGGCCGCCGCGGGTGATCAGCGTCGCCTCGCCGCGCTCGTCGATGCGCGCCATCAGCCGATAGCCGTCGAGCTTGGTCTCGACGATCCAGTCGCCGGTCGGCGGCGTCGCGACGAGCGTCGCGAGCTGCGGCTCGAGGCGCTCCGGCAGCGGCGCGGGCACGGCAGCGGCGAGGTCGCGCGCGTCGCTCGTCGCCGTCGTCGCCGTCGTCGCCGTCGTCGACGCCGTCGCGCCACGCGGCTCGCGCTCCTCCACCGGACCGAGCGGATGCGCGACGACGCTGTCGGGCAGCGCGGCGATGACGTCGTACTCGGCGAGCGGCCGCGCCCACGCATCCTTCTTCTTGAACAGCATCCAGCGATCCTGGCGATCGCCGGGCTTGGTGATGCGCACCAGCTCCCACAACCCGGCGAGCTTCTCGCCGTGCAGGCGAAAGACGAGCTTGCCGCTCGCCATTCCCGCGCGCGCATCGCCCTCGGGCTCCCAGGTGCCGCGGTCCCAGACGATGACGGTGCCGGCGCCGTACTGGCGCGGCGGGATCGTGCCTTCGAAGGATGCGTAGTCGAGCGGATGGTCCTCGACGTGGATCGCCATCTGCATCTTCGACGGATCGAACGACGGTCCCTTCGGCACCGCCCAGCTGAGCAGCACGCCGTCGAGCTCGAGGCGGAAGTCGTAGTGCAGGCGGCTCGCCCAGTGCTTCTGGACGACGAACGAGAGGAGGCGCTGCCTCGCCGGCGAGCCGCCCTCGCCTGCCGGCTCCGACGTGACCGCGAAGTTGCGCTTCTGGCGATAGCGTTCGAGCGGTGTCGGCGCCATCGACGCTCGCGTGCGCGACATGGGGCAGGCATCATAGCGAGCCGCCTTGCCGAGGATTGCAGCGATGCCGTTCGCCTCGACCGTGTCCGCCGCTCGCGCGCTCGCGCGCGCCGCCGCCGTTGCCGCCGTGCTGGCCGGCGTTGCGGAGGCGAGTGCTGCGGCGGCGGCGCCGCGCATCCCGGCCGGCGACTACACGCTCGACAAGGCGCACGCGAGCCTCGTCTTCAAGGTCGACCATCTCGGCTTTTCCAGCTTCACCGGGCGCTTCGCGCGCTTCGATGCGAAGCTCTGGTTCGATCCGACGCGGCCGACGGCGGCGCGCCTCGACGTCAAGATCGACCCGCGCTCGATCGAATCGGACAATCCGCCCGCCAACTTTCTCGCGACGCTGCAAGGCGTCGACTGGCTCGACGCCGAGCGCTACCCGGAGATGACGTTCCGCTCGACGAGCGTGACCTCGCTCGGGGGCCGCAGGCTGCGCGTGCGCGGCGATCTGACCCTGCACGGCACGACCCGGCCGGTCGACTTCGTCGCCACCTTCAACGGCGGCTACGCCGGGCACCCGATGGACCCGTACGCGCGGATCGGGTTTTCCGCGCGCTCGCGCCTGAAGCGATCGGACTTCGGCGTCTCGCTCGGCATCCCGGAGCCCGGCTCGCAGATGGGCGTCGGCGACGTCGTCGAGGTCTTCATCGAGGCCGAATTCAGCGGACCGCCGCTGCCCGGCAGCGCCGCAGCGTCGGCGACGGCACCGCGCTGAGGCGCTGCGCCGCGTCTGCCCGACGCGCGGCGGGCGGCTTCTCCTACAGCGGTCGGACCCGCCCCGGGCGACCATGGCGGCGATGGCTTCCAGGAGCTCGACCATGAAGTTTCGACCCCTCGTCGCGGCGATCGCCGCGGGATCGCTGTTGCTCGGCAACGTTTCGGCCTTCGCCCAGGCCGAAGAGGCGCAGCGCCGGGCGCAGGAACAGCTGGAGGCGCGCCAGCACGGCTACTACCTGCCCGACGACCCGATGCGGTACGGCAGCCGCGATACGCGCTCGCATGGCAACGACCGCTACTCCCACCGCGATCCGCGCCAGGACAACCGCTACGACCCGCGCTACTACCAGCGCTGGGACCACGACCAGCGTCGCTACGTCCCGGGCGATCACTGGGGCGGCGACTGGCGCGGTCGTGGCGCCGGGCCCGAGCACAACTGGTACCGCGGCAGCTACCTGCCTCACGAATACCACAACCGCCACTACGTCGTCAGCGACTGGCGCGGCCATCACCTGTACGCCCCGCCGTCGGGCTACCAGTGGGTGCAGGCGCCGGGCGGCGACTACCTGCTCGTCGCGATCGCGACCGGCCTGATCGCGTCGATCCTGCTCAACCAGTAGCGCGAGTCACTCGGGCTTCGCGCCCGAGTCCTTGACGACCTTCGCCCATTTCGCGATCTCGGATCGCTGGAAGGCGGCGAGCTCGTCGGGGCTCGAGCCGACCGGCTCGAGGCCGATCTCGGCGAGCCGCTTGGCGACGTCGGGCGCGACGAGGATCTTCTTCACTTCGGCCTGCAGCCGCTCGACGACCGGCCGCGGCGTTCCGCCCGGCGCGAAGAGCGCGAACCACGACACCGCCTCGAACCCGGGCAGGCCCTGCTCGGCGATCGTGGGGATCTCGGGCGCTGCCGGCGATCGCTTCAGGCTCGTCACGCCGAGCGCCCGGAGCTTCCCCTCCTTCACCAGCGGCAGGCTCGACGGCATGTTGTCGAACATCATCGTCACACGGCCGCCGAGCAGGTCCGGAATCGCGCTCGCGCGGCCCTTGTACGGGATGTGCGTCATGTCGATTCCGGTCATCGTCTTGAAGAGCTCGCCGGAGACGTGGATCGACGTTCCCGAACCCGCCGACGCGAAGGTGAGCTTGCCTTCGCGCCTGCCGAGCGCGATCAGCTCGGCGACCGTCTTCGCCGGCACGTCGTTGTGGACGACGAGCAGGTTCGGCGTCGTCGCCAGCAGCGTCACCGGCGCGAAGTCCTTGACCATGTCGTACGGCATCTTCGGATAGAGCGCACCGTTGATGGCGTGGGTGCCGACCGTGCCGACGACGATCGTCGTGCCGTCGGGCGGCGCCTTCGCGACCGAGTCGGCGCCGGGGTTGCCGCCGGCGCCCGGCTTGTTGTCGACGATCACCTGCGTGTTCCACGCCGGCGCGAGGCGGTCGGCGATCAGCCGCGCCAGGATGTCGGGAGCGCCGCCGGGCGTGAACGTGACGACGATGTGGATCGGCTTGCCGGCACCCTGCGCGCTCGCCGCGGGCGCGACGACGACAGCGGCGGCGGCAACGAGCAGCGCTCGGGCAAGGCGGGCGGTCGTTCGATGCATCGCGGCGACTCCTGGCTGGTGGCGAGCGATTATTCGGCGCGGCGCCCGCCGGTCGCGGCGGGTTTCCCCGTGAACGGGCATCATCGCAGGAGGAGACTCCGTCATGCGCACCTCGCTCTCGCTGCGCGCGCTCGCCGCGGCATCGTTGCTCGCCGCGCTCGCCGCGTGCGGGCTCTTCAAGACCAACGAGGAAGTGCAGGCGATCCTCAACAAGCGCCTGATCGGCATGTCGGTCGGCGACTTCTTCGACCGCTACGGCCCGTCGCGCACGCGCAGCGAGCGACTCGACGGCACGATGGAGTACGACTGGATCTCGCCGGTGCCGTACGTGAAGCCGGGCCCCGGTGTCGAGGGACTCAACGACCGCGTCTGCAAGCTCGACTTCACGGCCGATCGGCGCGGCCGCATCGACAGCGTCGTCGTCCGCTTCGACGCGCCGGGGCTGAAGAGCACGTCGCGCTGCGGCGAGATCTTCGCGGAAGGCTGAGCGGGCGGCGATGGCGCAGCGGGCGGCGCCGAGCGGCAACGTCGTCGTCGTCGGCGCCGGCATCGGCGGCCTGACGCTCGCACTCGCGCTCGATCGCGCCGGCATCGGCTGCCGCGTCTACGACGCCGCCGCCGAGCTGCAGCCGCTCGGCGTCGGCATCAACGTGCTGCCGCACGCGAGCGCGGCACTCGCCGCGCTCGGCGTCCTCGACGCGCTCGAGCGCGTCGCCGTCGTCACCCGCGAGGCGGCGTTCTTCAACCGCTTCGGCCAGCTCGTCTACGTCGAGCCCGCCGGCCGCTGGGCAGGCCACGAGACGCCGCAGCTCTCGATCCACCGCGGCGACCTGCAGGCGGTGCTGCTCGCCGCGGTGCGCGAGCGGCTCGGCGGTGACGCCGTCGTCAGCGGCCACGCGTGTGTCGGCATCGATGCGGCCGCAGGCGGCGTGCGCGTGCGCTTCCGCGACCCGGCGGGTGCGCCGCTGGAGGACGCGGCCGGCGCCGTCGTCGTCGGCTGCGACGGCATCCACTCGGCGGTGCGCAGGCAGCTCCATCCAAGCGAAGGACCGCCGCGCTGGTCGGGGGTGAACATGTGGCGCGGCGTCGTCGCGCACGCGCCGTTCCTGAGCGGCGCGACGATGGTGCGCGCGGGCTGGCTCTCGGTCGGCAAGATGGTGATCTATCCGATCCGCGACGCGATCGACGACGCCGGCCGGCAGCTCGTCAACTGGGTCGCCGAGCTCGAATGCGAAGCGCCGGTGGCGCGCGACTGGAACGCGCGGGGCACGCTCGACGACTTCTACCCGCGCTTTGCCGACTGGCGCTTCGACTGGCTCGACGTCGCCGCGATGATCCGCGCGACGCCGACGATCCTCGCCTATCCGATGGTCGACCAGGATCCGCTGCCACGCTGGAGCTTCGGCCCGGTCACGCTGCTCGGCGACGCCGCGCATCCGATGGTGCCGCGCGGCTCGAACGGCGCCGGCCAGGCGATCCTCGACGCGATCTGCCTCGCCGAGCTGCTCGCCGAGCGGGGCGTCGGCGCCGCCGCGCTCGCCGAGTACGACGCGATCCGCAACCCGGCGACCGCCAGGGTCGTCCTCGCCAACCGCAGCACGCCGCCCGACGCGATCCTGCGCGAGGTCCACGAGCGCAGCGGCGACATGCCGTTCGCCCGCATCGAGGACGTCGTCTCGCGCGACGAGCTCGCGCAGATCGCGACGCGCTACCAGGAAGTCGCCGGCATGAAACCATACGCGCGCTGAGTCGGCGCGGCGCATCGAGGAGAGGCCTTGCATCCAGTCGGTTCGCTTCGTCGCAGGAGGCTCGTCGTTTCGCTCGCCGCCGGCGCGCTCGCGGCGTCGCCGGCGCGGCACGCCGTCGCGCAGTCGTGGCCGGCCAAGCCGGTCAGGATCGTCGTCCCGTTCACGCCGGGCACCGGCATGGACATCCTCGCGCGCACGCTGGCGCCGCACTTCCAGGCCGCGTGGGGACAGGCGATCGTCGTCGACAACCGTCCTGGCGCTTCGGGCAACCTCGGCGCCGGCGCGGTCGCCAAGTCGCCGCCCGACGGGCTGACGCTGCTGATGGGCGTCAACACGCTCGTCATCAATCCCGCGCTCTACAACAACATGGGCTACGACCCGCTCAAGGACCTCGCGCCGCTCGGCCTGTGCGCGACCGGCTCGTTCCTGCTCGTCGCCAGCGCGGCGTCGAAGCTGCGCTCGGTCGACGAGCTCGTGCAGCAGGCGCGCGCGCGTCCCGGCAAGCTCGACTACGCGTCGCCGGGGATCGCGACGCCGCACCACATGGCGATGGAGCTGTTCAAGCTCGAGGCGAAGATCTCGATCACGCACATCCCGTTCTCGGGAACCGCCGGCGCCGTCAACGCCGTCCTCGCGGGTGACGTGCCGCTGATGTTCCTGCCGGTCCACGTCGCGCTCGCGCAAGTCAAGGGCGGCCGGCTCGTCGCCCTCGCCGCCGCCGGCGATCGCCGCTCGGCGCTCGCGCCCGACGTGCCGACGCTCGCCGAGCTCGGCTACGCCGGCGTCCGCGCCGAGCTCTGGTACGGCATGCTCGCGCCCGCCGGCACGCCGCGCGAGATCGTCGTCCGCGTCCACGACGACATGGCGAACGCCCTCGCGCTTCCCGAGGTCAAGAGCGCGCTCGCCGCGCAGGGCATGGAGGTTGCGCCGAGCTCGCCCGAGGAGATGGCGGCGCTGATGCGGCGCGACGCCGAGCGCTGGGCGGCGGTCGTCAAGCGCCAGGGCATCAAGGCCGAGTAGGCGCGAGGTTCGCGTGGCGACGATGGACGACCGCAGCGCCTGGCCGCGCCTCGACTACGCCGCATGGCGCGACACCGGCGCGACGCTGCACCGCTGGACGCAGATCGTCGGCAAGGTGCGGCTCGCGCTGACGCCGTGGCTCAACCACGGCTGGCAGGTGCCGCTCTACGTGAGCGCGCGCGGCCTCGCGACGTCGGCGATCCACGTCGCCAGCGGCGACGTCTTCGAGGTCGAGCTCGACCTCGTCGGCCACCGGCTCGCGATCCGCAGCGCCGGCGCCGCCGAGCGCGGCTTCGCGCTCGTGCCGATGACGGTCGCCGAGTTCCACCGGCGCCTGCTCGCCGAGCTCGCGGCGATCGGCGTCGACGTCGCGATCCACGGCGCGCCGAACGAGGTCGAGGACGCGACGCCGTTCGCCGCGGACACGGTGCACGCCAGCTACGACCGCGCCGCGGTCGCGGCGTTCTTCCGCGCGCTCGTCCACGCCGACCGCGTGCTGCATCGCTTTCGCACCGGCTTTCTCGGCAAGGCGAGTCCGGTCCACTTCTTCTGGGGCAGCTTCGATCTCGCGGCGACGCGCTTCTCGGGCCGGCCCGCGCCGCCGCATCCGGGCGGCGTGCCGCACATGCCGGACGCGGTCATGCGCGAGGCGTATTCGCACGAGGTGAGCAGTGCCGGCTTCTGGCCCGGCAACGATGCCTTCCCCGAAGCGGCGTTCTACGCGTACGCGTACCCGCAGCCCGAAGGCTACGCGAGCGCGATGGTGGCACCGGCGAGCGCGCGCTGGTCGGCGGCGCTCGGCGAGTGGCTGCTGCCGTACGCCGACGTGCGCCGCGCGGACGACCCCGAAGCGGCGCTGCTCGCGTTCCTGACGTCGACGCACCGCGCCGCGGCGACGCTCGGCGGCTGGGATCCCGATCTCGAGTGCGCGATCGGCGAGGAGCGCGTGCCGCGCGTGGTGCCGGCGAAACCTTGAGCGCGCGCGCTCAGCGCCAGAACGGCTCGGCGTCGACGACCTCGCGCAGGCACTCCGCGCAGCGCTCGACTGCTTCGGGCAGCTGCGCCTTCAGCCAGCCGACGTTGAACCAGGCGCGCGCATCGCCGCGGGCGACGACGTCGTGCGCGAGCGCGAGCGCGACGACGAGGTCCATGAAGCGGCCGAGCGCGTCCTGCGCCGGCTCGAGCGCGCGCAGGAATCGCTCGACGCGGCGTTGCCGATAGAGCGGCGCCACCAGCTCGGCGAGGTAGCGCAGCCGCTTGATGCGCTTGCGCACCGCGTGCCGCGAAGGCTCGTCGAGCTCGGCGAAGCGCCGGCCGTCGCGGCGGAGGCGCTTGTGGAGCTTGTCGAGCCGGCGGGCGATCGCGCGCCGGGCGCCGTCGCCGGCGCTCGGCGCCGCGGCCGGCGCGAGCACGAACTCGAGCAGGTCGAGCAGGGCATGCTGAAACGCCGGCGCACGCACCGCCGCGACCGCGTCGACGTCGGTGCTTGCGCCGACGTGCAGCGCCGGATCGGGCGAGCCGGCCGCGAGCAGGCGCTGCTGCATCGACGCCGCGACGGTCTCGCGGTCGCGCTGCACGCCGAGCACGTGGAAGAGCTCGGTCGCCGGTGCCTGCCAGTCGTCGCCGAGCCCGCCGCGCCAGCGACCGAGCTCGCGGCGCAGCGTGCGCAGCCGCCGCAGCCCGATGCGCAGCTGGTGGATCGCCTCGGCGTCGAGGTCGCCTTCGGCGACGACGCTCGCGTTGGCAAGGACCTGGTCGAAGCAGCTCTGCAGCATGGCGCGGAAGAGCTCGTTGCCCGCGGCGCTGCGGTCGAGCCGCGGCGGCCGCGCCTTCGTCGCGCGCTTCGCTTCGCCGTCGGCGAGCCAGGCACCGCGCGTCGCCTTCGCGATCGTGCTCAGCCACATCGCGTGCGCATCGACGCTGGCGCGACCGACCGCGATCAGCGCGCCGACGTCGCCCGACTTCAGCTCGATCTCGACCTCGGAGACCGGCAGCGAACGCTCGCCGGCGCGGACGACGCCGCGGTCGAGCGCGACTTCGAGCTCGCCGCCATCGATCTCGATCCGCAGCGCCGAGCGCCGCACCGACGTGGCGAAGACCGGCGCCAGCGCTGCATCGTCGTCGAGCGCGGCGGCGAGGAGCGGCGCGGCGGCGCTGCCGTCGTGCAGCGCCGGGTCGGGCGCGGGGGTGCCGGCGGTGGGGCCCGGCGCGAGCGCGACCGTTTCTTCCAGCCGCTCGATCGGCGTCGCGCCTTCGGCCTTCACGGTCTGCTCCCAGGCGCTTCCCGACCGGCGCAGGCGCAGCGCGATGCCAGCGCGCGCGAGGGCGCGATCGGCGGTGTCGAAGTAGCGCGACTCGAGCGCCAGCGTCTCGGCGCCCCGCGCGGCGAGCGTCGCGCCGGCCGCGGCGGCGGCGGCTTCGCTCAGTCCGAACTTGAGCTCGGTCTCGGCCACGGAATCACGACGCCGGCAGCGCGCTCAGCCAGAAGCGCAGCTGCGCGACCTTGATGTTGCCCTTGCTGTCGAAGTAGCGGCTCTGCCACTCGTCGGGCACGAGTGACAGCGTCGCCGCGGCAGCGCCGCGGGCGCGGGCGCGCTGCTGCAGCGTCCAGCGCCACGAGAAGTGGTCGTAGACGTCGAGCACGTGCGTCGCGTACGCGGCGGCGAGCGCGCGCTGGCCACGGACGATGACGAGATTCTCGTCGTTGTTGAACGACGCACGGTGGCCGAGGTTGTGGCTGCCGGTGACGACGGCGCACCTCGGCGAGAAGGGGTCGACGACGATGATCTTGTCGTGCGTGACGGCGAATCCCGCCGACAGGATCTCCTTCTTCCAGCCCGCGGGCACGGCGTCGTCGAGCGCCTGCGCCTGGATGATGCGCGGATCCTGGCGGCCGGCGCCGGTCTTCGGCGGGCTGCCGCCGTGCAACTCGTAGTAGAACGCCTCGGCCGCCGACGGGTTCGTCACGCAGCCGCGCACGAAGAGCTCCCGGTTCGCCTTCTGCGCCGCGGCGGCCCAGTTGGCGACGCTCGGCGATCCGGGAAAGAACGCGAGGAAGAGCACGGCGTGCTCGGCGCCGGCGATGAGCGCCGCGACTTCCTTCATGTCGGGCGGCGGCACCTCCCTGGCGATGCTGGCGCGCGGCCTGGGCGTGTTCGGCGAGAACCAGACCGTCGCCCTCGCGTCGGCCGCGAACGCGAGCGTCTTCGCGGTCGTTGCCCAGCTCCTGAGGTCGGCCGCCTGGAGCTTGCGGGCATCGCCCTGGGCGGCGACGGTGTCGCTGGCGAGCCGCTTCCAGTCGTCGAGGTAGCGGCGGGCCAGGCGCGTGTCGTCGCAGACGATCGTGTTGTTGGTCTGCGCGCACAGTCCGGTCGACGTCCAGTTCGTCGAGCCGAACAGCACCGCCTTCGCGGTGCCGTGGCGGTCGACGTAGACGACGTACTTGTTGTGGCCGATCCGGCCGTCGGGGAGCATGCGGTCGATCAGCTGACCCGCGGTCCTGGCGAGCCGCTGCCGCGACGCCGCGTTGCCGTCGCTGATCGCGCTCGCGCTCTGCTCGTCGCCTGCGCTCGGGTTCGACAGGATCAGGTGCAGGCGCTTCCCGGCGCGCTCGAGCGCGGAGATCAGCTCGTCGTCGCCGAGCTCGTAGAGCGCCGCGTAGAGCGCGCCGCCGTTCTTTGCGCGGGCAAGAAAGCCGAGCAGCGTCGCCAGCATGTCGCCGGCGAGGCTCGTCCTGAGGGCGCCCTGCGGCCTGGTGATCGCGGCGAGCAGCGCCGCCTTCGATGGCTTGCCGCCGAGCGCGTTCGAGATCCGCTGCGTGGAGATCAGGCCGCGGTTGAAGACGGCGGCGACACCGGGCGCGACTGCGGGCGAGATCGCGATCTCGTTGGAGACGACGAACGCGACCGTCATCGGCTTCAGCTTGCCGGGCTTGCCGGCGAGCGGGACGATCTTGTAGCGAAACATCCGCGAGCCCGTGCGATCGGCGACGAGGCGCGCGTACGGGTCCTTCCAGTAGAACTTCTGCACCGGAAAGCTCGCCGTCGTCTGGCCACGCTTGGGCACGAAGCCGGGGAAGACCGCCATCGACGGCAGCGCGGTCTCGGCGCCGGCGGCGTCGATCCGGTAGATCGCGAAGCCCATGCAGCCCGAAAGCTTCGCGCCGTAGCTCCAGGCGACGACGACGACGTCGTTGTCGCAGAAGGCGATCGCGTTCTGCATGCCGGCTCCTGTCGGGGGACGGGACAGTCTAGGGCTTGCCCGCGGCGGCACCCGCATGGCGAGGACCGGCCCTAGGTGTTTCCCGCACGCCCCTCGCGGGATTCCCGATATCCGCGCCGGCGCCGGATCGCCAGAATGGATCGATCGATCAGAACGAGACAGGAGACGAAACATGGCCATCACGCGACGCGAATTGCTGCAGACCGCCGGCGCGGCGGGCCTCGTTTCGCTCGCCGGGGGTGCGCGGGCGCAGGCCGGAACGCTGAAGATCTCGCACCAGTTCCCCGGCGGCACGATCAACGAAGGCGACTTCCGCGACCGCCTCTGCCGGCGCTTCGCCGCCGACATCGAGAAGCGCAGCAACGGCGCGCTGAAGGCGCAGGTCTATCCCGGCTCGTCGCTGATGAAGACCAACGCGCAGTTCTCGGCGATGCGAAAGGGCGCGCTCGACATCAGCCTGTATCCGCTGTCGTACGCCGGCGGCGAGGTGCCCGAGACCAACATCGGCCTGATGCCGGCGCTCGTGCCGAGCTACGAGGTCGGCGCGGCGTGGAAGACGAGCGACGTCGGCAAGCTGCTCGCGAAGACGCTCGACGAGAAGGGGATCGTCGTGCTCAGCTGGATCTGGCAGGCCGGCGGCGTCGCCAGCCGCGCGGCACCGCTCGTCCAGCCCGAGGACGCCAAGGGCATGAAGGTGCGCGGCGGCAGCCGCGAGATGGACATGGTCCTCAAGCAGGCGGGCGCCTCGGTGATCTCGCTGCCGTCCAACGAGATCTACGCGGCGATGCAGACCGGCGCGATGGACGCGGCGATGACGTCGTCGACGAGCTTCATCTCGTTCAAGCTCGAGGAGATCGCCAAGCACCTGACGAGCGGCCGCAACAAGGCGTACTGGTTCATGTTCGAGCCGCTGCTGATGTCCAAGGAGATCTTCGCCAAGCTGCCGAAGGCGCAGCAGGACATCGTCATGGCGGCCGGTGCCGAGCAGGAGAAGTTCGCCACCGACGCCGCCAGGGCCGACGACAAGATCGCCGCCGAGGTCTACGCCAAGGCCGGCGCCAAGGTCTGGGACCTCGACGAGGCGACGGTTCGCAAGTGGCAGGCGATCGCCCGCGACACCGCCTGGAAGGACTACGGCGAGCGCAGCGAGACCGCGGCGGCGCTGCTCAAGTCGGCGCAGAAGCTGATCGCGTGAGCGGCGCGCCCGGCGGCCGCACCGCGAGCGCACGCGCCGCAGCCGTCGACTCTGCGCTCGACGTCGCCACCGACGCCGAGGTCGGGCCCGCCGGGACGGCGTCGGCCGCGACCGGCGCCGTCGACCCGGCGACGCCGCGCGCGATGCTGCCGCTCGCGCGTTTCCTCGCCCTCGCCAACCGCGGCATGGTCGCGATCGGCATGCTCGCGCTGCTGGCGGCGTCGGTCGTCCTCACCTCGAGCGTCGTCACCCGCTACTTCTTCAAGGCGTCGACCGACTGGCAGGACGAGACCGCGGTCTTCCTGCTCGTCGGCGCGACGTTCCTGTGCGGCGCCTTCGTGCAGCAGATCCGCGGCCACGTCGGCATCGAGGCGGTCGCGACGCTGCTCTCCGAGCGCGCCGATGCGCTTCGCCGCGTCGCCACCGACCTGCTCTGCCTCGCCTTCTGCGCGCTCTTCGCCTGGAAGTCGTGGACCCTGCTGCACGAGGCATGGGTCGACAAGCAGACGACGTCGTCGACGTGGGCGCCGCCGCTCTGGATCCCGTACCTGCTGATGTCGGTCGGCATGACGCTGCTGACGCTGCAGTTCGTCGTCCACGTCGCCGCGAGCGCGAACCGGGTGCGCTCGACCGGCGCCGCGGGCTGAGCGGAGGACCCAGCGATGTCGATGCTGGCACTCGGCCTGACGTTCGCGGCCGTCACGCTTCTCTTCATGATGTCGGGGGCACCGATCGCGTTCGCGCTCGGCGCGGTCGCCGTCGTCTTCATGGCGTTCTTCATGCCGGCGGCCTCGCTCGACACGATCACGCAGAACGTCTACGAGGAGATGGCGTCGATCACGCTGCTCTCGATCCCGCTCTTCATCCTGAAGGGCGCAGCGATCGGCAGATCGCCCGCCGGAAAGGACCTCTACGCGGCGCTGCACGCGTGGATGAACCGCATCCCCGGCGGCCTCGGCATCGCCAACGTCTTCGCGTGCGCGCTCTTCGCGGCGATGGCCGGGTCGAGCCCGGCGACGTGCTCGGCGATCGGCTCCGCGGGCATCCCCGAGATGCGAAAGCGCGGCTACTCGCCGGGCTTCGCCGCCGGGATCATCGCCGCCGGCGGCACGCTCGGCATCCTGCTGCCGCCGTCGATCACGATGATCCTGTACGCAGTCGCCGCCGAGCAGTCGCTCGGCCGCCTCTTCCTCGCCGGCATCGGACCGGGGCTGCTGCTCGTCGCGCTCTTCGCCGCCTACGCGGTGGTGCGCTACCGGCGCGAGCACCGGAGCGCGCTGGCCGCGCACGCGTCGCACGGCACCGCGTCGGCGCTCCTCGACGTCGACCGCTTCACGCTGCGCGAGAAGGTCGAGATGCTGCCGCGCGTGCTGCCGTTCGTGATCCTGCTGATCGGCGTCATGATCGCGCTCTACGGCGGCTTCGCGACGCCGTCGGAGACCGCCGGCCTCGGCGCGCTGCTCGCGCTCGTCCTGATCGCGATCGTCTACGGCGTCTGGCGCGTCAAGGACGTCGCGCCGATCCTGTCGGCGACGCTGAAGGAATCGACCATGCTGATGTTCATCATCGGCATGTCGCTGCTGTTCTCGTACGTGATGAGCTACCTCCACATCAGCCAGTCGATGGCGCAGTGGATCGTCGCGATCCACCTCTCCAAATGGCTGCTGCTGGCGGCGATCCTGCTGCTCGTCATCGTCCTCGGCTTCTTCCTGCCGCCGGTGAGCATCATCCTGATGACGGCGCCGATCATCCTGCCGCCGCTCAAGGCCGCGGGGTTCGACCTGATCTGGTTCGGCGTCCTGATGACGATCGTCATGGAGGCCGGGCTCATCCACCCGCCGGTGGGGCTCAACATCTTCGTCATCAAGAACATCGCGCCGGACATCCCGCTCGGCGCGATCATCTGGGGCGTGCTGCCGTTCGTCGTGCTGATGTTCGTCGCGGTCGTCGTCATCTGCGTGCTGCCGGAGATCGCGACCGCGCTGCCCGACGCGGTGATGGGCGCAGTGCCCGCGCGCTGACGCCCGTCAGCGGTCCGGCGCCGGCAGCGGCCGCGCGACGACGGCGCCGGCTTCGCCATGGGTCGGCAGGTCAGCGATCGGAGTCACGGCGCGTCGGGGCGGTCGCGCGCGACGAGCGCGAGGTACGGCTCGATGGCACGGCCGCCCAGCGGCTTGACCATCACGCGCAGCAGGTTCGTGCGCTGCCCCATCTGCAGCGGCCCGCGCTCGCGCACCTGCGCGTACCCCGAGCGCGCCCAGAACCGCTCGGCGCGCGCGTTGCCGACGACGACGCCGAGCCGGATCCAGTGCGCGCCACGCGCGACCATCCAGTCCTCGAGCTGCGCGTACATCGCGTGCGCCTGCCCGCCGCCGTGCAACGCGGTGGCGACGATGAAGAGCCCGATGTGCCAGACGTGCTCGGCGATCAAGTCGCCGACGACGGTCGCCATCGCGACGAGCTCGTCGTCGCTGGCGAACCAGCCGAGCAGGAACATGTCGCGGTACGCCATGCCGGCCGGCGGCACGTCGCGGAACTCGCGCTCGGCTTCGTCGGCGCGCGGCGGCTCGCCGCCGACGGCGAGGAAGTACTCGGGGTTGCGGTCGAAGAAGCGCTGCAGCGCGGGGAGGTCGCTCTCGCGCAGGACGCGCGGCTCCGGGCGTTGCGATTGCGGACGGTCGCCGGCCATGCGATCGTTCCTCAACGCTGGCGGGGATCGAGCGCGTCGCGCAGGCCGTCGCCGAAGATGTTGAACGCGAGCACGAGGACGAAGATCGCGAAACCCGGCCAGATCGCCATCCACGGCGCGTTGTCGACGTAGTTCTTGGCGACGTTGAGCATGCTGCCCCAGCTCGGTGCCGGCGGCTGCTGGCCGAGGCCGAGGAACGACAGGCTGGCCTCGGCGATGATCGCCGCCGCGGTCGCGAGCGTCGCCTGCACGAGCACCGGCGCCAGGATGTTCGGCAGCACGTGCCGCCACGCGATCCTGAACGGCGGATTGCCGAGGGCGCGCGCCGCCTCGATGTAGTCCTCGACCTTGACGTTGATCACCTGGCCGCGCGTCAGGCGCACGAAGATCGGCGTCGCCGAGACGCCGATCGCGATCATCGCGTTGGTCAGGTTCGGCCCGAGGAACGCGGCGAGCGCGATCGCCAGGATCAGGAACGGGCAGGCGAGGAAGGCATCGGTGATGCGCGAGATCAGCGCGTCGACGAAGCCGCCTGCGAACCCGGCGGCGAGGCCGATCGGAACGCCGAGCGCGAGCGAGATCGAGACCGAGACGACACCGGCGAGCAGCGACGCGCGCGTTCCCCAGACGACGCGCGAGAGCACATCGCGGCCGATCTCGTCGGTGCCGAACCAGTGCGTCGCCGACGGCGCCTGGCGGATCGCGCTCCAGCTCGTCGCGACCGGATCGAACGGCGCCAGCCACGGCGCGCAGATCGCCATGGCGATGAACGCGACGACGACCGCGAGCGCGACCATCGCGCCGCGCCGCCGTCGCAGCCGCCGCCACGCTCGCCGCCAGGCGCCGTCGCCGGCGGTCGGCGCCGCAGCCTCGACACGCACGACCGGGAGAACGGCAGTCATCGTCGGTCGTGCTCGCGCTCAGCGCCGCAGCCGCGGGTTGACCGCGACGTAGGCGAGATCGGCGAGCAGGTTGAGCGTGATGTATGCAGTCGCGGTGACAAGGACGACGCCCTGCACGACTGCGTAGTCGCGGTTGAAGACGGCGTCGATGATCAGCTTGCCGAAGCCGGGGATCGTGAACACCTGCTCGGTGAGCACCGCACCCGACAGCAGCGTGCCGAACTCGAGCGCGCCGAGCGTGATGATCGGCGTCAACGCGTTGCGCAGGCCGTGCTTGAGGACGACGACGCGCTCGCTCAGGCCCTTGGCTCGCGCGGTGCGGACGTAGTCGGAATTGAGCACCTGCAACATGGCGCTCCTCGTGTGGCGCATCAGCACCGCGGCGATCGCGTTGCCGAGGACGAACGCCGGCATGACCATCGCGGCGAGGTTGGCGCGCAGGTCTTCGAACGGGCTGACGTAGCCCGACGCCGGCAGCCAGCCGAGCTGCACCGAGAAGAGCAGGATGAACAGGATGCCGAGCCAGAAGTTCGGCGTCGACAGGCCCCAGAGCGCGAACGCGTTCGCCGCCGCGTCCCACGCGGTGCCGCGGCCGACGGCCGAGACGATCCCAGCGGGGATGCCGATCGCGAGCGCGATCGCGAACGCGAGCAGCGCGAGCTCGACCGTCACCGGCAGCTTCTGCACGACCAGGTCGAGCACCGGCTGCTGCGTCCGCACCGACTCGCCGAGGTCGCCGCGCAGCACCCCTCCCACCCAGTACGCGTAGCGCACCGGCAGCGGGTCGTCGAGATGGAGCTTCTTGTGCAGGTAGGCAACGACGTCGGCGTCACGCTCTTCGCCGGCGAGGATCACCGCCGGATCGCCCGGCAGCAGCTGCTGCAGGCCGAAGATCAGGATCGAAACGAAGACGAGCGTCGGGACGATCGTCGCGATGCGCTTGACGAGGAACTCGAGCATCGCCGTGTCCGCTCAGCGTCGACCGAGCGCGCAAAGGCGCGACCGGGCAGCGGGCTGCCGCTTCGGGACGTTGCGCGCTCGGTGCATCCGATCAGCGTGCATCGCCGAGCTTCAACCCGGTCACCCGCAGCAACCCGTCCGGAATGCTCCGCATCCCGGTGAGCTTCGCGCTGTGGGCATACAGCCAGTTGCGGTGGTAGAGGTAGACGATCGGGCGGTCCTTCAGGACCCGCGCGGCGATCTGCTCGTAGACCTTCTTGCGTTCGGCGGGGTCGCGCTCGCTTCGCGAGCGGTTGAGCAGCTCGTCGACCTCGGGCACGCAGTAGCCGGCGTAGTTGAGCGGCTGCTTGCAGGCGTCGAAGCTGTAGAGGTTGCCGTCGGGATCGGCGCGGCCGCTCCAGGCCAGCACGTACGCCTCGAAGTCGCCCTTGTCGGCCATGTTGAGCGAGGTCGCGAACTCGGTCGACTGGATCTTGACGTCGAACCCCGCCTCGCGGGTCATCGCCTGGACGACGAGCGCGATGCGCTGCGCATCCGACGTCGTCGGCGTCACCAGCGTGAAGCTCGGGTTCGGCACCCCGGCTTCCTTGAGCAGCGCCTTCGCGCGCGCGATGTCGCGCTTGGGGATCGGAACGTTCTTCGCGTAGAAGGCGTTGGTCGGCGCGACCCACTGGTTGCCGACCGTCGCCTCGTTGTCCATCACGACCTGGACGATGCCGGCGCGGTCGAGCGCGAGCTCGAACGCCTCGCGCACGCGCGGGTCCTTGCCGAGCGGGTTCTGCTGCGCCTTCTCGCTTTTTCCCACGTTGATCGTGATGCCCTGGTACCCGATCTCGGTGATCTTCGCGACCTTGAAGTTCTTCTCGCGCGAGAGCTTCTCGACGTCCGAAGGCGCCAGGCGGTCGATGACGTCGAACTGCCCCGAGCGCAGGTTGGCGAGGCGCACCGTCGCGTCGACGATCGGCGTGTAGACGACCTTGTCGACGTGGACGTTGGCCTTGTTCCAGTAGTTCGGGTAGCGCTCGAGCGAGATGCGGTCCTGGGCGACGCGCTCGACGAACTTGAACGGCCCCGAGCAGACCGGGTGGCCGCCGAAGTTGGCGCCCGCGGCCTGCGCCGCCTTCGGCGAGACCATCATGCCGGCGCGGTCGGCGAGCGCGGCGAGCACCGGCGAGAACGGCGCCGACAGGTTGAGGCGCACCGTCGACGGGTCGACGACGTCGACGCTCGTCACCGGACGCAGCTCGCCGCTCCGGTTCGAGCCGGCCATCGTCTTGTGGCGCTCGATGTTGAACTTGACCGCGGCGGCATCGAGCTTCTCGCCGTCGTGGAAGGTGACGTCGCTGCGCAGCTTGATCGTGAGCGCCTTGCTGTCGGCCGACCAGCTGTAGCTCGTCGCCAGCTGCGGCACGATGTTGAGCTTCTCGTCGATGTCGAACAGCTTGTCGCAGAGCGCCGCGAAGACGATGCGGCCGACGAACGTGCGCGCGAGCGTCGGGTCGAGCACGTCGGGGTCCTCGGCGAGGCCGACGCGCAGCGTCTGCGCGTGCGCTGCGGTCGCAGCGACGAGAGCGAGCGCCGCGCCGAAGAGCGCGCGGCGAACGGAGCGAAGCGGCGATCGGGTCATGGTCGGGGAACCTCCGGAAGGACGGCGGATGGAACGGTCGGCGTGGTGCGCGCCGCAAGCGAAGCCTCGATGCGCGCCTCGATCTCGTCGCGGTGCAGCAGGCCGACCGGATCGCGGCTGCTGGCGAGGCAGGCGACGAACGGCTGGAAGCGCTCGAAGCTCTTGTCGTAGAGGCGGCGCAGCTCGTCGATCGGCTCGGCGTCGTCGTCGACGCGCAGATCGAGGCGCGGATAGTCGTCGTCGCCGTGCAGGCGAAGCGCGGCGGCCTGCTTGCCGCGCTTGTCGCCACCGGCCGCGTCGCCGGCCGCCATCGCCGCCAGCAGCCGCTCGCCGAGCGGCCGACCGCGCGAGGCGACGAACGCGGCCACGGTCGCATCGAGCACCTCGGGGCCGGCGAGCATGTTGCCGGCGACGCTGAAGTCGTCGTGCACCGCGTGGCCGCACCAGTCGATGCACTGCTCGCCGGTCCATGCTGCGGGTCGTCCGCTTGCGCCGATCACGTGCAGTTGCCGTTGCGCTCGTCCTTCGTCGGCGTCGATCAGTCGACGCACGACGTCCTCGGCCGACGCGCCCGCCGCGAGCAGCTCGATGCCCTGCGGTCCGTAGAGCGGATTCATCAGCGCCTGCGTCGCGAGCGCTCCGAGCTTGCGTCGCGTGTGCACGCAGAGCGCGCCGACGGCGAAAAACCGGCTCGCGATCGCGACGCCGAAGCTGCCGTCGGCGTCGCGCGCGGCGATCGACCACGTCATCGCGCCGCCGCCTGCGGCAGCAGCCGCTCGAGGACGCGCGCGGCGTGCAGCGCTTCGCGGCCGGCGCCGAACGCGATCTGCTGCCGGCAGCTCGTGCCGTCGGCGACGACGATCGCGGCGGGCGCGGCGCGGATCGCCGGCAGCAGGCTCGCCTCGGCCATCGCCAGCGAGACGGCGCGGTGCTTCGCCTCGTAGCCGAACGTGCCCGCCATGCCGCAGCACGACGTCTCGACGAGCTTCGGCTTCGCGCCGGGGACGAGCGCGAGGACGTCGACGATCGGCTGCGCGGCGGCGAACGCCTTCTGGTGGCAGTGCGCATGGACGAGGATGGGCGCTGCGGCGGCAGCGAAGTCGATGCCGAAGCGGCCAGCCGCCGCCTCGCGGGCGACGAACTCCTCGAACAGCAACGCGTGCGCAGCGACCGTCTTGGCCTTCGCGCCGAGCCCGAGCGCGAGCGCCTCGTCGCGCAGCGTCAGCAGGCACGACGGCTCGAGGCCGACGACCGCGATGCCCGCCTCCGCGAACGGCAGCAACGCGTCGAGCAGCGCATCGGCGCGCGCGCGTGCGCCCGCTACGTCGCCGGTCGTCAGCAGCGTGCGGCCGCAGCAGTGGTGGCCGCGCGCCTTCGCGAGCGTGTGCACCGTGTAGCCGGCGGCGTCCAGCACGCGCGCGGCGGCGATCGCGTTCTCGGGTTCGAACGCGCCGTTGAAGGTGTCGACGAAGAGCACCGCCGCCTTGCCGCTCGCACGCGCCGCGGCGAGCGTCGCCGCGGCGGTCGCGAACAGCTCCGGGTCGTGCGCACGCCAGAACGTGTCGCTGCGCCAGCGCGGCAACGGCCGGTCGGCGGCGAACCCGAGCAGCCGCTCGCGCAGCGTCGCCGCTCCCGGCAGCGCAGCGAGCGCATTGGCGAGCGGCGCGATGCGCGACAGCGCGTGCACGAGCCCGGGCAGGTCGCCGACGACGCGATCCTTCAGCGAACGGCCATGGCGCTTCGCGTGCTGCGCGAGCACTTCGATCTTCATCCGCGCCATGTCGACGCCGGTCGGGCACTCGCGCTTGCAGCCTTTGCAGCTGACACAGAGATCCAGCGCGTCGAGGACCGCGGCGTCGGCGCTGTCGACGTCGCCGAGCTGGCCCGAGAGCGCAAGCCGCAACGTGTTCGCGCGCCCTCGCGTCAGGTGCTCCTCGTCGCGCGTGACGCGAAAGCTCGGGCACATCGTGCCGGCGTCGAACTTGCGGCAGTGGCCGTTGTTGTTGCACATCTCGACGGCCTTGGCGAAGCCGCCGGTGGAGTCGCCGCCGCTGCCGGGAGCGCCGATCCGCTCGGTGCGCGGATCGTTCTGCACGTCCCACGCCGACCAGTCGAGCGCCGGCGTGAGCGCGATCGTGCGGTAGGGCGACGGCGCGGCAGGCGGCGGGAAGCGGAACAGCGCGCCGTCGTCCATCCGCGGCGGATCGACGATCTTGCCGGGGTTGAACAGCCCCTCGGGATCGAGCTCGACCTTGAGCGCGCGGAACGCCTCGGTGAGCGCCGGCCCGAACTGCCAGGCGATCCATTCGCCGCGGCACAGGCCATCGCCGTGCTCGCCGCTGTACGCGCCCTTGTACGTGCGCACGAGCGCCGACGCCTCCTCGGCGATCGCGCGCATCTTCGCCGCGCCGTCGCGCCGCATGTCGAGGATCGGCCGGACGTGCAGCGTGCCGACCGAGGCGTGCGCGTACCAGGTGCCGCGGGTGCCGTGGCGGGTGAAGACCTCGGTGAGCGCGTCGGTGTAGTCGGCGAGATGCTCGAGGGGGACGGCGCAGTCCTCGATGAAGCTCACCGGCTTGCCGTCGCCCTTCAGGCTCATCATGATGTTGAGCCCGGCCTTGCGCACGTCCCACAGGCGCTTCTGCGCGCCGTCGTCGACGAACTCGACGACGCTGCCCGGCTCGCCGTGGTCGGCCATCAGCTCGCCGAGGCGCGCGAGCCGCGCCACGAGCGGTGCCCGCTCGTCGCCGGCGAACTCGACGAGCAGGATCGCCGCCGGCTCGCCGATCAAGGCGCCGCGCATCGTCGCTTCGAACGCGGGGTTCGCGAGCGCGAGCTCGATCATCGTGCGATCGACGAGCTCGACCGCGGTCGGGCCGAGCGTGACGATGTGCTGCGCCGCCGCCATCGCGGCGCGGAAGGTCCTGAAGTTGACGACGCCGAGCACCTTCGCCGCGGGCAGCGGGCTCAGCTTCAGCGTCAGCTCGCGCGACCACGCGAGCGTGCCCTCGGCGCCGACGAGCAGGTGCGCGAGGTTGACGCTGCCGTCTTCGGTGTACGGCTTCTCGCTCTGCGGATGGAAGACATCGAGGTTGTAGCCGCCGACGCGGCGCAGCACCTTCGGCCAGTGCGCCTCGATCTCGGCGCGGTGCCGGCCGGCGAGCTCGCGCACGAACGCAGCCACCGTCGCGGCGCGCCCCGAGCTCGCCGCGACCGGCCCGAAGTCGACCTCGCCGCCGTCGGCCATCCGCGCGCGGATGCCGAGCACGTTGTGGACCATGTTGCCGTAGGCGATCGAGCGCGAGCCGCACGAGTTGTTGCCGGCCATGCCGCCGATCGTCGCCTGCGCGCTCGTCGAGACGTCGACCGG
>Ga0068858_100001787_pt1 | contig 21934 bp, 22 predicted proteins | sample KBSSwiS12_FD_66589 | JGI IMG/M metagenome (GOLD analysis project Ga0068858, IMG submission 66589) | Switchgrass rhizosphere microbial communities from Kellogg Biological Station, Michigan, USA - KBS Switchgrass S1-2 | ecosystem: Host-associated > Plants > Roots > Rhizosphere > Soil ...
TCGTCTGCCGGTGCTTCTAGCGCAGCGCCGGCGAAGGAGCCGGCGAGGTAGTCGACGATGAGGCCTGCAGATCGCGCCGCGCCAGGCCGATGAGGTAGTCGCTCATATCGAGAAGGGCGCGCGGGCTGCCGGTCATGTCGGCGTTGGTGATGTAGCGCCCCACCAGCAGGGTGGGCACGCCCAGCGACGGGATGCCGTAGTCGCGTGTCATGCGGATGGCGGTCTCGAGTTGATTTTCCACGGCAAAGGAGCGGTAGGCGGCGGTGTAGTCGCGCGCGTTCACGCCGTGCAGCGCCACCCAGGCCTGCACCGCGTCCTCGTCGGTGATGCGCAGGCCCTGCTGGTGAATGGCGTCGAACAGCGCGCCGCGCAGGCGCCGTTCTTCGCCCAGGGCTTCGAGCGTGAAGTACACCCGCGCCGCCACGCCCCATTGGGCATTGGGCACGGCCGGCACGCGCCGAAAGGTGACGTCGGCGGGCAGCGCCGCCGCCCAGCGCGCAAGCCGCGGCTCCAGGGCATAGCAGTTGGGGCAGGCGTACCAGAAGAACTCGATGACCTGCACGGTGTTGCCGGCCGGCTGGAATTGCGGCACTTCCAGGTAATCGCGGCCTTTGAGAGGATCGGCGTGCGCCGAAGCCGGGGATAGCAGCCCTAAAAGCAGCAGTGCGAAATAAAAAAACCTCCAGGGCTTCAATCCCTGGAGGTTCAGGCTTGCTGTCGAGGCGCGAATACGCATCACGCCACTGGAAAGATCAGGACGCCTTCTTCGCCGGCTTCTTGGCGTCGGCCTTGGCCGGCGCCTGGGCGGGCGCTTTTGCGGCGCTCTTGCCGATCTGCTTGTCCACCTCGGCCACCAGGTAGCCGGTCACGTCCAGCAACGGCTGGCCATCGCCATTTTGCTCCGCGCCGGCCAGATACTTGCCCTGCACCACGAAGGTGGGCACGCCGGAGAGGCGGTAGCTCTGGGTCATCTGCTGGGCACGCGCCAGCTTGGACTGCACGGCGAAGGAGTTGTAGGTGGCCTTGAACTTCTCGGCGTCGATGCCGTGCTTGGCCATCCAGGCCGTGGTGGCCGATTCGTCGGTGATTTTCAGGCCTTCCTTGTGGATGGCGTCGAACAGCGCGCGGCGCACGCGGGTCTCCTCGCCCAGCGCGTCCAGGGTGTAGTACACCTTGCCGGCGATGCCCCACTGGTCGTTGAACACCGCGGGCACGCGCTTGAACACGGCGTCCTTGGGCAGCTTCTTCTCCCAGGGCTCGATCAGCGGCTCGAGCGCATAGCAGTGCGGGCAGCCGTACCAGAAGAACTCGATCACCTCCACTTTGCCCTCGGTGTCCACGGGCTGGGGCGGCGAGAGTTCCACGTAGTTGGTGCCTTTGACCGGCGTCTTCGGGGGGGTCTGGGCGCCGGCGGAGGCGGGCAACAGGGCGGCCAGGGAAAGGCTGGCGACGACCAACAGGGATTTCAGCATGGTTGTCCTAGGGAGTTAGGGTCGGGGTGAGGAGTCGAGGCAAAAGAGAGGGCCGGATCAAGGCTTGGAGGCGGGGTCTTTGATTTTGACCAGCGAGCCGTCGATTCCGTTCTGCGCCAACTGGCCGCGCACGCGGTTGATTTCCTCGATGCGTGAAAAAGGTCCCATCCGCACCCGGTACCAGGTGCCCTTGTCCGGCACATTGGTGGGTTCCACGCTGGCTTCCAGCCCCAGCAGCGCCAGCTTGGCCTTGAGGTTGTCCGCGTCGACGGGGCTTTGGAAGGCGCCGGCCTGGATGAAATAAATGTCCTGCGGTCCGCTCGGGGCGGCGGCAGTGGGGGCCGGGTTGGGCGCGTTGCTGTTCGGCGCGGCGGGGGCAGCCTGCTTGGCCGCGTCGCGCAACTGCTTGTCGGTCACCGGCTCCTCGTTCTGCCCGGGCAGGATGCGGTAGAAATCGAAGCGCGGCTTCTCGTCGGGGCGGGCGGCCTTGCCCACGGTGCCGGCGTCGGCGGCGGCCGGCTTGGGCGGGTTCACCTTGTTGACGAAGGGCACCGGGCTTTTGAACACGTACACCGCGATGGCCGCGGCCACGCCCAGGCCGAGAATGAAGCCGATGAACAGTCCGAGCAGCAGGCCGCCGCCGCGCGGGCGGGCCGCGGCGCTGTTGCGGGGCTTGAAGTCTTTATTCAAATCGGGACCGCCTTGAACTGTTGCGGGACGACCACAGGTTGCCCGCCCAGGGTCGCTGGGCTACATCTTTTCCGGGGCGCTGACGCCGAGCAGCCGCAGGCCGTTTTGCAGAACCTGGCGCACGGCCAGGATAAGCGTCAGGCGCGCGCGCTTTTGCGCGGCGTCCGGCACCAGGAAGCGCTCGGCATTATAGTAACTGTGGAATTCCCCCGCCAGTTCGCGCAGGTAGAAAGCCACCTGATGCGGCGCGAGCTCGTTCGCCGCCGTGTCCAGGATTTCCGGGTAGTCGACCAGGCGCGACAGCAGCGCCAATTCGCGTTCGCCCGTCAGCGGCGCCAGGATGCCGGCCGATTGCGCCATCGAACGCGCTGCGTTTGCAAGCGCCGCTTCGTCTTCGCCCGATTGCGCCAGCACCGAGCAGATGCGCGCGTGTGCGTACTGCACGTAGTAGACCGGATTGTCCTCGGACTGCGACTTGGCCAGGTCCACGTCGAACACGAACTCGCTGTCGGCCTTGCGCGACACCAGGAAGAAGCGCGTGGCGTCGCGGCCCACCTCGTCGATGAGGTCGCGCAGCGTCACGTACGATCCGGCGCGCTTGCTGATGCGCACCTCCTCGCCGCCGCGCAGCACGGTCACCATCTTGTGCAGCACGTAATCGGGGTAGCCCTGGGGAATGGGCTTGGGCCAGGCGCTGGAGGCGGCCTGCAGGCCGGCGCGCACGCGGGTGATGGTGCTGTGGTGGTCCGAGCCCTGCACGTTGATGGCGCGGGGGAAATTACGCTCCCACTTGGTGATGTGGTAGGCCACGTCGGGCACGAAATAGGTGTAGCCGCCCCCGCCGGACTTGCGCATGACGCGGTCCTTGTCGTCGCCGTAGTCGGTGGTGCGCAGCCACAAGGCGTCGTCTTTCTCGTAGGTCTTGCCGGCGGCGACGAGGGCCTCCACGGCCTTGTCCACCCGGCCCTCGGCGTACAGCGAGGATTCCAGGTAGTAGATGTCGAATTTCACGCCGAAGGCCGCCAGGTCGGCGTCCTGCTCGCGGCGCAGGTAGGCCACGGCGAAGCGGCGCAGCGAGTCCAGGTCGTCGGGGTCGCCCGAGGCGGTGACCGCGGGCACGTGCGGGTCGGCCACGGTCTTTTTGGCCAGGAAATCGGCGGCGATGTCGAGTATGTAGTCGCCCTGGTAGCCGTCCTTGGGCCAGGAGGGCGAATCCGGGCCGATGCCCTTGGCGCGCGCCTGCACCGACAGCGCCAGCATGTCGATCTGGGCGCCGGCGTCGTTGTAGTAGAACTCGCGCGTGACCTTGAAGCCCTGGACTTCCAGCAGCGCGGCCAGGGCATCGCCCAGCGCCGCCTGGCGGCCGTGGCCCACGTGCAGGGGGCCGGTCGGGTTGGCCGAGACGAATTCGATCAGCACCGGCTGATTGTGCCCGCGCCGCGAGACGCCGAAGGCTGCCCCGGCCGACAGGATGCTTTCCACCACGTGCTGCTTGGCGGCCTCGCGCACGGTCAGGTTGATGAACCCGGCGCCGGCCACTTCGGCGCGTGCCAGCCACGGCGAGGCAGGCAGCGCCGCCACCAACTCGTCGGCGATGTCGCGCGGCTTGCGCTTCAGCAGCCGCGCCAGTTGCATGGCCACCGGGCAGGAATAGTCGCCGTGCTGGGCCTGCTTGGGGCGCTCCAGGGAAATGAGCGACGCCGGTTGCTGCGGCGCGACCTTGGCCAGCGCCTGCGCCAGCAGCTCGGTGAGATGGGATTTGATTTCGGAGGACATGGACTTCGCAAGGGGGCCGCGGGCCGGTCGGTAGGCGGTCCTGAGCGGGCGTGAATTATACCCGTCGGGCCAGGGCTTCCCCGTGGGCGTCACGCGAGGCAGGCATCGCTTAACGCGGCCCGGAAAATGGATTAAAATTCAAGACCTTCAACTGCATACCGGCGCCCCGTAACAGGGCCGGCCGAACATCGGCAGCACATGTCCAAAAGCGCTTTGATTACCGGGGTCACGGGCCAGGACGGCTCGTATTTGGCCGATTTCCTGCTTCGCAAGGGCTATGTGGTGCACGGCATCAAGCGGCGCACCTCGCTCTTCAACACCGATCGCATCGACCACCTGTACCAGGACCCGCACGTGGACGGCCGGCACTTTGTGCTGCATTACGGCGACATGACCGATTCCAGCAGCCTCACCCACGTGCTGCAAAGCGTGCGCCCCGACGAGGTGTACAACCTGGCGGCGCAAAGCCACGTGGCGGTGTCGTTCGAGGAGCCCGAGTACACGGCCAACTCCGATGCGCTGGGCGCGCTGCGGCTGCTGGAAGCCATGCGCATCCTGGGGTTGAACAAGACGCGCTTCTACCAGGCTTCAACGTCCGAACTGTACGGCCTGGTGCGCGAGACGCCGCAGCGGGAAACCACGCCCTTTTATCCGCGCTCGCCCTACGGCGTGGCCAAGCTGTACGCCTACTGGATCACGGTGAACTACCGCGAGGCCTATGGCCTGTATGCCTGCAACGGCATCCTGTTCAACCACGAGTCACCGGTGCGCGGCGAGACCTTCGTCACGCGCAAGATCACGCGCGCCCTGGCGAGGATCAAATTGGGGCTGCAGGACTGCCTGTACCTGGGCAACCTGTCTGCGCTGCGCGATTGGGGCCATGCCCGCGACTACGTGGAAGCCATGTGGCTGATGCTGCAGCAGCCCGAGCCCCAGGATCTGGTGATCGCCACCGGCGAACAGCATAGCGTGCGCGAATTCGTGGAGGCGGCGGCCAAGGTGCTGGGCATGGCCATTACTTGGCAGGGCAGTGGCGTCGACGAAAAGGGCTGCGACGAGAGCGGCCGCGTCATCGTGGCCGTGGACCCCAAGTACCACCGGCCGGCCGAGGTGCAATCGTTGCTCGGTGACGCCGCCAAGGCGAGGAGCGTGCTGGGTTGGACGCCGCGCACGCGCTTTCACGAGCTGGTGGAGGAAATGGCCCGCGAAGACCTGCGCGAGGCCGAGCGCGACGAGCTGGTGCGCAGCCACGGCCATACCGCGCCGGCGCGGCACGAATAGCATGCGGGCCGATGTGCGCATTTTTGTTGCAGGAGCAGCCGGTCTGGCCGGCTCGGCGCTGGTGCGGCGGTTGCGCGCCGCGGGCCACCACAACCTCATCACGCCGTCGCACGCCGAACTGGATCTTGAGGACGCCCAGGCCACGCGGCGCTTTTTCGAGGCCGAGCGGCCCGAGTACGTGCTGGACGCCGCAGCGCGCGTGGGCGGCATCCTGGCCAACAACAGCTTTCCGGCGGAGTTCATCCGCCAGAACCTTGCCATCCAGACCAACGTCATCCACGAATCCTGGCGCGCCGGGGTGAAGCGGCTGCTGTTCCTGGGCTCGTCGTGCATTTATCCGCGCGACTGCCCCCAGCCCATGCGCGAGGACTACCTGATGACGGGGCCGCTCGAACCCACCAACCGCCCCTATGCCATGGCCAAGATCGCCGGCATCGAGATGTGCTGGTCCTACAACCGCCAGTATGGCACGCGCTTCCTCGCCGTCATGCCCACCAACCTGTACGGCCTGGGCGACCACTACGATCTGCAGAATTCGCACGTGCTGCCGGCGCTGCTGCGCAAAATGCACGAGGCGCGCGCCGCGGGCGCGGCCGAAGTGGAGGTGTGGGGCTCGGGCCGGCCGCTGCGCGAATTTCTTTACAGCGACGACATGGCCGAGGCCTGCCTGTTCCTGATGAACCTGTCCGACACCGCCTTCGACGGCGTGCTCGAGAACCACGCCCGCGCGCCGCTGGTCAACATCGGCAGCGGCGCCGAGGTGAGCATCGGCGAGCTGGCCCGGCTGGCCGCCAAGACCGTGGGCTGCACGGCCCGCCTGCGCTTCGACCCGACCAAGCCCGACGGCACGCCTCGCAAGCTGCTCGACGTGTCGCGCCTGGCGGCGCTGGGCTGGCGCGCGACCACTCGGCTGGAGCAGGGCATGGCGCTGGCATATGAAGACTTCAAAGCCCGGGATTTCAAGGCGCGCCAGGACAAGGAGAAGGAGCGCACGAGTGTTCAATGACAAGGCCGTCCTGATCACGGGCGGAACGGGTTCGTTCGGCAATGAGTTCGTGCGCACGCTGCTGGAGCATTACAAGCCGGCGCGCGTCATCGTGTTCTCGCGCGACGAGCTGAAGCAGTTCGAAATGCAGCAACGCTTCCCGCAGCCGTGCATGCGCTGGTTCCTGGGCGACGTGCGCGACCAGGCGCGCCTGGCGCAGGCCATGCGCGGCGTGGACTACGTGGTGCACGCCGCCGCCCTCAAGCAGGTGCCGGCCGCCGAATACAACCCCATGGAGTGCATCAAGACCAACATCCACGGCGCGGAGAACGTCATCACCGCGGCGCTGGCCAACGAGGTGCAGAAGGTCATCGCGCTGTCCACCGACAAGGCCGCCAACCCGGTGAACCTGTACGGCGCCACCAAGCTGGCCTCGGACAAGCTGTTCGTGGCGGCCAACAACATCGCCGGCGGCCACGTCACGCGCTTTTCGGTGGTGCGCTACGGCAACGTGGTCGGGTCGCGCGGCTCGGTGGTGCCGCTGTTCCGGCAACTGCTGGCCGGGGGCGCGAAGGAACTGCCCGTCACCGACCAGCGCATGACGCGCTTCTGGATCACCCTGCCGCAGGGCGTGGATTTCGTCATCCAGGGCTTCCGGCGCATGCACGGCGGCGAGATTTTCGTGCCCAAGATTCCCAGCATGCGCATTCTCGACCTGGTGCAGTCCATGGCGCCGGACATTGCCACGCGCGTGGTGGGCATACGGCCGGGGGAGAAGCTGCACGAGGTGATGTGCCCGGTCGACGACTGCCACCTCACCCTGGAATTTCCCGACCATTACGTGATCAAGCCCGCCATCCGCTTCACCGCCGCCGCGGACTATTCGCTGAACGCCCTGGGCGAGAAGGCCGTGCCCGTGGAGGCCGACTTCGAGTACAGCTCGGGCAGCAACCCGCATTTCCTCACGGTGGCGGAGTTGCGTGCCATGAACGGGGCCTGAGCCGGGTGGACCGCATGGCCGATCGCGTGATCGAACCTGAGCCGCCCATTCCCTACGCGCGGCAGGATATTTCCGAGGCCGACATCGCGGCCGTGGTGCGGGTGCTGCGTTCGGACTTCGTCACCCAGGGGCCCGTCATCGAGCAGTTCGAGCAGGCGCTGGCCGGCTACTGCGGCGCACGCCATGCCGTGGCGGTGTGCAATGCCACGGCCGCGCTGCACCTGGCCTGCCGCGCCCTGGGCCTGGGGCCCGGCGACACGCTGTGGACCAGTCCCAATACCTTCGTGGCCTCGGCCAACTGCGCGCTGTACTGCGGCGCGGGCGTGGACTTTGTGGATGTCGATCCGCGCACCTACAACATCAGCACCGCAAAGCTGGAAGAGAAGTTGGCGCACGCGGCCAAAAGCGGCCGGCTGCCCAAGGTGCTGGTGGCCGTGCATTTCGCCGGCCAGCCCTGCGACATGGCCGCCATCGGCGCGCTGGCCAAGCGCTATGGCGTGGCCGTCATCGAGGACGCAGCGCATGCAGTGGGCGCTACCGACGGCACCGGTGACGAAACAGCGCGCGTCGGCGCCGGTGCGCACTCGGACATGACGGTGTTCAGTTTCCACCCGGTGAAGATCCTCACCACCGGCGAGGGCGGCATGCTGCTCACCAACCGGCCGGAACTGGCCGAGCGGCTGCGGCTGCTGCGCAGCCACGGCGTGACTCGCGATGCGGCGCGCATGCAGGGCGCGCCAGACGGACCGTGGTATTACGAGCAGGTGGAACTGGGCTACAACTACCGCATCACCGACATCCAGGCGGCGCTGGGCCTGTCGCAGTTCCAGCGCCTGGATGCATTCCTGGCGCGCCGCCGGCAACTGGCGGCGCAATACAACCGCCTGCTCGACGGCGCGCCGCTCACGCTGCCGTGGCAGCGGCCCCAGGCGCTGTCGGCGTGGCACCTGTACGTGGTGCGCGTGCCGGCCGGCGGTCGCCGCGACCGGCGCGCGGTGTTCGACGGCCTGCACGCCGCCGGCATCCGCGCCAACGTGCACTACATTCCCGTGCACCTGCAGCCGCACTATCGGGCGCTGGGATTCAAGACGGGTGACTTTCCCGAAGCCGAGCGCTATTACGCCGAAGCCATCAGCCTGCCCATGTACGCGGCACTGAGCGACACGGACCAGGCGCGCGTGGCGGCGGAACTGGGGTCGCTGCTTTCGTGATGCGGGATGCCGTGAAGCTGGGCCTGGGCACCGCGCAGTTCGGGCTGGACTACGGCGTCTCCAACCGCGAGGGCATGACGTCCGAGGACGAGGCGCGGCGCGTGCTCCAACTCGCGTCAGGGCACGGGGTGAAAGTCATCGACACCGCCCGCGCCTACGGGCGCAGCCAGGAAGTGCTGGGCCGCTGCCTGCCGGCCGGCCACGGCTTCGACATCGTGACCAAGACAGCGCCGTTGCGGACGGCGTCGATCAGCCGGGCGCAGATTGCCGGCGTGGCCGTGCAGTTCGAGGAGTCGCTGGCCCTGCTGCGCCAGGAACGTGTGTACGGACTGCTGGTGCACCACGCCGGCGACGTGCTGGCGGCCGGCGGCGAAGGTGTGGTGGATGCGCTGCGCGCGCTGCAGGGCCGCGGGCTGGCGCGCAAAATCGGGGTGTCAGTGTACGACGCGCGCGAACTGGATGGCGTGCTCGCGCGCTGGACGCCGGACATCGTGCAATTGCCGCTCAGCGTGCTCGATCAGCGCCTCATCGCCAGCGGGCACGTGGCGCAGCTTGCCCGCCTGGGCGTGGAAATCCACGTGCGTTCGGTGTTTCTGCAGGGCCTGTTGTTGATGGCGCCCGAGGCTATTCCCGCTCCGCTGCAGGGCGCCGCGCGCAGCGTGGCGGAATTCCAGGCTTTCGCAGCGGCCGGCGGCTGTTCCCCGGCGAGCGCGGCGCTACAATTCGGGGCGGCGTTGCCGGGCGTGCGCGCGGTGCTGGCTGGCGTGAACAACGCGGCGCAACTGGACGAATTGCTGGATTACGGCTCTTGCGCGGTAGATGCAGCCGCCGGCTTGGATGGCGCAGCCATGGCACGTTTCGCGCTGGCCGACGAAGCGCTGCTGAATCCCGCGCAGTGGAGATTGCAATGAACCAGGACGAGCTGTTTCACCGGTCGGAAGGCGACGCCTGGTTCGAGCGCAACCGCAACGCCCTGCTCGGCCGAACCGGCGAAGACTGGCCGTTCAGGCTCATCACGCAACTGGCTCCGAGTGCCGGCGTGCGCAATGTGCTGGAGCTGGGCTGCTCCAACGGCTGGCGCCTGGACATGCTGCGCCAGCGCCTGGGGGTGCGTTGCGTGGGGGTGGACGCCAGCGGCGGCGCGGTCGACCATGGACGCAGGCAGTATCCCGGCCTGGAACTGCACCAGGGCGTGCTCTCGAAAGTGCCGCTGTCCGAGGCGTTCGACCTGGTGATCGTGCACTTCGTGCTGCACTGGGTGGACCGCGCCACGCTGGCCGCGTCCGTGGCCGAGATCGACCGCATGGTGCGCGACGGCGGCTACCTGTGCGTGGGCGACTTCCTACCCGATTTCCAGCAGCGCCGCCACTACCATCACCTGCCCGGCGCGGAGGTGTTCACCTACAAGCAGGACTACGCGGCGATTTTCGAAAATCTGGGCACCTACCGGGCGCTCACGCGCGTGACTTATGAAAGAGGCGACGCCGCGGTGCCGCTTGCGCCCAGCCGCTCGGACGAGCGCAAGAGCTGCACCCTGCTTGCCAAGTCGCTGCAGGGCTTTTATCCAGTGCAGGCCTGATGCGTACGGTCGCCATACTCCAGGCCAGGGCCGGTTCCAGCCGTTTGCCCGGCAAAGTCCTCAAGCCTCTGCTCGGCCGGCCCATGCTGGCGCGGCAGATCGAGCGCGTGCGGCGCTGTGCGCGCCTGGACGAACTGGTGGTGGCCACCAGCACGCATGCCTCGGACGACGCCATCGAAGCGTTGTGCCGCGACGAGGGCGTGGCGTGCTTCCGCGGCAGCCTGGACGATGTGCTGGATCGTTTTCATGCCGCAGCCGTTCAACACCGCGCCGACCGGGTGGTGAGGTTGACGGGCGATTGTCCGCTGGCCGACGCGCGGCTGATCGACGCCGTCGTGGAACATCTCCAGCGCGGCGGCTATGATTTCGTCAGCAATGCCCTCGAGCCCACTTTTCCCGATGGGCTGGACGCCGCCGTGTTTCGCACGCAACTGCTCGAGGACGCCTGGCGCGAGGCCACGCTGCCCTCGGAGCGCGAACACGTCACGCTGTTCATGCGCCGCCAGGCCGAACGCTACCGCATCGGCTCGTTCAAGGCCGAGGTCGACCATTCGCACCTGCGCTGGACGGTGGACGAGCCCGCTGACTTCGAATTCGTCGCCGCGGTCTACGGCCGCCTCTATCCGGGCAATCCTGCTTTCGGTTTCGAGGACATACTCAAACTGCTGGAACGCGAGCCCGCCCTGCTCGAGGTGAACCGCGGCATCGAGCGCAACGAAGGCTTGCGCCGCTCTCTGGCCAGGGACGCTGCGGCACAGGAAAGAAAAAAGCCATGACCCATTCCATCCCCAAGTCCCTCGCCATGCAGGAGCGCGCGCGCAAGCGCATCCCCGGCATGACGCAGTTGCTGTCCAAGCGTCCCGACATGTTCAGCGAGGGCGTGTGGCCCGGCTACTACAGCAAGGCGAGCGGAGTCGAAGTGTGGGACCTGGACGGCAACCGCTATGTCGACATGAGCATCGGCGGCATCGGCGCCACGGTGCTGGGTTACGCCGATCCCGACGTGGACGAAGCCGTGCTGCGCGCCATCCGCGGCGGCGTGGCCTCGTCGCTGAACTGTCCCGAGGAAGTGGAACTGGCCGACCTGCTGTGCGAGCTGCATCCCTGGGCCGACATGGTGCGCTACACCCGCTCCGGCGGCGAGGCCATGGCCATGGCGGTGCGCCTGGCACGTGCCCATACCGGCCGCGACAAGCTGGCCTTCTGCGGCTACCACGGCTGGCATGACTGGTATCTCGCCGCCAACGTGGGCACGGAAAACGCGCTGGGCGAGCACCACATCGCAGGCCTGGAGCCGCGCGGCGTCCCGTCCGGGTTGGCCGGCACGGCGCTGCCGTTCCATTACGGCGACTTGCCCGACCTGACGCGCATCGTGGGCGAGACGCGCGGCCAGCTTGCCGCCATCGTCATGGAGCCTATCCGCAACGAACAGCCCACGCGCCAGTTCCTGGACGGCGTGCGCGCGCTGGCCGATGAGGCCGGCGCGGTGCTGATCGTGGACGAGATTTCCGCCGGCCTGCGCATGAACCCTGGCGGCGCGCACCTGCGGCTGGGGCTTGCGCCGGACATCGCCGTGTTCTCCAAGGCCATGGGCAACGGCTATCCCATCGGGGCCATCATCGGCAAGGCGGCCATCATGCAGGCGGCCCAGCGTTCCTTCATCAGCAGCACCTGCTGGACCGAGCGCAGCGGCCCCGCCGCAGCGCTCGCCACCCTGCGCAAATTCCGCGACTGCAACGCCGGCGCGCACCTCACCGCCATGGGCGAACGCCTGCAAGCCGGCTGGCGCGCGCTGTTTGCCAAGCACGCCCTCCCCGGCAAGGTGCGCGGCATCCCGCCGCTTAGCCACTTCGGCTTCGAGCACCCCGACGCTCAGGCGCTCAAAGCCCTGTTCATCCAGCTCATGCTGGAGCGCGGATTCCTCGCCTCCAATTCCTTCTATGCCATGTACGCCCATCAGGCCAGCCACGTGGACGCCTACCTGCAGGCCGCCGACGGCGCGCTGGCCGAAGTGGCCGCGGCGCTGGCCAAGAGCGACGTGAAATCGCGGCTGAAAGGACGGCCCTCGGCCGTCGGGTTCCAGCGTCTGACCTGATGCCCGCAGTACCCGCCCCGGTGGTGATGCGGTTGGACGCCTCGGTCAGGGGAGGGCTCGGGCACCTGCGGCGCTGCGCGGTGCTGGGGCGCGAGCTACAGCGGCGCGGCGCGTCGGTGCATGTGCTGGCCAGGGCACCCGATGTCGACGCGCGCGGCGAGACGCGCGACTTCGCCGTCCAGTGCGATTTCATGGATGCCGTCGTCCGCGGTGCGGACGACGCCGCGGCCGTGGTCGACTATTGCAGGCGCGCCGGCGCCGGGCGCCTGGTGATCGACCACTACGATGCCGACGAGGCTTATCAGCGCGTGCTGCTCCAGGGGGGCGCGCGCTGGCTGCAGTTCGACGGGCAGGCCGCCGGGCCGCTGTGGGCCGACTGGGTTTTGGCCATGCAGCCCTCGGCCTCGGTTCAGCGCTATGAGGCGCTGCGCCGCCGGCCGCAGACGCGCTGGCTGCTGGGCCCGGCTTACGCCCTGTTGCGCGAGGAATTCGCCCGGCGGCACGAGGCGGCGCAGGCGCGGGCAGAGCCCACGCGCACCCTGCTGTGCTTCGGCGGCGGGGACGACTACGGCGCGGCGCTGCTCAGTCTGCGCGCGCTGGAACAGGCCGGGTGGCGCGCTCCCGTGGATGTCGCCCTGGGCAGCCGGGCCCCGCGGCGCGGCGAGGTAGAGGCCTGGATTGCCGATCCGCGGCCGTTCCAGGTGACGCTGCACGTGGACGCCGACAATATGGCCGACCTCCTGCGCAACGCCGGCCTCGCGGTCATCGCCGGCGGCACCACCAGTTTCGAAGCGGCGGCCCTCGGCACGCCGGCACTCATTGTCCAGACCGCGCCCAACCAGCGGCCCAACGCCGAGGCTTGGCAGACGCTGGGCGCGGCGCTCGACATGGGGCCGCTGGAGCGGCTGGATCAGGCCACGCTGGGCGCCGCGGCCAAGAGCCTGGCTGCGGATGAATCGCGCCGCCGCGCCATGTCGGCGGCGGGGCGCGCCAGCGTGGACGGCCTGGGCGCGGGACGGGTCGCCGACGCGCTGCTCGGAGACGAGGCATGACCATGGAACGGATCGAGCTCGACCTGCCGTTGCGCGGCGAGCGCGACTATATCCAGGGCGCGGATATCTACAACGCCATCGCCGCCGCGGTGCAGGCCCGGGACGGGAGAGCGTCCGGGCCGGTGCGCGTCGACATGCACGACATTTCGCGCAGCCAATGCGGCCTGCTGCTTGGCCGCGGCGATGCGCCGGAGAAGCCCGCGCACGCCAGGGCGCAGTTCCGGATCGGCGAATGGAGCGGCTGGCTGGTGGAATCGGGTGAATCGGTGTCCCGCCGCATGCCCTACGACGAGGCGGCCATCACGCGGCTGTGTAGCGCCAACGGCTCTATAATTCGCATACGCGAGAAAACAACCTATTCACCCATCGAGGTGCTGATCTCCGCCACCAAGCTGCTGCATCAGAAGCTGCACCCGCTTGTGGACAAACGCTGGATCGTGACGCGGCTTGAATTCGCGCGCCTGTTGGCTGAAACGGATTTCGACTTGACCATTGAGCTGTTGCAAAATCTGAACAATCGCCTCACCCGTTCGTCAGTGCTCGCGTGCGGTGAGCCGTTGGGCCACGTCTATTTTTCGGCGATCAAGGCATGATCGGGATCAAAGCCATCGGGTCGTACATTCCGGCCGGGCGCGAGAGCAATTTCGCCAAGCGGGAGCGCTTTGACATCGACGAGGAATTTATCCGCGGCAAACTGGGCGTGGAGCGGGTTTCGCGCAAGGCCCCCGAGGAAGACACCTCCGACCTGTGTGTCAAGGCCGTGGCCGATCTGGACACGCGGCTGGGGCGCAGCACCGAGCAGGTGGACTGCCTGGTGTTATGCACCCAGAACCCCGACGGCGGCGGGTTGCCGCACACTTCGGCCATCGTGCACGGCAAGCTGGACCTGCCCAAGTCCTGCGCCTGCTTCGACATTTCGCTGGGCTGCTCGGGGTTCGTTTACGGCCTGTCGGTGGTGACGGCTTTCATGCGCGAGAACGGCTTCGTTTCCGGATTGCTCGTTACGGCCGATCCTTATTCCAAGATACTCGATCCCGAGGACAAGAACACCGTGCTGCTGTTTGGCGACGGCGCGGCGGCCACGCTGCTGGGCGAAGCCGCGCCCGGCGACTGGGTGGCCGGCCCGTTCCTGTTCGGGACCCACGGCAAGGACGGAGCGGCGCTGCAGAACCGCGACGGCAAGCTGTTCATGAACGGCCGGGGTGTGTTCAATTTCTCCGCCACCGAGGTGCCGAAGCAGGTGTCCGCGCTGCTGGACAAGGCCAAACTCACACCCGCCGACGTCGACCTGTTCCTGTTCCACCAGGGCAGCAAGTTCATCGTCGACCAGCTCATCAAGCGCCTGGACCTGCCGCCGGAGAAAGTGCCCATTGAACTGGCGGACCAGGGCAACACCGTGTCCTCGTCGCTGCCGTTGCTGCTGAAGGACCGCCTCGCCGACCAGCGGCTGAAGCGTTTGCTGCTCAGCGGATTCGGTGTCGGCTTGTCCTGGGCCAGCACGCTGCTTACACGCAAGTATTGAGGCCGTCATGACCCCGCTGCAGGAAAAACTCGTGCGCATCGCCCTTGAGGTGAATGCCAAAGCCAGTCTCAAGGAAGCCGCCGACCTGGACCGCAAGTTCAAGGACGTGGGCATTGATTCGCTGGAGGCCATGTCCGTCATCCTGGCGGCCACCGAGCAATTTGGGCTCACCATCCCTGACGAAGAGGTGGACGGCATCACCACGCTGAACGAACTGGCGCGCCTGATCGAAGAGCGCCAGTAGACGGAGAGTCACATGACGCACCGGCTGGGGGCCTGGTTCGCTCCGCAGAGTATCCGCTATGAAGGCGCCTTCGAAGTGCTGGGGCGGGCCGACAGCGCGGTCCCCGGCACGCTGGCCTATTGCGATTCGGTGTTCTACATCGACCTCGCCAACCGCAATCCCGAAGTGAGCTGCGTTGTGACCACCGCCGAACTCGCGCCTCGCGTGGCCGGGGGCAAGGGCGTGGCCGTGGCCGATGCCCCGCGTGCGGCGTTCTTCGACCTGCACGAGCGGCTGCCGGGCGAGGAGGAGGGCGAGCCTCCCGTTCATCCCACTGCCGTGGTTTCTTCCCGGGCCGTGATCGGCCAGGACGTGCGGATCGGCGCGCGCGCCGTGATTGGCGCCGGCGTCACTCTGGGCGATGGCTGCTTCATCGACGCTGGCGCGGTGCTGGGCGCCGAGGGCATACTGTACGACCCTGCGGGGGGCCGCAACCGGCGCATCCGCCACCGCGGCGGCGTAGTCGTCGGCACAGGCGTGACTGTTCTGTCCAACGCCGTGCTGGTGCGGGGCATCCATCCCGGCACGCCCACCGTCGTGGGTGACCATGCCGTCATCGGCATCGCCAGCAACGTCGGGCATGAGGCGCAACTTGAAGCGGGCTGCGTGATTTCCGGTAATTGCGTCATCGCCCGGGGCGCGCGCATCGGTGCCGGGGCCTGGATCGGAACTTCGGCGGTGATCCGCGAATACGTGCGCGTCGGCGCGCGCGCCAGCGTGAAGGCCGGCGCCGTGGTGCTGGCTGACGTGGCGGAGGGCGAGGAGGTGTCCGGGAATTTTGCGTTCCCGCACCGGCGCCACATGCTGCAGCACCTGAAGAACCTCAAGTGAGATCGAGCCGCAAGCGCACCCTCGCCACGCGGGCGCAGGCCGCGGCCGGGAAGATCGGCATGCGGCAAACGCTGAGGCTCCTGTACGGACTGATGCAGCCGGCCGAGCAGCGCCGCGCCCGCGCGCTGCTGGCACTCATGGTCGTGGTGGCCGTGCTGGAAGCGGTGGGCGTGGTGTCGGTCATGCCCTTCATGGCGCTGGTGGCCAATCCGCAGGTCGTCCAGACCAATCCCCTGCTCGCCTCCGTCTATCTCCACCTGGGCTTCCACGACAGCCGCGGCTTTCTCATTTTCGCCGGAGCGGTGACTCTGGTTCTGCTGGTCGCGAGCAATGCCGCAGGCCTGCTGCTGGTGCGCAACATGTACCGCTTCGTCTATCTCGAGGAGCACCTGCTGTCGGAGCGCTTGATGGCACGCTACGCAACACGGCCCTATGCCTTCTTCCTGTCGCGCAATTCCGCCGAACTGGTGAAGAACACCCTCTCCGACGTGACATCGGTGGTGCACGGCCTGCTCATCCCGGTGCTGCAGGTCGCCTCCAAGGGGCTGGTGGCGTTGTTCCTTGCCGGCTTGTTGCTGGTGGCCAATCCGCTGCTCGCGCTGGTGGTGGCCGCGGTGCTGGGCGGCGCATATGCACTGGTGTACCAGCGCGTGCACGGCTTCCTGGGCCGCCTTGGCCGGGTCACCAACGGGGCCAATGCCGTGCGCTTTACCACGGCGAGCAGCCTGCTGGGCGGCATCAAAGAAATCAAGCTGTATGACCGCGCTGCCCACTTCCTGGCGGCCTTTGCCGGTGCCTCGGCCACACACGCTCATCATTCCGGCACCTACCAGATCGTGGCGCAGGTGCCGCGCTACCTGCTGGAAGTGCTGGCCATGGGCGGGATCGTGGTTATCCTGCTCTACCTCATCGCCACCGGCGGCCCGCTTGACCAGTCGCTGCCCGTAGTGGCCCTGTATGTCCTTGCAGGCTATCGGCTGATGCCGGCGCTGCAGCAAATCTTCGCCGGGCTAGCCAGCATCCGCTTCAACCAGCCTTTAGTGAAGGCGCTGGCCGATGACATGGGCGGCGCTGTGACCGATGCGGTCCGGCAGGACGAGCGCCTGCCCGCGCTTGAGAGAAGCATCGAGCTCCGCTCGCTGGTGTTTACCTATGCCGGCGCGGCCGACCGCGCCGTGCGGCTGGACAACCTCACCATTCCGGCGCGCGCCTCGGTGGCCTTTGTCGGTCCCACCGGCGCCGGCAAGTCCACCATCGTGGACCTCATCCTCGGCCTCCTCACGCCGGACTCGGGATCCATCCTGGTCGACGGACAGGCCATTCATGCCGGCAACCTGCGCGCCTGGCAAAAGCAGGTCGGCTATGTGCCGCAGCAGATCTACCTGCTCGACGACAGCATCACGCGCAACATCGCCTTCGGCATCGCCGACGCAGACATCGACCCGGCGCAAGTGGAACGCGCCGCGCGCGCGGCGCGGCTGCATGACTTTGTCGCCGGTGAGCTGCCCGAGGGCTATGCCACGGTGGTGGGCGAGCGCGGTGTGCGCCTTTCCGGAGGGGAGCGCCAGCGCATCGGCATCGCCCGCGCCCTGTACCGCGACCCCTCCATCCTGGTGTTCGACGAGGCCACGGCCGCGCTCGACACCAGCACCGAGGCGGCGGTGATGCAGGCCATCGAAAGCCTGTCCGGCTCCAAGACCATCATCATCATCGCCCATCGCCTGGCCACGGTGCGCCGCTGCCAGACCATTTTCCTGGTCGAAAACGGCACGGTCTCCGCCAGCGGGAGTTATGAGCAACTGGTGCAGGCCAACCGCCGCTTCCGCACCATGGTCGAGGACATGGAGCGCGCATGAATGCCGACCGCGAAACCGTCGTCGCCATCATCGAGGCCCGCATGGGCTCGTCGCGCCTGCCGGGCAAGGTGTTGCTGCCCGCCGCCGGCCGGCCCATGCTTGAGCACCTGGTGCGGCGGCTCAAGGCCGCCCCCTCCATCGACAAGGTAGTCATCGCCACCACCGTCAGCCCGGCAGACGAGCCGCTGGCCGCATTGGCCGAGCGGCTCGGCATACTGAGTTTTCGCGGCAGCGAACCCGACGTCATGGAGCGCGTGCTCGGGGCGGCGCGTTTCGCCGGCGCCGACATCATCACCGGCATTACGGGGGATTGCCCGCTCATCGACCCGCAACTGGTGGAACAGACCCTGCGCCTCTTCCAGCTCAACGACTGCGATTACGCGACGAACGGCGTGACCAGCGGGCGCATCCGCACCTTTCCCGAAGGCCTGGGCGTGCAGGTCTATCGGCTGAAGACCCTCGAGCGGTCGGCGGCCATGACCGCGGACGCGCAGGACCACGAGCATGTCACTCTGCACATGCGCCGCAACCCTGGACTGTTCCGCCATCTCTATCTTCCCGCCCCGCCCGACCAGCACTGGCCCGAGCTGCACCTCAGCCTGGACGAGGAGCCGGATTACCGGCTGCTCAAGGCCGTCATCGAGCACTTCGATGCCTCCAACCCGCTGTTCAGTTGCCGCGATCTGGTGGCCTGGCTGAAAACGCAGCCCGACCTGGTGAAATTGAACAAGGGTGTCCGGGTGAAGGAAATCGGTTGAGTCGCCTCAAGGCAGCCGTTGTGGGACTGGGCAATATCGGCATGGGCTACGACTACGCCGGTGCCGGCACGAATGGCGACGTACTCACCCACGCGCACGCCTTCGCCAGCCATCCCGGATACGAGCTGGTCGCGGGCGTGGATACCGATCCCGAGCGCCGCCGGCTGTTTTCGGAACGCTACGGCCGTCCCGCCTGCGCCGATCCGGCCGATCTGGCCGCGCACCGGCCCGATGTGATTGCCATCGCGGTGCCCACCGCCGCGCACGCCGCGGCGTTTCGGCATGCCGCGGCGCTGCGCCCTCGGGCGCTGCTGTGCGAAAAGCCGCTCGCGGTCGCGGTGAGCGAGGGCGAGGGCATGCTTGCCGAGGCCAGGGCCCAGGGCATCGCGGTGATGGTGAACTACATGCGGCGCTGCGAACCGGGCACCCTGGCGCTGGCCGCGCACATCGCTTCAGGCGGGGCGGGCAGCATGCGCTCCGGCGTGGTGTGGTACAGCAAGGGGCTGGCCCACAACGGCTCGCATTTCATCGACCTCATGCGCCTGCTGCTGGGCGAGGCTGGCGAGGTGCAGGTGCTGGCCAAGGGATGGGCTGAGGGGAGCGCTGAAGGGCCAAGCGCAGGCGACCCCGAGCCCGACGTGCGCGTGGTGTTCGGCGGCACGCCGGTGTATTTCCTGGCCGTGCCGCACCAGGACTACGGCCTCAATGCCTTCGAACTGGTCGGCAGCAAGGCGGTGATCCGCTATCTCGACGGCGGCCGCCGCATCGAGCGCCGCGAGGCCGTCGCGGGCCGGCTGCTGAAGCCGCAGGCCATGCCCGGCGACATGGGCCGCTACCAGTGGCATGTGTGCGAAGCGCTGCATCGCCACCTCGCCGGCGCGGCGCCCCTGGCCTCCGACGGCGACAACGCGCTTGCCACCCTGCGCGTGGTCGAGCGCATCCTAGCCCCGATCTGAGACAATTCCCGTCCACGCTCGACGTAAGCACCGACATTTGAATGACTGAACTTGCGCTGTTCGGCGGCCCCAAGGCCATCACGGGGACATTCGACCGCTACAACTCCATCGGTCCGGAGGAAGCCGCCGCCGTGGCCAAGGTCATGGAGGGCGGGGTGCTGTCCAGGTTCCTGGGCGTATGGGATCCCGATTTCTACGGCGGCGAACAGGTGCAGGCCTTCGAGCGGGCCTGGGCCGGGCACTTCGGAGTGGAGCATGCCGTCAGCGTGAACTCCAACACCTCGGGCCTGATCGCCTCCATCGGCGCTGTCGGGGTCGAGCCCGGGGACGAAGTCATCGTCAGCCCGTGGACCATGTCGGCCTCGGCCACGGCCATCCTGGTGTGGAACGCCATCCCGGTGTTCGCCGACATTGAGGACCGCACCTTCAACCTCGATCCCGCCTCCATCGAGCGAAACATCACGCCGCGCACCCGCGCCATGATGGTGACCGATATTTTCGGCCACGCGGCACGGCTCGATGCCATCATGGCCATCGCACGCAAGCACGGCCTCAAGGTCATCGAGGACTGCGCCCAGGCGCCGGGCGCGCGCTACCAGGGCCGCTTCGCCGGCACCGTGGCCGACATCGGCGTGTTCAGCCTCAACTACCACAAGCACATCCACACCGGCGAAGGCGGCGTATGCGTGACCTCGGACGAGCGCCTGGCCGAACGCCTGCAGCTCATCCGCAACCACGCCGAGTCCGTGGTGGAAGACAAGGGCGTCGAGGACCTCTCGAACATGATCGGATTCAATTTCCGTATGACCGAGCTGGAGGCGGCCATTGGCGCCGAACAGTTGAAAAAGCTCGACCGACTCGTCGCCGAGCGCGCGCGGCTGGCGGCGCGCCTGGACGGGCACCTTGACGGCCTTAAAGGGTTGCGCCGCCCTGTGGTCGAGGACGGTTGCACGCACGTCTATTACGTCTATCCGCTGGTGTACGACGAATCGGTCGCGGGTGTGCCGCGAGCACGCATCACCCAGGCCCTTCGCGCCGAGGGCGTGAGCATCGCAGACCGCTACGTCACCCTCCACCGGCTGCCCATGTACCGCAAGAAAATCGCGCATGGAAAGCAGGGCTTCCCGTGGAGCGCGGGCTTCTATTCAGGCCAGGTGTCCTACGAAGACGGCATCTGTCCCGTGGCCGAAAAACTGCAGGACAGCGCCTGGATGGGGCTCGCCATGTGCCAGTACGCCTACAGCGACGCGGACATCGACGCCATCGGCGCCGCCTTCAAAAAGGTCTGGGGCGCGCTGGACCGCCTGGCATCGGCCGGATCGGCATGAAGCCAGGACTCGAAAACCAGCATGCCGAAATCCGCACCGAACGGTTGCGCCTGGTGCCGTTCGCAGAGGAATTCCTGACCCCGCGCTACGTGGGCTGGCTGAACGATCCCGAAGTGGTGCGCTTCAGCCGCCAGCGGCACGCGCTGCACACCCTCGAGTCGTGCCGGCGCTACTGGCAATCCTTCCACGGCACGCCGCACCGGTTGTGGGCCATTGTCGAGGCTGCCGAAGGCCTGGGCCATGTCGGCAATCTCAGCGCCAGCATCGATCCGCACGATGAGGTCGCCGACCTGGGCATACTGATCGGCCAGCGCAGCGCCTGGGGCCGCGGCTATGGCAGCGAGGCATGGAAGGCCGTGTGCAGACACTTGTTCGAAGGTCCCGGCGTGCGCAAGATCACGGCCGGCACCTACGCCACCAACCTGGCCATGCTGGGCATCATGCGCGCAGCAGGCATGGCCGAGGATGGACGCCGGCTGCGGCATGCGCTGGTGGAGGGTGCGGAGGTGGACGTGGTCCACGCCGCCCTGTTCCGGGAAGGCCGCCGTTGAGCGGGAGGGCGGGGCGCGGTGCTGCGTAAGATTTTCCAGCGTTTCGCGCAGTATGCGCGCTCGTTCCGCGCCGACGCGGGCGAGTCCCGGTTCATGGAGGCGAACCGCGCTTTCTGGAGCCGTTACTGGGCTGCTGGCCACGCCGTTGCTGGTAGTGACGGCAGCGGCCGCGGCGGCCGCTGGGTCCTAATCGAGGCCACGTCCAATCCCATCATCAACCTGTGCAATGCCTCGTTCGGCGCCATCGCCTGCCACGCGCGGGAGCTTCGGCCGGTGTTCTTACTGTACGGCCTACGTGACCGCTCCACACGGCGCATGCTCGCGTCCTATCATCCCGGGGCGCGCTTCGTGTTCACCACCGACCTGCGCTACCTTGTGGCGCGGTTCGCCGTTGCCTGGCAGGCGCTGCGCGCTTGGTCGGCCATGCGTGGCACGCAGGACGTGCTGGATTTCCGATTGGATGGCATGCGCTTCGGCGACATCGTCTATGACAACGCGCTGGTGCTCGGCTATGCCACGCTCAGAAAGGCCGACTGGAAGGTGCTCGCGGTGCTGTACACCTTCTTTCTGCACCGGCACATCATCCGCGACCTCATGCGCCGCTACCCGCTGGACTCGTGCGTGGTGTCGCACACTATCGGCATGCTAGGCGGCGTGTTCACGCGCTACCTGGTCAACGGCGGCATCGAGGTGATCAACCGGGCCGGC
>Ga0068858_100001791_pt1 | contig 21917 bp, 23 predicted proteins | sample KBSSwiS12_FD_66589 | JGI IMG/M metagenome (GOLD analysis project Ga0068858, IMG submission 66589) | Switchgrass rhizosphere microbial communities from Kellogg Biological Station, Michigan, USA - KBS Switchgrass S1-2 | ecosystem: Host-associated > Plants > Roots > Rhizosphere > Soil ...
CTTCCTCGGCGCAGTCCATCACCGCGGTGAGCTGCGGCACGCCGACGCCAGCGACGACGCGGGTGGTGCAGATCGAGCCTGGGCCGATACCGACCTTGATGCCGTCAGCCCCGGCATCGATCAACGCACGCGCGGCTTCCGCAGTGGCGACATTGCCGGCGATCACCTGGACTGAATTGGAGAGCCGCTTCGCCCGCTCGACCGCGCGCGACACCTCGATATTATGGCCATGCGCGGTATCGATCACGATCAGGTCGAGCTCGGCATCGACCAGCGCCTCGGTGCGTTCGAACCCCTTGTCGCCGACCGTCGTGGCGGCGGCCACGCGCAGCCGGCCCGATGCGTCCTTGGTCGCATTGGGGTACATCACCGCCTTTTCAATGTCCTTCACCGTGATGAGGCCGATGCAGCGATAATCATGGTCGACGACCAGCAGCTTCTCGATCCGGCGCTGGTGAAGCAGGCGGCGTGCCTCTTCCTGGTTCACGCCGGGCGAGACGGTGGCGAGATTCTCGTGCGTCATCAGCTCGGCGACCGGCTGGTGCGGGTTGCCGGCGAAGCGGACATCCCGGTTGGTGAGGATGCCGACCAGCCTGCCATTCTTCTCGGTAACCGGGATGCCGCTGATCCGGTGATAGGCCATCAGCGCCTGCGCCTCGGCGAGCGTCGCTTCGGGGCCGATCGTGATCGGGTTGACGACCATGCCTGATTCGTAGCGCTTCACCGCGCGGACGGCCGCGACCTGTTCCTCGATCGTCATGTTGCGGTGGAGGACGCCGATGCCGCCGAGCTGCGCCATCACAATCGCCATATCGGCCTCGGTGACGGTATCCATCGCAGCCGACACCACCGGGATGTTGAGTGCGATGCCCCGGGTCAGCCGGGTGGCGGTGTCGGTCTGGCTGGGGACGATGTCCGATTCCGCCGGATACAGCAGGACATCGTCGAAAGTGAGGCCGAGGCGGATTTCCATGGGGTGCCAGCTTCCTGCGGGGGGCGAGTCGTGGCGGTCCATGTAAACAAAGGGTCCATGCCGCGCTAGGGGCCGGAAGCCGCATGCGCATTTCTCTATAACGCTCCGCGCGATCTGCTATCCTGCGCGCATTGCCGTGGTTCACGCGGCATCGATAATCGGGGGGATTTCACCCATGACGCTCACCATCGCCGGCCTCGGGCTGCTTGCCGTGATCTTCTATTTCATGACGAGCATAAAGGTGGTCCGCCAGGGCTATCATTACACGATCGAGCATTTCGGCCGCTTCACCACCGTCGCCAAGCCTGGCCTCAATTTCTACCCCGCCTTTTTCTACCGGGTCGGGCGGCGGGTGAACATGATGGAGCAGGTGCTCGACATCCCCGGCCAGGAGATCATCACCAAGGACAATGCGATGGTCGCGGTCGATGGCGTGGTCTTCTTCCAGGTGCTCGATGCCGCCAAGGCCGCCTATGAGGTGAGCGACCTTTATCTCGCGATCATGCAGCTCTCGACCACCAATCTGCGTACCGTGATGGGCTCGATGGACCTCGACGAGACCCTGTCGAAGCGTGACGAGATCAACACAAGGCTGCTGCATGTCGTCGATCAGGCGACCGAGGCGTGGGGCGTGAAGATCACCCGTGTCGAGCTGAAGGACATCCGCCCGCCCGCCGACATCGTCAATGCGATGACGCGGCAGATGAAGGCCGAGCGCGAGAAGCGCGCGACCATCCTCGAATCCGAGGCCGCGCGGCAGAACGAGATCAACCGCGCCGAGGGCCTGAAACAAGCGCAGATCCTCGAGGCCGAGGGCCGCAAGGAAGCCGCCTTCCGCGACGCCGAGGCGCGCGAGCGCTCCGCCCAGGCCGAAGCGAGCGCGACCAAGATGGTGTCGGACGCGATCGAGGGCGGCAGCACCCAGGCGATCAACTATTTCATCGCGCAGAAATATGTCGAGGCGATCGGCAAGTTCGCCACTTCGCCCAATGCCAAGACGATCCTGTTCCCGGTCGAGGCGACTCAGCTGATGGGCACGCTTGGGGGAATCGGCGAGCTGGCGCGCGATGCGCTCAGCGGCCCCTCGTCCCCTCCCGCCCCGTCGGCGCGACCCGCACGGCCGCGCGGGCCCTTCGAAGGAGGACCGGCATGATCCTGTTCGGGCTTGAATGGAGCTTTGGTGCGCTCTGGCTCGCCGGCGCGCTGCTGCTCGCCATTGCCGAGCTGATTGCGCCGGGCTTTTTCATGATCTTCCTCGCGGCCGGCGCCCTGTTGACGGGGGTGGCTGTGCTGATCGTGCCGGGCACACCGCTGCTCGTCCAGATGCTGATATTCGCGCTGTTCACCGCGGGCGCGGTGTGGCTTGGCCGGCAGTGGTACACGCAGAGAGCTGCCCCTGCCGATCCGCTCCTCAATGATCGCGCGGCACGGCTGATCGGGACGACAGCCGAGGTATGCGAGCCGATCGTCGCGGGCAAGGGTCGGGTGCGGGTTGGTGACGGCGCCTGGATCGCTCAGGGCTCGGATGCCGAGGCCGGCGCGATCGTACGGATCACCGGCGCGAGCGGCGCCGTGCTGCAGGTCGAGCCCGTCTAGGGCCGGCCTCAGCTCTTCCCGAACAGCCCCGAGGCGAGCCCGCCCAATTCGCCGAGCAGGCCGTCACCGCCCTGGGCGTTCAGCAGGCCGGCGAATTTGCCGAGCGCGCCCTCGCCGCCGATATGGCCGACGATCTGTTGCAGGATCTCGGCCGGCAGCCCGGTCGATGCGGCGGCGGTATCGACCGTGTCGCCGGGAGCGGTGTGCGCCTGGCCGAGCGCGGTCACGGCCGATTCGACCTGCTCAGGGGTAAGCCCGACCTTTGCCGCGAGGTTCTTCACATCGACATTTTCAGCGACCTGGCTGAGCAATCCGTCGAGCATTCCCATGGCTGATCCTTCGCGATTGGAGGAGAAGGAGCCTGTCTTATCACGCGACTGGAAGCGGCGCGAGGTCGGGCGCCGCGAATTTGCGTCGTGCGGGCACGGAAAAGAGCAGGTCACGACTGTAGAAACGGAGCGGCCAGTCGCGCCTGCCCATCGGGCTGGCGAGCAGGCTGTTGACGGCATTCGCCAGCGGTTCGTCAGCCGGTCGCCCGGCGAGGTGCAAGCGGATTCCCGCCACGAACACATGAGTGATCGTGTCGTGATAGCCCTGATGGTCGTCGTTCACCCCGCCAACGCTCTCATTGTAGCGCGAGATGATCGTCGCGATCCGGGTGTCCACGTCGACATCGGGTCGATCGCGGATCAGCCATAGCGTTGCGGCGAGGTGCGCCTCATGAGTCCAGTCGGCGCGCGGCAGCGTGCGCGCCAAAAGGCCTTCGCCGATCCGGCAGATCGCGGCGTCATCGGCGAAGGGGCGGTAAGGAAGTTCAGTCATCGGTCGGGCTTTCATGTTGCCCGATCGATGACCGGGCGTTTCAGGCAGGTTCGGAAGCGTGGGGTTGCGGAGGCTTGGGTGCAGCTTGTCGGACGCTCTCGTCGACATCGTTGGCGAATTGGGCGAAATTCTCGACGAACAGATCGACCAGCCTGGCTGCCGTCGCGTCATATTCGGCCTTGTTCGCCCAGGTCTCGCGTGGATCGAGGATCGCGCTGTCGACACCCGGCACACTCACCGGCACCTTGAAGCCGAAATTCGGGTCAGTGCGGAACTCGGCATTGTTGAGGCTGCCGTCGAGCGCCGCGTTGAGCAGGGCACGGGTCGCCTTGATCGGCATGCGCCGGCCGACGCCATATTTGCCGCCGGTCCAGCCAGTGTTGACCAGCCAGCAATCCACCCCGCCCTTGGCGATCCGGCTCTTGAGCAGATTGCCATAGACCGACGGATGCCGGGCCATGAACGGTGCGCCGAAACAGGTCGAGAAGGTCGCATCGGGTTCGGTCACGCCGATCTCGGTGCCGGCGACGCGCGCGGTGTAGCCCGAGAGGAAGTGATACATGGCCTGGTCCGGCGTCAGCTTCGAGATCGGGGGCAAGATGCCATACGCATCCGCCGTCAGCATCACGATGTTGCGCGGCACCGGCCCCATATTTTCTTCCGAGGCATTGGGGATGAAGTCGATCGGATAGGCACCGCGGCTGTTCTCGGCGAGGCTGGCATCGTCGAGATCGAGCTGGCGCGTGACATTGTCCATCACGACATTCTCGAGCACCGTGCCGAAACGCTTGGTGACCGCGAAGATCTCAGGCTCAGCATCGGCCGAGAGGCGGATCATCTTGGCGTAGCAACCGCCCTCGAAGTTGAAGACCGCGGTATCGGACCAGCCATGCTCGTCATCGCCGATCAGGGTGCGGCTGGCATCGGCGGACAGCGTCGTCTTGCCGGTGCCGGACAGGCCGAAGAACACCGCCGTATCGCCCTTGGGGCCGATATTGGCCGAGCAGTGCATCGGCATCACGCCGGTCGGCGGCAGGAGATAGTTCAACAGGCTGAACACCGACTTCTTCATCTCGCCGGCATAGCGCGTGCCGCCGATGAGGATCAGCTTGTCGGTGAAGTTGACCGCGATCACTGTCTCGCTGCGACAGCCATGGCGCTCCGGGTCAGCGCGGAAGCTCGGCAGGTCGATGATCGTATATTCGGCCTCGAACCCGCGAAGCTGGCTCTCCTCGGGGCGCACCAGCATCGTGCGGATGAAGCTGTTGTGCCAGGCGAGTTCGGTTACGATCCGCACCCGGACGCGGTGCTCGGGCTGGGAACCACCGAACAGATCCTGGATGAAGAGGTGCTCCTTGTCCTTCAGGGCACCGAGGAAATCGGCCTTGAGCGCGGCGAAATGCTCCGGTGTCATTGCCTTGTTGCTCTTGCCCCACCAGACCGTGTGCTCGGTCTCGGCATCGCGGACGATGAACTTGTCCTGGGCCGAGCGACCGGTGTGCGGGCCGGTCTCGACCACCAGCGGGCCATCAGCGGAAAGCTTGCCCTCGCCTCGTGCGACCGCGGCTTCGATCAGCCGTGCAGTGACGAGGTTCCAGTGCAGGGTCGCGCGGGTTTCGATACCCTGGGCCTCGAGGCCGGCGTCCGGAATGCGATCACTCACGGGTCTTTCTCCTGAAATACGGCGGTGCGGTCGATGCCGAATATGAATGCATCAATTCGAGTCGCGCATATCGCCGCAAATGGACAAATGTCCAGTCGAGACAATTTGTCATACCACGCAACTTTGCGCGGCCGCTGCGCGGACGAGTTGAGCAGGCGGCCGCTTTGGACTAACCCGCGTTTCAACAACGCAAAGGTTGCACCGCCGATGACGGCTTCGATCGCGCTCGTCGATGACGACCGCAACATCCTCACCTCGGTCTCGATCGCGCTCCAGGCCGAGGGATTCCTCACCCGCGTCTATTCGGACGGCGAGACGGCGCTGAAGGCGCTGATCGAGAATCCGCCCGATCTCGCGATCTTCGATATCAAGATGCCGCGCATGGACGGGCTGGAACTGCTGCGGCGGCTGCGCGAGAAGAGCATGACGCCGGTCATCTTCCTCACGTCGAAGGACGATGAGCTCGACGAGGCGCTCGGGCTCGCGATGGGCGCTGACGATTATATCTCGAAGCCCTTCTCGCAGCGGCTGCTGATCGCGCGCATCCGTGCCATCCTGCGCCGCGCCGAACTGGCCCAGTCGGGCACTGCCGGCGAGGAGGAAAGCGCGGCCGGCGCGCTGGTCCGGGGGCGTCTGGCGATGGATACAGCACGGCACCGCGTCACCTGGAATGGCGAGAATGTCACGCTGACCGTCACCGAATTCCTGATCCTCGAAACGCTCGCGCAGCGTCCGGGCATCGTTAAGACGCGCAACCAGCTGATGGATGCAGCCTATCATGACGATATCTATGTCGATGATCGAACCATCGACAGCCACATCAAGCGGGTGCGCCGCAAGTTCAGGCAGATCGATCCCGAATTCGATGCCATAGAGACCTTATATGGCGCGGGTTATCGATTCTCCGAGGAGTGACGACCGCGAGCTGACGCTGCGCTGGTCCGGGCAGGTCTCGCTCACGCCGCGCATCCTTGCGGTCAACATCTTCGCGCTGGCGCTGCTTGCGGGCGGTTTTTTCTATCTCGACAGCTATCGCAGCCGGATCGTCGATTTCCGGGTCGCGCAGGCGAGCCGCGAGGTGCGACTGATCGCCGAGGCGATCGGCGCGGTGCCCCCTGAACGGCGAGACGTGCTCATATTGCGGCTGGCGCGCGACAGCGGCGCGCGGATTCGCCTGTTCGACGGCCAGGGCAAGCAGATCGGCGACACCAGGACGCTCGGCCTGCGTAACTTCGTACTGCAGGACCCGGACAAGGAGGATTGGCGGCAATCGAGCGCGCGGATTCTCGACGCGGTGATCGACACCGTTGTCCGCGCGCCCCGCGCGCCGCTTTACCGCGAACAGACCAATGGCAATGAATGGCCCGATGTCCACACTGCCCGCACGACTGAAAGCGCCCCAGCGACCGTGTGGCGCGCCCCGGACCGTACTCCGGTGATCACGGCAGCCGCCGCCCTGCCGACGGGCGGAGTGGTGATGACGACGCTCAATGCCCGCGACATCACCCAGATCGTCCGGATCGAGCGATTCCGGTTGAGCGTCGTGCTGGCGATCGTCTCGATGGTCTCGGTGCTGCTGTCCTTGTTCCTGGCGCGGACGATCGTCCGCCCCTTGCGCCGCCTGGCCCGCGCCGCGGTGCGGGTGAGGCTCGGCCGCGCGCGCGAGGTGGTGGTGCCCCGCCTGCCCTCGCGGCGCGACGAAGTCGGTATGCTCGCCCGCGCACTTTCCGATATGAGCCTTGCGCTGCGTGCCAGGATCGACGCGACCGAAGCATTTGCCGCCGAGGTGGCGCATGAAATGAAGAACCCCCTCGCCTCACTCCGCTCAGCCGTGGACGGACTGAACTCGGTGCGCGACCCAGAGTTGCAGGAACGGCTGCTGGCCATTGTCCGCGACGATGTCCACCGCATGGACCGGCTGATCACCGATATTTCGGAAGCCTCACGGCTCGACGCCCAATTGAGCCGAGCGAAGTTCGAGCCGGTCGATGTCGGCGCGATGATCGCAGCACTGCTTGAAAGCCGAGTCGCGCGCGGGATCGAACGCGGGATCGAGATCCGGTTCGATCACAAGATCGGCGAGCATCTCGTCGTGATGGGCGAAGGGGCCCGGCTTGAACGCGTCTTCGAGAATCTGATCGAGAATGCGGTTTCCTTCTCGCCCGATAACGGCCTGATCGTCATCGCCGCGGCGCTCGACGACGACGATCTCGTCGTTCACGTCGAGGACGAGGGCCCGGGCGTGCCCGAGGAAGCGCGCGAGCAGATTTTCCGCCGCTTCGAGTCGCTCCGGCCGGAAAGCGAGGAGTTCGGCAAGCATTCAGGGCTGGGCCTCGCGATCGCGCGGACGATCGTCGAGGGGCATCAGGGCTATATCCTGGTCGAGTCGCGCGAGGATCGGCTCTGCGGTGCGCGCTTCGTCGTCCGGCTGCCGCTGGCCGACCAGAGATGAGCGAGACTCTGCATGCCTCGACAGTGGCGATCGGCGGGCGTGGGGTGATGCTCGAAGGGCCTTCCGGCTCCGGCAAATCCGATCTCGCGCTCAGGCTGATCGATCGCGGCGCGGTGCTGGTCAGCGACGATTATACGCTGCTGGCAAGATCGGGCGACACCCTGATCGCCAGCGCGCCGCCGACGATCGCGGGGCGGATCGAGGTGCGCGGCATCGGCATCCTCCCAATCGACGTTACAGCGCAGGTTCCGGTCGCGCTGCTGGTGCGGCTGAGCGCGGACGTCGAACGACTGCCCGAACCCGCCACACGATCGATCGCCGGCGTAGTAATCCCGGAGATCGCGCTTGATCCACATCAGCACTCGGCACCGATCAAGGTGGAACTCGCCTTGCGTCACCTGCTAGAATGATGCCCATGAAGCGCGACCCCAAAGACATATTGCTCGTGACCGGCATGTCGGGCGCCGGCAAGTCGACGGTGCTGAGGACGCTTGAGGATCTTGGCTGGGAAGTGGTCGACAATCTTCCCCTGCTGCTGCTCGACCGGCTGCTCGACGCGCCCCTCGCCGAGGGCGCCGAGCGTGCCTCGCAGCCGCTCGCGCTTGGTATCGGCGCCCGCACCCGCGATTTCGACCCCGAGCGGATCATCAAGCGGATCAAGAAGCTCCGCCAGGACCATGGCCATGACGTTGGCATGCTGTTCCTCGATTGCGCGGGCGGCGAACTCGAACGGCGCTATTCCGAGACGCGGCGGCGCCATCCGCTCGCGCTGGACCGGCCGGCCAGTGACGGCATCGCCCGCGAACGCGAGCTGCTCGCACCTCTGCGCGACAGGGCGAACCGGCTGATCGACACGACCAACCTGACTGCAAACGAACTGGCCCAGCAGATTCGCGGCAATTTTTCAGGCGAGGGCCTGGGCGAACCGACCATCTCGGTCACCTCATTCGGCTTTGCGCGCGGAGTGCCACGCAACGCCGATCTCGTTTTCGACATGCGCTTCCTGCGCAACCCACATTGGGTAGAGAAATTGCGGCCCGGGACTGGGCTCGATGCCGATGTCAGTACCTATATCGCCGGCGACCCGGCCTATGAGGCGGCGCTCGACCAGATCGAGTCGCTGCTGCTGCTGTTGCTCCCGCGCTACAGGGCCGAGGGTAAATCCTATGTGACGATCGCGTTCGGCTGTACCGGGGGGAGACACCGCTCGGTTCATGTCGCGGAACGTGTCGCGGCACGGTTGCGCGCCGAAGGATTTTCGCCCACGGTCGCGCACCGCGATCTCGCCGCCGCGCCCCAGGACTCGCTGGAAGGTGCGACCGGGATGGTTCATGACCAGGTTGCCCTGGGGGATGGGATTCAGTTGGAATGATCGGCCTCGTTTTGGTGACGCACGGACGCCTCGCCGAGGAATTCGTAACCGCGATGGAACATGTCGTGGGCAAGCAGGAGCGAATCGCGACGATCGCGATCGGCCCCGATGACGATATGGAAGCGCGCCGCGCCGACATCGCCACGGCGATCGGCGAAGTCGATTCGGGGCGCGGCGTGATCGTGCTGACCGATTTGTTTGGCGGCACGCCGTCAAATCTCGCCATCTCACTGATGGAGCGCGGGCGGATCGAGGTGATCGCCGGCATCAACCTGCCGATGCTGATCAGGCTCGAATCGGCGCGCAAGACGATGAAGGTGGTCGATGCCGTCGCCGCCGCGCGCGAGGCGGGGCGGAAATATATCTCGGTCGCATCCGAAGTGCTTGGTGAGGCTGCTGCCTGATGTCGGTCAGCCGTACCGTGCTCATCACCAACAAGCGTGGCCTGCACGCACGGGCGAGCGCCAAGTTCGTGACCCTCGCCTCGACCCAGCCGGTCGAGGTGGCGGTGGAGAAGGACGGCGCGGGTTCGGTGACGGGCACGTCGATCATGGGCCTGATGATGCTCGGCGCGGCAATGGGCGATTCGATCGTGATCAGCGCCGAGGGCGATGGGGCTGAGCAAGCTGTTGGTGCGCTGTGCGAGCTGGTCGAGGCGAAGTTCGGGGAAGACTGATCTTCTTCTAACTCCCCTCCCGTTTACGGGAGGGGTTGGGGGCGGGCTCCCGGCCTCCACAAGCGGAACATCTGAGGATAGCGGGAGCCCACCCCCGGCCCCTCCCGCGAGCGGGAGGGGAGAAAAGAAGAAAATGCCCCGCGAGATTACCGCTTATTCCAACCCGCTCATCAAGCGCATCCGCCAGCTGCGCGAGAAGCGTCATCGCCGCGAGGAAGGACTGTTCCTCGCTGAGGGCCTGCGCATCCTGACCGAAGCGCGCGAAAGCGGGCGCATTCCGGAATATCTCTTCTTCGCCCGCGACAGCGCCGGCCATCCGCTGGTCCGCGCCCTCATCGCCGATGTCGAGGCGGCCGGCGGCGAAGCGATCGAGACAGTCCCGGACATCCTTTCCAAGCTCTCGGGCAAGGACAACCCCCAGGCCGTGGTCGGCGTCTTCCCGGAATTCGCGGCGTCGCTCGAATCGCTCGACCGTAGCGGCGCCGACATCTGGCTGGTCGCCGAGCGCCTGCGCGATCCCGGCAATCTCGGCACGATTCTGCGCACCGGCGATGCGGTAGGCGCCGGCGGGCTGATCCTGATCGGGGAATGCGTCGATCCCTTCTCGGTCGAAGCGGTGCGCGCGAGCATGGGCGCATTGTTCACCGTGCCGATCGTCCAGGCCGATTGGGCTGACTTCCTCCCATGGCTTCGCGCCGGGCCCGGGCAGCTGGTCGGGCTCAGCCTCGATACCGATACCGATTATCGCGCCGCCACCTATGAGGCCCCGACCTTCCTGCTGACCGGCAACGAAGCGCAGGGCATGCCGACAGACTATGCCGCTGCTTGCGACCTGCTGGTCAAGATCCCGATGCTCGGTAAGGCCGACAGCCTCAATGCGGCAGTGGCGACTGCGGTGATGGCCTATGAAGTGCTGGCGCAGCGCAGCGCGGAGCCTTCGCGCCGCTGAACGCGTGCGTAACGAGCGGTTCAGCCAAGCCTCGCTATCCGGCGCAGCAAGGAGACCCGAGATGAAGATCGCGCTTGCGCTTGTTGCCCCTGTCCTGCTGCTCGCCGGTTCCGCCATGGCAGCACCGTATGACGCCCCATATCACGCGCTCGGCACCGAGCCTGGCTGGTCGCTGTCGATCGATCATGGGCTCATCCGCTATGTCGGGGATTACGGCCGGACCCGCGTTACGACGACGGCGCCCGAGGCACGGCCGAGCTTCAACGGGCGGCGCTACGTCACCCCACGCATCACCGTGGATATCACCCGCGCGCCCTGCAATGACGGGATGAGCGACCGGGAGTTCCCCGAACGGGTGATGGTCACGGTCGGCCGCCGGACCGTACATGGCTGCGGCGGCGATCCGATCGTGGCGCCGGCGCGAGTGCCAGTGATCGAGGGCAAATGGCTGATCGAGACGGTGGACGGTCACGCGATCCGTGGCGGGCGCCAGGCCTCGGTCAGCTTTGCCGACGGGCGCATCAGCGGCAATGGCGGGTGTAACGGCTTCGGCGGCTCGTACCGCTTCGCGCGCGGCACACTGACCGCCGGGCCGCTGATCTCGACCAAGATGGCGTGCCTCGGGCCGGTCATGCTCGAGGAGCAGGCGATCTTCCAGCTGCTCGGCCAGCCGCTGGGCGTGAAGTCCAATCGCGATGGCAAGCTCGTGCTGAGCGCGGGCGGTGCCCGGACGATGGTGCTGGTGCGGGCGGGTCGCGGATTCCCCGAGGGCAACTGACCCGAGGGTTCCTAGGCGGCCAGCAAGTGCTCGGCAGGCAGAGTGTCGCGGCTGTCCTGCCAGTCAGTACGGCGCTTCAGCCAGGGATTGAGGTAGAGCAAGGGCAGCTTGACGAAGATCAGGCTGCGATGGACCCACGCATCGGCGATCCTTTCCGAAAGCCGGGGCGCGCCGCCCTCATGCGCCTCGAGCCAGGCCTTGTAGGGCATCCAGTGCGAGGGCTCGTCACGCTCGACGACCTTGAAGATCTTGATCAGCGCATGGTCGGATTTGACAATGAAGGACTGGAGCAGCTCATCGACCTGGTTCATGCCGCGGATTTCGGTGATCATCACGATCCGGCACAAGCGATTGAACAGATCGTCGCTGGCGACCACCGCAGCCGTATCGAGATCGTCGATATGGCAGCCAAAGGTGAGCTTGATCAGCCGGTCGATATGCCCGCAGGTGCGATCGACGAAAAACGGCATGGTGCCGAGATGCTCGAAATAGCGCCGGAACATCAGATAATGTTTGCGCTCGTCCGCCCGGTGCTTCTCGACCTGGGCGATGAAAGCGCCGGCGTCCGGAAATTTCGCGCGGACCGCCTCGAGCACCCGATCAAGGCTCTGATATCCGCGATGCTCGTTGTAGATATACACCGAGGCGAGGATATCGAGATATCGGCGGCGGGCTCTGGCAAACATCATCTGGTCCTGCAGGCAGGTGATCAACTTGCGAACATACAGCATATTCGCGAACCGCGCCATTTGATCGGCCGTCGCGAGACCGGAATTGAGACGAATTCGGACCCGATTAGCTGGTGGCCGAGCAGTCAGCCCTTTGGCCGGCTATGCGTGATGTAATTCAGTTCGCTTTTCGCCTTGGCATTGTCGGGGTCCAACGCCAGGCACTGGTTCAGCGATGCGGTCGCGTCGTCCCAGCTGCCCAGTTCGACCTGGGCATAGGCCATGCTGTGCCACGCCTTGCAGAGCAAGCTGATGCGGTCCGGCCCGGTGGCTTCAGCCGCCAGAGCCGCCGCTCGGCCGCCGGCATCAAGCAGCGCCGGCCAGTTCTTGGTCGCCTGATAGGCAAAGCCCAGCTCGGCCCAATATTGACGATGGCCGGGCCGCATGCCCGCAGCACGCACGAGATATGGGATAGCGTCCGCGGCCTGGCCGGCGTCGTTCAGCAGATAGCCCTTGGCCCAAAGCGCGACACACCAACCCTTTCCGATCGCGACAGCCGGGCGCGGGGGTTTTTCCCTGCTTGGCCCGGCCAGGTAGCGCCGCGCTTCAGCAGGATCGGCCGCGCAATAAAGGCTGCGCTTTGCGCTTGCATAGGCTTTCTCATACTCATCGAGCAGCGGATCGATGAGGAGCGCCGCATCCGCCATGCGTTTTGCCGCGATCAGATCGGCAATGTGATCGGCGCGTTCGTCCAGCGATTGTGTCGACTCGCTTGCGGATTCATATTGTGGTGTGAGTGTCGCTGGAGCAGCCGCTCCGAGCATCAGCGCCAGCCATAAGGTCATTCCCCTGCCCCTCCCACGCCCGCGCTTATTCGGCCGCTTCGCTCAATCCCTCGATCAGCGCTGGCGCATCGCCATAGCGCGCCAGCACCTCGACTGGCGTCACTTCCTCGATCTCGCGGGCGCCGGGCTCGATATTGAGGTCGCGCAGCTTGCGCGCCGTCACCAGGGTGCGGCTCTCGAAGCTGCTGACAAAGGCGTTGTAGTTGTTGACGGCCGACGTCAGTCCGCCACCGACCTTGCGCAGGTCGCCCGCCGCCTTGGCGAGACGATCATAGAGTTCCTTGCCCAGTTCGCCGATCTTTCGCGCCTCGGTTGCCAGCCTTTCCTGGCGCCACACCGCGGCAACAGTGCGCGCGATCGCGATCAGGTTGGTCGGCGTGGCAAGCAGCACGCGCTTCTCGAAGGCGAAATCCCAGAGTGTCGGGTCATGCTCAAGTGCAGCGGAAAGGAAATGCTCGCCAGGCACGAACATGATGACATAATCAGGCGCGTCGGCGAACTGGCTCCAATAAGCCTTGTTGCCCAGGCCGTTGACATGCGCGCGCATCGAGGCGGCATGCGCCGCCAGTCCGACCGTCCGCTCGGCCTCGTCGACCGCGCCGAACGCATCCTGATAGGCGTTGAGCGATACCTTGGCGTCAATCACCAGCGCCCGGCCGCCAGGCACTCGCACGATTGCGTCCGGCCGCAGCCGGCCGCCATCTTCGCTTGCGACATTCACCTCGGTCTGAAAATCAGTATGTTCTGATAAGCCACAGGTTTCCAACACATTCTTGAGCTGCTGTTCGCCCCATCGACCGCGCGACTTGGGGGCGTTGCGCAGCGAATTGACCAGCTTCGCCGCCTCGCTGCTGACCTTTTCCTGGCCGACGCGCAGCCCTTCGAGCTGGCCCTTGAGCTGATCGAACGCGCCCTGGCGCTCGCTCTCGACCTTGGTGACGGTCTCCTCATATTTCAGGAGCCGGTCGCTCACAGGCTGAAGCATCGATTTGAGGTTCTGCCCGGCGGTTTCCTCGGACTGTTTGAAGCGGGCCTCGGCGCGCTCGAGGAACTGCCGCTGCGCCTCATTGAGGAGTTTGCTCGCGGTCTCGTTGAAATGGCCGGTCATCACCTCACGGCTGTTCTTGAACTCCTCGAGCCGCGCTTCGAATGCTTCGGCATGGGCGCGCAGACTGGCATTCTCGGTCCGGAAGCCGTCACGTTCGATGCGGATGGCGTCCAGTTCCTCCCGCAGCTGCGCCGCCGCCCGCGCGCGCTCCTCGGCGCCGGCGAGGTCGACAATGGCGCGCTTGAACTCCTCGGTACGCGCATCGCGTTCAGCGCGTGCCTGAACGACGCCGCGGCCGCCAAGGAACCAGCCCAGGCCAAGCGCGCCCAGCACGGCGATGACGACAATGACGAGGGTAGTCGAATCCAAGCACCTGCTCCCGGGAACGAAGCGCGAACCTACCGCGATGGTTAAGGGTGCACAAGACCCGGTGCCATCGCCTCGGCTCGTTCCCCCCGCGCTGGTCGCAAATCGCCTGAGCACAGCTAGGGCGAAGTGGTGCCCGCCATCACGCCGGCGGGCTGAAGGCGTTCAGGCCGCCTTGCGGGCTTTCGCAAGCTTCTTGAGCACCATGTCGCGCTTGAGACGCGAGATATGATCGATGAACAGGACACCGTTCAGGTGATCGATCTCATGCTGGATGCAGGTCGCGAGCAGGCCGTCGAAATCGGCTTCCTGCGCGGCGCCCTCGCCATCGAGCCACCTCACCCGGCAGCGCGCGGGGCGTTCGACCTCGGCATATTGATCGGGGATCGACAGGCAGCCCTCATTGTAGAGCGCGGTCTCTTCGCTGACCGAAACCAGCTCGGGGTTGACGAATATCATCGGGTTGCGGACCGGCTTGGCATCCTCGGCGTCGCTTTCGGGCTCCTGCAGATCGATGACGACGATGCGCTGCTCGATCGCCACCTGAGTCGCGGCGAGGCCGATGCCGCGGGCATCGTACATCGTATCGAACATATCGGAGATGATCGCGCGGACGGCATCGTCGACCTGGGCGAGAGGCTTCGCAACGGCACGCAGGCCGGGATCGGGGACTTCGAGGATGGTGAGGACGGACATGATCGCGAGCTAGAAAAGCCTGAGGCTCACGTCAAGCTACCGGCCGCCGCGCCCTGAGCGCCTGGGCGAGCGTCCCCTCATCGAGATAATCGAGCTCGCCACCGACCGGGAGGCCGTGCGCGAGCTGGGTGACGCGGACCGGGAAGCGCTCGATCCGCTCGGCGATATAATGCGCGGTGGTCTGACCCTCCAGCGTCGCGTTCATTGCCAATACGACCTCGTCCACGCCGCCCGCTTCGATCCTCCGGACCAGCGAATCGATCGCCAGATCCTCGGGCCGCACACCCTCCAGTGCCGATAGCCGGCCGCCCAGCACATGGAACCGCCCGGGAAAGAGCCGCGACCGGTCGAGCGCCCAGAGATCCGCGACCTCCTCGACCACGCACAGAGCACGGGCGTCGCGGCGCGTATCGGCACAGACGCCGCAAGGGTTTGTCGTATCGATATTACCGCAAACAGAGCAGTTTGACAGCCGTTCCTCAACTGCCGAGAGAGCCGACAGCAGCGGCCCCAGTGCGGCTTCCCGCTTCTTGAGCAAATGCAGCACCGCGCGGCGTGCCGAACGGGGGCCCAGGCCGGGCAGTCGGGCCAGTGCCTGGGTCAGGGCTTCGATCTCGGGAGATGCCATGCAGAACAGATAGGGGGTTGCACTGCCCTCTGCCAAGCGGCCAGAGCAGCGCAATGCGGATCGTCTTCATGGGAACGCCCGATTTCTCGGTGCCGGTGCTTCAGACCCTGATGGATTCAGGCCATGACGTCGTGGCGGCTTACAGCCAGCCACCACGGCGCGCGGGGCGCGGCAAGGCGCTGACGCCCTCCCCGGTCCAGGCGCGTGCCGAAGCGCTGGGGATCGCGGTGCGTACGCCGGTCTCCTTGCGCGATGCGGAGGCGCAGGCGGACTTCGCGGCACTTGGCGCTGATGTCGCAGTGGTGGCAGCCTATGGGCTGATCCTGCCGCGCGCCGTGCTCGAGGCGCCTCGGCTGGGATGCCTCAACGTCCATGCGTCCCTGCTGCCGCGCTGGCGGGGCGCTGCGCCGATCCAGCGCGCGATCCTGGCCGGTGACGCCGAAACCGGCGTCGGCATCATGCAGATGGAGGTGGGTCTCGATACCGGGCCGGTTCGGCTTGAAGGGCGAACCACGGTTGACGGCAAGACCGCTGGCGCATTGACCGACGAGTTGAGCGCAATGGGGGCCCGGCTGATGGTCGAGGTGCTGGCGAATATCGATGCATATCCGCCGGTGGCGCAGCCCGAGGAGGGGCTTACCTATGCGCCCAAGATCGACAAGGCCGAAGCGCGGATCGACTGGAGCCGAAGCGCGGTCGAGATCGAGCGGCAGATCCGGGCGTTCAACCCGGCGCCGGGGGCGTTCTTCGAAATCGGCGGCGAGCGTGTGCGGGTGCTGGCGGCTGAGATTGAACGTCATCCCGGCCTTCGCCAGAGCGACGGAGAGGTGCTCGACGACAAGCTGGCCATCGCCTGTGGTGAGGGCATAATCCGGCTTACACTCCTTCAGCGCGCCGGGCGTGGCGTCATGACGTCAGCCGAATTGCTGCGCGGTTTCCCTATCCCGCCTGGCACCCAGCTCGCGTGACCCGCTTCGCGCTCACCATCGAATATGACGGCCGGCCCTTCATGGGCTGGCAACGCCAGGCGCATGGCCCGAGCGTGCAGGAAGCGATCGAGAGTGCGGCCCATAAAGTCACTGGCGAGTCGGTAGCAGTCCATGCCGCCGGCCGTACCGATGCCGGGGTCCATGCGACCGGTATGCGGGCGCATGTCGATATCGAGCGGGCCATCACCCCGTTCCGGTTGATGGAGGCGCTCAACGCGCTCGTGCGGCCGGCACCGGTGGCGATCCTGGGGTGCGAGGTTGTGGCCGATGACTGGCACGCCCGCTTCTCCTGCCTGGCCCGGCATTACGAATACCGGATCATCACCCGCCGCGCGCCGCTCACCTTCGAGCATGGCCTCGCCTGGCGCGTGCCGACCCCGCTCGACGCTGAAGCCATGGCCGATGGCGCGGCGCGGCTGGTGGGACGTCACGACTTCACCACCTTCAGGTCAGCGCATTGCCAGGCCGACAGCCCGCTCCGGACGCTCGACCGGCTCGATGTCGTACAGGAAGGCGAGCGGGTCAGCGTCTTCGCCTCGGCACGATCCTTCCTGCACCATCAGGTGCGCTCGATGGTCGGCTGCCTGGCGCTGGTTGGCCAGGGGAAATGGTCTGCGGATGATCTGCAGGCAGCGCTCGAGGCGCGGGACCGCGCGAAGCTCGGGCTTAATGCGCCGCCGGACGGGCTGTATTTTCGGCGGGCGGATTATCCATAGCCCTCGGATTGGCGTCATGCCGGTCTTGCGGCATCCCCCCGGAACAAGTCCGGGGTGACGGTATGGGCATCTACCGGCTGAACCGACCCGCCAGCTCGACATGAGTCGACCAGCGGAACTGCCCGACGGGCTGGATCCACTCAAGCCTGTAACCACCCTTGCACAAAATCTCCGCATCACGTGCAAAACTACTGGGATTACAGGAAACATATGCAATCACCGGCACCTTGGCGTCGGCAAGCTGCTCCACCTGCTCCCGCGCACCGGCACGTGGCGGATCAAGCACCACCGCATCGAACCGGTCGCACTCGGCGGTCGTGAGCGGCCTGCGGAACAGGTCGCGGTGCTCAGTGAACACCGGGCGCTGGGCATGTGCGGCAGCGCTTTTGAGCGACATTATGGCGTCACGTGCCGCCTCCCCGGCATAGATCCGGCCTGGAAGCGACAGGGCGAAGGTCCCGAGCCCGGCGAACAGATCCGCAACCGTCCCTGCATGCCCCACGCCCTCACGCACCGCCGAGACCAAAGCCGCCTCGCCCTCGCGCGTCGCCTGGAGAAAGCTGTTATGAGGCATCGGCACCGGTACGCCGCCCAAGGTGATGGTGACAGCATCGGGCTCCCATCGCGTCTCCGGGCCGAGGCCATTGTCGATCGCAAAGCGCGCGACGCCGTGGCGCTGGCAGAACTCCGTAATCGCCTCGGCCGCGGCGAGCCCTTCAGCCTCGATTCCCTCGATCAGCAGATCGATACCCTGATCGGCCTCGGTGAGGAGCAGCCGCGCCCGGCGGTTGCCCTTCAGGAAGCGTGCCAGCAGTTTCCGCAATGGCGCCACCAGCGCGAACAGCGCCGGGATGAGGATCCAGCATTCCTGGATATCGACGAGGCTGTGGCTCGAACCTTCGCTGAAGCCGATCCGGATCTTGCCGCCCTTGTTCTCGGCCTGGAGCGCGGCACGGCGCCTGGTGCGCGGCGGAGACAAAGCGGGCGGCCGTATTTCCGTCATCAAGCCCTGTGCCGCGAGCGCGCCGGCGATGCGGTCGGTGATGAAGCCGGCATAGCTCTCATCATCGAGATGCTGGAGCTGGCATCCGCCGCAAACCGGAAAATGGCGGCACGGCGGCGCCTGGTGGTGCGGGCCGGGGATCACCTCCCCTTCAGCCGTCAGCGTGTCCCCAGGGGCCGCCAGCGCCGCGTGGCGGCCATTGGCGGTGACGCCGTCACCCCGCGCGGCGACACGGATGATGAGGTCGCTCACAGCGAAGCCCGGGCCGCGGTGAGCGCTTCAGCAAGATCGTCGGCGGTGAAGGCGGCGCCCAAGCGACGCGCGGCTTGTCCGTGGAGCCAGACGCCGGCACAGGCATCTTCGAAGGGCGGCTCGATCGGCGTGGCGAGCACCGCGCCGATTGCGCCGGCAAGCACGTCGCCGGTACCAGCCGTCGAAAGCCAGGGGTTCGCGCCCTGCGCGACCCGAACAAGGCCCTCCGGCGAGGCAATCACAGTGTCGGCACCCTTGAATACGATCGTCGCGCCGGCCCGGGCAGCCGCAATGCGGGCGCGATCGATCTTGCTGCCCGGGCCCTTGCCGAAGAGCGCGTCGAACTCGCCCGCATGTGGCGTCATGATCACCGCGGCGTCGCGGTCCCGCACCAGCGCCAGGCGCGGCTCGTCGAGCAGGTGCAGCGCATCGCCATCGATCACTAGCGGGCAACGGGAAGCGAGCGCATGATCGAGCCGGGCTCGGGCCTCGGCATCGCGGCCGAGGCCGGGGCCGATCACCAGCGCGCCGATCCTCTTATCTTCCAGCGCTTCGGGGGCGAATGGCCGACGAACGACGGCGTGTGGCGCCTGCGGGTTTCCCTCGGCAAGGAGCAGCACATAGCCCGCACCGGAACGGAGTGCCGCCTGCGCCGCCAGTTCCGCCGCGCCGGGCATCGCACCGCCAATGATCGCCACCATGCCCCGGCTGTATTTGTGCGACTCCGGGCCAACGCATGGAGCATAGGGTTTGCCAAGGGTGAAGGCATTGCTCCATACCGGCACGCCGATATCGAGGATACGCACCGTTCCGCAGAGATCGGCGGCGGGCTGCAGCAGATGCGCCGGCTTGGCGGCACCGAGCGCAAGCGTCAGGTTGAAAGCCGGTATATCAGAGAGGCACGCCCCGTCGTCAGTCCCAACCCCGCTCGGCAGATCGACCGCGATCGCGAGCCTTGCGCGGTCCCTGAGGTGATGGAGACAGTCGGTAATCCCCGCCTCGAGCGGGCGCGACAGGCCTGTTCCGAACAGCGCATCAACAAGAACCGGTGCTGGAATGGCGGCAGCGAGGGTTTCGACTGGTCCGGTCCAGCGCGAGGCCGCGTCTTTCGCCGCGGCACTCGTCGGTGGGCCGCTGGCCGCAATCCGGACCGGCAGTCCCATCCCGGCAAGCATGGTCGCAGCGACATAGCCGTCGCCGCCATTGTTGCCCGGACCGCACAGGACCAGGACGGGAGCGCCGGCCGCGAGGCGCTGGACAACGGCGGCCACATCCCGGCCCGCCCGCGCCATCAGGCTCTCGACGGACGCACCCTGTTCGATCGCCGCAGCTTCGGCCGAGCGCATTTCCGCAGCGGTTAGAATGGGTTTCCACGCAAGTGGCGTCATGATTTCGGCTTGGGCCGGGCCTGCACCGTGGCCGGCAGCCGATAGCGATCGCCGCCGAGCGCGACTTCGATGCTGTCCTTGTCGAGGATCGTCACCACCGCCTTTTCAGCCCCGTCAGCGGCAATCACGCCGCGGCCGTCCTTCGTCACCAACAGGCGGTGAAAGGCGCCGTCGGGGTGGCGGACGGTCAGGACCAGGCCGTTGGCGCCCTGCTCGCGGTCCACCGTGCAAAGCCGGGCGAAATCGCTCGAGCCCTGGTGCGCGCAGACGATCTCGCCATTATCCTCGGCGCCCGCACGCTGAGCCGCCTCGACATTGGCGAGGGTAGCGTGATCAGTCTTCGGCTCGTTGCAGGTAGTCAGCATCACCGGCGAGATCAGCACCAGCCCCCATCGCCATCTTCGACCCCATTGAGTGCCGGTTGGCCACGCAGTCACGAAAAATGTCAGTAGGAGGCTGACATCGTGAAGCCAGGTCCAGGAACCATCGTTCTCTGAAACAGCATTCCGCCTTCGCGCGACACGAACGGGCAGCAGCCGATCTCCGTTCTCGTCAGGGCGTTCAGATATCGGCGTAGACATGGGTTTCGGACGCTGCTCCAGGGTGCGTGACCGCCCCCTTATAGGCAGGACCTACATTCTGCGCATAGCGCCACAGTGCGCCCGACTGGTAATCGTTCGTGCGCGGCTGCCAGCGGGCGCGGCGCTCGGCGAGCACATCCTCGGCAACGTCGAGGTCGATCGTCCCGGCTTCGGCATCGATCTTGATGATGTCGCCATTCTCGACCAGCGCGATCGGGCCGCCTTCGGCCGCTTCGGGCCCGACATGGCCGATGCAGAAACCACGGGTCGCGCCCGAGAAACGGCCGTCAGTGATCAGCGCGACCTTCTCGCCCATGCCGAGCCCGTAGAGCGCAGCCGTGGTCGACAGCATCTCGCGCATGCCCGGGCCGCCCTTGGGTCCTTCATAGCGAATGATGATGACTTCACCCTCGTTGATCGTCCGCGCCTCGACGGCCGCGAAGGTATCCTCCTCGCAATCGAACACCCGCGCCGGACCGGTGAACTGGAGCCGGTGCATGCCCGCGACCTTCACGATCGCGCCATTGGGCGCGAGGCTGCCGCGCAGGCCGACCACGCCACCAGTCGGCGAGAGCGGCGACTTGACGTCGTAAATGACCTTCTGGTCGGGGTTCCAGGTGACCTGATCGATATTCTCGCCAAGCGTCTTGCCGGTGACGGTCAGGCAATTGCCGTCGAGGAACCCGCCGGCGAGCATCGTCTTCATCAGCATATAAACGCCGCCGGCCTCATACATATCCTTGGCGACATATTTGCCGCCGGGCTTGAGATCAGCGATATAAGGCGTTGATTTGAAAGCTTCGGCGACGTCGAACAGGTCGAAATCGATCCCCGCCTCATTTGCCATTGCCGGGAGATGGAGCGCGCCGTTGGTCGAGCCGCCGGTCGCCGCGACCACACGCGCCGCGTTGATGAACGCCTCGCGGGTGCAGATGTCGCGGGGGCGGATATTGGCGGCGACCAACTCCATCACCTGCGCACCCGCCGCAACCGCGATCTGCTCGCGGGTGCTGTAGGGGGCCGGCACCATGTTCGAATTGGGCAACGACAGGCCGATCGCCTCGCCGACGCACGCCATGGTGTTGGCGGTGAACTGGCCACCACAGGCGCCATGGCCGGGACAGGCGACCTTTTCGAGCTCGGTCAGATCCTTGAGCGGGCAATTGCCAGCCGCATGCTGGCCGACCGCCTCGAACACATCGACCACGGTGACGTCCTGGTCGTGATAGCGGCCGGGCAGGATCGATCCGCCATAGACGAAGATGCTCGGCACATTGAGGCGGAGCATCGCCATCATCATGCCGGGGAGCGACTTGTCGCAGCCGGCAAAGCCGACCAGCGCGTCATAGCAATGCCCGCGCACGCTGAGCTCGACCGAGTCGGCGATGACCTCGCGGCTGACCAGCGAGGATTTCATCCCCTGATGGCCCATCGCGATGCCGTCGGTGACGGTGAT
>Ga0068858_100001798_pt1 | contig 21870 bp, 12 predicted proteins | sample KBSSwiS12_FD_66589 | JGI IMG/M metagenome (GOLD analysis project Ga0068858, IMG submission 66589) | Switchgrass rhizosphere microbial communities from Kellogg Biological Station, Michigan, USA - KBS Switchgrass S1-2 | ecosystem: Host-associated > Plants > Roots > Rhizosphere > Soil ...
CGGCTCGCCGGTGACAACGCGCCGCCATTCAGCAACTCCTGTAGAAGCTCGTCCGATGGGCGAGCCTCTCGTGCCGGGATGGCCTCGAGCATCGCGCTGTCGCCTGGCTGTTCCGGCCACCGTCGTTCCTTTTTCAGGTGCCGAAAGGCCTCGCGGCTGGCGATCCGAAATGCCCAGGGCAGAAACAGCTGTGGGTCTTGAAGCCACGCCAGCTTCCGACACACGAGAATGAACACTTCCTGCAGGACATCCTCGGCGTGGCGCGTCCCAACGAGACCAGTCAGATACCGGCGCAATGATGGTTGGACGCTCCGCAGCAACAGTTCGAGAGCGTCACGATCGTTGCACTGAGCCCTCAGGACCCACTGCGCTTCCTGCCTTGATGTAACCACCCGCCCCTTTCTCGCTGTAAGGAGGCTCTATTGTGGAAAAGAGTTCGATCTCGACGAAACGAAATCGGGATTGATGGGTCAAGCCAGTGCTCGATACGGATTGTGTGCGGCGTCTGTATAATCCGCACACATCGGGAGGCTGAATGAAATCGTGGCTCACCGTGGCTGGCCTGACGGCGGTCGTCGCCGCCGTCTCGGCGCCGCTTTTCGCGCAATGGCCTTCACACCCGACGCCCGGCGTGCCGAGAACGCCCGACGGCACGCCGAATCTGACCGCGCCCGCACCAAGGACGGCTGACGGCAGGCCGGATCTGTCGGGCATCTGGGAGAACACCTGGGCGATTCAGTCCCGCCGGCAGACACCGGTTCCCCCGCCCAGGACCGACGGGCCTCCGCTCGTCACGTTCGCCAACGTCGGGGCCGGATTTCCGGAGGGGCTGCCGCTGCGCCCCTGGGCCGCGGAGCTCTTGAAGAAGCGTCACGACGAGAACAGCAAGGACAATCCCGATGCCCACTGTCTGCCCATGGGCCTCATGCAGTTTCACATCCATCCGCAGCCCAGAAAGGTCATTCAGACGCCCGGCCTTATCGTCATCTTGTACGAAGGAAACGCCGGCATCCGGCAGATCCTGATGGACGGCCGGCGGTTGCCCAACAACGACCCGCAGCCCTGGTGGTATGGCTACTCGGTCGGGAAGTGGGATGGCGATACGCTCGTCGTCGAGACGACCGGCTTCAGGGATGACGGGTGGCTCGACATCTGGGGCAGCCCGTTGACCGATGCCGCGAAGCTGACCGAGCGCTTCCACCGTCCGAATTTCGGCGTCCTCGACATCGAAGTCACCGTCGACGATCCGAAGGCGTACACCAAGCCGTTCACCGTCAGGCTGGACCAGCGAATCATGGTCGACAACGAGATGATCGAGTTCATCTGCGCGGAGAACGAACGGTCGGTGGCGCACATGGTCGGGAAGTGAGCGGAATAATGAGTGAAGCAGGGAGCCGACGGCTCGAGGTCAATCACAACATGAAGCCTTATTCAATCGTTCTCGGCATCTCACTGTCGCTTGTGCTCGCGGTCCCGCCCGGTCGGGCGGCGCTGTCGGCGGCACCTCAGGCCACGAAGACGAAGGCGCTCGACGCGCAGAAGCTGTCGGGGCAGCTCGCCGCGGCGGTGGCGCGCGGCGACACGCCAGGCGTCGTGGCGCTGGTCGTGGATCGCGACCGCGTGCTGTTCGAGGGCGCGGCCGGCAAACTGGACGTCGGACGCAACGTCCCTATGCCCGTCGACGCCATCTTCAACATCGCCTCCATGACCAAGCCGGTGACCTCGGTCGCCATCATGATGCTGCTCGAAGAGGGCAAGCTCCAGCTCGACGATCCCGTGTCGAAGTACCTTTCAGGGTTCGACAACCTGAAAGTCATCACGAAATTCAACGAGGCGGATGGAACCTATGAAACGCGTCCGGCGAAGCGCGCGATGACGGTCCGCCATCTGTTGACGCACACGTCTGGCATCGGCTACGCGTTCTGCAACCCGATCGTGGCGCGCCTCCAAAAGGGCAACCAGAAAAGCGAGTGGGAGCTCCCTCTCCTGAGCGATCCGGGCGACAAGTGGAATTACAGCGCGAGCACGCGTGTGCTGGGACTGATCGTGGAAAAGATCACCGGGGCGACGCTCGAAGCATGGTACCAGCAACGGATCTTCAAGCCGCTCGGCATGGTCGACACGTCGTACGCCGTGGCCCAGGACAAGCAATCGCGGTTGTCGATGACGCACAGCCGCGCGGGGGGCACGTTGAAGGAGCAGCCGCGCGTCACGGTCCAGTCCACACCGACGGCGCCGTTCCGAGGCGACGGTGGCCTGTATTCGACGGTTCGCGACTACGGCATGTTCATGCGCATGCTGTTGAATGGCGGACACCTCGGCACCACCAGGCTTCTGAAAGAATCATCCGTGCACATGATGGGCGAGAATCACATCGGATCGATTTTCGTCGAGCAGCAGCCCGATACCGATCCGCTGCGGACCCGGCCGTTTCCGCTCGGCGCCGGCAAAGACAAGTTCGGCCTCGGTTTCCAGATAGCGTCCAGGAACGACAGCTACGCGAAGTTCAGGAGTCCCGGCAGCATGAGCTGGGCCGGCATCTTCAACACCGAATTCTGGATCGATCCCGTCCTCCACATCGGCGGCGTCCAGATGATGCAGGTCCTGCCGTTTTACGACGACGGCGCCATTCGCACGCTGCGGGATTTCGAGGAACTCGTCTACCAGGGTCTGCGATAAGGGGTCTCGTCAACGACCACTTAGAGAGCGTTGCGAGCTCGATCGATTCCTTGTCAAGGCGTTGACCTGCAACCTGCTGGTCACGTTCGTGAATTACTCCGTGGCGCCACACGCGTTCGACCTGGTTCACGACAGCGAGACCTCTCGCGAGATCATCAGAGGAATACTGGCCTTCTTGCAGTTTCATCTCCTGACACCGACTGAGAAGCGTTTCGGGCTCGCAGCGCTGCGCGGAATTGAAGAAGGCAGCTCGCGTATTTCCTTATCGCGCGAAAACCAGCAGGCTGTTCGCGGGCAGGGTCAGCGCCGCGGAGTGGCTGAAGTCGTGCAACGGCTGCGGTATCGCGGACACGCGACCGCCGTTGCCGGCAACGCCCGGATTGACGAAGTCTTCGTAGACGTCGCTGTTGAAGATCTCCTGCCAGTCGCCGCCGGCAGGGAAGCCGATCCGGTAGTCGAAGCGGTGAAACGTGGACAGGTGAACGACCACGATGACATCGCGGCCTTCACCTTCGACCCAACGATGAAAGGCCAGAACGCGGTTCTGATCGTGGACGTGCACCACGCGGAACCCGTCGCCGCGCAGGCCCGGATATCGCCACCGCAACCCGATCAGCTCGCGCGTGAATCGCAGGTGATCGAGCATCTGCTTGTCGCCGCGGTCCAGGCCGGCCCAGAACAGGAGCAAGTCCTGATGGAACTCGAGGTTGTCTGACCACTGCTTGTCTTCCAGGAATTCCTGGCCCATGAACAGCATCGGGATCCCCGGCGCGGTCAGACTGATGCCGGTGCCGACGCGGGAGCGGCTGCGGCCAAACCAGGATCGCGGATTGCCAGGGTCCCCAAGGCGAGCGATTCGGAGCTCGCGACCCTGGTACACGAGATCCTGATTCTCCGGTCCCTGGACGAAGCGCCACGACTCGGCGAATCCCTCCGGCCAGAAGCTGCGCGCGAGGCCGGCCATGTCCAGGGGCCGCTCGTCGGGGGCGCTTGCGTTTCCGATCACGTTTCGAATCGCAATCCGCAGGCCGTCGGTGAGCGTCGTGTCAAACCCGGCTCCGTCCGGCGGAGCCTTCACCACGTACGGATTGACATTCCAGTACTCGGCCTTGTCCAAGGCACCAGGCCGGTGTTGATTGAGCGTGGAGGTGAGGTCCTGACAGAACGACCACCCGTGAGGGGAGCCGTCGTGGTCGATCACGCTCACCTGGTCGTAGCGGAAGCCGTCGACGCGGTACTCGTCGAGGAAGAACTTCGCGTTCTGGATCAGAAAATCGCGCACCTCCGGTTTGCCGTAGTCGAACACCAGCCCGCCCGCATGGCCCCTGTCGGTGAAGTACAGCGAATTCCGATTCCCGCCCTCCACGGGTTGGCGGTCGAAGAAATACAGACTCTGATCGCCAAACTCGCCGCCCGCATGGTTGTAGACGACGTCCAGGATGACAGCCAGTCCGTAGAGGTGGCAGAGATCCACCAGAGCCTTGAGCTGATTCATCTCCCCGCGCAGGTCCTCGAGTCGATAGCGGGGCTCCCTCTTCGCGTCGAGCAGCGCGTTGACTTCCGCCGCGTAAGGGGCGAGGTCGGCGTCCTCTACCGCGAAGTCCATCTCCGGTGAGAAGTAGTCAGTGCCGTTATAGCCGAGACTGAACGCGGTCTGGAACTCCTGAATCGGCATCAGCTGGATCGCCGTCACCCCGAGCGCCGCGAAGTGGGGGATCTTGCGGGCGACATCCAGGAACGTCCCACCTTTGTGCGGAAGGTTGGGTGTGAAGAACGTACCGACGTGAAGCTGATAGATGACGAAGTTGTGAAACTGCGGCGTGGTGAAGCCGCTTTCGTGCCACGGAAAATCGGACGATCGGACGATGCAGTCGCTCGGAAATGGCGTCCGCAGCTCGCGGGCGTACGGATCGCGCTTCGGTCCTGCGCTACCGGAACCGACGACGAAGAAGATGTAGCGCTGGCGGTCTTGCACGCCGGGGATGAAGCCTCGCCAATGGCCGTGTTCATCGACAGTGAGCAGGCTCGCGTCGGTGCGCTGGCGGTCGTTGAAGTCGCCCAGGACATGGACCGAGTGCGCATTTGGCGCCCAGACGCGAAAGGTTGCACCATCCGCCGTGAGGTTGGCACCCATCGGAGTGCCAGGATGAATGTGGTCCAGCGAGGCAGGCATGGCGAGGTCCTCCCGTCGGATCATTATTACCCGCTCGACCGGGGGGAGGCGTCACACGTCGTGTAACATTTGAGACACAGGGGAGGGCTTCGCATGTCTCATCGGGTCGTCGCCGCTCTGGCAGCGTCAACGTTGGTCCTCGGGATGGCATCGGTGGCCGCGCAGCGCTACACGCCTCCCCGTACGCCGTGGGGCGATCCTCAGTTGGCAGGCGTGTACAGCAACGACGATGAGACGGGCGTCCCCTTCGAGCGGCCCGCGCAGTTCGAGGGGCGCAGGCTCGAGGACATCAGTCCGCAAGAGCTCGTGGCCCTCAACAAACAACGGAACGAGCAGTTCAACGCCGGCGTGGCCGGTACCGAATTCGCGGGCGGCATCCGTCCGCCGACGCACCTCATCTTCGATTCGTTCGAGCGGCACAACAGCAGCGCCTGGCTGGTGGTCGATCCGCCCGACGGCAAGGTGCCGCCGTTGACGGCGGAGGCGTTGCAGCGCCGGAACCAGCCGGTCACGGGTCTGGGCCGCGGCGTCAGCAGCAACGTGAACCCCATCGGACCGTTCGACAGCTACGAAGATCTGGGCCTCTACGACCGCTGCATCACACGCGGGATTCCGAGCTCGATGATGCCGGCCGGATACGGCAGCTACTACGAGATCATTCAGGGCAAGGACTCCGTCGCGTTGCGATACGAGATGATCCACGAGCATCGCGTCGTGCCGATCGACCGCGGCGCACGTCGTCCTCATATCGGCAAGGACCTGCATCTGGATCTCGGCGACGCGCGCGGTTGGTACGAGGGTCAGTCGCTGGTCGTCGAGACGACGAACTTCACCGCCAGGAGCGCGTATCGCGGCGCGAGCGAGCACCTCAAGATGACCGAGCGTTTCACGCCCCTCGCCCCGGGAGTCGTCGAGTGGAAGGTGACGTTCGATGATCCGCACACCTGGACACGGCCGTGGACGTTCGCGATGACGCTGAAGCAAAAGACGCAGGGCGAGCAGGTGTACGAATACGCCTGTCACGAAGGGAACTACGGGCTGAAGAACATCCTCACCGGCGCACGGGCCGACGATAAAGCCCGCAAGTGACAGGCTGCAAGTGAGACGCTGGGGACGGTTTCAGACCGTCCCGGGGGGCTGTATGGCTCGCTACACGTTTCGCCTCAACGGTCGCCTCGTTTCGGTCGAGTCGTGGGACCCGGAGCAGCCGCTTCTCTATGTGCTCCGCGGCTCGCAGGGGTTGCACGGGCCGAAGTTCGGATGTGGTCTTGGACAGTGCGGTGCCTGCACGGTGCTGATCGATCGGCAGGCCACTCGATCCTGCACGCTGTCTCTGAGCCGTGCAGCGGGCCGCGACATTACCACGCTCGAGGGGCTGGGCACGATCGAGAGACCCAGCCGGGTCCAGGCGGCTTTCATCGCCGAGCAGGCCGCACAGTGCGGCTACTGCACCAACGGCATGATCATCGCCGCCACGGCGCTCCTTTCCCGGACGCCGAAACCCACCGTCGATCAGGTCAAGCAGAATCTGGCCGGCAACCTGTGCCGCTGCGGCACCCATACGCGGATCGTGCGAGCCGTGATGCGTGCGTCGCAGGTGTAAGGAGTTGGCCATGACTGCTCTCGCATCACTCTCACGGCGCGACCTTCTCAAAGCCGGGGGCACGCTGGTCGTCAGCTTCGCCTTCTCCGTCACCCTGCCTCGCGACGGTGCCGCGCAGGCGGCCGCGTCCGCTCCCGACTCCGGCAAGCCGCTCGATCCCACGGAGGTGGATAGCTTCCTCGCTATCCATGCCGACGGAACGGTCACGGTGTACACCAGCAAGCCGGATGTGGGTCAGGGCCTGCGAATCGCCATGATTCAACTGGTCGCCGAAGAGCTTGGCGTGCCGGCTGGACGCATCTCGATCGTCGACGGCGACACGGCGGTCTGCCCCGATCAGGGCGGCACCGGCGGCAGCACCGGACTGACTCGGGGCGGCACCGAGATCCGTCAGGCGGCAGCGACCGCGCGTCAGGCGTTGATTGCGCTTGGCGCCTCGCGACTGAACCGACCGGCCGCCGACCTCACGATCAGCGACGGTCAGGTGCGTCCGAGCGCGGGGGGCGCGGGAGTCGGCATTGGAGCGCTCGTCGCCGGTCGTCGGCTCGGCGTGAAACTGGATCCGAAGGCGCCGCTCGCCGCACCGGCTCGCTACACCGTCGTCGGTAAACCGCTTCTGCGACCGGATGTGGCGGACAAGTGCACGGCGCGCCACGTCTACGTTCACGATGTCAGCGTGCCGGGGATGCTGCACGCCCGCGTGATTCGTCCGCCGGCCGTCGGCGCGAAGCTGACGTCGGTGGACGAATCATCCCTTGCCGGCATTCCGGACGTGCGCGTCGTGCGCATGAACAGTTTTCTCGCGGTGGTTGCGAAGGACGAGTGGGCGGCGGTTCGCGCCGCGAGCGCGCTCAAGGCGACGTGGAGCGATTGGCAGGGGCTGCCAGGACACGAAGGACTGGATCGATATCTGCGCGCGGGCGCAATCGATCGCGATCAGGCGGTCGTCAACAAGGGCGATGCGGCGGCCGCGATGTCCGGCGCCGTGACGAAATTGTCCGCCAGTTACTTCTGGCCGAATCAAAGTCATGCGTCGCTCGGACCGTCGTGCGCGGTTGCTGATGTGCGAGCGGACGGAGCCGCGACCATCTGGTCGGCGTCACAGGGACCAACCGGCCTCCGCACCACATTGTCGAAGAGTTTCGGCCTGCCCGCGGACAGGATGCGCGTCGTCTTCTGCGAAGGATCTGGATCGTACGGGACCAACGGCGGCGACTATGCGGCGGCCGACGCGGTGCTGCTGTCGAAGACCGTCGGTCAGCCCGTGCGCGTGCAGTGGTCGCGTCAGGACGAGCTCGCCTGGGATCCCAAAGGACCGCAACAGATGATCGATCTTCGCGCGGGCCTCGACGCCAACGGCCGCATCGTGGCGTGGGATGCTGAAATGTGGCTGCCGGCCACACGGCAGGGCGCGCGACCCTATCTGGCCGCGGAAGCGGCTGGCATCGCTCAGGAAAACGGCTCGAACGGCGGATTGTTGTCGCAGAACGCGGACCCGCCTTACGCGGCAGACAATGTTCGAGTCCTCGTGCACAACGTGAAGGACACGCCGCTCGTGATCTCGAATCTGCGCGCGCCAGGCAAGATCGCGAACGTCTTCGCGGCTGAAAGCTTCGCCGACGAGATTGCCGCGTCGCTCAAGGTCGATCCGGTGGCGTTTCGCCTGAGCCGGTTGGGCGATCCGCGAGCTATCGAGGCGCTGACGCGCGCGTCTCAGGCGTTCGACTGGCAGCCGCGGACCGCGCCAAACCCCCAGGCGAAGCAGGGCAGCCTGCTGGTCGGCCGGGGAGTGGCCTACATGCGCTACAAGCAGGCCGAGAACTACGTCGCGATGGCGATGGAAGTGGCGGTCGAGCCGGCGACTGGAAACGTGACTGTCCGTCGCGTGGTGTGCGCGCACGACTGCGGCCTCGTCGTGAATCCCGACGGCCTTCGCAATCAGATCGAAGGGTGCATCGTGCAGACGTTGAGCCGAACGCTGCACGAGGAAGTGACGTTCAATCGCTCCCGCGTGACCAGCGTCGACTGGGCGAGCTATCCCGTTCTGAGGTTTCCCGAGGCGCCGGCAGTCGACGTGGTGCTGATCGATCGGCCCGCCGAGCCGTTCATGGGCGCGGGCGAGGCGGCGACGGCGCCCGTGGCTGCGGCGCTCGGCAACGCGATCTTCGACGCGACCGGTGTACGGCTGCGCACGGCGCCGTTCACGCCCGAGCGCGTCAAGCTCGCGCTCGCCGGCCGTTAGGGGGGAGATGCGCGTCAGCATTCGGCACGTCGGCTCGATCGGCATGCTGGCAGTGCTGGTCCTCCGCCTTCAGCCGCGCGTGGGATTTTCTCAGGCGGCCGGGAATCCGAGCGACCGCGCAACCGCGAGTCATTCCTCGTCTGACTGACGGCAAACCGGATCTCACGGCGTCTGGGAGCGGCCTTCTCGCCGACGGCGAGACGAAGCTCGCCGACGGCCTCTCACCCCGGAAGTGATCATCGACTGATCGGCCGGGCATTACATTTTCGAGGGTCGCCCGGATTCTGCGCGAAAGGTTCGGTCGGAGCCGTCGAATCAGCGCCCCACCGTATCGTCTTCCAGTTGACGCCGTACCGCTGCCGCGCTGCTGGTGTCGGGTCGTGGGTGGTCGCTGGCGCGTCCTGAACCTGGCTGGCGGCGCCGTGGTCCTGAAGCGCAGTCGACGTCGTGATCCCGGCACGAGATCTGGAAGCTGCTCTGGCTGTACTGCGCCGGCATGATTGCCGTCTCGTGCGCCGCCCACTGCAATCCCGGCGCGCTCGTGCCGATAAGACGATGGTCCTTGCGAGCGTCGCTTTTCGATTCCGCGCTGCAGGTCAGCGCCAGGAGATCGCCCCGTGGGTCAATTTCGTCGTCGGGCCGCCATCGCTGCCATCGCGCTGGTCGGGGCCTTTGCCGCGCGCGCCGTTGCCCAGGTGCCCGATGCGTCGTTGCCCGGAGCGGACGCGCTCTTCGACGACACCGTCCTGCACGAGATTCGCCTCAGTATCAATTCGAGAGACTGGGAGGCGCTCAGAGCCAATCCGCTCGAGGATACCTACTATCCGGCGGACCTGCGGTGGCGGGACGAAGTCGTCCGCAACATCGGCATTCGTTCGCGCGGCACGGGCAGCCGCAGCGGTCTCAAGCCGGGGCTGCGCGTCGACTTCGATCGCTACGCCACGGGCCAGAAGTTTCGAGGCACGCTGAAATCGGTGGTCCTGCGGAACAACACGCAGGACGCGTCGGGCTTGCACGAGCGGATCAGCATGCTCTTCTTCCGCCGCATGGGTGTGTCGGCGCCCCGCGAAGCTCACACACGACTCTACGTCAACAACGAGTACTTCGGGCTGTACACGATCGTCGAGTCGGTGGACAAGGCGTTTCTCAACCGCGTCAACGGTGAAGACGGCGGTTACCTCTATAAGTACGACTACAACCTGGGCGACAAGCCCTGGTACTTCGAGGACCGCGGCTCGGATCCGGCACTGTATGTACCCAGCCCGTTCAAGCCGGAAACACACGAATTCGATCCACGGCCGGAGAAGATCGCAGAATTGGTCGCCATCGTTCGTGACGGCGGTGCGAACTTCCGCAGCACGATTGAGCCGATCCTGGATCCGGAGCAGTTCATCCGGCACATTGCGATCGAGATCTTTCTCGCCGACAAGGACGGCTTCAACGGCGATGTGGGCATGAACAACTTCTACCTCTATCGCTTCGAGAACAAGGAGATGTTTCAGTTCATCCCCTGGGACAAGAGCGAGACGTTCAAGGACGGTCCCGGATACAGCATCTGGCGCAACATCGAAGTGGCGTCCTGGCTGCAGAATCGCCTGACGGGGCGGCTCTTGCGGTACGACGATCTGCGTACCCGGTTTCTGGACATCCTGACCGATTGCGCCCGATCGCTCAGTGAGATCGATCCGGCGGCGGCTGGAGACACGAGGAACTGGATGGAGCGCGAAATCGACCGGGAGTACCAGCAGACGCAGGCCTGGGCCGCGCTCTCCGAGCCGGACGCACAGACGTTCTCCAGGGCAGCGTTTGAGCAGGACGTCGAAAGCCTGAAGACGTTCGCCCGTCAGCGCTCGGAGATCGTGCTGGCGGAGGTGGCACGATCCCGCCGGTGAGACTCGCTACACCCTGGCGAAATCGATGAACCCCTGCTCCGGATCGGTGCGAATCAGACGCACGCGCAGCTTCTCGCCGACGTCCAGGCCCTGAGCGCCCCGCTCCAATCTGCCTTCGACCGGCGGCGCCGCCAGCCGGACCCACGTCCCCTTCGCCGAGGCCCCTGTCACCACGGCGTCGAATGTCTCGCCGACTCTTGGCGCAAGGAGCATCGCAGCGGCGGCTTTTCGCACCTGACGCTCAACACGATTCGCCGCATCCTCTCGCTCGGTGCAGTGCTGAGCCAGCGTCGCGAGCTCGTCCTCGCCGTACGGCGTGGGAGCCGCCGCGAGCGCCGCTTTCACGAGCCGCTGCGTCACCAGATCGGCGAATCGCCGGTTCGGCGCCGTCGAGTGGGTGTAGTCGGGTAAAGCCAGCCCGAAGTGTCCCGTCGAGGGCCCACCGGGCCGCTCGAGCACATATTCGCCGCGGCCCAGCAGTTTGACGACGCTCAACGACACGTCGGCGAAATGCTCCGCGTCGACCGAGTGTTGGCGAACGAGCCAGGCTTCGAGCGCCTTCGCATCCGGCTCCGGCGGCAGCCGATCGCCATGCTCGGCCGCGAGGGCGACGATCCGATCCCAGCGCTTGGGTTCCCGGACGATCCGGCGGATCGACGGGAAGCGCCTGGTCTCGAGAAACCGCGCCGTCGCGGTGTTGGCCGCGATCATGAAGTTCTCGATCAGGCTGCCGGCACGGTTGTGATGATCGACCGCGAGATCCTGCAGGACGTCGCCGTCGAACACCGGGCGGACTTCGACGGTCTTCAGGCTCAGCGCACCCTGCGCATGACGGGCCTGTTCCAACGCCTGCGCGACGTCATCCTGCCTGCGGAGGTTCTCTTCGAGGCCGGCAACCGCGCCGATGGGCGCGGGCAACGGGCTTCGTCCCTCGAGCCAGGCGCCGACACTTCCGTACGCGAGCTTGGCGCGATTCCGCACGTCGGCGGGATACAGATCCGAGCTCGCGACGGTGCCGTCCGCTCCAACCACCAGCTCGACGACGATCGCGGGACGATCCTGATCCGGTGCGAGCGAAGTCAGGTCGGTCGAGAGCCGCGTCGGCAACATCGCGAACACCTGCGCCGCCGTGTAAACGGACGTGGTGTTCAACGCGGCGTGATCGTCGATGGCCGACTTTCTGACGACGAGCGCGTCGACGTCGGCGATGGCGACGAGCACCTTTGTTCCGCCGCCCGGGAGCGGTTCGGCGACCGTGAGCTGATCGAGATCGCGTGAGTCGTCGTTGTCGATGGATGCCCAGAGCAACGCCCGCAGATCCCGGCGACCGGCGGCATGCGCCGGCGGGTCACGCAGTCGAGCGACCTCCGCCTGCACAGGCGGCGGATAGTCGGGCTCGAATCCCCGCGCCTCCATGGCGCGGCGGGCGACCTGCTCGAGGGCAACTCTGGAGGTCATCGTCATGATCGGCCCGTCGTGTAGTCCGTGACGTCAATGTTCTTCATATGGCTGATTCTTCTTCGTGTTCTCGTGTCTTCGTGGCCAGGTACGCTTTACAAATGAGGCAGGCACGCTACTAGAATACCTGCCTTGCCCTCACGCTGGTTTCTGGCTGTCCGGCCGCGGGAGTGAACATGCTGCAGGATTTCACCTTCGCCCTGCGATCCCTCGCTCGTGCGAAGGGGTTGTATCTGACCGTCGTGGTGACGCTGGCGCTCGGGATTGGCGCCAATGCCGCCATCTTCAGCGTCGTGCGCGGCGTTCTGCTGCGTCCGCTCGTCAACCGCGAGGAAAGCCGCCTGCTGTACATCCGGCAGAGCGCCGCAGGTATCGGCTCCGAGAACGCCACCTTCTCGGTGCCGGAGATTCGCGACCTGCGCGAGCGCGCGAGAACACTCGCGGCAATCGGCGAGTTCTCCACCATCACCTTCACCATGGTCGGGCTCGGCGAGCCGCGTTCCGTGCGCGCAGGCGTCGTCAACGGCAACTATTTCGACGTCATGGGCCTGCGGCCGGTGGCAGGGCGGCTCCTGACGGCGAGCGACGATGGTCCCTCGGCGGCGGGTGCGGCGGTCCTGACCCATCGCTTCTGGACGACGGGCCTGCATGCTGATCCCGCGGTCATCGGCAAGACGATTCGCCTCGGCGCACGTTCTGCGACCGTCGTCGGCGTGCTCGAGCCGTCGGTGCCGTATCCGTCGGAAACCGAGCTGATCGCGAACGTCGTCGTCAGCCCGCATCATCTGTCGGCGACCATGGTGACCGGACGCGAGCATCGGATGACCGAGATTTTCGGCCGTCTGGTGCCCGGCGCTGATCTCGAATCGGCCCGCGCGGAGCTGCGCGGCATCCACGGGGGGATCGTCAGGGAGCACCCCGAGGCGTACTCGGCGAAGGCCGATTTTCGAATCGACGCCGTTCCTCTCCGCGATCAGATCACCGCGCGTGCGCGGCCCGTGCTGCTCGTCCTGCTCGCCGCGTCCGCGCTCGTCTTCGTGATTGCCGTGTCGAACGTGGCGAATCTCATCGTGGCGAGAACCGTGCGCCGCGAGGGGGAGCTGGCCGTGCGCGCCGCGCTCGGCGCGAGCAGTGGCACGCTGCGCCGCACCTTGCTTGCCGAGAGCCTCGTACTGTGCGGGTCCGGCGCCGTTCTGGGCGTGGCGATCGCGCAACCGATGGTCGGTCTGCTGGCGCGGTACGCGTCACGGTTCTCGGTCCGCGCGCTCGACCTGACGCTTGATGCGAGCCTGATGTGGGTTGGCGTGGGCCTCGCGCTGGCTGCCGCCGTCCTGCTGGCCTTCGTCCCCAGGCTGCCGTCCGGCGACGGCTCGCGCGGCTTCGCGCTGACGAGCGGCGGCGTCCGCATCACCGGATCGACGACCCGACGGCTGCGCGCGTTTGCGGTTACGCAGATCGCGGCGTCGTTCGTGCTGCTGGCGGGCTCCGGGATGCTGCTCGTGACGCTTCGAAATCTGCAAGCGGCGCGACCAGCATTCGAGCCCGCGGGTCTGCTCGCCGTCGATATTCCGGTGGCATCGCTCGGGCGAACGCCGGAGCAGGTACGGGCGTTCTATCGCGAGGTGCAGCGCCGCCTCGCCTCGGTGCCGGGCGTCGACCGCGTGGCCTTTGGCAGCACGGTGCCGTGGCGGGACGCCCGAGGGCTGGCGAACACGCTGGCGTTCTCCGTGGAAGGCGCTCGCCGGAAAGATGGGCAGGACGACCCGCGCGCCCGGTTCCGATCGGCCTCGCCGGGCTTTTTTGGCGCGCTTGGCATCCCGATCGTCGCGGGCCGGGAGTTCACCGACGCCGATCGTAACGGCGCCGAGCGCGTTGTCGTCATCAGCGAGAGCATCGCTCGACAACTGTTTCCCGGCCAGGATCCGCTCAATCGTCACTTGCTCTGGACCGACGGACTGATCAAGTTCATCGGCGTAACGTCCGAACCGCGGCGCATCGTCGGCGTGACCGCCGACCTCGACGACGAACGGATCGATCCGGCGCCGGTGATGACCGTCTACCATCCGTTCGAGCAGGAAATCGGGGGTGGGCGTCTTTTCGTGCGCGCGCACACCGATCCGTACGCGCTCGTGCCCACCATCACGCGCACGGTCCATGAGCTTGCGGCCGAACAACCCGTCGAGCGCCCCGCGACGCTCGAGGATGTGCGGGCTGAGGTATTAGCGCCCGAACGGCTGAACACGATCGTCTTCGGCGGATTCGCGGCGGTGGCGGTGGCCATCGCGCTCGTCGGCGTCGCCGGCGTGCTGGCGTTCTCGGTCAGCGGCCGCACGCGGGAGTTCGGGATACGACTGGCCGTCGGCTCGCAGCCGCAGCGCATTCTCGCGGGGGTGCTGGGGGAGGGAGTCGTGATGGCGGCGCTTGGCGTTGGTGCCGGCGCCATCGGGGGCTTCGCGTTGGCGCGACTCGTCGGCAGTTACGTCACGAATGTCCGCTTGCCGGGGGTTCTGCCCGTCGCGGCTGCCGCGTTGCTCCTGATCGTAGCGGCCGTGATCGCCTCCCTGGTCCCTGCCGCCCGCGCAGCACGCGTTGACGTGATGCAGGCGCTCAGATCCGAGTAACCCTGGCTGATTAAGTGGAGGAGAGATGAGCACACGATTGACGTCTGCGGTACTGACGGTAGCGGTGACGACGGTGTTGGGGTATGCGGCGGTTGGCAGCCAGCGTTCCGGCAAGGCGATGGAGAGCGTCGCTCCGACGCTGGCCGCCGCGCCGGCGGCCGGCAGCGATCACGCCGGCCATGGGATGACGGCGAGTGAGCACATCGCGCACATGGCGACGGCAGGCAACGTTCACGCGGGACACGCGATGGACGAGTTCGCCTGGGCGGCCGCCCGTGCGCAGGCCGCGCCTGCGGCCGCGAACAGCAATCTTCCGGCGGATGACGTGGGCGTCCTGGCGCGCCTCGGAAGCTCCAAGCGGAAGTCCGAGTTCGTGAAGGTCGACGTCGCCGGAATGCCGATGCGGACATGGGTCGTCTACCCGGATCGCCGGGACAAGGCGCCCGTGGTCGTCGTCATTCAGGAGATCTTCGGCTTGAGCGACTGGATCCGCGGCGTGGCCGATCAGCTCGCGGCTGACGGATTTATCGCCGTGGCGCCTGATCTTCTGGCGGGTCATGGCAAAGACGGTGGCGACTCTTCGTCTCTCGCGAATCAGCAGGAGATGACGCAGGCAACCTTGACGCTGCCCGCAGCCGAGATCATCGCGAAACTCAAGGCGGCGCGTGAGTACGGCATCAAGCTGCCGAGCGCAAACGGCAAGAGCGGCAGCGTCGGCTTCTGCTTTGGCGGAAATCAGAGCTTCGCATTCGCGGTGGGCGAGCCGACCTTGAATGCCGCGGTCGTGTATTACGGCACGGCGCCGACCGACGTCGCGGCCCCGGCGCGCGGCGGTGGCGGCGGCGCGGGTCGTGGCGGACCAGGCGGTCCTGGCGCGGGTGGCGCGCCTCCGGCCACCGGCGGAGCACCGCCGGCGGGTGGTGCACCGGCAGCTGGTGGTAGCCCGGGCCCAGGCGGTGCAGGCCAGGGTCGTGGCGCCGGTGGCGGCGCTCCAGCGGCGCCGTTCGTTCCGTCGGACCGGCTCGCGAATACCAAGGCTCCGGTCATGGGTCTCTACGGTGGCGCGGACGCACGAGTCAACGCGAGCATCCCGGCGACGGAGATGAAGATGAAGGAGCTGGGAAAGACCTACGAGCCGCACATCTTCGAGGGTGCCGCGCACGGTTTCCTGCGCGCGCAGAGCGGGAACGATGGGGCGAACATGAAGGCGACCCAGCAGGCCTGGCCGCTGACGATCGCCTGGCTGAAGAAGTACACGAGCTGACTACGGCACAATTACCACCGGCGCCCGCCAGAAAGCGGCTTTCTGGCCCGTCGGATCGAGAACGGTCACCTGGCAGTCGTACCGGCCGGTGGGGACGCCATCGAGCGGCACGCTGAAGCGTAGCGGTACCGCTTTCGACTTGAGGTCGAGGCCGTCCGTCACCGTCAGCGGGCTGGTATCGAACACCTTCACGTCCCCCCGATAGAAGCTGACGAACGCCACGAGCGGTTGCGTGGTGGTCGCGCCGCGCTCGTACGCCTGGAGGAACACGTACAAATCGCGGCTCTTGCTGAAGACGCGCGTGACGCTCGGCATCAGCTTCTGTCCGTCGTAGATGAGCGGATTCGCCGCGTCGGCCGCCACCTTCTGCTGGACGCTGTGCAGCGAGTCGGCGATCGGTACGCGCTGGCTCGCCAGCACCACGGAGCTCGTCGGGATGCGCGTCTCTTCCCGATTCAGATTCGGCACGGTGAACGACGTCTGGTACGTGCCGATCCGTCCGGTCTCATCGTCACGCGCCAGGAATTTGATCACGTACTTGCCCGGGAGCAGCGTGAAGCCGGTCTCGTACTGAATGGGACGCTTCGCGAGCTGGACCGCGGTGTCGTCGCTCAACCTGATGTCCAGCTTGTCCCGTACGTTCTGGATCGTGTAGCCATAGTCGTCCTTCACTTCACCGATGAAGTCGAGCACGGTCCGTTGGGCTCCGCCGCGGCGGGCGAGCGCCAGCTCGCTGCCGGGAATCTTGACGGCGATCGGCACGAAGTACTGCGCACGATTGAGTTGGAAGTAGTTCACCTCCATCGCAATGGTGATGTCGGTCACCGGATTTTCCAGCATCAGCGCGTCTTCGAGCTGGCGCTCCTTGTCGGCGGCCGTGAACTTCGCGAACGTCTTGTCGGCAAAGTAGCCCTGGCGGTACGACACGTCAGCCGACAACCCGCCGTTCAGCGTCACCTTCACCCGGCGAAAGCGGCCGTCGGTCGCGGTGTGGGTACTGTAGTACCCGATCAGGTAATAGCTGGTGAGCGCGTCCGCCGCCTGCACGATGCCCTGCGACAGATCGTTGTAGTCGAACAGCGCTTTGCCGCCGGTATCTTTCGCCAGCGCGTAGAGCGAGTCCTGCGACCGCTGAAAGTTCGTCATCGCCGCGTTGGCCAGTTGACCGTTGAACATGCCGATGCCACCCGGCGACGGCCGGGTCGCGTCGCCAAGGGGCGCCTGCGCGACGAGACCGCGCGCGTCGATCGTGTGAATGATCACGTTCGCGCGAATCGCCGCGTTGACCGTGGCGCGCAGCTGCGCCTGATTGTCGGTACCGTTCAGCCTCAGGCCGCTCGAGAAGTAGATGAGGGACTTCTGCTCGGCCAGCGGGCGGAGCATCGCGACCGCGGTCTGGAGCGCCGACAACTGGCGGTCGGTGTTGAAAATGCCGAACTCGCCGTCATCCTGGCCGAACGCCGTCCCAGGCTCGGGATCGGGAATGCCGTCGCCATCCTTGTCTTCTCCGAAGATCAGGTCCTGGAGCACTTCCCGGAGCAGCGCGCGGTTGTCAGTGAAGTCCTGCCTCACGCGCACCGCGGCGCCCTTGAACGACATCATCGCCATCAGATCCTGCGGTGCCATCTGCGTGTCGATGTACTTCCGCGCGGCGGCGCACGCCCGCAGGAGATCCGGCGCCGGCAAGGCCGTCACATCGAAGTACAGCACCAGGAGTCGGCGGTCGCGGTAGCGGATATCGCCTGGCGGCGACGACGAAATCTGCGGGATGGCGGTGGCGGCAATGGTGGCCGCCGCAGGGACCTGTGACGGCGGTGGCGGCGGGGGAGCCGCCGGGCCCGGAGTGGCATCCACGCGCTGAAACTCCACGAAGCTGATGGTCTGGGCCTCGCCATCTTCCGTCAGCGTGAAATCCTTCGCCGTCAACCCTTCGATGGCCTTGCCGTCCTTGTCCTTCACGGTCACCGTTTCGACGATCAGTCGGGTGCCGCTGCGAAACACCGGCTGTCGAGTCGCTTGTGGTGCCCCGGCCGCGTCGGCCGCGACAACAAAGGCCACAACGGTGCCCAGGCAAACGGCGCAGGCGAAGAGTTTCTGCCACAGAGCCACGGAGCCACAGAGACTCCAACCGCGGTGAACGCGGAAGAACGCTCGACGCGACGCCGCACAGCGGCGATTCGGCGGGACAAGTCGGCAAACGAACGACATCAACAAATGCGCGATGTCGTTCGTTCTGCCGACTTGCCCCCCAAACCAGCCGGCCTGCGAAGCAGGCCGGCCGCGTCGAGCGTCTCTGTGACTTTGTGACTCTGTGGCCAATTCCCCTCCGCGTCCTCGACGTGCAAGTCGAGTCTGGCAGTGTGTAAATCAGTGCGACCCGTCTGGAACCCTTGAGAACCCGAAACCTGACTCAATAGGGGCTCGCAAGTGAACTATAGCGGGCCGGGCCTTGCTGGGCCGGAGGCCCGCTAGAACCTCAGTCTCAAGCTGGTTTGCACCTTGCGCATCGAATTCGTGGCGTTTGGCAGTCCGAACTGCGGGCTGCCGACCAGCGCGTTCACTCCGGCGTAGGTGACCCGATTCAGGATGTTGGACGCATCAATCCGCCAGTCGAGGTTGAGTCGATTGCCCCAGGGGAACGTCCGCGTGATCCCCGCGTTCAGCCCGAACTGCGCGGGGCCCGTGATCGAATTTCGGCCCGCATTGCCCCAGTGGCCGGGAGCCGGCGCGGCGAAGGCCGCTGGGTTGGCGTAGAACCCCTCGGGCGCCACATCGGCCGGCGCTCCGGTGACGTCGGGCCGGGTCGTGCCCGTGATGCCGGCCACCGACGTCAGATAGACCGGCGTCAGCGGCAGTCCGCTGCCGGCCGTCAGTTGACTCGTCACCGTCCAGCCCTTGAGCAGGGAGCCCTTCAAGCCGTCCACCAGCGTTCCCCCCCTGACGCCGACGCCGGTGGAGTACTGCACCTGAGCGGTCACGAGATGCCGCTGGTCGAAGTTCGACGCGGCCCATTCCGCGTCGAGATTCAACCAGTCCTGCGCGATGGCAGAGCCGGTGAGACTGACGCCCGTGAAGGCGCCCGCATCATCGCTCGCCTTCGCCAGCGTGTATCTGGTCGTCGCCGTCAGACCATTCCGGAGCCGGCGCCGCACCTCGAGCTGCCCTGCATGTCGAGAAGAGCGTCCGTTCGAGGTCAAGTAGACGAATCCAGCGGGGCACGAGGGACAGGGATTCACTGCGCCTGACGGATACGTATTGGGCAGGAACTCCTGCATCAATCGGCTTCCCCTCGTGCCGAGGTATGTCGCCACCACGGTAAGCGACGCGGGCAGATCTCGCTGCACGGATGCCTGCCAGTTTTCGGCGTAGCCGACACGGAAGTCGGGATCGACCGCGAAGGTGTTTGGTGTGACGCCCGAAGGCGCGACGAATCCATTCGCCAGCGTGAGGGGATTGGCGGCGCTGTTCTGGATGCTGAAGCTCTTCGACAACGGCGGCTGTTGCGCCATCAGCATCCCGATCGATTGGTAGACGTTCGCATTCCGGTAAACGCCGTAGCCGGCGCGGACGACCAGCGAGGAGCCCGGGACGGGACGCCACGCAACGCCGAGGCGGGGCTGTACGCCACGCCGATCCGGACGCACGAGCGACGCGGGATACCGTGTGCCCGTCAGCGTGCCCGTGGGACTGCCCGCCACGACAGGAGCGACCGCGGCAAAGCCCGGCGCTACATCCAGATTGACAAGCCTTCCGAACAGCTCGGCGATCGGTGTCTCGTACTCCCAGCGGACGCCGACGTTCACCGTGAGGCCGGGACCGAACCGGAAGTCGTCGTTGAGGTACGCCTCGTAAGCCGACTGGCGAAGGTACTTGTCGGCGTTGCCGAACGCGATCGCGCTGGTGCGAGGAACGCCCAGGAGGAAGTCGGCGAGATCGGAGCCGGTCGTCGCTCCGGTAAAGGTGAATGTACCGCGCGCGTTCTGTTGCGACAGCACATCGAACTGCTGCCGGCGGACGCCGCCGCCGAGCGTCACGGTGTGACGGCCGCGGCTCACGACACTTTCGGCGGACCAGCCGTGGGTCAGGTTGCTCTTCGACGCGTACTGCGCACTGGCGAGCGACTCCACACCGTTGGAAAACACCAGATTCGGCGGACCCCAGTTCACGGGATCCTGGTCGTTGCCGTTGATGCCCGCCGCGCCCGAGACGTTCGTACGATTCGCAAAAAACGGGGTCACCTGGGTGTCCAGGCGTGTGAATTGATAACGGAGGCGGACCGAGAAGAACTGCGAGAACCGGCGCGACCAGTTGACCGCCCCGTCGACCCCTGTGATCTCGGTGGCATCGGTGAAGCCGAACACATTGGTCGCCTCAGTCCTCGTTCGCTGATAGATGACGTTGCCGAAGACCTGGTTGCGGCCGAATGGAGGCTGCGTGAGGCGCGACTGGACGCTGTCCTGCCGCGTCACGGTAACGAGCGGCGTCTGAAAATTATAGCGGCTGGCCGCGTCGACGTTCGGCAACGGATAGAAGCCGAGGAGCGCCGACGCCTGCGGACTGATCCGATCGCGCGGAATCATGCTGCCGGGGAACGGCAGCCCGGTCGACGGGTCGACAATCTGCGCCGGGCGCCCGAGCGCGTCGCGCGTCTCGGAGAAGTCGCCCGCGCGTTCGAGACTCGTCGGCATCAACGCCGGCTGCGTGATGGCGTTGTGATCGGAGGTCCGCTGATACCCGACGAACAGGTTCGGCCCGTTTTTCAGCAGCCCGGGGATCTTCAGCGGGCCGCCGAACTGTCCGGCGATCTGCACGTCGTTGTACGCAGGCTTCGGCGTGTCCTGGCCGGTGAACGAGAACGGGCGTGAGTCCCATGCGGAATTGCCGAGAATCGCGGCGACGCCCCCGGTGTACAGCGACCGCCCGCCGCGGCGGTTGTTCCCGAACGCCGCGAGTTGCGCAAACGGCGATGCGGCGCCGTTGTTGACGCTGCCGTTCACGAGAAACCCGTCGCCGGCGCCAAACGGAGACTCCGGAGCCGCCGGTTCCGTATTAGATGACGGCGCGCCCGCTTTCTCAGTCGCGTCCGCCTTCAGGTTGGCCGTGGTGGCCGGCGTCAGCCGGACGGTAGGATCCGGCTGGTTCTTGTTCGCGTCTGGGGAGTTCGGCCTGTTCGTGTTTGTGGCGTCCGCCTTCAGGCGGACCGTGGCCGGAATCTCGCGCGCGATCTCCTCGAAGGGCCGCAGCTTCAACTCCCACATCGAGGCTGGCGAATCGGGCGCTACGGAGACGTCCTGCGACACCGTCGAAAAACCGATCATCTCGACCCGAATCGTCCACACCCCATCCGCGAGATCGGCGAGCTTGTAAACGCCCTGCTGATCGGCGCTGGTGACAAATTGCTTGTCGCCTTGCGACGCAATCACCGTCGCACCGGGCACCGGCAACCCGCCGAAGGTCACCTGTCCGTAGTGCTCCGACGCAGCGAACCCGGCGCTCGTCGCCGAAAGCAAGCAGGCGAACAGGCAAACACACTTGAAGTAAGAAATGCGAAGTCTGAACTGAGAAGTGCGAAGTCCAAAGAGTGAAGTGCGCAGAGTGAAGTGAGAAGTGCGCCGGCTGAAGTGCGAAAGCTGACGTGTCATCTCCCCTGGTCCTTAGACTCCAACTTTCAGACTTTCAGACTTTCAGACTTCAGACTTCAGACTTCGAACTTCGAAGTTTCCTTCAGTCCTCCGTCGGCGGTTCGGCGCGATCGATCACGAGAACCTCCACCTGTCCTCGTTGTGCTTCGAGCTTGAGCCCGAGCTGCTCCTGGAGGGCCGTGAAGATTGAAGGACGGTCGGGATCGATTGGTAGCGCTGCTGCAGCCGGCGGAGCGGCGCCGAGTCCGAAAGGCATCTGGTCGGGTGTCCACTGCAGATCGATGTCGTAGCTGCCG
>Ga0068858_100001802_pt1 | contig 21829 bp, 17 predicted proteins | sample KBSSwiS12_FD_66589 | JGI IMG/M metagenome (GOLD analysis project Ga0068858, IMG submission 66589) | Switchgrass rhizosphere microbial communities from Kellogg Biological Station, Michigan, USA - KBS Switchgrass S1-2 | ecosystem: Host-associated > Plants > Roots > Rhizosphere > Soil ...
GACGCTCGCGTGCGATTTCAGTGGGCGGCATCCTTTGATCAATCACACGCACTTTGGTGCGTTGAAGTTGAAGGATGCGATTGTTGATTCGCTGCGCGATAGCACGGGTTCCCGCCCCGACATCGCTCTGGACCGGCCCAGTGTCCGTGTCCACGCTCATGCCAACGGCGCCGTGATTACGGTGTCGCTCGACCTCTCAGGCGAGAGCCTGCACCGCCGCGGCTATCGCGGTGCTGCGGGCGAGGCGCCGCTCAAAGAAAACGTTGCCGCTGGGATGTTGATGCGGTGTGGATGGGGAGAGATGGCCGCCGCCGGCGCGCAGTTCCTCGATCCCATGTGCGGGTCAGGCACGTTGGCCATCGAAGCGGCCATGATCGCCGCCGACATGGCGCCCGGCCTCGGGCGCGATTACTACGGATTCCTCGGGTGGCGAGGCCACGACCCCCAGGCGTGGCGGGAGGTGTTGGACGCGGCTGAGGCGCGCGTGCGCGCCGGGGCGCCGGCCGTGGCGTCGCCGTCAATGGCGCCACCTTCCGTGGCGTCGTCGCAGTCCGAAGCGGTGTCGCCGGGATCGCGTCGGTCTGAGGCCGTCTCGCCGACATCGCCGTGGGCTCGCGCGGCGGCTCGTTTGGCAGACCGCGCGTCGCCTGCCCCGCAGGTGTCCGGCAGCGCTCCGTCAGCAGCGCCGTGGTCCGGCGTGACGACCCCAGAATCGCCGCTGTCGGCTTCGCCTGCGAGCGCATCGCGCGATCCCGCTTGGGCCATGCCGATCATCCGCGGCAGCGATCGCGATCGCACCGTCATTCGCCTGGCGCAAGCCAACGCGGACCGTGCCGGCGTGGGCCGCTTGGTCCAATTCGAAGTCCGCGCGCTCGCCGACGCCGCACCAGCTACGCCACCGCCACGCGAGCTGAGTGCCGACGAACGCGCGCCGGCCGACGAAGCGACCTCGGCGCATGCGCGCGCGAATGACGGCCTGGGCGGGGCCGGCCGCGGCGTGTTAGCCGAAGACGCCGAGCCGACCGCGAGAATGAGTGATGACGCCGCGCCGACGCCGCAGGCGCCGCGTGAAGGCAAGCACGCCACCGGGGCGGATGGGTCGCCGCCCGCGTACGGCGCGACAGCGGCGCGCGAGGCGGGGGTCGACCAACGCGCGACGGGCGTGTCCGATGTGAGGCAGGCAGGGGGCGATCAAGGCGCGGCGGGCGTGCCGGATGTGAGCCAGGCAGGGGCCGACCATCGCGCGATGAGTGCGCCGAATGTGAGCCAGGATGTAGGCGAGGCGCCTGCGCCAAACGCGACTGATGGGCCATCGGCGGTGCGCGGGTTACTTTGCGTGAACCCGCCTTACGGCGTGCGCCTCGAGGATCACGACATTGCCCTTGCCACCCACCGTGAGTTGGGCAAGGTGCTGCGTGAGCGGTTCCAAGGGTGGATTGCCGGCGTACTGATCGGGTCGCCTGAGTTGGGTATGGAGCTTGGCATCCGTGCCTACCGCACTCATGCGCTCTGGAACGGCGCTCTGGAGTGCCGGCTGCTGCGGCTGAAGATTGACGCGCAGAGCGAGCGCGAGCCGGGGCGGTTTTCCAAGCCTGACGCCAGCCTGAAGGACTCCCCGGGCGCGCAGATGTTTGGCAATCGCCTGGCCAAGAATCTCAAGCACCTGCGCAGCTGGGTGACCAAGTCTGACATTACCTGCTATCGCGTCTATGACGCGGACATGCCCGAGTACGCATTCGCGATCGACATCTATCGCACGTTGGATCCCGAACAAACGTGGCTCTACGTGCAGGAGTACGCTGCCCCGGCGGAAATCGAGCTCGACGCCGTCAGGCGCCGTCGCAATGAAGCTCTGTCAGTGATGCCCGATGTTACCGGCGTCCCCGAAGAGCGGATCAACGTTCGTACCCGCCGCCGCAACAAGCGCGGCGAGCAATACAAGAAGGTCGACGAGCAGGCCCATTTTCACTGCATCATCGAAGGGGGGCTGAAATTCCGCGTCAACTTTGAGGACTATCTCGACACCGGCCTGTTCCTCGATCACCGGATAACGAGGTCCCGCCTGCGCGAGGCCGCGAACGGCAAGCGCTTCCTCAATTTGTTTGCCTACACAGGCACCGCGACGGTATACGCTGCAGCCGGCGGCGCCGCATCGACCACAACAGTTGATATGTCCCGCACCTACCTCGACTGGGCCCAGCGGAACCTGTCACTCAATGGCTTCCACGGCTCCAAACACGAGCTGGTGCAGGCGGATTGCCGCCAATGGCTGGAGGAGGGTGCCTCCAGAGCCGAGCGCTACGACCTGATATTCCTGGACCCGCCAACCTTCTCAAACTCGAAGCGCATGGAAGGCGTGCTCGATATCGAGCGCGATCACGGTGCTTTGATTGATGCCTGCGGGAGACTGCTGGCGCCGGGTGGCCTGCTCGTGTTCTCAACCAACGCGCAGAAATTCAAACTCGATGACGCAGTGATGGCCCGGTACAACGTCCGGGACATCTCGGGGCCCACGCTACCGCGTGACTTCGAACGTAACCCGCGAATCCATCGCTGCTTCGAAATCAGGGCCAGGTAAGGCCCCGGTGCCGCACATAACATAACTGCTGCTTTACACGCCCCCGCCAGTACGGTAGCGTCACCCCCATGCTGATTTCGACCACCAAGCGCACCATTAAAGCCAAGAAGCCCAGGGGGCTTCCGGAGGCTCGCGCGCGCTGATCGAAACGAGATAAGCGACGAGAGAATCAAAGGAAGCCCCGCTACGGAAACGCAGCGGGGCTTCTTGCTTTCCGGGCCGCGTTCACGGGCCCTCAACTGATTGATTGAACTGGGAGATGACAATGCAATCTGGTCGTTCAGCGGCGCCCGTCGTCGCCATTGCCGGGGCTACCGGCGCCGTCGGGATCGAGCTGCTGGGGTGCCTCGAGCGCCGCAACTTCCCCCTGTCGGAGTTGCGCCTGTTCGCATCCGCCCGCTCCGCGGGTAAAACCCTGCCGTTCCGCGGGCAATCCGTGCCCGTCCAGGAGCTGACCGAGAAAGGGCTGGAAGGGGTCAACATCGGGCTGTTCTCCGCCGGCGGCTCGACCTCCAGGAAATTCGCACCGGTGGCGGTCAGCAAGGGGGCCGTTGTCGTCGACAACTCCTCGGCGTTCCGTATGAATGCCGATGTCCCTCTGGTGGTTCCCGAGATCAACCCGGGCGCCATCCGTGAGCACCACGGGATCATTGCCAATCCCAACTGCGCGGCCATTATTTCAATTACACCCCTGTGGCCCATTCACCGTGTCAACCGCATCCGCCGGCTGATCATCTCCACGTATCAGGCAGCCTCGGGTGCGGGAGCCGCGGCGATGGCGGAGTTGAGTGAGTCAACTCGCGCGTACCTGGAGGGTCGCGAATATCGCAACACCGTGTTGCCCCATCCGTACGCATTCAACCTCTTCAGTCACAACACGAAAGTGGACCCGGCCACCGGTTATAACGAGGAGGAAACCAAGGTTATTCAGGAAACTCGCAAGATCTTTGGAGACTCGGAAATGCGCGTGTCGGCCACGTGTGTCCGCGTGCCGGTGCTGCGGGCCCACTGTGTTTCGTTGACTTTCGAATGTGAGCGGCCGATCAACCCCGCGTTCGTGCGCGAGACACTGGCTTCCGCGCCCGGCGTGAAGATTGTTGATGATGTGGAGAAGAACTACTTCCCCATGCCGAAGGACGCATCAGGCCAGGACGCGATACTCGTCGGCAGAATCAGGCAGGATGTCAGTGATCCGAGCGGCCATTCCATTGCGATGTTCGTCGCAGGTGACCAGTTGCTGAAGGGCGCGGCTTTGAATGCGGTACAGATTGCGGAGCAGTTACTCTAGCGCCTGAATTCTTTCGACTACCTTCGCACGCCAGGATTTCCTGGGTGAGAAGGATTGGTTATGAAGAATACATATTGTGTAGGGGCGGTGGCTGCTCTCGCGCTGGGAGCCGCCGTTGCCCATGCCGATGTGGACATCGGAGTCGCTATTCATGGCGAGATTGCTCCGGGTGTGTATGGTCGCGTGGACCTCGGCGGTCACCCGCCGCCGGCTTTGGTCTATGCAAAGCCGGTCATCATCGAGCAGCCGCCCCCGCATGTCGTAGTGGCGGAGCCGTTGTACCTCCACGTTCCCCCGGAGCATGCCCGTGCGTGGCGGTTGCACTGTCACGAGTATCACGCCTGCAACCGTCAGGTTTACTTCGTGAAGTCACGGGAGTACGACCCGGAATACATCCGTGCGCGGGAGCGCGAGCATCGCGAAGCTGTTCGGCACGAGATCCGACACGAGGAGCGTCGTGAAGAGCGTCGCGAGGAGCACTACGACCACGACCACGGTCATGACCACGATCACCACTGATGCCCTATAACAGGTCCTTGATCCTGTAATAGAGCATCGCCAGGACCAACGCCGGGCGGCGCAAAGCCGCGCCGCCCGGAAAGTTCGCATGCGGAATCCGGGCGAACACATCAAAACGCTCGGCAGTCCCGGCAATCGCCTCCGCAACCATCTTCCCGGCAATGCCTGTCAGCGCAATGCCGTGGCCCGAGAATCCCTGCAGAAAATAGACATTCGGCGCCAGACGCCCGAAGTGCGGCGCGCGATTCAGGGTGATGTCCACATCACCGCCCCAGGCAAAATCAATCTTGACGTCAGCCAGCTGCGGAAACACTCCGAGCATGCGTTTACGGGTGGCACCCGGTGCATCGAATGACGACAGCCCCGAATAGTTGACCCGGCCGCCAAACAGCAGCCGGTGGTCCGCCGACAACCGGAAGTAATCCAACACCCAGTTCATGTCACTGACGGCGGAGTTGTTCCTGATCAGAGCGGCGGCGCGCCCGGCGCCCAGCGGCTCGGTCGCCACTATGTACGTCGCGACGGCCATGATCTTGGATTTCAAGGCAGGCGCTGTGTCACCGAGGTAGACATTGCCACTCAACACGACAAACCTGCTGCGCACTTCGCCGTCGGTAGTTCGAATCGTTGCACCCGACGAAGTATTCACAAAACCCAGCGCCCGTGTGCCTTCGAAAACCCGGGCCCCGGCACGCTCCGCCGCCGCAGCCAGGCCCAACGTGTAGTTCAGCGGATGCAAATGTCCGCTCCGACTGTCATACAACGCACCGATATACCGATCCGACGCCAGCACGGACCGAACTTCATCCCGAGGCATGTACCGGACGCTCGGGTACTGATACTCATCGCGCAACTCTTTGAGCTCGGCGTGGATATCGGCATCGTGTCGGGGCTTGATGGCCGTCAGCATGTGCCCCTGGGCCCAGTCGCAGTCGATCTGGTGTTTGGCGACCAGCTCGCGTATCAGGTCCAACCCTTCGACAGTGACGTTCCAGACGACTCGGGCATCCGCGGCGCCGACCAGTTTCCTGATCTTGCTCTGGGGCGCGGCCAGTCCATAAATGGCCTGCGCGCCGCTGCGGCCGGAGGCACCCCAGCCAATGCGATTCCCCTCGAGGAGAACCACGCGATAGCCGCGTTCGGCCAGGTGGAGCGCGGCCGAGCAGCCTGCGATACCCCCGCCCACCACGCACACATCACAATCCACCGTCCCGGACAAAGCAGGCCGCACGGGCGATGTGTGAGCGGAAGCCGCGTAGTACGACGTGGCATGGGCCTGAATCGGGGAGTGATTAATCTGAATGGCCATGGTTTGCGGCTGTTTAGGATCTTTCGACGCGCCACACAGTGGCCGAGCCGCCGGAGGATAGCGACGAGCGCACATTCCCGGCAATGCCGGAAGCCCCGGAACGGCCATTCTGCAGCCACAAAGGGCTTGGCAGGAGAGGGCAGCCTCCGAGGCTCGAGCTGTGGTCTAATAGACCGTTTTCGGAGATTCCGTCGGCGGGTTTGTTAAAGATAATAAACACCGTCCGGCACCCGCCGTTATGGTCGCTCGTCCGCTAATCGGTATTCCCGCCGACCGACGAATGCTCGGTCTGCACCCGTATCATGTCGTGGGCGACAAGTACGCCCGTGCCGTGCTGGATGCGGCTGGCTGCCTCCCTCTGCTGATTCCGGCGCTGGCGCAAGAGCTGGGCCTGGACGAATTGCTGGCGCGACTCGATGGCGTGATGTTCACCGGCAGCTACTCGAACGTGGAGCCGCATCACTACTCGGGGCCGCCCAGTGACCCCGGAACCCTGCATGACCCGGCGCGGGATGCCACCACGCTGCCGCTCATTCGCAAGGCAGTGGCGGCGGGCGTCCCGGTGTTGGGTATCTGCCGGGGATTCCAGGAAATGAATGTTGCCTTCGGCGGGACGTTGCACCAGAAGGTGCATGAGATCGAGGGCAAGCAGGACCATCGCGAAGATACCCGGCTCGAGTTGGACGTGCAGTATGGCCCGGCACACGAAGTTGTCCTGGCGCCCGGTGGATTGTTGGGCGGCCTGATCGGCCAGGATCGGATTCAGGTCAACTCCCTGCATTCGCAGGGAATCGACCGGTTGGGCCCGGGGCTCGTAGCGGAAGCAACCGCGCCCGATGGGCTGATCGAGGCATTCCGGGTGGAGCAGGCGAAGGCGTTTGCCATTGCCGTGCAGTGGCACCCGGAATGGAAGGCAATGAGCAATCCGTTTTCACGCGCGTTGTTCGCGGCGTTCGGCGCCGCAGCCCGTGCGTACATGCAAACGAGGCGCGCTGTTTGAACGACGGGCGCCAGGAAAGACAAAGTATGGTTAGTGAGATTCAGCAATTCTTTCGTGACCACGGGATTTCCGAGGTCGAGGCAATCATTCCTGACATGGCGGGAATTGCGCGCGGGAAAATCATGCCGGCGGCGAAATTCGCCGAGGACGAGGGCATGCGCCTGCCGGAGAGTGTCTTTCTCCAGACCGTGACGGGCGACTATCCCCCTGAAACCGGGGATGCCATGAGTCCTGCCGAGATCGATATCGTGTTGAAGGCGGATCCGAAGACGGTTCGCCGCGTGCCGTGGGCCGCCGAACCGACTGCCCAGGTCATACACGATTGCTTCTACTCAGATGGCCGCCGCGTGTCGATGGCGCCGCGTCACGTGCTTCGCAATGTTCTCGAGCTGTATGCGCAGCGGGGCTGGGAGCCCGTGGTCGCTCCTGAGCTCGAGTTCTATCTGATTGAGCAGAACAAGGACTCGGACTATCCGCTTCGTCCGCCGGTGGGGCGTTCGGGACGGGCAGAGCCGGGCCGCCAGTCGTACAGCATTGCGGCGGTCAATGAGTTCGATCCGTTGTTCGACGATATCTACCAGTTCTGTGAGGACCAGGATATCGAGATCGACACGCTCATCCACGAGGATGGGCCTGCGCAGATGGAGATCAACCTGATCCACGGCTATCCGCTGGATCTCGCTGACCAGGCGTTTCTGTTCAAGCGGACTGCGCGCGAGGCAGCGCTGCGTCACAAGATCTACGCGACCTTCATGGCGAAGCCACATGCCAAAGAGCCGGGCAGTGCCATGCACATCCACCAGAGCGTGGTGGACGTGAAGACGCGGAAAAACATCTTCAGCAATGCCGACGGCACACCCTCGCAGCTGTTCTTCTCGCATATCGCGGGGCTGCAGAAGTATATGCCCGCAGCGATGGGGCTGTTCTGCGCCAACGTCAATTCCTATCGCCGCCTGACGCGCTACCTGTCAGCCCCCATCAACGTTCACTGGGGTTACGACAATCGCACCGCCGGACTACGGGTACCGATGTCGAGCGCCGATGCGCGCCGTGTCGAGAACCGCGTCGGCGGAGCCGACGCCAATCCGTACATCGCCATCGCCGCCTCTCTGGCCTGTGGATATCTCGGCATGGTCGAGAACCTGCAGCCGAGTGATCCCATTACGGGCAGCGCACACGACCTTCCGTTTGGCCTGCCACGTTCACTGGATGACGCACTCCGCAACCTGCGGGAATCAGAGCCCCTGGTGAAGTTGCTGGGCGAAGCGTTCGTATCCGCCTTCACCATAGTGAAGGAAGCGGAATACGAGGTGTTCTTGCAGGTGATCAGCTCGTGGGAGCGTGAGCATCTGCTTTTGAACGTATAGACTCTTTCGATGAAAAAAATCGTTCTGAGCGTATTGTGTCTGGGGGCAGTGCTGGCGGGCTGTGGAGGCACTGAGCCATCGGCCTCGCCGGAGGGCGGCGAGGCCCGGGAAAAGGTCCTCAACGTCTACAACTGGTCGGACTACATCGACCCGACGGTGCTCGAGGAATTCACGAAAAAGACCGGCATCAAGGTCAATTACGACGTCTTCGACTCGAACCCGGTGCTGGAAACCAAGATGCTCACGGGGCACACGAACTACGACATCGTCGTGCCGTCCGCACCGTTTCTGCAACGCCAGATTTCGGCGGGTGTATTCCAGAAGCTGGACAAGTCCAAACTGCCGAACCTGAAGAATCTCGATCCGCAGATGATGACGCGGATCGCCGTGTACGATCCGGACAACGAGCACAGCGTGCCGTACATGTGGGTGACCTCCGGTCCCGGCTACAACGTCGCGAAGATCAAGGAGCGCCTGCCCGATGCGCCCGTCGACAGCCTGCGGATGATTTACGACCCCAAGGTGGTCTCAAAATTCCAGGACTGCGGCGTATCCATGCTGGATGAAGCCTCCGAAGTCGTCGGTTCCGTCCTGATCTACCTCGGCAAGAATCCCAGGAGCAACGCGCCGGAAGACCTGCAGGCCGCGGAAAACACCTTGATGGCGATCCGCCCCTTTCTGCGTTACATCCATTCCTCCCGGTATATCGATGATCTCGCGAACGGCGAGACGTGCCTGGCGCTCGGTTGGTCCGGAGACATCAAACAGGCCCGCGACCGGGCGCGCGAAGCAGGCAAGGGGATCGAGATCGACTACCGCATTCCCAAGGAGGGCACCATCATGAACTTCGACATGCTGGCCGTGCCCGCCGATGCGCCGCACCCGCAGAACGCGTTTGAGTTCATCAATTTCCTGCTCGAGCCCGAAGTGGCAGCGAAGAATTCCGACCTGGTGAAGTACGCCAACGTCAACACGGCTTCGACGCCGCTGTTGAAAGAGGCGGTGCGGAACGATCCGAACATCTATCCGCCGCCGGACATTCTCGCAAAGCTGGTGCCGGAGCCGCCGCGCACGTCGGAGTACAACCGACTGTTGACCCGCATGTGGACACGTTTCAAAACCGGCAAATGAGCGAACCTTCCGGGCAGGCGAAGGCCCCGTATCTACGGATCGAAAACGTCACCAAGCGCTTTGGTGAGTTTGTTGCCGTGAATGAGGTTTCGCTGGATGTACAGCGGGGCGAGATCTTCTGTCTGTTGGGTGGCTCGGGATCGGGCAAGACGACCCTGCTGCGCATGCTGGCCGGCTTTGAGACGCCGACCTCGGGGAAGATCTACATCGACGGCCAGGACATGAGCGAGATCGCGCCGTACGAGCGGCCGGTCAACATGATGTTCCAGTCATATGCGCTCTTTCCGCACATGACAGTCGAAAAGAACGTGGCATTCGGACTGGAGCAGGAGCGCCTGGGGAAGGATGAGATCAGGCGCCGGGTGGGCGAGATCCTCGAAATCGTGAAAATGAGCCCGTTCCTCGCGCGCAGGCCGCACCAGCTCTCCGGCGGTCAACGGCAGCGCGTGGCGTTGGCGCGCGCCCTGGTAAAGCGGCCGAAGCTGCTGTTGTTGGATGAGCCCCTCGCGGCTCTCGATCGCAAGTTGCGCGAGCATACGCAATTCGAGCTGATCAACATCCAGGAGCAGCTCGGCGTCACATTCATTGTAGTGACCCATGACCAGGAGGAGGCGATGACGCTGTCCTCACGCATGGGTGTCATGAACCACGGTCAGATCGTTCAGGTGGGTACGCCGACCGACATCTATGAATTCCCGGCAACCCGGTTCGTTGCCGACTTCATCGGCTCGGTCAACATGTTCGAAGGCAGGTTGATTGAGGATGAGCCCGACTTCGTGCGCATCCGCAGCGAGGAACTGGGCGGCGTGATCTACGTCAATCACGGAATCAGCTCGGCCCCGGATGCGACGGTGTGGGCTGCCATCAGGCCGGAGAAAATCAACCTCAGCCGCGAAGCCCCGCCACAACCGGGCGAGAATGTCGTAAAGGGTGTCGTCAAGGAGATCGCCTACATGGGCGACATGTCCATCTATCTCGTGCAGATAGCGAGTGGCAGGACGGTCCGCGTGACGATCCCCAATGTTGCGCGTCATGCGGACGATCGCATCACATGGGATGAGACCGTTTATTTGTCCTGGCACGCGGCCAGCCCCGTCGTGCTGACCCGGTAGCGGCGTGGCCAGATTCAGCGCACATGCGGGAAGACGCCTGGTACTGGGCATTCCCATGGTCTGGTTGATTGTCCTGTTTCTGATCCCGTTCATTATTGTCTTCAAGATTTCGTTCGCGGAAGTGCAGCTCGCCATGCCGCCGTACACGCCGCTGTTCGAGTGGCTGAACGGCAAGCTCGTCGCGGTCAAGCTGAACTTTTCCAACTATCACTACCTGTTCACCGACGCGCTCTATGTCAGCTCGTACCTGTATTCGCTGAAGGTAGCAGCCGTCTCCACGTTTCTGTGCCTGCTGCTCGGCTACCCGATGGCGTATTCAATCGCGCGTTCCAATCCCGCGACCCGCAATGTGCTGTTGATGTTGATCGTGTTGCCGTTCTGGACGTCGTTCCTGTTGCGTGTCTATGCGTGGATCGGGCTCCTGAAGAGCAACGGTGTGATCAACAACGTGCTGATGGGGCTCGGCATCATCCATGAACCGTTGACGATGTTGCAGACCGACTTCGCGGTGTACATCGGTATCGTCTATTCCTATCTGCCGTTCATGATCCTGCCGTTGTACTCCAACCTGGAGAAACACGATCTCACGTTGATCGAGGCGGCCGCGGATCTCGGTGCGCGCCCGTTCACGGCATTCCGAAGGATTACGCTGCCGCAATCAATGCCCGGGATCATCGCCGGATCACTGCTCGTATTCATTCCCGCTGTGGGCGAGTACGTCATTCCGTCCCTGTTGGGACGCACCGATCAGCTGATGATCGGGCGCGTGCTGTCGGATGAGTTCTTCCAGAACCGCGACTGGCCGGTCGCCAGCTCGGTGGCAATTTTCATGCTGGCCCTGCTGGTGGTGCCCATCATGCTGTTCCAGCGGTTCGAGAAGCGGACTCTGGAGGCGGGCAAGTGAAATCGAAAGGACTGTTTTCGCGCACGCTCCTGGTCGTCGGGCTCGTATTCCTATACGTCCCCATCCTGTCGATGATCGTTTTTTCGTTCAACAACTCACGCCTGGTCACCGTCTGGGACAGCGCGAATTCGCCCACGCTCAAGTGGTACGGGGCGCTGGTGTCGAATGAGCAGATCCTGGGCGCCGCCTGGCTGTCCATCCAGATTGCCGTGGTGGCGGCAACCGGAGCAGTTGTTCTCGGCACGCTGGCCGGCGTGGCGCTGGTGCGATTCGGCGCATTCCGCGGCCGGGCGCTGCTCGCGGGAATGACTACGGCTCCGCTCGTCATGCCCGAGGTCATCACCGGTCTGTCGCTGCTGTTGCTGTTCGTCGCATGTGAACAAACGATCGGCTGGCCCAAAGGCGGTGGTGCGGTCACGATCACGCTGGCGCACATTACGTTTTGCATGGCCTATGTGACGGTGGTGGTACAGTCACGGCTGGTCGGCTTTGATGAGTCTCTCGAAGAGGCTGCCATGGATCTTGGGGCTCGTCCCGCAACGGTGTTTTTCCGGATTACGCTGCCATTGATCGTGCCTGCCCTGGTGTCAGGCTGGCTGTTGGCGTTCACACTGTCGTGGGATGACCTGGTGATTTCGCAGTTCGTGGCGGGCCCTGGCTCGAGCACGCTGCCGATGGTCATCTTCTCCAAGGTCCGTCTCGGGGTCAGCCCCGACGTCAACGCCTTGGCCACCATCATGGTGCTCATTGTCGCATCGGGCATCGTGGTGTCATCCATCTGGATGCGATACCAGAACAAACGTCGTGAGCGCGACATGCGTCTTGCGCAAGTTTCCAACCTCTGAGCTCATCTGTCATGCCGCGCCAACTGATTGGAATAGATGTAGGAGGCTCATCGATCAAGGCTGGGCTCGTCGACCTGGACGCAGGCCGCCTCGTCGGTGATCTGAGCTCCGCTCCCACCCCGCAACCCTCCTCACCGGCGGCCATGCTGGCGGTATTCCAGGAGCTCGTCGGCCGGTTTCCCGGCGCGCAGGGCAACGTGGGGATTGCGATGCCCAGTGTCGTCAAACATGGCAAGGTCTGTACGGCTGCCAACATCGACCGGGGTTGGATCGGCGTCGATGGTCCCGCGCTGGTGGAAAAGCCCCTGGGCCGGTCCGCCATTTTTCTCAATGATGCGGACGCGGCGGGCGTGGCCGAGGTCACATGGGGCGCCGGCAAGGGCGCGAAAGGTACGGTCATCATGCTCACCTTCGGGACCGGGATCGGCACGGCGCTTTTTGTCGATGGCATCCTGCTTCCCAACAGCGAGCTGGGTCACATGGAGGTTCGCGGACGTGAAGCGGAGAAGTGGACGTCCGCGCACGTGCGCACGGCGGAGAAGCTCGACTGGCCCGCGTGGATCGAGCGCGTCAACGTGTATCTCGCCGAGTTGTATAACCTGTTCTGGCCCGACCTGTTCATCCTGGGCGGGGCGGTGAGTGAGCGTTTTGCCGAATTCGCGCCCCTGCTGCGCTCCGATGCGCAGATCAAACCTGCAGCCTTTGCAGGTCAGGCGGGGGTGATCGGCGCCGCGCTGGCTGCCGCGGACGCGTAACGCGCTCGTGCCAATGTTCCGGAGCAAGCTGCCCGACGTTGGGACGACGATATTCACCGTGATGTCGCGGCGTGCCCGGGAGTTGGGCGCGCTCAATCTCGGCCAGGGCTTTCCTGACTATCCCATTGATCCCCGTCTCACCGAGTTGGTCACGGAGGCCATGGCGCAGGGCTTCAATCAGTACGCGCCCATGGAAGGAGTCATTGATCTGCGCCAGGGGATCGCGCAGAAGCTGTTGGCCAGCTACGGGCTCAGCATCAACCCTGAGACCGAGATCACGGTGACCCTGGGCGCGACGGAAGCGATCTACGATGCCATCCAGGCCGTTATCGGGCCCGCGGATGAGGCGATCGCGTTTGATCCCGCCTATGACTCGTACGAGCCGGCGGTCCGGCTCGCCGGTGGGCGTTGCATCCGGCTTCCGCTGATGCCTCCCGGCTTCCGTTACGACTGGGATGCCGTCGAGGCCGCGATCAATCCTCGTACACGCCTCATTCTTTTCAACAGCCCTCACAACCCGGCGTGCACGGCGGCCAGCGCGGAAGACCTCAATACGCTGGCGGAAGTGATTCGGGGGCACGACATCTATGTCATGTCTGACGAGGTGTATGAGCACGTCACCTATGACGGACGTACGCACGCTTCCGTTCTGCAGCAGCCGGAGTTGGCCGAGAAGGCCTTCGTGGTCTACTCGTTCGGCAAGACGATGCATGCGACCGGAATACGCATCGGCTATTGCATTGCCCCGCCGCAGTTGACCCGTGAGCTGCGCAAAGTCCATCAATTCAACACTTTCAGTATTGCACATGCACAGCAGGTGGCGATTGCGCGCTACCTGGCCGAGAAGCCGGACGCCTGGCGCTCGATTCCGGCGTTCTTCCAGGCCAAGCGGGACCGGGTACGCAACGCCCTGGAAAGTTCCGGATTCACATTGCCGCCGGCCCAGGGAACCTACTTTCAGCTCCTGGACTTCAGCCACTTCGCGCCTCCCGATGATGTGGCGTTCGCGGAGCGTTTGCTGATGGAGGCGCGTGTGGCGACGATTCCTCTGTCACCGTTCTACGCGGTGCCTCCTGCCTTGCCCGTGTTGCGCCTGTGCATTGCCAAGCAGGACAGCACCCTGGATGAGGCCACGCAGCGCCTCAACGAATTTGCGGCCCACCTATGAAAGAAACTACCCGCGTCAATCATCCGCCGACCGTTGAGCTCGCCGCCGACAACCATTCGGTGGTCGCGCCGATCTACCAGAGCGTGAAGTTCGAATTCGACTCGCTCGATGAGACCGAGCGTTTCTTCCGTGGCGAGCGGCCGGGCTTCTTCTACACGCGCGCTTCCAACCCCACGACACGGCAGCTCGAGCTGTTGCTGGCCGAATTGCAGGGACGTGAGGAGTGTCTCGTCTGTGCCTCGGGTGTCGGGGCCATCTCGCAGACCTTGCTGTCGTTGACGAAGCAGGGCGATCACATCCTCTGTTTCGTCGAGACCTACGGCCCGACGCGCTACCTGATCCGCCGGTTGTTGGCGCGATTTGGTGTCACACACACCATGCTGTCGATTGAGGATACCGCGGGCATCGAAACTGCGCTGGCCGCGCACAAGACACGGCTGGTGATGTTTGAAAGCCCCACCAACCCGGTGACCAAGATTGCGGACATCGCGGCTGTGACCCGCCTGGCCAAAAGCGCGGGCGCACTGACAGTCATGGACAATACTTTCGCGGGCTTTCACCAGCATGGTGAGTTTGAAGTCGACTTGTTTGTGCACAGTCTCACGAAGTACGCATCCGGCGCCGGCGATGTGATGGGCGGTGCCGTGATCGCGAGCCGCGAGCTGATTCGCAGTATGCGAACCGACTGGGGCACCCTGGGTGGCACGCTCGATCCGCACGCGGCATTTCTGATCCTGCGTGGACTGAAAACGTACTTCGTGCGTTACGAGGCGCAGTGCGCGAGCTCGATGAAAATCGCGGAGCAACTCGCGGCGCACCCGGCGGTGGCGCGCGTGCATTACCCGGGACTGCCAACGCATCCCCGGCATGAGCTGGCGAAGGCCCAGATGAAGCAGTTCGGCACCATCGTGACTTTCGACCTCAAAGGGGGAGCGGACGCGGGTGCACGGTTTGTGGGCGCGCTGAAGCTTTTTGCGCTCACAGCGAGCCTGGGTTCGACGGAGTCGCTCGTGGTGGCGCCCTCGATGATGGGCAGCCGGGATCTGACGCAGGACCAGCTCCGCATGTCCGCGCTCACCGAAGGAACGGTGCGGATGTCGATCGGATTGGAGGACGTGGACGATCTCCTGGAGGATGTGAATCAGGCGTTGGCGGCGAGCTCACCGAGCACTTAGTCTCGCGAGATGAAGACCGCGCACGCTGCGCCCGTCAGGCGCCGAGAACGTTATGTTTAATCCCCAGGCTCCGAGACCTGAGCTCTCCACTCGCGCATTGGTATTTCGCCAGGCCCTGGCCGCGGCCTTCAAATCGCTGCGCCAGAGCATTCCGGCGGCGCCCGAGTCCTTGCCTGCCTTGCTGGCTGCCTGCGATGACGTGGCAGCGCTGAATCGTCTTGACTGCCGTAATGCGTTGACTGAAATCCGCGCACGGCTTTTCCAGATTCCGGGACGCGATGCCGAGGCACGGGCGTTCTGGCAGGAGGGCCTCGCGGGCGCAATGTTCGCGGCCCGCGTGGCGCGACTGAGGCAGGCAACCGTGGCCTCGTCGTTCATGGGAGCGTTGCTGCACCGAGCGGGCGAAGCGCTGGCGTTGAAGATCCTGGCGCGGGTCGAGCTCGAATATCGGATGAAGCTGGACAGCAGCTCGCGCCGCGAATGGTGTGCGAGTCACTCCGCGGAGCTCGGCGAGCGGCTGACGCGCAAGTGGAATCTGCCTGAGCAGGCCGGGCTGCCCGCCGGCGATCTGGAGGGCGCTTCACCGGAAAGCAAAGCGGTGTACTTCGGTCGACTGTTTGCGATTGAGCTGTTGCAGCCGGAGTTCTGCGTGCCCGGCGCGTTGGACCACGCGGCTGCTGATCTCGGGCTCAGCGCTGACCTGGTTGCTCAGGTGCGGAAAGAGGACGTACGGTCGCTACTTCGCGCGCTGGAATAGGGCCCTCAGGCGCTGCTGGCGACCCTGACCCGGTGCGGGTGATAGGGTAGAACTTCCAACACGTCGCCTTCCTTCAGACGCTCCTGCACGCTGCGCCAGAACGCGGCGGTTAACACTTCCGCGTGCACTCGCATGAAAGCGGCGCGCTGCGCGTCATTGAAAGCAAGAAAGTTGATGAATGTTTCGGGGAAGACGTCGTTCTCCGCGACGTAGAACCAGGCTTCCGCGCGCATTTCATCCTCATCGTTGGTCGCCTGCGGCAGATCGCGGAAACGACAGTCCGTCACCTGGCACAGCTCATCGTAGTCATAGAAGATCACCCGGCCATGACGGGTGACGCCGAAGTTCTTGAGTAACAGGTCGCCCGCGAAGATGTTGGTATAGGCGAGATCGCGGATACACTGTCCGTAGTCCAGCGCGGCCTTTTCCGCTTGCGTTTCGGTTGCCGTGCGCAGGTACAGATTGAGTGGCGTCATGCGCCGCTCGATATACATGTGATCGAAAATCAGGTCTTCGCCTTCCTCGTGGACGGTCGTCGCAGTCTCCGTACGCAACTCGTCCAACAGCTCCGGCGCAAACAGCGCCTCGCGGAAGCGCAGTTGTTTGAACTCCTGCGCATCCACCAGCCGTCCGGCGCGATCGTGCTTGAACACGAGCTGGTATTTCGCCTTCACTTCCTCCCGCAGCACGTTCTTGGGATAGGGGAACTTGTCGCGAATGATCTTGAAGACGACATCGAAGGAGGGCAGGGTGAAGCAGACCATGACGAGGCCGCGCTCGCCGGCGGCATGCACGAACTTGTCCTGCGTTTGCTCGAGGTGGCGCATCAGCTCGCGGTAGCGTTCCGTCTTGCCCTGCTTGGCACGGCCCAGCACGGTGAACAACTCGCTGACAGGCTTGCGCGGCAGCACTGATTTGAGGAACAGGACGGCCTCGCCCACGCGATCCAGGTCAGCGTGGAAATAGGATTTGGTGAAGCTGAAGACAATGCTGACATCCGCTTCGGACTGCATGACGGCATCGACCAACACACCGCCGTCCGTGTTCTTCAATGCAATGACCAACGGGATGAGAAAGCCGCGCCCGACAATTCTTCCCACTACGTATGCGCGTGCTACCTGGTAGAAGACAGGGCGGATGACCTCGACCCGGATGACGGCACGACGCTCGTCAATTTCCTTTAGATAGCGGGTTACTTCCGCTGCAACATAGGCGACGCTCCGGTCGAAGTCGCGCCACGCTGAATGAAAGCGGATGTCTCCGAGGACGTCCTCGAACAACAGCATCAAGGAGCCGTGATTGAGATAGGTGTTGGTGCCGATCGCCGTTGTGACTTTGCCCAGAGGGTCGAGATCCGTGGCAACAAACTCGATTTCGGGCGCGACGCCGACCGTGCCAAACAGGCGGCGGGTCGTGGAGCTGAAAAAGGTCTTGGTGAACTCCGCATCCGGCAGCGACTCCACCAGCACCGCGAACTCATCGCGAATCCGGGCCCACAGCTCCCGATCGAGCGAGTGTTCCTCCAGCTTCAATCGAAGTTGCGCAATGGTCTGGCTGACGAGCCGGTCGTACAGCTCGATACGTTCGACGGCGTCGCCTTGACTGCCTTTCCAGTCACGCGCATCGAAGCGCCAGGGTGCCCGCCGGGTAATGACACGAAACTGCGCGTTGTAATCCGCGAATGCAGCAACTATGAGGTGAGCGCAGTCTGCAGCCAGCATTTGTGTCAATCGAAGTCGGTGGGCAGGTTCCTGTCGAGATGGTGCTGGTACAGGCGCTCAATCTGGGATTGCGTGGCGCGGCCTGATGACAGCGGTGGCAGCTGGCTCACGGGAAAGAATTCGACGCCGTCAGTTTCATTGCTGAGTGTCGCCGTGCCGCCCGTGAGCTCACAGATGAAAAACAACTTGTAGATGTGGAGAATCGTGGGTGGATGACCGTGTTTCGGGTTGCTGCGGTCATACACGGCAGCCAGCCTGACCGCCTTGGCCAGGTAACCGGATTCTTCGCGGATTTCCCGCTCCACGGCGAACGCCGGTCCATCGCCGACATCGACCCAGCCGCCGGGGAGCGTCCATTTGCCATCGGACCGCTCGCGGACCATCAACACCCGATCCTGTTGGAAGACCCCGCCCCGGACATCGACTTTCGGGGTGGCGTAGCCTTCTTCGCCCTGCCAGATGCCCGCGAGCTGTCCGGACGTGATGTTCAGCTCGGATGTCAGGATCTCGCAGACGAGACCCTGCAGCTGCTGGAAGCGTTCGCGATCAAATTCGTCCCGGGTGAAGGCCAGGCCATTCTGAGCAATGGCCTGGACCTTCCGAGCCCATTCCAGGATGTTGGCTGATGAGCTCATCCTGTGCTGTTACAGGTTGCTGATCAGCGCGTCACCGAAGCCGCTCGTGGAGACTTCCTTCGCGCCTTCCATCATGCGAGCGAAGTCGTACGTGACAGTCTTCTGGCCGATTGTGCGGTCCATGGCCGTGATGATGGCGTCGGCGGCCTCGAGCCAGCCCATGTAACGCAGCATCATCTCGCCGGACAGGATCACCGAGCCCGGGTTGACCTTGTCGAGGTTGGCGTACTTCGGAGCGGTGCCATGTGTAGCTTCAAACACGGCGTGGCCGGTCAGGTAGTTGATGTTGCCGCCCGGGGCGATGCCGATTCCCCCGACCTGCGCGGCCAGTGCGTCGGACAGGTAGTCGCCGTTCAGGTTGAGGGTGGCAATGACATCGAACTCATCCGAGCGGGTCAGCACCTGCTGCAGGGCGATGTCGGCAATGGCGTCCTTGACGATGACCTTGCCGGCCTTCTTCGCCGCATCCATCTCGGCATTCGCGTCCTTCTCAGTGCGGGCGGCCTTGGTTCGTTCCCACTGCTCCCACGTGTAGGTGTTCGCCGCGAACTCGGTTTCAGCCAACTGGTAGCCCCAGTTGCGGAACGCGCCTTCGGTGAACTTCTGGATGTTGCCCTTGTGAACCAGCGTCAGGCTCTTGCGCTTGTTCGCAATAGCGTACTCGAGCGCGGAGCGGATGAGGCGGTCGGAACCTTCCTTCGACACGGGCTTGATGCCGATGCCCGAAGTGTTCGGGAAACGGATCTTGGCGTATGCCTTGGGGAAATTCTGTTTGAAGAGATCGAGGAACTTCTTGTTCTCCTCGGTGCCCGTTTCGAACTCGATGCCGGCGTAGATGTCTTCCGTATTCTCGCGGAAGATGACCATGTCGACCTTCTCGGGATGCTTCACCGGGGAAGGCACGCCTTTGAACCAGCGCACCGGGCGCAGGCAGACATACAGATCCAGCATCTGGCGCAGGGCCACGTTGAGCGAGCGGATGCCGCCGCCCACCGGCGTGGTGAGGGGCCCCTTGATGGACACGAGGTAATCGCGGCACGCCTGGACGGTCTCGTCCGGCAGCCAGGTATTGAGCTGCTTGTTGGCTTTCTCGCCGGCGAGCACTTCCATCCAATGGATCTTGCGCTTGCCGCCGTAGGCCTTCTGCACGGCTGCATCCATCACGCGCACGCTGGCGCGCCAGATGTCAGGACCCGTTCCGTCGCCTTCAATGAACGGGATGATGGGATTGTCGGGGACAGTGAGCTTGCCATCCCGGATGGAGATCTTTGCGCCTTGCGCAGGCGGCGTGATCTTTGACGCTGCAGCCGTGGACATAAACCGGTTCTCCGCACTTGTCGATATCGCGGGCACCGGCCCGCGCAAAATGCCGCGGGCACTGGCCCGCACAAAATGTCGCGGGCACTGGCCCGCAAAATGCCGCCGGCACCAGCCCGCGGGGACCGAATGGTAGCACGCGGCGGGGCGATTCCCGGGCCGGTCTATGAGAGACTGCGGGCCTAACAAAACGATCCGGGCAAAATGATCCAGGGGTCTCGATGTCCATATTGCGTGACTGTTTCGCCGTTCGACCCGTGACTGAAGCCGACCTGAAGGGGTCGGGGAAGCTGAAGAAGGTACTCACCGCCTGGTCCCTCACGGCGATCGGTCTCGGTGCGACCATCGGGACCGGTGTCTTCGTCCTCACCGGCCAGGTCGCGGCAAACCAGGCGGGCCCGGCGATCACGATTTCACTGCTGGTAGCGGCCTTCGGCAGCGCTCTTGCCGCCCTGTGCTATGCGGAGCTCGCCGCCTTCCTGCCGGTGCCGGGCAGCGCTTACAGTTACACATATGCAACGCTCGGTGAGATTCTCGCCTGGCTGATCGGGTGGAACCTGTTGCTCGAGTACGGAATGTCGGCTTCCGCCGTGGCGGTGAGCTGGTCAGCCTACGTGGTCAATCTTCTGGATGGCTGGGGCATCAATTTCCTTCCCAAGGCCCTGACCAACGCGCCATTGCAGGCTGTCAACGACCACATCGTGGGGACCGGCGCGATCTTCAATGTGCCGGCGGCCTTCATCATCGCCGTCATGAGTTATGTCTGTTATGTGGGAATGCGGGAAACCGCGGGACTGAACACCGCGATGGTGAGCCTGAAGGTGCTCATCATCATCGTGTTCATCATCGCGGGTATCGGCTATATCAACACGGCGAACTGGCACCCTTACATTCCCGCGAACACCGGCAGCTTCGGACATTTCGGCTGGACCGGCGTATTGCAAGGGGCCGGCATCATCTTCTTCTCCTACGTCGGGTTTGATACCGCCTCGACGACTGCGCTCGAGGCGCGCAATCCGCAACGGGATCTGCCCATTGGAATCATCGGGGCGCTGTTGATTTCGGTGCTTTTGTACGTGGGTATGTCCACGGTCCTCACCGGCATGGTCCCGTACACCCAGTTGGGTGTCGATGCGCCCGTTGCAGTGGCACTCGATGCTCATCCTCAGCTCAACCACATCGGCATGGGCGCACTCGTCAAGATCGGGGCCATTGTCGGCATGACATCGGTGGTCCTGGGATCTCTGTTGGGCCAGCCGAGAATCCTGCTGGCGATGGCGGATGACGGCCTATTGCCACCCGCGATCGCGCGTGTCCATCCGAAGCACAAGACCCCGCACGTCGCTACGGTGGTCAGCGGTGTCATCTTCGCGATCGTGGCGGGCGTGTTTCCGCTCGACATCCTGGCCGACCTGATATCGATCGGCGTCCTGCTGGCATTTGTGGTCGTGTGCCTCGGCGTGCTGGTTTTGCGCCGCACGCGCCCCGATGTCCCTCGGCCGTTTCGCGTGCCATTTGCGCCGGTGACCTGCGTGGTGGGAGCGCTGTTCTGCGGTGGCATGACCTATTTCCTGTCGAATGGAACGTGGTGGCGGCTGCTGTTCTGGACGCTTCTCGGCGTTGCAATCTATGTCCTGTATGGTTACAGACACAGCAAGCTACGAAAAAGATGACCCAGACTCTCACGAGCACTCCGGCGGCTGACGGCTTCTGGATGCCGGCGGAATATGAGCCGCATTCAGGTTGCTGGATGTTGTGGCCCGAGCGCGCTGACAACTGGCGCGAAGCGGCACGGCCTGCGCAGCTTGCCTTTGTTGGCGTGGCGACGGCCATCGCTCAATTTGAGCCCGTTACCGTGGGCGCATCCGCGACGCAGTATGAAATCGCGCGAACGTTTCTGCCGCCGAACGTACGGGTGGTAGAGCTTGCCCATGATGACAGTTGGATGCGCGACGTCGGACCGACGTTCGTAGTCAACAAGCGGCGGGAAGTCCGTGGTGTGGACTGGCACTTCAATGCCTGGGGCGGTCTGAACGGCGGCCTGTATTTCCCCTGGGACCAGGACGAGCTGGTGGCCCGCAAAGTCCTGGAAATCGAAAACCGGGATCGCTACCGTCCGAGCATCATCAACGAAGGCGGTGCCATCCACGTGGACGGCGAAGGCACCGTGTTGGTTACCGAAGAGTGTCTGCTCAACGCCAATCGCAATCCCTCCCTGAGCCGGGAGCAGATTGAAGAGCAGTTGCGG
>Ga0068858_100001805_pt1 | contig 21811 bp, 12 predicted proteins | sample KBSSwiS12_FD_66589 | JGI IMG/M metagenome (GOLD analysis project Ga0068858, IMG submission 66589) | Switchgrass rhizosphere microbial communities from Kellogg Biological Station, Michigan, USA - KBS Switchgrass S1-2 | ecosystem: Host-associated > Plants > Roots > Rhizosphere > Soil ...
GGACCAGGGACTACTTGTTGCCCCGCCTGAACGAAGAGGGTATCGTACGATCCAAGATCCCGTCAGTCATGGCCAACGCTTCACACGCGCAACCGCGCTCGGCTTCTGCAACTCAAACCGACACCTGGTCAAACGCGCCGCAGCGCTTTCCCCCCGGCCGTTTCGCGATCATCGAGCCGATCGGGCTCGCGGTTCACGACTGGTCGCGCCCGCAACCCGGGCGGCCGCGGATGTTCGATCAGAACTTCCTCGAGTGGTTTTCACACATCCACCCGGCGTCGCTCATCGTCGTCTACGTGCCGGCATCGGTGTTCTTCTTCTGGCAAGGTCTGGCGGCCGGGTTGTCCGCAGGGCTCTCGGCGTCGCTGTTTGCCGCCGGCATGTTCGGCTGGACACTGCTCGAGTACTTGATCCACCGCTTTTCATTTCACTACACGCCACGCGGACCGATCGGCATGTTCTACGCGTACATGATTCACGGCGTGCATCATGCGTTTCCTGAGGACGACCGCCGCTGGCTGGTCCCACCTGTGATCAGCGCCGCGATCAGCACCGGTATCTACTTTGTCCTGCGCTGGCTGTTCGGGAGCCTGTGTCCGCCGATCTTTGCCGGGGGACTCCTGGGCTACCTGGCGTACGACCTCTCACACTATGCAATGCACCGGGGCCCCTCGCGGTTCGAGCTTTTCAACGTCCTCCGCCGGCGCCATATGCAGCACCACTACAGCACACCGGAACGGTGGTACGGCGTGTCGACGCCTCTATGGGATTACGTCTTCCGCACCACCGCGCCCGCGCGTCGCGACCCGGGCACCAAGTCGCGCTGACATCGTTTTCGCTGGTGTGTATTGCGTAATGCGTAGTGTCCGGCTTCCCGCCGTCGCTACGCTTCGGCGCGGCGCGCCGTAGCGCAAAGCGCGGAGGCGGCAGCCGGACCGTGGCAGGTCCGCCTGAAGGCGGACACTACGTACTTGTCTCAGCCATAATCTCGCAACGTGTTTCTATCTTCCGCGCGCGTGTCCGAGTCGGTGGCGATCGCGTATTTCGGCTACCTCGCTGTCGTGGCTCTGGCCAGGCCCGCGTGGCCCCGACGTCGACGGGCGATCGCGGCCAGCCTCGCTGCGGCAGTCATCGTCTACATCGTCTCGGTGCCGCCTCTGTGGCCGGAAACGCCGCGCGCGCTCATCGCGCGCGACTGGCTTCCGGCGCTGTACCTCGTGGTCGGGTACTGGCTCTCAGGCTGGTTCTTCGTCGCGCCGATGAAGGACATCGAGGCGCATTTCATGGCGATCGATTGGCGCGTCCTCGGTCGGGACACGGGATCCGCCCTCGTCGAGTCGCTGCCGCGCGCAGCGCTCGAACTGCTGGAGTTTGCGTACGTCACCTGTTTCCTGTTTGTCCCGGGGGGGTTGGTCGTGCTCGTACTGACGGGCCACCGCGAGGCCGCCGACAGGTTCTGGACGCTCGTGCTCCTGGGAGAGTTCGGTTCGTTCGCGATGCTGCCGTGGATTCAGACGCGCCCGCCGCGGACCATCGAGCCTCCGGGGGCAATCGATCGGCGGCCGCTGTTCATGCGACAGATGAACCGCCTGCAGGTCAGCACAGTGAGCATCGGCGTGAATACCTTCCCGAGCGGTCACGTTGCCGGAGCGCTCGCGACGGCGATCGGCGTCTCCGAGGTCCTCCCGGCGTTCGCGCCCTGGCTGCTGGCGATGGTGGCGGCCATCGCCATCGCCGCGGTCCTTGGCCGGTACCACTATTTCGTCGACGCCGTCGCCGGCGCCGTCTGGACGCTGGTCGCGTGGGCGCTGGTCCGCGCGCTCTGGTGAGCCAGGTGCCTTCGCGTCTTCGGGCAACCGCTCACACGGCGGCGGCGGCGCCGCGTTTTTCCTGGCGGCCACTCTTCTGACGCCCGGTCACGACGTAGGTCGATCGCAGGTCGGCGACGTACCGCTCGAATGTGTGCTCGCGGCGGAGCTCGTCCGGAATGCGAGACGGGTCGCTCCAGTCTGCGCGGCGCCGCACGGCATCCCGGATCGCCGCGGCCAGAGAAGGCGGATCGCGGAAATCGACGACGTACCCGAGCTGGTGCCCGTCGACGAGCTCGCCCATGTAGGTACCGGCGGCCGCGACGATCGGCCGGCCTGCCGCAATCGCGTCGCTGAGGCGGCACGCCAGGTGCGTGCGCTTGTCCCAGCTCACGTCGTAGACGGCAAACACCAGGTCGACGCGCTCGTACAACGCACGGACCTGGGTCGCGTAGTCGTAGGCGCCTTCGTGATGCACGAACGGGTACCGGCGCGCCATCTCCTCGACCAGTGGACGCGCGTCGCCCGTTCCGGCAAACAGGACATCGACCTCCATTCCCGCTCGGCGCACATCGGCCACCGACTCGCAGAGCCACGTGATCGCAGGCTCGGACCGGAACGATCCGATGTAGCCGACGACAAACGCCCCGTCGCGGCGTCTGGCGATGCCGTCGAACGTCGCGGTCCACGGCGCGTTGGGGATCACGACCGGGTGCTCGTCAGGTCGAATCAACTTGAGCGGACGCAGAAACCCGCTGACGAATTGCGGCGACGTCGCGTAGATGCGGTCGACGCGCCGCATGATCGCGCGCTGGAGCATGACGACCGGCCAGCGTCGCAGGCTTTCCTGGGTATCGAGCAGGTCGTACACCAGGGTCCGATGGGGCCGGCCGACAGCGAGCAGCCAGCCGCCAAGCAACATGTCGAAATTCACCGCGTGCACGATGTCCGGCTGGACGGCGGCGGCAATCGACATGACCCGCGCGTGAAAACGGATCAGCAGGCCAAGGCCCCGCAGCGGCGGGCCGTTGGGATCGGGCAGATCGACGGGATGGATGGACGAAGGCGAAAGAGCGACGCTGAAGGGATACGTGCGGAGCGAGCCGCCGTCGCGCCAGTAGGCCAGATGCACGTCGTACAGGCCACTCGAGGCGAGCGCCTCGATCTTCCGGAGCGTGATCGGATCCGGGCCGTTGCCGCACACGACGAGCACGATCCTTCGGTTCACACAACCACCGAGATCACCGAGGCCACCGGGTAAACCAGAGCCAACGGGATCTCTCGGTGAGCTCGGTGCGCTCGGTGGTTGTGTTTCTGACGCACGACCTCGTACACGACGCCACAGCTCGCCACCGCCCAGCCAGAACCCGGCGAATCCTCCGGCTGAAGTACTGAACACCAGCGAGATGCCGCGCTCGAGGGCCGTGATCGCCACGGCTGTCGTGACGTTCACCTTGAGCGCGACAAGGGCGGCGATGAGCCCACCCTCGACGGCTCCGAGTCCACCGACCGTGGGAATCCCGCTCGCGAACATCGACGCCGCGCTGACCATGGCCGCTTGCGAGAGGGAGAGATGGACGCCGAATGCGGCGGCGCCGGCCATCAGCCGCAGCGGATCCTGAATCGAGATCGTCACCGAACAAAGGGTCGTGAAGGCGAGCGTCGAGCGGCTGACCACGTACTTGGCCACAGCCGCCCGCCACCAGTCCCCGACCGGCAGATGCATGAGCCGGCGGCGCGCGAACAACAGCAGCAGGACGGCGACGCCGACGACCGCGGCGATGCCGATCGCGGACCGCGTGACGCGCAGCGAGGCTCCGATGGTCCACGCCGCAGGAATCGCCATCAGGACGACGAGCACGCCGCCGACGACGTCGGTGATCCGCTCGTAGAGCGTGGAAATCGCCAGCCGATCCGCACTGACGCCGTCGGTCACGCGAAGCGCGGCGAGCCGCGCGCCTTCCCCCGCCACCCGGCTGTTCAGCGTCACGTTGTTCGCGCAGATGCCGACAAGATTCACCAGGAGAAGCCGCATCACGCGCACGCGACAGCCCATCGCGAGCAGAAGGCGTTGCCAGCGTACGGCGCCGACCCACAGACTGAAGATGTACAGCGCCAACGCGAGCGCGGCGAACGCCGGCTTTGCCTCGCCCAGCCGGTGCACCGCTTGCGAGAGAGCAGCCATCCCGTTTCGGTCTCAGCGCTCGAATCGAAGCTGAAGGCGGATCTGCTGGATCACGCTGTTGTAGAAGCTGCCGAAGGCGGGCGAGCCGAGGTTCGCCTGCACGTCCGCGGGAATGAACGAATCGAAGGCGTTATAAGCGCGGAGACCAATCCATGGCTTCCATTTGAGGCCGGTGAAGTGGTGCTCGAGACCGAGGTCGGCGGTGAACCGGTTCGGAAAGCGGTACCCGACGTTGCGCGGCCCCACGAACTCCAGGCTCTCGTCAACCACGGAGTAGGGAAAGCCGGTGCGCCAATCGGCGACGCCGGCAATCAGCCAGCGTTTGGTCGGCTGGTACCGGCCGCGGGCAAAAAGCCGGTGGGGAACGTCGGTGTTGGCCGGCGCATACGCGTTCGCGCCGACGACCGGCCACATCACCGTGTCGTAGAAATTCGTCAGGGTATTCAGATCGCCGCGAGCCATCGATCGGACGTAGGTGACGGTGAAGTCCGCCGACGGCTTGTTGAACTGCGCCGTCACCTCCGCGTCGTGGTAGTCGGAGCGGCCGCTGCTGTCGAGCCGCATCTCACCAACCCCGTTTGTCACGACCGGCTGCACGACCAGCTCGTTCGCGCCCCGCCGATCGAGGTAGCTGGCGTGGATCGCCCACGTCTTGTTGAACCGGTGCTCGAATGCCAGGTCCCACGTCGTGCTGCGGGGAGGCGCCGCACCCAGCATCGCGCGAGGCTCCAACGTCACCGGCGGCCCGAGCGGGGTCTGGCCGTCGGCGCCGTAGCGCGTATCGATCTCGCGCTCGAACTGCTCGAACGCGCCCGCCACCGACGGCATGCGCTCGTAGAAGAGGCCGTAGCCGCCGCGAAGGAGCGTGCCGCCGGTGTCGTTCAGCAGAATCACGGTGCCAATACGCGGCGTCACCGTCACGCGACCGATGATTCCGTCGCGATCGAGACGGCCGCCAAACTCCAGCAGCCAGCGCGGCGTGAGCTGCAGACGATCCTGCGCGAACACCGCCGCATCGGTGCTCTGGACCGTCTGGATCGTGGAACCTGAGAAATCGATCCGGCGGACGAGCAGGCCGTCCGATCGGCGAATCAGCACCGGACGACTGACGCTCGAGCCCTCGTAGCCGGTGTGCAGCACGTCGAGCCCGACTTTGATCGAGTGCAGGCCGCCCCACGCCCGCCGGGTGCCCGAGACGGTCTGTATCAGCTGGGCCGTGGCCGTGTCGCGATGCTGCGAGTTGAAAAAATGACCGAGCGTCGTCTCCGGCAGCAGCTCCATGGGCGCGGCGCCACGACCGCTGACCTCGGTCGTAAACTGCTGCACCTGCACGGTCGATTCGGAGATCAGCGAGTCGGTCCAGACGGACCGCTCGGTCAGCGCGCCGTTGTTGGCGCGGCTGTACAGGTCGATCGTCGCTTCGGGTGGCGTGAACGTCCCGAGCGTCGCGAAGAGCTGCTTGCTGGGAAAGAAGCCGAAGGTGCCGCTCAGCGAGTGTCCTGGCGAGAGGTTCGCGTCGACCCTGGTGAAGGTGCTCAACCAGTGCGTGATCTGACGCTCCTCCTCGGGACGGCTGGGCACGTCAGCCGTGTCGTACCGGTACTGGACGGACTGTTCCACGAACAGACGATCGCTGATGAGCGGACCGCCAGTCTCGAGCCAGGGCCCCCAACTCTCCAGGCCGGTGAAGTGAAACGGCTGCCGGCGCTTGTTGTGCAGCGACGGTTCGAGGTGGCCGACGCGCGTCTTCCATTTGTCGAGCGCGGCGCGCCGCGTCCGGATGACGACGAGCCCGGATGAAAAACGGCCGTACTCGACGGCGTACGGATTCGGCAACACGGCCACCGAATCGATCGCGTCGGCGGGAAACGTAAAGCGCACGAAGCCGGTTGACGGATCGACCAACGACCCGGAACCTACCTGCGTGCTGGACTGGCCGGGCCGCCCTCCTTTGATGCTGACTCCGCCGGGCACCATGATGACGGTGGCGAGCAGTTGAAGCGCCGCCTGCAGCCCGTCGCGCCCGCCGTATTCCGTGACGGCCTCGCTGGTGATCGCGTCACTCCTGCCAATCGTCTCAGAGACCAACGGCGCCGCCGCCACGACGTCGACGCGCTCGCCCACCACGGCGACCGGCAGGTCGATGACGACGGTCGCCGTTTCTCCCGCCACCACGTTCGCGACGGTGCTGGTCGTCTGGAACCCTTCGAGCGACGCCACGAGCCGATACTCGCCAGGCATCAGTCCACTGAACCGGACGCGTCCTTCGTCGTCGGAAATCTGTCGGGCCGTCACGCGCCCGGTGTCGTCGCGCACTTCGATGAGGGCCCCGGCCAGACGGATGGTGGACTGCGTCGAGACGGTCGCGTCGATCATCCCGGTCCCAGCGGGCGTCTGGGCCGACGACTCGAACGGCAGGAGCCACCAGATCAGGGCGAACAGCGTCAGCGTCCGTCGCATGCGCACGCCGGCGTCTCACGGAGCAGGAGCCGTCCCGAACAGCTCCTGCAGGCTGGTATCGACACGCGTCGCCGGATCCAGCGCCTGCTCGACGATCCGGTCGAGGTCGCCGCCACTTGTGGTCACGCGGCTGTGCAGCGCCGGACTCGCGGGAAAGCGATTCACGCCATCGGCCCAGATCGACCGGGCCCGCGCCAGATCCTTGACCTTCCAGTAGCCGTCGCCGAGCGAGATGTAGACGCGCGCGTGATACGGCTGCGCCGGCAGCGTCGCCAGCATCTCGCGCGCGTGCTCGAGATCGGCGATTCCACCGCGCGCCCGATGGAACACCGCCTCCGGGTAGTAGAGCGCGATCAGACCGCGGACGTAATACGCCACCAGCGACGGCTCTCGCTCGATCGCGCGCGACAGCGCGCGCATCGCGTCGCGGCCGAGAAAGATGCGCTTGAACGGAGAGGCCACGGGCACCTTGTCCACATAGGCGAGCGCGAGGCTGACATACACGTTCGGGCCGGCGGAGGGACGCTCCGACAATCTCGAGAACAGCCCGATCGCACGGTCGAAGTTCCCGGACGCGATCATGCGCTGGCGATACTCCGCGCCGAGGCGGAGATCCTCCGGGTTGGCGGTCACCGTCTGCTCGAGCCCGGCGATTCCCGGCTCGACGGCCCCGCCCCCCGCGGCGTCCCCGACCGCGATCAACGGCGCAACGACCACCATTACCAGCGCGAGCCGCGCGGCCTTAACGAGGAAAGTCATCTCGCGATCCAAGAGCAAAGCTCATCATCCCATGCGCGATGAGGATGCCGTCGATGCGCGCGGCCCCCTTCAACCGTCCCATGCGGCCGCGCAGCCGATCGACCCGCGCTTCAATCAGCAGCTGGTCCCCGGCGTACGCAGGCCGGCGATAGCGGGCGCGCGTGACGCCTCCAAAGTAGATCAGCAGGTCGCGATTCTCTTCCTTCGCCAGCACCAGAATCGCGCCGACCTGTGCGATCGCCTCCATCAGGATCGTCGGCGGGAGCACGCGGCGGCCGCGATCCGTCGCCATATAAGGCTCGTCGGAGGCGACGTTCTTGATGCCGACGATACGCCGGTCGGGGTCGAGGCTGACGATCCGGTCGACCAGAAGGAACGGAGGCCGGTGCGGAAGGATCTTCGTGATGTCCTGCACGTCGAAGGACGTCATGGCCGTCGGGTCAGCCTGGTCACGTACTCGCGCATCGTGCCGAAGACCGCGTTCCGGTCCTTGAAGAACCTGATGGTGTCGCGAAGACAGGCCAGCGCCGTGTCCCCGGTTTTGAACCGGCAATCGAACCGGAGATTCGTGCGGCGCAGGTCGACGAATTCCCAGGGGTGCACGAACACCACGGCCGGTTCCGTCAGCGCCGCCAGAAGCGGATTGCGAAATACCGCCGGCCAGCGCAGGGTGGACGAGGTGATCGACGCCGGCACGCGGAGCAGACCGGCGACCATTTCGACGCGCGCGCTCAGCGTCTTGTGACGGCCCGCCGACGAATCGAGCTGGTATCCGGCATCGCGCAGCCGCGGCAGCGTCCGCACCGGCAGTTGCAGGTACGGCGCGCGAAACGACACGACGTCGCCGTGTGCACGAAGCGTCGCGCTCGAGTCACGAATTTCGCGAACGGCCTCATCGTCGGTGAGTGTGGCAAACGAGGCGTGCGTGTCGCCGTGGCACCCGAGCTCGTGGCCGTCCGCCACGAGGCCGTCAATCAACGCGGGATAGCGGCGGGCGACGTCCCCGGTCACGAACATCGTCGTGCGAATCTGTTCGTCGCGCAGCAACTGCCGAAGCTTCGGCATGCCCTCGTGAATACCCCGCCAGGTGTTCAAGAACGGCGGGCAGTCGGGCTCTACGTCGACGGTGACATACACCGGCCGCTGGCTCATCTTGGTGATGATCGCATTATCCCCTGCAGCCGCGATGAAACCCAAACGTGACGATCGCCGTGAGGGTCTCTTGGAATCAGTGCAGCGCCGAAACCGCCGAGCTCGGCGAGTTCGATTTCGGAGGGAGTCTCAGCGTGCCCGGTGCGCTCTGCGGCTGTCCGGGTGATGGCGCGCGGCGAGCGCCTGCTGATAGACGATCTCGTGCCGATCGACGACCTTGTCCCACGCGTACGCCTCGAGACCGTCGCGCGACGCCGCCGCGAATCGCTCGCGCAGCGAATCATCGGTGACAAGCGTGACGATCGCCTCGGCGAGCTCTTCAGGCGTGTTCGCCAGCAGCCCCTGCCGGCCGTGCTCGACAACCTCCGGGACTCCGCCGCTCGCGCACGCGACGACCGGAAGACCGGCGGCTCGAGCTTCGAGCAGGGCGATGCCGAACGCCTCGCGACGGCCGGGCAGGACAAAGAGGTCCGACCCGTGGAGGACACTGGCGACGCGGGCCGGATCGCAGGCGCCCAGGAACTCCACCTGCGCCGCGACGCCGAGCTTCCGGGCCTGACGCTCGAGACGGTCGCGCTCGGGTCCGTCGCCGACAATCGTGAACACCACGCGACGGCGGACGCGCTCGAGGACTTTCGGCACCGCGTCGATGAGATCGCCGGGCGATTTCTTGCGCGCGAGCCGCATCACGCTGACCACGCGCATGGCGTCGAGGTCCGGCTTCAGGCGGACCGCCGGAGCCCACATCGTTCGATCCAGGCCGTTGGTCAGGACCGGCACTTCGTCGCGCCCCGACGCGCGGCGCGCATCGACTGCCGCAGCCTCGCTGACGGCGGTCACGATTGTCGCCCGGCGGGAGAAGCATCGATACGTCAGCCACGCGGCCGGCAGCGTCGGACTGTGCCGCAGCAGCGAATGATGCGTCGTGACGCTCGGGATATCCGCGCCATGTGCCGCGAGGAGGCCCCCAATCGCCAGCGTGGAGAACATTCCGTGGGCGTGCACCAGTTCGATGCCTGCGTCAACGAACATGGCGCGCAGCTCCCCGACCCTCCACAGGTAAGGGGCGGCCACTTCTCCGACCATCGCCGACTCGATGACATGCACGGCCACTCCCGCAATCGATGAGGCGCCGCGTGTCGTCGTGAAGAGGTGTACCCCGTGCCCTCGATCGGCGAGGGCGCGTGCGAGGCCGGCCACGTGACGTTCGACACCGCCGACGCGTGGAGGGCACCAATCGGTGACAAGGGCAATCGAGAGAGGCTCGACGATCGTCTGACTCCGATCAACAACGTTTCTTGCGGTTTGGATTTCGTGGTTCCGTGTTGTCGTGGCGCTGATCCGGGCGGCCCGTGATCTGCGGTGGTTGAACGGAGGCGCTAGGCTTGGTGGCCAGCATAGCATCGAGGGACGCGGCTAACGTAGGATCTCAAGGTGTCCAGCACGCGTCGTGTAGCGATCACCGGCCTTGGGGCGATTTCAGCAGTAGGCGTCGGCGTCCCGGCGTTCTGGGACGGCCTCCTCGCTGGGCAAGGCGGGTTCCGCCGCATCGAGCGCTTCGATCCCTCGCCTTTACTCGTGCCGATCGCGGCCGAAGTGCAGGGTTTCGCCCCGCCGGTGCTCGAAGGCGGTCAGATCGAGCTGCTCGACAGGTTCAGCCAGTTCGCCCTTGTCGCCGCCGGTGAGGCGTGCGATCAGGCCCAGCTGATCGTCGACGAGGCCGAAAGCGATCGGGTCGGCGTGGCGATGGGCAGCGGATTCGGCGGCTGTCACACGCAGGACGATCGGTACCAGCGGATTTACGGCAAGGGCGAAGTGCGCGTGCACCCTTTCTCGATTCCGCGCATGATGCACAGCGCGGCGGCGTCCTATCTGACCATGACGCGCGGGTTCCGCGGACCGACGCTGAGCTTCACCACCGCCTGCGCGGCGGCGGCGCACGCGATCGGCGAAGCCGGCGAGATCATTCGCGCCGGCCGGGCCGACGTCATGCTGGCCGGGGGCGCCGAGGCGCCGATCACGTTCGCGGTGATGCGCTGCTGGGAGGCCATGCGGGTGCTGGCGCCGCCTGGAGACGACGCCACCCGCGCGTGCCGCCCCTTCAGCCGCGACCGATCGGGACTCGTGCTCGGCGAAGGCGCCGGAATTCTCGTCCTCGAGTCGTGGGAGCGCGCCACCCGGCGCGGAGCCACGATCCTCGCCGAGCTCGCCGGCTATGGTGCGACCGCTGATGCCGGTCACATCACGCAGCCCGGTCTGCACGCGCCGGCACACGCCATCACTCTGGCGCTCGAACAGGGCGGCCTGCGGCCCGACCAGGTGCAGTACGTCAACGCCCACGGCACAGGAACACGACTCAACGACACCACGGAAACCACGATCATCAAGCGCGCGTTCGGTGCACACGCACCGCGGCTGGCGATCAGCTCGACCAAGTCGGTGCACGGTCACGCGATCGGTGCCTCCGCCGCCCTGGAGCTGATTGCGACGATCCTGGCGATCAGGAACGGCGTCGTGCCCCCGACCGCGAACTACACCGAAGCCGATCCGGAGTGCGATCTCGACTACGTGCCTAACGAGCCTCGCAGGATGGCCGTGGATGCCGGGCTGTCCAACTCCTTCGCGTTCGGAGGGCTGAACGCGGCGCTGGTCGTCAAGCGCGCTGATTAGCTCGCCTGTTGCCATGGCCATGAGCCATAGCTGAGACGCGCGCTCTTAGTTTCTGACGAACTTCCTGACGTCCGACGCCAGCAGATCGGCGACGTAGACCGTTCCCCGCGTGTCCACCGTCACCAGATGTGGTCCATTCAGATCCTTGGCTGGGATTGGAAGAGACTGTTCGACCTGGCCCGTTCGCGCGCTGCCGATCACGAGCCCGCTCCCTGGTCCGATCGCTGCGACGTAGAGCCGGTCATTGGCGTCGATGAACAGACCGCTCGGCTGTCCGAAGGCCGTCCACTGATCGAGGAACCTGCCAGTCTGGTCGAAGATCTGAATGCGATTGTTGTCGCGATCGGCGACAAAGAGCCGGCCCGTCGAATCGAGACCAATCGCGTGCGGCACCTTGAATTGCCCGGGGGCGGTTCCGTTCGTGCCAAAGGATTTGACGAAGGTACCGTCCGCCGTGAAGTGCAGCACGCGGCTGTTGAACTGGCCGTCGGTCACGAATACGTCTCCCGATGGCGTAACCAGGACATCCGTTGGACCGTTGAACAGGTCAGGGCTCTCGCCGCTGACGCCCTTCTTACCAAGCGTCAGCAGGACGTGGCCCTCGCCATCCAGTTTGTAGACAACGTGGCCACGAACATCGGCCGCCCAGATGAACCCTTTGGGGTCGACGCGGATCCCGTGCGCGGCCGCAATCAGCGTATCGCCCAGGCTCCGCACGAATTCGCCGCGCGCGTTGAGTTTCAGAATCGGAGGCTGGGCTCGGCGAAAGACATACAGGTTGCCGTCCGCATCTGTTGACGCGGAGGTGACCGCCCCCCACGTCATGCCGGCGGGAAGGTGCGCCCAGTTGTCGATCGGGCGATATTTTGAGGCAGCAGAGCGTCCGGACCATCGGGCGCGCATCCCCTCTCGATCGACGAGCTCACCGCGGAGATAGACCTGATGGATTCGACGAGTGTTGGCAATATTGTCCAGCGGGTTGGCGTCGAGGATGATGAAGTCGGCGCTCTTGCCGGCAGTCATCGTGCCGAGGTTGTCCGCGCCGAGAATCTGCGCAGAGTTGCGCGTCGCCGCAACGATCGCTTCTGAGGGCGTCAGCCCGGCCTTGACCAGCGATTCCATTTCGACATGCGAGCTCAGCCCGTAGTAGCCGGGACCGCCTCCGCCCATGTCCGTGCCGAGGCCAAAGCGCACGCCCGCCTGTTTCAGCTTTTTCAACGCCTGCGGCACTCGCCCCGTCGCCCACTTTTCGGCCGCGTCCCTCGGCGTCGCCGGATTCTCCAACGCCTTGATCTCGTCCGCAGAGAACGTCTCTTTCAGGATCGGCTCGTCGATCCACGCGGGCCGCGCACCGTAGATCTGATTGCGCGGCGTCCAGAAGCTGGTGCACATGAAGACATCCGGATGCGCCTTGAGCAGCGCCAGCAATTCGTCGTCGACCGGATCGACCGATTCCTGCCGCCATGTCGGGTGAGCGAGGCCGTCGACGCCCATGCGCAGCAGCTCTTTGAAATCCTCCAGCTCGTGGATGTGCGCCGCCACGCGGAGCTTCTGTTTGTGCGCTTCGTCGATGATGGCTCGGATGACGGCCGGCGGCATCTTCCCGCGCCGCGAGTCGTGCCAGATTTTGATCCACCCGTCGACCTTGTGCGCCGCCAGCTCCTGGACGTCTTTTCTCGCGTCCGCTTCGCTCGTCACCGCATACACCGCGTCCTGCAGCTCGCCGGCGGGACCCGCGTTCGGCGCGGCCAGCCCCTGGCCGGCGGTGAAAAACCGTGCGGTGTCTGGCGGCGGCGCCGCGCGCCACTCGTCGCGGACCTGGTACACCAGCTCCCGGCGGTCGGCGCCAAGGCTGAGCACGCTGCCCACTCCGTAATAAGCGAGCTGCTGCAAATCGTTCAGGAGCTGATCGCGCGTGAAGCTGGTCGCCCTGGGTCTCCGTTCGGTGTTCGTCTTGAAATACCCGAGGTGCGCGTGCAGTTCGATGAGCGCGGGCATCACCGTCTTGCCGGTCAGGTCGATACGGACCGCGCCCGGCGGCAGCGCGATCTCGCCCTTTTTGCCGACCCTGACAATGCGGCCGTTTTGAACAAGGAACGCGGCGTTCTCAATCGGGACGCCACCCTCACCGGTGATGAGGCGCGCGCCCTCGAACAGCGTGGAGGCATTGCGGACGGGAGGAACAGTCTGCGATCTCGCGGAAGCCGACCAGGCGAGCGAACAGGCGACCAGACAGACGGCTGAGAGCCAAAGGGAGGCGATCGACGTCCGCTTCACTGCCGTTGCCCTCTCTTCGAGCCGTCAGGCGCGCGCTCCCCAACGATCCGATGAACAGTTCCTGAAGATGGCCGGCAGTATAACTTGCTTCATTCGCAACAACATCGGCCCTGGAAGATGTCTGGAGAAGTTTGGTTACCTGGCCGATGTCGTGGCGGTCTACAATGCTGCCTCCCGGGCAGCCAACCGGAAATTCCTGATAGTCACACCGCTCCGAAGCTCGGGCGATGCGACGCGGCTGGAGGATGAATCATGCGCTTCCTGTGTGTCTTGGTCGTACTCGCGTGTCTGGTGGCCGGGCACGCGCTCGTCCCACCCGACGTCTCCGCGCAAGGGGCCACGCTGGCCTCGATTACCGGATTGGTTCGGGACACCTCGGGGGCGGTGCTGCCGGGCGTCACGGTTGAAGTGGCCAGTCCAGTGCTGATTGAACGCGAGCGTACGACGGTCACCGACGGCACGGGCCGCTTCCGCGTCGTCAGTCTGCCCCCCGGCACCTACTCGGTCACCTTCGCGCTGTCCGGGTTCAGCGGCGTGCGGCATGAGGGAATCGAGCTGGCGGGCTCGTTCGTCGCGACGGTCAACGCGGATCTGAAAGTGGGCGCGCTCACCGAAACAGTCACGGTTACGGGGGAGACCCCGGTCGTCGACGTGCAAAGCGCGCAGCGACAGCAGGTGGTCAAGGCAGATGTTCTGGCGTCGATTCCGGCAAGCCGTTCGTACGAGCAGCTGGCCGCCCTCGTGCCGGGGATACAGCTGAACACGAACGCCCAGAACGTGGGCGGCATCAACGGACCGGCTCCTCCCTTCTTCGGCGGCCACGGCGGTGCGGGCACCGAAGGACGTTTGAACATGGACGGCATCGGCACGGGCGGCGCCACCGGCGGCGTGTCGCTGCTCATTGTCGACACCGGCAACGCGGCCGAGATCACGATCAGCACCACCGGCGGATCGGCCGACGCGGAAATCGGCGGCCCGATCATCAACGTCGTGCCGCGCTCGGGCGGCAACTCGTTCTCCGGCCAGTTCTTCGCGTCCGGCGCCGGCCCGGCGATGCAGAGCGACAACTTCACGGACTCGCTGAAAGCCGCCGGCCTGCTGTCGCCGTCGGAGCTCGAGAAAGTGTGGGACGTCAACCTGGCGATCGGCGGACCGATCAAGAAGGACAAGCTCTGGTTCTTCGCGACGACGCGGAATCAGGGCAGCTACGTGACGATTTCGAACACCTATTTCAACAAGAACGCCGGCGATCCGAATGCGTGGACCTACGTGCCGGATCTGACCCGCCAGTCGGAAAACGACCGGTGGTGGAAGAGCTCGTCACTGCGCAACACCTGGCAAATCTCGCCGCGCAACAAGCTTGCGGCGTTCTGGGACGAGCAGTCCTCCTGCCAGCAGTGCGTCGGCGGCGGCAGTCCGACGACGTCGCCGGACGCAGCCGCACCGAACGACATCCGCTGGATGCGCGCGTATCAGGCCGTCTGGAACTCGCCGTTGTCCAACCGCATTCTGCTCGAAGCGGCGTTTTCAGGGATGGGGTTCAGCTACGGCCGCGAAAAAGCGACGAACAACCGCGACCTGATTCAAGTGAACGACCAGGTCGGACCGATCACGTATCGCTCCATGAACTGGCGGCCGGCCGTGTCCTTCACGCCGCGCATGCGGGCGTCGATGGCGTACGTCAGCGGCTCGCACAACGTCAAGGTCGGTTTCGACCAGATGGACAACTACTCCGATCGCATCTACCTCCAGAACAACCAGGGACTGTTCTATCGATTCAACAACGGCACGCCCAACCAGCTGACGATGGTCCTGAACAACTTCCGGCAGCAGGAACACGTCCGCGGCGGGGCGGTATACGGGCAGGACCAGTGGACGCTCGGCCGGCTCACGGTTCAGGCGGGCTTGCGCTACGACTATGGCAGCGCGGATTCGCCCGAGCAGATCGTCGGACCGGATCTATGGATTCCAACGCCGATCGTGTTCCCGGCGCAGGACGAGGTGCGTGGCTATCGCGACCTGAGCGTGCGCGGCGGCATGGCCTACGACCTCTTCGGCAACGGCAAGACGTCGCTGAAGTTCAATGCCGGCCGATACGTGGACACTGTCCAGTGGTCCGGCATCTACGCCGACACCAACCCGACGCTGGCCAACCTTGGGCCTGGGACAGGGGCCCTGCCGGTTCCTCAGGCCAACAGGTCCTGGACGGACGCGAATCGCAACTTCGTTCCCGATTGCGTGCTGCTGAACCCGGCGCAGCAGGATCTGCGCCCGAGCGGCGGCGATTTCTGCGGCGTGTTGAGCAACGTCAACTTCGGCAAGGTGCAGAACCCGACGAGCACTTATGATCAAACTCTCCTGGGTGGCTGGGGGATTCGTCCCCACAACCTGCAGATCGGCGCGTCGATCCAGCAGCAGGTCCTGACGCGTGTCGGTGTGGAGGTGGGCTACGCCCAACGGTGGTTCCCCACGCTCACGATCACGGACAACCGCGTCGTGACGCCCGCGGACTACAGCCCGTACAGCGTCACGGCTCCGGCCGATCCGCGACTGCCCAACGGTGGGGGTTATGTGATCAGCGACCTCTACGACGTCTCGAACGCGGCCTTCGGCAGGACGGACAATTACGTGACGTTCGCAAACAACTTCGGCGGCTCTGGTTACTACTGGCATGGCGTGGACACCAACGTCACCGCGCGCATGACGGGAGGCCTCACCGTGCAGGGTGGCACCAGCACCGGGCGGCAAGTCACCGACGCGTGCTCGCTTGTCGTGGACAACCCGAGCCGGCGCAACTGCAGCACCAAGTACCCGTTCCTCACCGACTATCGCGGACTGGCGAGCTACACGGTCAGGAAAATTGACGTCCAGTTGAGCGCTACCCTTCAGAGCCGCTCGGGGCCTGAGCTATTGGCCAACGCGGTCATCCCGTCGGCCACGGTGGCGCAGACGCTCGGCCGTCCGCTGGCGGGCGGAGCGGCCAACGTGACGGTCAACCTGCTGAACGCCGGCGAGATGTACGGCGATCGGGTGACGCAGCTCGACTTCAGGGTCGCCAAGATCCTGCGGTTCGGCAAGACCCGCACGAACATCGGGATCGATTTCTACAACGTGACGAATTCGAGCACGACCTTGACCTACAACAACACGTACGGCGCCACGTGGCTGACGCCTCAAACGTTCATGCCGGCCCGGTTCGTCAAGATCACGGGGCAGTTGAGTTTTTGAAGATGGCCAGCGTGAGTTGCCCCTAGAATGGGAGCAAGCATTCTTCGTGTCTTCGTGCCTTCGTGGCCAAAGGCGCCCCGAGATACCGATGCTGATAACGCCGCCGGTTGACGGATGGTCCTGAAATGAGAGCACTCGTGCCGCGAATCGGCATCGGCATAGTCGCCACGACTCTCGTGCTGTTGTCGACCGCGCCACTTGGGCGGGCGGCCGGCCAGCAGCCTGGCCCTGATGCCGCGGAAGCGCGCGCCCTTCTCAACCGCTACTGTGTCGGCTGCCACAGTGAGCCGCAGCGGCAGCGAGGAGCCGTTCCCATCGCGCTCGACACCATCAACCTGTCGAACGTGAGCGCGGACGCCACGGTGTGGGAGAAGGTCGTACGGAAAATGCGTGCCGGCCTCATGCCCCCCGCCGGAATGCCGCGCCCCGATCGGGCGAGCCACGACGTCTTCCTGAGGTGGCTCGAAGACGGGCTCGACCACGCGGCCGCAGTCAACCCGAATCCCGGCCGCACCGAGCCGTTCCATCGTCTCAATCGCACCCAGTATCAGAATGCGATTCGCGATCTGCTCGACCTCGAGATCGACGTCACGTCGCTGCTGCCGCCCGACGATTCGAGCTACGGCTTCGACAACATCGCCGGCGTGCTGAAGATGTCCCCGACGTTGATGGAGCGGTATCTGTCGGCAGCGCAGAAGATCAGCCGCGCCGCCGTCGGCACGCCGCCACCCACTCCGACGGTCGATTACTTCCGCGTCGCGGACGACCTTGCACAGGATCGACGCCTTCCGGGGCAGTCCTTCGGCACCCGGGGCGGGACCAGGATTCGCTACACGTTCCCGATGGACGCGCAGTACGTCATCCGGGTCCAGCTGTCGCGCGATCTCAACGAAGGCGTGCCGCTCTACGCTGACGATCAGCAGCTCGAGGTGAGTATAGACGGCGAGCGCGTGAAACTGTTCACGCTGCCTGGCGTCGGCGGGCAGGCTGCTGCCACGGAGCCGCCGCAGGACTTCGACACTCCCGCTCCGACGGAAAGTGCCGACGTCACGCCGCCCGCGGGCAGAGGAGCCCTGGCGAATGAGCCGCAAGCGGGACGGCGCCAGGGGCCCGCGAGCACGCCCGCGGCTCGCGGCGGGCCGAGGCTCAGCCGACAGGGGCTCGAGCAACGCAACCGCGCCGATCGGGAATGGGAAGTTCGCGTCCCGATCAAGGCCGGCACGCGCGATGTGGAGGTTGCGTTCATCAACCCGACGTCGGCGCTGGCCGAGACCGCGCGGCTCCCGTTCGTGCGTCCCTACCCGGCCGGCGTGAATATCGCCGAGACGCGAACGGGCGCTTATCTGCGCAGCGTCGAGATCAGCGGTCCGCACGACCCGGCGGGACCGGGGCAGTCAGCGAGCCGCGAGCGAATTTTCACTTGCCGGCCCGCGAAGGTGTCCGCCGAGGCCGCGCCCGCCTCCGCCAGGGCTTCGACGAAATCGCGACGACCAGCCTCCGCTAAAGTTACGGCGGTCCGCCGAAGCGTTCGCGAAGGCGGAAGCGTCAGCGAAGGCCGAAGTTCGCAACAGGTCGAGGCGAACGAAGGTGGATGCGCCAGGACCATCATCGCGACGCTGGCGCGACATGCGTACCGCCGGCCGGTGACCAACGCCGACGTCGATCCGCTTCTTGCGTTCTACAGCGAAGGACGGAAAGCCGGCGGGTTCGAGGACGGCATCGAGAGGGCGCTCAAACGCCTGCTGGTCGCTCCTGAATTCCTGCTCCGCGTCGAAGTCGATCCGCCGGCCGCCCGGCCGAACACGCCGTACCGAATCAGCGACGTGGAGCTGGCCTCGCGGTTATCGTTCTTCCTGTGGGACAGCATCCCCGACGAAGAATTGCTGACGCTGGCAGCCCGGAAGCAGCTCGGGAACCCGGCGACGCTGACCAGACAGATTCGCCGGATGGAGGCCGACAATCGGTTCAGCGCATTCCTGGACAACTTCGCCGGGCAGTGGCTCTACCTGCGGAACCTGGCGGCAGTCGTCCCCGTGCAACAGAGCTTTCCCGACTTCGACGACACGCTGCGGCAGGCGTTCCGCCGCGAGACCGAGCTCTTCTTCGAGAGCATCGTCCGCGAGGATCGCAGCGCCCTCGACCTGCTGCGCGCCGACTATACGTTCGTGAACGAACGGCTGGCGCGGCACTACGGCATTCCAAACGTGAAAGGGAGCCGTTTCCGGCGCGTCAGCCTCGGACCGGACGCGAAACGCAGCGGCCTGCTCGGTCAAGGGAGCATTCTCACGGTGACGTCGTATCCCGATCGGACGTCGCCCGTCGTGCGCGGCAAGTGGATTCTGGAAAACCTTCTCGGCGCACCGCCACCCGCGCCGCCACCCAATGTTCCGGAGCTGAAGCCGACGAGCTTCGCGACGCACGTCCTTTCGATGCGCGATCGGATGGCAGAGCATCGCAAGAATGCGGTCTGCGCGAGTTGCCACGCGATGATGGACCCGCTCGGCTTTGCGCTCGAGAATTTCGACGGCGTGGGCAGATGGCGGGCGCTCGATGAGTCGGGTGCGCCCATCGACGCGTCGGGCGCCATGCCGGACGGGACGAAGTTCGAGGGGCCGGCGGGTCTCACGAAGGCCCTGCTCGGATCGGACCGCTTTGTCACGACACTGACCGAGAAGATCCTCACCTATGCCCTGGGACGTGGGCTCGAGTACTACGACGCCCCGACAGTCCGCGCGATCGTCCGCGAGTCTGCGAAGAACGATTATCGGTTCACGTCGCTGATCTCAGGTGTCGTGCAGAGCACACCGTTTCAGACGAGGATGTCACAACGATCAACGCAGAGCGCGCGGAGTGCGCAGTGAATCTTTTTGGAAGAAAGTGCTCTGCGGTCTCTGTGGTCTCAGCGTTGAATGTCGTGAGGTAAGGGTTCATGTTCATCACGAAAATGTCATTGCCGCGGCGAACATTCCTCCGCGGCGTCGGCGCCGCGCTGGGGTTGCCGCTTCTCGACGCGATGGTGCCGGCGCTCTCCGCGTTCGCCGACACACCAGCCAGTGCGGCCCGCCGGCTGGGGTTCATCTACATGCCGAACGGCGTCGCGATGAACAACTCGGGGATCGACTACTGGACGCCCAAGGGGCTGGGGAAGACGTTCGAGCCCTCGACCATCCTGACACCGCTCGCGCCGTTCCGTGACCGGCTGCTCGTCATCGGCGGCCTGGATCACCAGAACGCCGAGGCGGGCAACGATGGGGCCAGCGGTGATCACACGCGCGGCACCAGCTCGTGGCTGACAGGCGTCTATCCCAAACGCACCGAAGGCGCCGACGTGCGCAACGGCGTCTCGGCCGATCAGATCGCGGCGGCGAAGTTGGGGAAGGAAACGGTGCTCCCGTCGCTCGAGCTCTCGATCGATCTCAACTTCCTGAGCGGCCAGTGCGAGAACAGCTACAGCTGCGCCTACCTGAACACGCTGGCCTGGACGACGCCGACGACGCCGCTCCCGACCGAGAACAACCCGCGCATCGTCTTCGAACGGCTGTTCGGCGAGGGGGGCACTCCCGAGCGGCGCGCCGCGCAAGCCAGGCAGAACCAGAGCATTCTCGACTCGGTGCTCGAGGACTTGAATCGTCTGCAGCGAAGGCTGGGGCCTGGCGATCGCACGAAGGTCACCGACTATCTCGACTCGGTTCGTGAAGTCGAGCGCCGGATCCAGGGGGTGGAAGGGCGGGCGGAAGTCGAGCTGCCGACACTGGAGCGCCCGAAGGGCGTTCCCGAACGGTTCGACGAACACGTCAAGTTGATGTACGAGCTGCAGTGGCTGGCCTTCCGCGCGGACCTCACACGCGTAGTGACGTTCATGCTGGGACGCGATCTGAACTTCCGCACGTATCCGGAAGTCGGCGTCACCGAAGGGCACCATGGCCTCTCGCATCACGCGGACCGGCCCGAGCAGATCCTGAAATACTCGAAGGTGGGGACACTCCAGGCGCAGCTGTTTGCCTGGTTCCTGCAGAAGCTGCAGGACACTCCCGAAGGCGACGGATCGCTGCTGGATCACTCGGTGTTCCTGTACGGGGCGGGCCTCAGCAACCCGAATACGCACTCCCATACGAACCTGCCGCTGACGATCGTCGGTGGCTCCGGCTCGCTTCAGGGTGGACGGCACGCCGTGTTCCCGCGGCGGACGCCGATGACCAATCTGCTGCTCACGCTCCTCGATAACGTGGGGGTTCACGCGGACGGTCTCGGCGACAGCACCGGCCGGCTCCCGAGTCCAACAGCGGCGTAGAACCTGAAGACTGTGACGAAGATGCGCCAGGTCTTACCGCAGAGCCCGCCGAGATCGCCGAGACTTTTTGAGGTGTACTCTTCGGCCTCGGCGGTCGACGTGGTTTGTTCACGTCCTTTAGCGATTGCCGGGGGCCAGTAGCGATGGCGATGATGCGCGTCAAACGGATCGGCGGATGGTTGGGCGCGGCCCTCCTGATCTCGCTGAGCCTCAGCGCCGCCGGCCGTGAACTGTCGCTGGTCGACGCGGTGAAGAGCGGGAACACCACCGCTGCTCGCGCGCTCCTGGCGAAGAAGGCCGACGTCAACATCGCCGAAGCGGACGGCACCACTGCGCTCCATTGGGCCGCGGAGCTCGACGATCTCCAGATGGCAGAGGCGCTGCTCCGGGCGGGCGCAAAGGCGCAGGTCGCGAACCGCCACGGGGTGACACCTCTTCATCTGGCAGCGACCAACGGCAACGCCGCCATTCTCGAACACCTGCTGGCGGCGGGGGCCGATCCCAACGCGGCGCTGCCCGATGGCGAAACCGTGCTGATGACGGCCGCACGGACGGGAAGCGCGGCGGCTGTGAAAGCGCTGGTCGCGCACGGCGCGAACGTCAACGCGAAGGAAGCCCGGAAGGGGCAGACGCCACTGATGTGGGCCGCCGCCGAAAACAACGCGGCAGCTATCCGCGTGCTCGCAGCCGCCGGCGCGGACATCCGCGCAACGTCCACCGGCAAGTTCACCCCTCTACTGTTTGCCGTGCGCGGCGGACACAGCGACGCCACTGGGGCGCTGCTCGACGCCGGCGCCGACGTGAACGAGCGGATGCCCGATGGGATGAGCACCCTGGTGCTCGCTCTCTACAACGCCCACTTCGAGCTTGCCGCGTTCCTGCTCGAACGCGGAGCCGATCCGAACGCCGCCGCCCAGGGATGGACCGCGCTGCACCAGCTCGCCTGGTCGCGGAGGCCGAACCGGGGATTCAATCTGCCGG
>Ga0068858_100001808_pt1 | contig 21771 bp, 17 predicted proteins | sample KBSSwiS12_FD_66589 | JGI IMG/M metagenome (GOLD analysis project Ga0068858, IMG submission 66589) | Switchgrass rhizosphere microbial communities from Kellogg Biological Station, Michigan, USA - KBS Switchgrass S1-2 | ecosystem: Host-associated > Plants > Roots > Rhizosphere > Soil ...
TGGTCGCGTGGGAAGGCGGCGAGGCGCTGATCCGCACGACGCTGCGCGAGCTCGCCGATGCGCTCGACCCCGCATCGTTCGTGCAGGTGCACCGTTCGACCATCGTCAACCTGATGCACGTCGATCGCTTCTGCCACGGCCCGGGCGACTCGGGGGAGCTCCATCTGAAGGGACGCGACGAGCGCCTGGCGGTCAGCCGCAGCTACGTCCATCTGTTCCGCCAGATGTGATCGATTGCAATCGAAATCGCGATCGCGTCGTCTGAAGGCACCGGGAAACGCTGCCCGCGTGCAATGGCGGTCTCTTCCAAGCCAAGGGACTGCCTGATGACATCGACTCCTCATCGTTCGCGCTACGACCTCGGTCCGCTCGTGCTCGCCGGCACGCTGCTCGTCGCGGCGGGCTGCGCGACCCCGCCCGAGTCGCGCGACCATCCTGCGCAGGACGAAGCCGTCCCTGCCGTCGAATGCGCGCGGCTCCGCGACGAGATCGCGCGGACCGAACGGTCGCGCAGCGCTGCTGCGGAGCAGAGCGCCGATGCCTGGAAGGCCGTCGTTCCCGTCGTCGTGCTGGCTCAGAAGGCGAGCGGCACGGCAGCTGTCCGCGAGGCCGACCAGAAGCTCGTCGCTCTCAAGGTCGAGGCACGGCGCTGCGAAGCGTCGTGAGCGGCGCGGATCGCTGCCGCGTCGGCGGTCGCGCGCAGCGCGCTACGGTGGCGATGCGAACCCAGGCGATTGCGCGTGCTGTCCGCCGCAGCAGCGGCGGGCGTCACTTCTCGTAGCACGCATAAATCAGCGCGCCGCCGGCGAGCTCGGCAATGACGGCGTCGCGATCGGCTCTCGAGAAGGCGAAGCAGCCTTCGCTGCGGCCCGGTCGGCCGTTCTTCTTTCCTTTCCACGACTCGGGCTCCATGTACCAGGCCTCGTGGATGACGACGAAGCGCGATCTGGCGTTCGAATTCGTCGCCGACAGACCGTCCATGCGCATCGAGACGCCGGGATAGATGTCGCTGTGGTACATCTCGGCGGTCCGGTACAGGCCGAGGCTGCTGGCGTTGCTTCCCGGCTCGTTGGAGAAGATCTCGGCGTAGCCGTCGTTGTGCTTTCCTTCCGACCCGTGGCCGTGCGCGACCCTGAAGCTTTGCAGCAGGTCACCGCTGGCGCGATCGACGACGTGGAATCGCGGTCTGCTCGAGTGCGCGGTGAAGTCCAGCACGGCCGCTCTCGGATGATCGGAGTCCTGCTCGAGCACATGGTCGATGGCGCGCGCGACCGCGGGCGAGAGTTGCTTGTTCCATGAGAAGCGGCGTGGTTCGGGTGCCGGCGCTGCGACCGGCGGCGGCACCTCCGGCGGCGGGACGGGGACGGGCGTCGGCTGTGGCGCGTCGCTGCGCTGCGTCGCGCAGCCGTAGACGGCCGCGCCGACCGCGACCATGAAGGTTCGCCGCGACCAGATCGCCCTGGGATCGGTCGGAAGCATCGCCGTCCTCATCGATCACTCTCGTTGCGCACGCCGCTCGTGGTTCTCGAGATTCCGCCATGATGCCGCAAGCGTCTCGCCGCGCACATCCTCAAAACGAGGCTCGCAGGCTCTGGCCCCGCCGACCGCGGCACGGCTCAATCCTTGGTGAAGTCCCAGGTCGTCGACCCGCCCTGCCCCGTGGCCGAGCCGCTGACGGCCAGCTTCTGCGTCCGCGTCGCGGGATCGGACTTGAGCGCGACAGTGCCCTTGACCGCCTGGAACGTCGCCGGATCGGCGACCCACGACCCACCGGCACCTGCCTGAGCGCCGCCGCAGTAGGTGGCGAGCCAGACCGTCGAGCCCTGCAGCGTGTAGGTCGGTGGCTCGGTGCCGTAGTCGATCGCGAGGTCGCCCCCGGTTCCTCCGCCGGGCTCGGTCGACATCGTCACGTTTGCCGGCGTGATCGAGCAGGCGGGAAACGAGTAGCTCGCCGTGCCGGTCGGCTTGTAGTGCACGACGTCGCCGACGGTCCTGTCGAACACCCACGTCACGTTGGCGGACGTGACCGGGCTGTTCGCCGGATCGCTCCCCATCGCGAAGGCGGCGGTCCCCGTCCACGTGTCGACGCACGTCGCTGCCTGGACGCGCTTCCTGGCGCCGCTGGCGCTCGCGCCGCATTCCTCCCAGTCGACGACGGTGAAGCCGTACGACCTCTCGAAGCCGAGGCCGGTGCGATAGACCATCTCCAGCGGCAGCGTGGCGGCACCGCCGAGCGCGGTCAGCAAGTCCTGGACGATGTTGGCGCTCTTCAGGTTGATCTTCGCGTGCACCTTGCCCGGCTTTTCCACCGAGTGGGGATCGCGCAGGACCTTCGGCTGCGGCGCGCCCTCGATCGTGATCGTGTCCTGCCCGCTGTCGTTGGTGAAGCGGCCGACGTTCGGCAGGTTGCCTCGGGCCCAGCGCAGATAGCCTAGCGTTCCCGTGCTGCCGGACGTTTCGCCGGCGAGCAGGTACCAGGTGATCTCGGCGTTCTTGATCGGTCCGGTCGGCGTCAGCTTGAAGTCGACCCCGATCAGGTTGCCGACCTGGCGGACGCAATTGAGAAGCTGCGCGTTGCCGTTGTCGAACCGCACGGTCACGGTGATCTTCATCTGCTGGCCGCCGCTCGTCGTCGACAGGGTGCGGACGAGCTGGGTGGGGTCGGCCGAGAAGTCCTCGTTGAATGCGAGCAGGCTGGCAAGGAGCTTGGCGTAGCCGAGGACGCTGCTCAGCCGGCTGGAGACCTTGCCGAGCGTCCCGGCGCCGGCGACTCCCTTGTCTTCCAGGTACTTGACGAGCTTCTTGAAGCCGAACTTTTCGGCCTTCGCGGCCTGGTCCATGATCATGTCCTGGGTCTGCGTCAGCGTGCACGGCGCTGCAGCGGCGAGCGTGCGCGCCCGCGGCGAGGCCGGGCTGCGCACCAGGCTGGACGCAGACACCGCCGAGGCGGCGCTCGACGCGACCATCACGTCGCCGACGAACGCCTGGATCAGCAGATTGACCTGCACCGGATCGAGCTCGACCTGCGTCGGGTCGACGTTCGGATCGAGCAGGTCGTAGGCGGCTTCGCGCTGCCGGCCGAGCTCGACGAGGAGGCGCGCCCACAAGCGGATCGTGGCGTCCTGCGACTGGGCGTCGGCGCCGATGTCGGCGAGGATGTTCGCCGTGATCTGGCCCGCATCGAGCTCGGGGAACGCCAGCTGGATCGCGGCCGACAGGTCGTCGAGCGTCACGAAGCCGCCGCTGCCGGTGCCGGCGACCATCGCGTCGACATCCCACTGCGAGAAGAGGAGTCCCTGCGACGCAGCGGCGTCGGGTCGGCTGATCGATCCGTCCGGTGCCTGGATGGCGAAGCCGGTGGCGAGCAGCGCGCCTTCCACGGCGGTCGCGGTCTGCGTGCCGCCAGCCAGGATCTGCGCGGCGAGGCTCGCCGCCTGCGCATCGACCTGAGCGGTGTCGATCGCCGGCGCGGGCGCCTGGGCCGATGCGTCCGTGTGATCGCCGCCGCCGCACGCCGTCATGGCGATCGCGAATGCCATCGCGCACGCCGTCGCCATGCAGCCGACGCGCCGTGAACCGAAGCCTTGCCCGTTCGATCTCGCCATGGTCGCCTCCTGTTGCGGGAAGCAATCTAGGAACGTGCGGGATACGGATCGGGTACGGATTCGCGGATCGCATCGGGCCACGTACAGTCGTGCCGCGACGACCGCACGCCGTCGACGCCGCCACGACGATGTTGTTCGACAGCTCGCTGCGCGAGCACATCCAGCGCAATCTGAGCGCCTTCGAGCTATGGCGCGCCCAGTCGGGCGTGCACCGCGCTGCCGCGGTGGCCGTGGCCGTCGTCGAGGAAGGCGACGGCGCGCACCTCGACGGCGTGCCCATCCCGAGCGCGTGGAGCCGGGAAGCGGCACTGCTTCTCACCCGTCGCGCGGTGAGCCTTCGCAACCACCCGAACCAGTGGGCGCTTCCGGGCGGTCGCCTCGATGCCGACGAATCGGCGGAGGCGGCGGCGTTGCGCGAACTCGTCGAGGAAGTCGGGCTCGAGCTCGATTCCGCTGCCGTGCTCGGCAGGCTCGACGACTTCGTCACGCGCTCGGGCTTCGTCATCACTCCGGTGGTCGTCTGGGCCGGTCCGGCGCGAACGCTGGTCGCGAACGCGGCCGAGGTGGCGAGCATCCACCGGATTCCCGTCAGCGAATTCATGCGCACCGATGCGCCGTGGCTCGACCGTGAAGACGACAGCGAGCAGCCCGTGTTGCGGATGCCGGTCGGCAACACCTGGATCGCCGCGCCGACCGCGGCCGTGCTCTACCAGTTTCGCGAGCTCTGCATCGCGGGGCGGCCGACGCGAGTGGCGCACTACGAGCAGCCGGCGTTCGCGCGGCGCTGAGCGCCATCACGGTTCGCGAGCGCGCCGCGACGGCTCGTTCGCGCTCGCCGCCGCCGCTACGCTGCGATCAAGGCCCAGCACACGATCGCGCTGCACACCGAGCTCCAGCGACCGAATCCCTTGTAGATCTGGGCGGCGACCTGCGCCTGTTCGCTCAAGCTTCCCTCGGCCTTGATCTGCGGATCGGAGACGTTTCGCACCGCGAGCCAGACCGGTGTCTCCAGGTTGCCGCGGCTTCTCGCCAGACCGAGGATCGCGTCGCCCATCTCGCAGACCGCGCCGCGCCCCTTCAGCTCGTAATGGTTGTCGGAGGTGTCGAAGCCGAAGAAGTCGGTCGTCAGCACCGCAGCCGGAGGCGAAGCGGCGCGGACGATCCGCGGGGCTCGCTTGTTGTCCGGCGGCAGCCTCGCGCGGTTCGCCTTGAAGAGCCGCCGCGCGGTCGCGAAGAGGCGGGGGTCGGGCGGCGCGCTCTCGAAGCTTCGCCGGGCGAACGTCTCCTTCGCCAACCACTTCATGCAGTCGAACGTCACGATCGGGCTCACGATCACGTCGCCGACTTCGCAGCCCGGACCGATGCCGCCGGCAGTCCCGGTCGTGATGACCATCCCGGGCTCGACCTCGGCGATGATCTGCAGCCACAGGTCCTCGTTCGGCAGCGTCTCGCCGGCCTTGGGCGGCCTCTTCGTGTCCTGCGACATGTGCGAGTCGGACTTGAAGTAGACGACGCGCTTCTTGCCGATGCTTCCGGTCCAGTACGTGCCGAGTCGCCCGGCCTGCACCGCGGGGCAGGTCGGCACCATCTTCCTGGCGATCGCGCTGAAGTTGTGCCGGTACGCCTCGTAGTCGTTGCGCGAATCCTTGCCCGGCGTCAGCACGCGGCTGAGCGCATGGCCTTCGTCCACCGTCCACGTGACGACGAGGACGTCCGCCTTCGGCAACCTGCCTGCGGAGCCTCTGCGCACCGTGGCGTCGGTCTTCGGCGCGAGCCCTTTGGGCCAGGGAATTTCAGTGAACCGCGACAGCCCGGTGGCGGTGCTGAAGGCGAAGAAGGCTGCGCCTTCCGGGGCTTCGGAATCGAAGTCGATGATCTCGCGCTGGAAATCCTGCGGCGTGGCCGCCTTCTTCGTCGCCGCAACGGTGGCGAACGACTTCTGCGGAGCTGGCGTCGCAACGGGATCGAATCCGAGGTTGCGTTCGACCCACGCGCGGCCGGCAACGGTCATGCGCCAACTCCCTTCGGCGACGAGTGTCCGCCACGCATGCTGACGGCGAGCTGACTGCGAGCGGCGCAACGCAGGACGAGTGCGTCGTCGTCGGCGAAGCGCGGAACCCGGGGTCCGGGTTGCGATCGAACGTCGCGCCGTCGCGAACCGATCGCCAGAGGAGAGCCGTTCATGAACAAGACGATGATGAAGACGGCGATCGTCGCGCTGCTGGCCATGGCCGCTTCCGCACGGGCCCAGGACGCGCCACCGCCTTCGGCGGAAGCGACACGGATCGAAGCGCTCGTCGACAAGGCGGCCGCATTGGTCGAAAGCCAGGGCGAGGCAGCGGCCTTCGCCCAGTTCAGGACGCGCAACAGCGACTGGTGGTCCGGCAACACGTACCTCTTCGCCTACGACCGGAACCTGAACGTGTTGCTGAACCCGGCGTTTCCCGCGCGGGAGGGCACCAACGTGCACGGCCAGACCGACGCGAACGGCAAGCCGATGCACGACGACTTCATGAGCGTCGTTCGAGCCAAGGGCTCGGGATGGGTGGACTACGTCTTCCCGAAGCCGGGCGAAAGCAAGCCTTCGCGGAAGTGGACCTACGTGAAGGGCGTCAGCTTCGACGGCACGCCCGGACTCATCGGCGCGGGCTTCTATCCCGACTAGGTCGATCTTCGCTCCGCACGCTTGCGGCGCACCCACGCGCCGAGCGCCAGGCCTGCAACCATCAACGCAGACGTGTCCGGCTCGGGTCGAGGCCGGCCGAGGCCTCGATGCCGGTCACGCGGAACGCGTCGATCCCGAGCGCACCGAAGTCGAACTCCGAGCCGCCCAGCCAATCGTGCGCCAGCAGCGTCAGCTCGCCCGTGGCGGCGAACGCGTAGATGTCGTACTTGCCGTCGCCGACGTCGGGCGAGTCGTCAAGGGATGGCAGCAGCATGGCGCTCGCCGTACAGCCAAACCCGGCTGGTCAACGCCGCCTCTCGTCCATATAGTCCGGCCCGGGCGCGACGGCCTCGACTTTCGGGTCAACTGATTCGCTTATGAAACGCTTGAGGTCATTCGCGTTCTGGAGCTCTTGCGCAGCGCTGCTTGCAGCGTGTGGCGGAGGCGATCTCTACGTCCCCGGCAGCGGCAGTCCCTCGGGCGCGCCGACGACGAAGGGAAGCTTCACCAGCATCGTCTCGTTCGGCGACAGTCTGAGCGACGTCGGCACCTATACGCCAGCGACGTCGTTGGCCGGCGACGGCACGCCGCCTTACTTCGGCGGCAAGTTCACGACCAACGAGACGAGCAACGGCCAGCCGGACGCCAACCCGCTCGGCAAGATCTGGCTCGAGAACATCGCGGCGTCGCTGGGCATCGTCGTCACGCCGGCCGAGGTCGGCTTCGGCGCTTCGTCGGTCAAGTGTCCAGCCGCCGCCGTGCCCGCGCTCGCCACGACGTGCACCGCCTACGGGCAGGGCGGCGCGCGCGTCACCGACCCCGTTGGCATCGGCCACGACGTCGGCGCGCTGACGGTGCCGGTGGTGACGCAGATCGCCAACCACCTGGCGCGCTTCGGCTCGTTCCAATCGAGCGACCTGATCCTCGTGTACGCCGGCATCAACGATGTTCTCGTCCAGTTCGACGCATTCGCGCAGACGGCGGCGCAGGCCCAGGCCGATGCCGCGGCTGGGCAGATCACCGCCGATCAGGCGAACCTCGCGCTGTTCGCCGCGCAGGAGAAGGCCCACGCGGCAATGAAGGCCGCCGCGCTCGAGCTCGCCCACGACGTCGTCACGCAGATCCTCGCCAACGGCGGCCGCTACGTCGCGGTGATGACGTTGAGCGACATCGTCGACACGCCGCTCGGCAACTCGCTGCCGGCCGAGGTCAGGCCGGTGCTCACCGGGCTTTCGCAAGTCTTCAATCTCTGGCTGCGCGAGGGTCTGACCGGACAGCCGGTGCAGATCATCGACACCTTCGCGCTGTTCAAGGACGCCTATGCCAACCCCGGCAGGTTCGGCATCGTCAACAACACCGTCCCGGCGTGCGATCCGGCCAAGATCAGCGCCATCACGGGCGGGCAGGTGACCGACGGCTCGTCGCTGTTCTGCAATGCGACGCCCGGCGCTCCGTACAACGGGCTGCGCACGGATGCAGACGTCAACACCTGGCAGTTCGCCGACAGCTTCCACCCGACCAGCGGCGGTCACAAGGTGCTCGGCGACGTTTTCCGGGCGCAGCTGCAGTCGTTCGGCTGGCTCTGACGACCACAAGAGGCAACAACAATGAGAACCCTCCGTTGGCTCGCAGTTGTCGCGCCGATCGCTCTCACGGCCCCGGTGGCGATCGCGCAATCTCAGAACAACATCGTCAAGTTCGCCTTCACGTACTACCAACCGCATTCGCGCACCGACGGTGGGATCCACGGCATCGGGGTCCCACCGGGCGCCGACGCCGAGGTGGTCAACGCGGCGACCGTGCTCCTCACGTACGAGCGGCTGCTGACGCCGAACGTCGGCGTCGAGCTCGTCATGGGGTGGCCGCCGAAGATCACGGCGAAGGCGACCGGCTCGGTCGCCTTCCTCGGCGACGTGCTGACGGCAAGAAACCTCTCGCCGGTCCTGCTCCTGAACTATCACTTCATGCCGAACGAGCCGCTTCGGCCGTACATCGGCATCGGCATCAACTACACCCGCTTCGTCGACATCGAGTCGACCCTCGCGAGCGACGTGAAGATGACCGATTCCACGGGCCTGGCGATCCAGGCCGGCGTGGAATACAGGCTCAACAAGGACTGGGAGCTCTTCGCAGCCATCGCCAAGGTCGACGTCAAGAGCAAGGTCGTTGCCGTCGGGGCGAACGTCTTGACGGCGACGGTCGACTTCCGTCCGATCACCTACACCGCCGGCGTGACGTGGCGTTTCTGACGCGCAGCACCTAGCCTTCCGGAGGCGGCGGATCCGGTCGGCCTGCGGTCGCGCCGGCGAGGATGCGCCTGTCCGGTACCGAACAGTGAGCGAAGAGGGCCCGCTTCGTCATCCTCACTTCAGCGGGTCTCCTTGCTTGCGCATCGCCTGCGTTTGGCCAACAGTTCTCGTCTCGACGAACGTCAGGCTCAACCACCGAGGGAGGAGATCGGATGGCAATCCCGATGACCGCAGGGGCCGAGATCGCCGCATGGGAGGACGATCCCGGATCTCCCATCGTCAAACGCTGCGTTCCCGATCTCGAGAAGACGCCGCTCGCATTCGAGTTCGTTGGCCCGCAACCGCCTCCGGGCATTTACGTCAAGGGCACGCCGCAGTTCCGGTACTGGACGGCTGCCGAGGCGTTGCGACGCGCCGCCGACTTCTGGGCCCCTCTCACCGATGTCGACTGGCACGGCGGCGGGCCGCTCGCGGTCTTTCTGGACGACGGGGCGGACCTGAACGCCTACTACACGCGTGCTGCGTTGGTGTTCTGCCACGGACCCTCGCAGGACGGGACCGTGTGGTCCGGAGAGAGCCCGGACGTGGTTTGCCATGAGCTCGGACACGCCATCCTCGATTCGATCAGGCCCGAGCTGTGGGACGCGACGAGCCTCGAAGCGGCAGCCTTCCATGAGTCCTTCGGTGACATGAGCGCCATCCTCTCGGCGCTGCAGCTTCCCTCGGTGCGCGCCACGGTGCTGGCCGAGACGGGCGGCAAGCTCTATCGCAACTCGCGTTTGTCGCGGCTGGGAGAGCAGATCGGCGCAGCGGTCCGCTTTTTTCACCCCGATGCCGTGGAAGCGGATTGCCTTCGCAACGCAGTCAACTCGTTTACTTACGTTGATCCCGTGACGCTGCCGCAGATGGCCCCCTCGTCAATGTTGTCCTCGGAGCCGCACTCGTTTTCACGCGTCTTCACCGGCGCCTTCTTTGAAATATTGGCCGGCCTTGTGACCGAGGTTTTTTCGAGAAAGAAAAAGCCGGTGACATACGACCAGGCCCTGGTCGGCGCGAGTACGCACACGGCCCGGATTCTGGTCGACGGTGTCCGCGCAGCGCCGCTCGCTCCGAATTTCTATTCGCAGGTGGCAGCGGCCATGGTCGATGCCAGCGGCAAGATCGACCCCGCGTATCCGGCCATCCTGAAGGCGGCGTTCGTGCGCCGATCCATCCTGTCGCTGGACTCGGCCGCGCAGGTCGGGGACCCGCGCAAGGTGCGGTTCGCCTCCAGGGCCGCAGCGGCCAAGCGCCCCGGTGCCGACTTGAAGACCTTGTCGCTTGCGTCTGATCACTACGGCCTCGACCGCCCGTTGCTCGTCCCTGCCGCGTCGCACCGGCGTCCGCTCTTGATGACGCTGGCGACTGCCGTCATCGGCAGCAACGAGCCCGCCAGCTCGCCGCAGGCAGTGACGTCCTCCTTCGTGAACAACCTCTTTCGTCTGGGCCGCGTCGACGACTCGCAATTTCGCAGTCCTGGTCGAGGCCTGGACCGTGGCAATCGCACCTCGACCCATACGCTGGTCGACGAGGGAGACGGGGGCTTGCGCTTGGCGCGCTGCCGTTTCGCGTGTGGCATCGCACATTGAAGGAGATCCGCAATGGTCGAGAGCAAGCGAGCGATGAAGCGAAAGAAAGTCGCAGCGAAAGCGACGGCACGACGCGATCAGTCCGCTGATTTCGTGCAAGGCCTGGTCGCGCGCGGCGAGGCTGCCCCAGCAGCGCCAGACGGCTCACTGCCCACGGGCGCGACGCACGAAGTCGTCGGCAACAAGGCGGACGGCACGCCCGTGGTGCAGCGGAAGCGCTTTGCGACCTTTTGACGACGTCTGCGGAGCAGCGGGTGGATGAACGGAAGCACACGGACCGCGCAAGCTCCGTTGACGCTCCCAGCCAACTCGATCAGCATGCTTCGCACAAGAAGGGAGGGTTCCATGCAGCCAGCCGAACAGGTAGCGGCGCTCGATCGCGCGGGCGCTCCACCGGCGGTGATGGCCCTCGCGCGCCTGTTCGAAGCGATGGACAAGCCGACGCGCATGGAAGGGGCGACCCAGAGCTTGATGCAGGTTTACGACAAGGCCTCGCTTTACAGCCTCAACGATTGGCCCTTGCTGCCCGAGTTGCAGGCGCTGAAGGACCTCGACAAGAGACTTCCTTCGCAGCTCCGACTCGCTCAGCCGCTTCCCGTGCGGAGCGTCATCGCCACGGGTTCGCCGGGGCGAGAGGCGCCGCCCGAGGCCGCCGACGACTATGTGGTGAGGGTCCTCGAAGCGATCACCCCCTGGATTCCGGTTCCGGCGTCCTTCGAGCAAGCGATGGTCCAGGCAGACGACCCTGGCAAATGGGCCGAGACCGCACCCCAGATCGAGATCATCGGGAAAGCCGAGCGCCTCCGCGCCGACGGCGCACTCGCACGCTGGCGCTTGAAAAAGAAGACACGGCTCCTGCAGCCGCTCGTCGCCGGATTCACCACTCAGGAGACGATCGACATCTCCGTCGAGGGTCGTGACGACGATGACAAGAAGAGCGGCGTGCGGCGCTACTCGCACGTTCTGGTGTCTTCATCGCGAGGCCCCGGGCTCGTCAAGCTGAGGGACGACACCGGGTCCATCGAGCTGAGCGGCGATCAGAACGGCTGCCTGGTCTGCATCCGCAAGCGCATCGTTGCCGAAGTGCCTCGCACGCTCAACGACGAGTTTGGCGGTCTGCTGTCGGACGGCTTGTTGGCATTGCTGTGGTTCTGGGCCACTGCATTCGCTGCTGCTGCGGCTCCCGTGAGCCGGGAACTCAAGTCGGGGGCGAGCGGGCGAGCGCCGAAGATCGAGGCCAAGAAGATCGAGTCGCGCAAAAACGGGGTGGTGGAGGTGGCGGTGCTGGGCGGCGGGCCTGCTGGTCTGGCGTGCGCCTGGCTCCTATCGAACCCGGCTTACAAAAATGGACGTGCGTGGAGCCCACCGCGCGACAAGCCGCTCGAGGTCAAGGTGAAGCTCGTGGAGAAGGAGTTCCGCCTGGGAGGCAAGGCCGCGAGCGGAAGGCGCCGCGACGGCGAGCAATTCCGCGTCGAGGAGCACGGTCTCCACGTGTTGATGGGCTTCTACAAGAACACCCTCGAGATCCTCTCCGCTCTCGGCGCGCTGGACTCGCTCCAGGACATCAACACGACGTTGTTGCCCCCGACCGATGGTGGCAGCCTGGACGAGAGCTGGAAGCTGAGCCTGGCGCCCTGGGAGAAGGTGGCTACGCCTGGGCGATCGTTGCTGGATTGGGTCAAGAACCTCGATGCGGTCGCGACGCACGAATGGAAGGGCCTCGGACTGAGCGGAGTCGCGCAGGTTCTGGACGGCGGCGCCGCCCACGATGCGCTTGCGAACGATCAAACCAGTGCCGCGTTCTTGGTGCTCGGTCGCGCGAAACCGTCGCCTCGTCCGCTGCTGCGCACCTTCGTTCGCGCCTGGGAGCTCGTCGCGAGCCTGGAACCGGCAGCGAGCAAACGAGCGAACGCGCAATGGCTCGACAACATCACCACGCAAGTCATGATCCGTCGCGTGGCCGTGGCGGAGATGGGACACGCGGCACAGGCTGAGCGCGACCCGATGTCCGAGGCCCTCCGTGGGCTTGTCGCCCAGCCGCCCGAGGAAGCCTTGGGCCCCTTGGCCAAGATCCTTCGCGACCATGCGCGATCGGCCTTGCAGGGAAAGGAGCCGGAGGTGGAGCTCGCGAGAGAAGTGCTCGAGCTCTCGACGACGATCGCGATCGGGCTCGACAGCGCAGGGCTGATCCCGACGTGGTCGCTCGCGGACCCGGGCACCCTCGTGGAGGACGGCCCCAGGTACAGGGATTGGGTACGCCAGGTTCAGGAACGCCTCGACGGTGTGAGCTTGTCCGTCTGGCTGAGCAACAACGACATCGAAGAAGACTTTCCTAAGCGCAGCCGCATCCTTGCCGCCATCACGGCCGGCCTCTTCACGACGCCGGACGACATCGCCGCCGGCACGTTCATCAATGGTCTCGCCCGCTTTCTGCTGACGTACGACGACGCGCCCTACAAGCGCATGCTGGGCGGAACGGGGGAAGCCGTCATCGGCCCGATCTTCGAATCGCTCAGGGCAAAACCGGACGTCGTCACGGTGTCGACGGGAACGGAGGTCGAAGGCATGGATTTCGCCGAAGGCCTGGCCCGCACGGCCAAGCTGAGCACGAAGGGCGAAGAGGACCAGGCGCTCTTCAAGCAATGGCTGAATGGCCGACGTTTTGGCTGGCCGGCGCCGGCCGTCGGCAGCACGTTCGACCCGGCGAAGCCATCGGTCCTCGAGGCGGACGCCTTCGTTCTCGCCATCCCGCCATTCCAGAAAACACTCCTCGGGTTGCCGCCGGCACTGGCGGACAAGTTGGGGAAAATCGAGAGCTGCGCCACAGTCGGGGTGCAATGCTGGACGACCGGCCAGGGACTCTTTCCGAAGGCGATCATCTCGGGCCTCAACACAGAGTTCCGCTGCGCTGCGGCGATGGACCACCTCCAAGACGAGGAAGGACCCGGCGTGGCGTTCGCTCCGGTCTACTACTGCGGTGACATCGACGACACGAAAGCGAAGGCGTGGGATTTGAACCAGGACCCGATCGACCAATGGCTCAAGGACAACTTCCCGCGGTTCCAGAAGGGAACCATCGCGCGCAAGTCGCTCAAGGTCGTCAACCACAAACTGAGCAATCGCTACGTCAGCGCCAACGTCAAGACCCAGGCGGCCCGGCTCTATCCGTTCGAGACCGGTGTCCCCAATCTCTGGCTGGCTGGCGACTGGACGCGCACGGCGCTGTCGTGCGGCTCTCTCGAAGCCGCGGTCACCAGCGGCCTGGAAGCGGCTCGGGACATTCTCGTGACGCTGGGTTGCAAAGTCGACTTTCCGATCGTCGGCGACTGCTTCGAAAGGACCACCAATTGAGCACTCATTCCACCAAGCAGACCGGCAAACCGCCGAGCAAACCCGAGCCCGCGACCGAAGTCGAGCCGGCTTCCCGCGCCACTCACGGCCCCGCGCGCACGGTCGCCTACGGGGAGCGGGAGGATGCGAGCTCGATCGCGGGCGAGGGCGAAGGGCCGGGCGACGGCTCAGGCGGGAACGGCAACGGAAACGGAAACGGAAACGGTGGTCCTACGGTCGACCAGATCGTCGAAAAGTTCAACATGATGGGCTACGAGCAGACCTTCGCCGCTGTAGCCGAGGCATTGGGTGTCGACCCCGTCGCTTTGTACAACTTGTACGAAAGCCGCGAGGCTCTCGGCGAGACATGGTTGCGCGAGGTCGTCCCTCAGTCGGCGTCGCAGCCGAGCGTGCGGGAGATGTTCTCGGGCTGCGTGTTCGCCCTGCTGCGAGCGCTTCAGGAGCGCCGCGACTTCAGCCGCGCGTGGCTGGCCGCGGTTCGAGTCAGCGGCCCGCTCCATCTGCGCCAGCTGCACGAGCTGCACGACACCCTGCGCCAGTATTTCATCGGTTGGCTCGACGCCAACCAGGGGCTGATCAGCCTGCCACGCCGAATGCATGTCGACGACGTGGTGAGCGAACTCGCCGACGCCCTGTGCGGGCTCACCATGTTCATGGTTACGGCTTGGGAAGCCGACCGCTCCAAGCAGTACCAGGACACCTGGACGCTCGTCGACTCGACCGCCTGCGTGCTCGACGCCCTGCTGACGAGTCGCCCGGATCTCGGAGACGCGGGACTGCTCACCCACCTGACCCGCATCATCGGCGTCCCGCACGGACAATTCGTCGAACCGCTGTTGGACTCCCTGCTGAAGCCGGAGCGCGCGCAGCGATTGACCATCGTGCAGTTGATCGAGGGCCTGCGCACCCTTCGCTTCCCGACGGGCTCTGCTTCTTGAGCGGGTACGAGCAGAGCGTGTCGGCGACGGCGAGGGGCTTGCGCCTCGGACGGGCGGCGCTCGACGCCGGCGCCGGCGGTCTGCTTGCCCGCCTGCGCCTCGGCGACGATCCCGAGCCGCCGGGCGCGCGATCGGCGCGCATCCTGATGGAGGCGCTGATCGACCTTCGCGGCGCGGCATTGAAGGTCGCGCAGTTTCTCAGCCTCGAGAGCGACCTTCTGCCCGAGGCTGCGGTGCGTGAGCTCTCGCGTTCGTGCCATCGCGTGCCGCCGATGGGCTCGGAATTCGCGCGTGCGCGGGTGCATGCGGAGCTCGGCCCGGTCGAGCGTCGCTTCGCGTCGTTCGACGCCGTGCCGTTCGCCGCCGCAAGCCTCGGCCAGGTCCATGCGGCGACCACGCACGACGGCCGCGCCGTCGCCGTCAAGGTCCAGTACCCGGGGATGTCGGCGACGATCCGCAGCGACCTGCGCCTGCTGCGCCGCGCCGCGAACATGCTGCCGCAGCGCGCGCACTACCGTCGACTGCTCGACGAGCTCGAGAGCCGGCTGCTGGAAGAATGCGACTACGCGCTCGAAGCGCAAGCCCTCGCCTGGTTTCGCGAACGACTCACGGCGGACGTCGCGGTGGCAGAGCCGCTGCCGTCGCTGTCGACATCGCTCGTCCTCTGCACGGTGCGGCTGCCGGGCCTGCACGTGGACGACTGGATGCTCACCAAGCCGAGCGCTGCCGTTCGCGACGCGGCGGCCCAGCGTCTCTACGACGCGTTCGTCGAATCGCTGCACGTGCTCGGCAGGCTGCACGCCGACCCCAACCCGGGCAACGTGCTGTTCGACGCCGAGGGCAGGGTGGGCCTGCTCGACTTCGGCTGCACCCGCTGGGTCGCGCCCGACTACGAGGTGCTCGTGCGGCGGATCTGGCGAGCCGCCCTCGCCGGCGACGAGGCTGCGGTCCATGACGTGTACCTCGACATGGGTTCGTTCTCGCATCACTCGCAAGATCGGGTGTCGGCGTTCGAGCGGGAGCTGCTCATGCCGTTCCTGGCATGGCTCGCGATCCCGTTTCGCAGCAAGCGCTTCGACTTCGGCCAGCGCCCCGAGTTCATCGCCGAGGGGCGGACGCTCTTCGCGCGCATGCTGAGACACGACGCGCTGGTCGGCATTCGCCCGGAGTTCATGCTCGTCAACCGAACGGTCTACGGCCTCTACCGGCTCTTCGAACGGCTGCGTGCTCGCGTGCGCTGCCAGACGGCGTGGACCTCGCCCTGACGACGCAGGAGATCCTGCAGGGGCGCGCTATATTGGGCGCGCCGCGAACGACACGAGCAATGCCATCGCGATGAAACAACCGGAAGCCGAGAACGATCTGCGCGCATCAACTTCTCGCCGCGACGCAAGCGTGATCCGACGCTTCGCGGCTCCCTGGCGCTGGCCCAAGGCCCTCGCCGTGTCGCTGGCGCAGATCGGCGTGAACGTGATCCTCTATCTCGTCGCGCCGAAGTTGTTGCGCTGATTCGTCGATCCCCCGCCGCCAGGTCGCCCACGCGTCTTCGTATTCGTTCTCACGTGATCACCACGCGGGGGCGAGCATGAAAAACGCCCTCGTCGTCGGCGGCGGGCTGGCCGGACTGGTGGCGGCGCGCGCGCTCGCGCAAAGTGGGCGGTATCGGCCCGTGGTCCTCGAATCGAGCCCCCTGGTCGGCGGCATGGCGGCGTGCTGGAGAGACAACAGCGGCGGTCTCGTCGAGACCGGCCTGCACGTCTGCTTTCCGTACTACCGCCATCTGCTCGGCCTGGTCCGCGAGCTCGGCATCGACGGTGCGATCGCCTGGGGTGGTCCCGCCTTCAGCTATGTCCGACGCGGCGGCGGTCTGTCCGAGCTTCGGTTGCCCCGCTTGCCGCCACCGATCCATGGCGCCGTCGCCGTGGCGCGGCTTCGACACTTGTCGCTGTTCGATCGCATCTCGGCGATCGTCGGTGCCGCCGAGGCGACGCTCTCGTGCGCGGCCTGGCGGGCACGCTACGAGTCGATCGTGTTCGCAGAGTGGGCGAAGCGCCGCGGCCTGTCGAAAAGACTGGTGACCGAGGTGTTCGAGCCGATGGTCGGCGGACTCACCTTTCTTCGTGCCGACGAAGTCAGTGCGCGCGCGATGCTCGACTACATCCACGCGATCGGCAGCCGCGCCGGCGCTTGCGGCGTCGGCATGTTCAGGGGCGCCGTCGGCGACGTGCTGATCCAGCCGATCGCGGCAGACGTCGTGCGCCGCGGTGGCGAGGTGCGAACGGCCAGTCGCGTCACGCAGCTGCTCCACCGCGCCGGCCGCACGGCCGGCGTGCGTCTCGCGGACGGGCGCGACCTCCTCGCCGAGACCGTGATCGCCGCGGTGCCGAGCCACGCGCTCGCTGCGATCGCACCGACGCTCGTTCAGGACAACGCGTCGGTGCACAAGGCGGCTCGCCTCCGCCACGTACCGGTCGCATCGGTCCTGGTCGGCTTCGACCGGAAGCTCCACGGGCCACCGGGGCTACGATTCTCGCCAGGCTGCGTCTTCAACACCTGGGCCGACATGACCGACGTGCTTCGAGAGCTGGAGGGGTCGAATCGGTCGCTGCTGCAACTCGTGGTGGCCCCCCTCGGGGCTGGGCACGACAGCGACGACGCGGCGCTTGCTGCCCGCGTTGTCGCGGACGTGCGTGCCGTCCTCCCCCATTCGAGATCCGCCGCGGTCGAGCGACTCGTCGTCACCCGGACCGAGCGTTCGATGCATGCCGTGGTGCCGGGTGCTGAAGCGCTGCGACCCGCTACCGACGTCGGTGTCGCCGGCCTTTTCCTGGCGGGCGACTACGTGCGGACCGGGCTGAGCCCGAGTCTCGAGTCGGCGGTCGTCTCCGGATTGCGGGCCGCGCGGGCGGCGATCGAGGCCACCGCATGAACCTCAGCGAGATTGCCCGGCCGTTCGTGCCGACGCGCTTGCTGGCGCAGGTTCGCGACGACGGGGCGATCACGTGCATGGCAGGGGTCGTGCTGCTGGCGGATCTGGCGAATTTCACCGGCCTCACCGAGGCGCTGACCGCGAAGGCAGGGGCGGACGGCGGAGAGCTGGTCGGCCGTGACCTGAATGAAGTTCTCGCGCCCGCCATCGACGCGGTCGTGCGCGCCGATGGCGACGTCGTCAAGTTCGCCGGCGACGGTTTGCTCTGCATCTTCCCGCGCGGTCTCGAAGCGGTCGAGGATGCCTGCAGAGCGGGCCAGGAGATCGCCCGAGCCACGGTGCGGGGCCCGACCGGAGAGACGCATCGTTTCCGTGTTGCGATCGTGTACGGAACGGTCCTTCTCGCACGCGTCGGCGGTCACCGCGGCCGCTACGAGTTCGTCGCCGGCGGCGAGGCCGTCGATTCGGCACAGGAGCTGATCCGCGGTGTCGAGCCCGGAACGGTCGGCCCGACGAAGGTGTTGCCGGCCGCACCGGCGGTGGCATACCGCGAGGCTGCGTCCCCGATCGATCCTTTGTCGTATCTGCCGGAGTTCGTCGTTGCCAGGCTTTCCGAAGAGCTGTCCGAGTGGCTTCAGGAGCTTCGTACGCTGACGATCGTCTTCGCGGCTGCCCGGCCCGACGGCGCCGAGCGGAGCCTTCACGAGATCGCCCGATCGATCCAGGTCATCGCGGACGGGCAGGGAGGTCAGCTGCTGCGATTCAGCGTCGAAGGGCATTGCCTGGTGGGAGAGATCGCGTTCGGGCTGCCCGTGGGAACGTCGGCGACGGGGCCGCGCGAAGCATTGCAGTGCGCCGTCGCGCTCGTCCGTCAGCACGGCGGCATGCAAGTGGGCGTGTCCACCGGGCGGGTCTTGCTGGGCCCGGTGGGTTCGAGCGCGCGGCGGCAGCTCACGTGCCTGGGAACGACCGTCAACCTCGCGGCGCGACTGATGCAGCACGCAGCGCCCGACCAGGTGCTCGTCGATGAAGCGACCTGGGCCGCTGCCGACGGCCGCTTCACCGGCTTCAGGAGCGAAGCGGCGCTGAAGGGTCTCGGCGTTCGAGCCTACTGGAGGCTCGGCGACTTCGCCCCGGTGCTCGCGACGCCGGACGACGAGCTCTTCGGCCGGGAGCTCGAGATCCAGACCCTGCGTGAAGCGCTGGATGCATCACGCCACATCGTGATCGTCGGCGAGGCAGGAATCGGCAAGAGCCGGCTCTGTCGCTGGCTCGTCACGGAGTTGCGAGCGCGCGGAGTGAATCCTTGGATCACCGCGGGCACGCCGGTCGGCCGCGACACGCCGTATTCCGGGCTTGCCGGGGCGATTTCGGAGCTGTGCGGCCTGCGCGAAGGCGGCAACGACGAGCAACGACTTCGCGAGGTCGCCGGGCAACTGCTGGGCGACGCCGATCGCGCACCGCTTCTCAGCGACGCGCTGGGATTGTCGTTGCCCGACACCGATCAGACACGGACGCTCGCCGGACCGGTGCGCGCCGAAAACATCCGCGAGGCGCTGTTGTCGTTGTTCCGACAGGCCTCGCGGCAAAGCGGCGCGGCGCTCGTCGTGGAAGACACGCATTGGCTCGATGCGACGAGCTGGACGCTCCTCCAGCGTCTTGCTGGCGAGGTCGACGGGCTGCGCATCGTCATCGTCAGCCGCCCGCTGCCCGGCGCCGAGAGCGCGCAGTGGGCAGCCCTGCTGGCGCGCCATGCGCTGACGCTGCACCTCGGTCCGCTTCCGGCCGAGGACATCGAGGCGGTCGTCGCGCGCCGCATGGATGTGCGCGAAGTGCCGGCCGCCCTGGGCTGGGTGGTCGATCGAGCCCGTGGCAATCCATTCTTCGCCCAGGAGCTCGCTTCCATGCTGGTCTCGGTCGGCAAGGTCGAGATCCGCGACGGTGTACCAAGGCATCGCCCGGGGTCGGTGGACTTCGACCAGCTTCCGCTCGTCCCGGCGATCGAGAGCGTTCTCGAGCAACGCATCGACAGCCTCGGCGTCGAGGAAGCGGTCGCGCTGAAGGTGGCCAGTGTGATCGGACCGACGTTCGGCCTCGACGCCCTCGGCGACCTCACCCGGAGGCCGGGCGGCGGAAGCGCCGTGCTGTCCCGGCTCGCAGCCGCCGGCATGGTCGTCCCCGCAGGCCCCGGACAGTTCTCCTTCCGGCATCGCTACACGCAGGAAGCGGCGTACCGGATGCTTCCGGGCGACAAGCGTCGCGATCTGCACCGGCGTGTCGCCGGCTGGTTCGAGCAACGGCTGGGGGACCGCGCGGAAGAGCGGGCCTCCGAGCTCGCCCACCATTGGTTCAACGCCGACGACCGACCGAAGGCGGTGCAGTGGCTCGAGTACGCCGGCGTGCAGGCGCTTCGCACGGGCGCCGACCGGGAAGCCGCGACCCAGTTCGTTCGCGTCCTGTCCATCGGAGAAGGACAGCCCGCGGGACGACTCGCGGCCTGGCGCCGGCAACTGGCGCGCGCGATGTTCGGTCTGGGCGAAATCGAAGGCGTCGCGTCCGAGGCCAGGACCGCGGTCGAGCTCGTCGCCGGACCGCTGCCCACCAGCCCGCTGAGGTGGACCGCGCTCAGCGTCCGGGCGGCGCTCGGCAGGTTGCTGTCGCGCTCCGGTTTGCCTCGCAGCCGCACCGCCGAAGTCGAGGCGCTGCTCGAGGGAGCGCGCGCCGCCGGTCTGCTCGCGGAGGCGGCCTACTTCCTGAACGCGCCGGAGATGATGGTGGGAAGCGCGCTCGTCGCGGTCGGACTCGCGGAACGGACGCCGAGCGCCGCTCCGGTCTCGGTCGCCTACGGAATGCTTGGCGTGGTCGCCGGCATGGCGCGCATGCACAGGACGGCCAGACGCTATCTCACGACTGCTCGGTCGTTGTCGGAAGCGGCCGACGATCCCTATCAGCTCGGCGTGGCCTGGTTCTACACGGGCCTGTACCTCGGATGCATCGGCAACTGGACGGGTGCCCTGGACGCAGTGGAACGCGCGTTGGACATCACCGAGCGCCTCGGTGCAGACATGCAGAGCGGATTCCAGTTCGCGCTGATCGCCACCAACGCGCTCTACACGAGCGAGTACGACAAGGCTCGACGGTGGATGAAGACCGTCGAGGCTCGTGCCGAGCGCTCGGCCAACGTGCAGCAGCTGGGCTGGGCCTGCAACATCATGTCGGTCGCGGATCTGCACCAAGGCGCCTTCGACAGCGCGATCGAACGATCCGAGCGAGCCCGCAAGATTTTCCTGGTGGAACGAGATCTCGTTTCGCTCATCATTTCCGAGGGCATCCAGTGCGCCGCGCTCGCGCGTTCGGGTCAGATGGCGCGGGCCCTCGCGGGCGCGGGTCGCGCCACGGCCCTGGTTGCGACGGCGCGTCCGACGACCTGGGGCCAGCTCGAAGGCTTCTCGGGTCCCTGCGAGGTGTATGCGCTGGCCATGCTGCAGGGAGTCCTTCCGCGCGAGGCCGTTCCTGCGCGGGCCGCCCCGGCGCTCAAGGGCCTTCGACTCTTCGCCCTGGTCTTCCCGTTCGGTCGAGCTCGGTATCACTGGATCCAGGGTCTGTTCGCTCTGGCTTCGGCCGACAAGGGACGAGCGCGCCGCCGGCTGAAGAAGGCCATTGCCGTCGCCGGGCACTTCTCGATGGCCTACGAGGAGCTTCGTGCCACCGAACTGCTTGCCCCGCTGGCCGAGCACAAGGAACGTGTCGAACTCGAGGCTCGGGCGGAGTTCTTGAGGTCGCTGGTCAGAGACGGCACGCCGGCCGATCGCCGCTTCGTCGCTCTGCAGCGAGAGCGTCCCGAAAGCGCGAGCGTTGCCGACCATTGACATCGCGGGCGCCGGGCCGGCCGGACTCACTGCCGCGATCGTCCTGGCACGGCGAGGCCACAGGGTCCGGGTTTTCGAACGGACGCGCGGCGTCGGCTCGAGGTTCAACGACGACTTTCAGGGAATCGAGAACTGGACGTCCGACGTGGACTCCCTGGAAGAGCTTCGCGCTCTGGGCGTCGAAACGACATGGTGGGCGCGGCCGTTCCTGACCAGCGAGCTCTACGACTCGTCGCTCCGCCGGGCCGACGTTCGTGCGCAGAAGCCGCTCTTCTACTGCGTTCGCCGCGGCGGCGCGCATCCGGGCTCGCTGGACAACGCGCTGCGGCGCCAGGCGGAGAGCTTGGGCGTCGAGATCTGCTTCGGTCACGCGGTCGGCCCCGACGGCGTCAGGATCTTCGCCGGCGGACCCGCCGGGCGCCCGACGGCCGTCGCGCGTGGCGTCACCTTCGAGCTCGATCGGCCGGCCGTGTCGTGCACGATCCTGTCGGATGCGACGCCGAGCGGCTACACCTACTTCCTCGCAGCCGAGGGAAT
>Ga0068858_100001810_pt1 | contig 21764 bp, 16 predicted proteins | sample KBSSwiS12_FD_66589 | JGI IMG/M metagenome (GOLD analysis project Ga0068858, IMG submission 66589) | Switchgrass rhizosphere microbial communities from Kellogg Biological Station, Michigan, USA - KBS Switchgrass S1-2 | ecosystem: Host-associated > Plants > Roots > Rhizosphere > Soil ...
CGCCGCGTCGTTGGTCCGTGTCGAGCGGCCGACGAACACGTGCCGGCCGGCCACAAGGACGTCGCCGCCGTCCACCGTGCCGGGCGGCTCAATCTGCTGCAGCGGCCGATAGGCGGCCAGCGCCGCGGCGATCGCCGGCATCTCGCGCCGGCGCGAATCGGCGCCAGGCCGCGTGAGGATCGCCACTTCGTCGACCACGACCGCCATGTCTTCGACGAAGACCGAATCCGGCATCGTGTCATCGCTGCCCAGCTGCTCTACGCGATAACCGGACACCTCGAGCGCCTGCTCGTACGCGCGGTGCTGCCGCCGCGCCACCTCGACGTCGATCGGCACGCGCGGCAGGCAGGTCAGCTCGCACGACGCCACGGCACCACTGACCGCCCGGGTGATCGCCACCGCCTCCGGCATGGGCGTAATCATAGCCCGTTGACATTTCAGAGTTCAGATTTCAGATTCAGATGGTTCATCGGACTCTCACATGTCCGACCTGTCGCTGGCATTCAGATCGCTTCGCGCGACGCCGGTGGTATCGGCGGTCGCGGCGCTCTCGCTGGCGCTCGGCACCGTCACGATCGCGGGCGCCTCGTTCCTCTTCGGCACCGTCGGCGCCCTCGCCGGCTGGCTCCTCGCCTATCGCGCCTCGCGCATTGATCCCGCCGAGGTGCTCAGGGACAGCTCACCGGAAATGCAAATTGCTGAATGCTGCTTGCTAATTTATTTTGCAATTTGCATTTTGCAATCAGCAATTCTGCCATGCCTTGACATTCTACATATGGCTCGTCCAGCATATGTAGGATGCCTAGGCCTTCGGACAAGACCGACCTTCTCCAGGGGACGCTCGATCTCCTGATCCTGCAAGTCGCGGCGCTCGGGCCTGTTCATGGCTACGCGATCGCGCAGCGGCTGAACCAGATTTCCAACGAGGCGCTGCGGGTGCAGCAGGGCTCGCTGTATCCGGCGCTTCACCGCCTCGAGAAACGCGGCTGGCTCAAGGCAGAGTGGCGCGCGGCAGAGAGCGGCCGCGAGGCGAAGTTCTACGCGCTGACCGCCGCCGGCCGCAAGCGCCTCGACGTCGAGCGGACGGAATGGGATCGCCTCAGCCAGGCGATCGCCCTGGTGCTGCAGACGGCGAAGCCGTAAATGCACTCTGAGAAAGAGCGACATGAGCCACGACGATGAGCTCGACAAAGAGCTGCGGTTCCACATCGACGCGCGGATCGACGATCTGATCGCGTCGGGCATGGCGCCTCACGACGCACGGCGGCGGGCCCGCCTCGAATTCGGCGGCGATCTACAGGTGAAAGAGGCCCTGCACGATCAGGACTCCTGGCGCTTCCTCGAGAACGTGCTGCGCGACGTGCGCTTCGCCGCCCGCTCGCTGAGGCGGGCTCCGGCCTTTGCCCTGACCGCGGCCCTCGTGCTGGGATTGGGGATTGGCGCCAACGCGACCGTCTTCACGATCGTGAACACGCTGCTGCTCAGACCACTGCCCTTTCCACAGGCCGACGAGATCGTTCAGGTGAGACGCCGGACACCCTCGGGCAGCAGCGGCAGTTTTTCGCTGCACGACTACCTGGCGTTGAACGCCGAGCGACGCGCGCTCTCCAAGCTGGCCATACTCGACATTTTCTGCGCCGGCCGATACACCCTTCTGACTACGGAAGCCGCGGAGCCGGTCCGCGCCTGCCGGGTCAGCGCGGACTTTTTCGGCGCGCTCGGCGTGGCGCCGGTGGCCGGCAGGCTGTTGACCACGGGTGACGACATCCCGGGGAACGCGCCGGCCGTGGTCCTCGCGCACGCGTTCTGGCGGCAGCGCTTCGGCAGCGATCCGGGTCTCATCGGACGACTTGTGACGGTGGGTGGTCAACCCCACACGGTCGTGGGCATCGCGCCGGATACCGTCCAGGCCTTCAGCCGCGCTGACATGTTTCTGAGCCTCGCGGTGCCACGTGCGAGCAGCGAGCGCACGAATTCATTTCAGGTGATCGGCCGGATCGCGCCCGGGATAACTCTCGAGCAGGCCGAGACGCGAATCGACACAGTCGCGCGCCGCAGCGCGCAGGTGGAACCCTCGCTCACCAACATGCCGCAGGGAATCGTGCTGCACACCTTGCAGGACGACTTCGTTGCACCGATCCGGCCGGCCCTCCAGGCGCTGACGGTCGCGGTGGGTCTCGTGCTCCTGATCGCCTGCTCAAACGTCGCGAACCTCGTGCTGGCCCGCGCATTGGTACATCGTCGCGACGTGGCGCTGATGGCGGCGCTGGGGGCGTCGCGTGGCCGGATTGTCCAGCGCGTGCTCGCCGAAAACCTGATCGTCGCCTTGGTGGGCGGCGGCGCCGGACTGCTCCTCGCCTATGCCGGCGTCCGCGCCCTGCCGGCGATGTCGACGGCGGGCATGCCGCAGGCCGATCGGATCCACATCGACGCCTTCGTGTATCTCTATGTCGTGGGGACGGCCGCGCTGGCCGGCGTGCTCGCCGGTCTGCCGCACGCCCTGCAACTGGCTGGCGGAGACTTGCTGCGATGGACGAAGGGCGGCAGCGCGCGGGGCGGCGCTTCCGGCCGCCGTCTTCGCCTGACGCTCACCGTATTTCAAATCGCGCTCTCGACGATGCTGCTCGCCGGCGCGGCTCTCCTGACGCGGAGTTTCTGGAACCTCGCGTCAATCGATCCAGGGTTTCAGGCCGATGGCCTTCTCACGATGTCGGTGAGCCTGACGCCTGCACGATATCCGGATTCCGCGCGGCTCGCCGCGTATTCCGGCGAGCTCGTGCGCCGGCTCGAACGCATACCCGGCGTGCGAGCTGCCAGTTCCACGACGGCGCTCCCGTCGGAATTCCCGATCGATTTTCCAGTGTCCGTGGCCGGTGGCCGCGATCACCAGACGCTCCCAGGGCAGCCGGCGGCGCTCGACGCGTACTACCGCGCCATCAATCCGCATTTCTTCGCCGCGATGGAGATTCCCCTCCTCGAAGGGCGGGTGCTGACCGACGCCGACACCGCGGACTCCGCGCCCGTGATCGTGATCTGTCAGGCCCTGGCGCGCCGGGCGTTTCCGAACGGCGATGCCCTCGGCCAGGCATTGGTCGTCGGCAACGGCTACCTGAAAGACGCGAGAGATCTGCGTCCGCGAACCGTCGTCGGCGTCGTGGCCGACACGCGAGAACAGGGCCTGCGGTTTGCGCCGACCCTCACGATGTACGTCCCCGTGGCGCAGTCTCCCGAGTTGATCACGCGGCTGGTGCTCGAGAAGATTCCGCTGCGGTGGGTCTTGCGCACGAGCCGCGACACCGCTGAACTCGCGCCGGCCGTGCGACGCGCGGTGCTGTCGGTCGATGCCACGCAACCGCCCGCCGATTTCGCGACGATGGACGACGTGCTGTCGCGGTCCATTGCACCCCAGCGCTTCAATATGCTGATGCTGGCGCTGTTCAGCAGTGTGTCCCTGTTCCTCGCGGCGGTCGGTGTCTACGGCTTGACCGCATATGCGGTGGTGCAACGCACGCGCGAGCTCGGCATCCGCATCTCTCTGGGAGCGAGTCCAGCGCAGCTGGTGCGCGAGCTCCTGCTCCAGGGTCTGCGGCTTGGCGTTGGAGGAACCGTACTCGGTCTGCTGAGTGCGGCCGCTCTCAGCCGTCTGCTGCGCGGCCTCCTGTTCGGCATCTCGGCCGCTGACGGCCCCACCATCGTCGTGGTCTTCACCGTGATGACGACGGTGGTCATCCTGGCGACGTACCTGCCGGCGGCCAGGGCATCCAGAATCGACCCGATGTGTGCGCTCCGAGAGGACGTGGCGTGATGAAACGCGACGATGAACTCGACAGGGAGCTGCGATTCCACATCGACGCGCGGATCGACGATCTGGTCGCCGAGGGTGTCACGGTCGAGGAGGCGCGGCGGCGGGCGCGGCTGGAATTCGGCGGCGTGATGCAGACGAAGGAGGCGGTCCGCGATCTGGGCGTGTGGCCGCTCCTGAGTGGGCTCGTTCAGGATCTGAAGTTCGCGTGGCGCACGCTTCGGGCCACGCCCGTCGTCACCTTCGTCGCTGTCTTATCGCTCGCGCTGGGCATCGGCGCCAACACCGCGATGTTCTCGCTCGTCAACAGCCTGCTCCTGCGCACCCTGCCGGTCAACGATCCCGCGCGGCTCGCGCTCATGACCGATGGCACCGCGCCACACGTTCGGGTGTGGAGCTATCCGATCTGGGAAGAGATCCGCCGGCGGCCGCAGCTGTTCGAAGGCGCGGTGGCGTGGTCGGCCATGCGATTCAACCTCGCCGGCGGCGGCGAGACGCAGCCGGTCGAGGGTCTGGTTGCGAGCGGATCGTTCTTCGACACGCTCGGCGTGCCGGCCTTCCGCGGCCGCACGTTCTCGGAGGCTGACGATCGGCGCGGCGGCGGCGCCGACGGACCCGTAGCGGTGATCAGCTACGCGTTCTGGCAGTCGCGGTTCGGCGGCGCGGCGGACGCCATCGGCCGGACGCTGCGGCTGGACGGCGTGCCGTTTACGATCGTCGGCGTCGCACCGCCGGAGTTCTTCGGCGCCGAGGTCGGACGCACGTTCGACATCATTGCGCCGCTTCTGACCGAGCCATTGATCCGCGGCCGCGATTCGTACCTCGACGCATTCAGCACCAGCTTTCTCACCGTCATGATCCGCCTCCGGCTGGACCAGTCGCTGGACGCCGCGACGGCCGGCCTGCGCCGCCTCCAACCTGAAATCCGCGGCGCCACGATTGGCGACCTTGCGTCGCGCGGACCCAGACAGTCCGTCGACCGATACCTCGCGACGCCGCTGACCCTGGTCCCCGCGGCGACCGGCTTCTCGAACCTCCGTGGACGCTATCAGCGCCCGCTGCTGATCTTGATGGCGGTGGTCGCGGTCGTGCTGCTGGTCGCCTGCGTGAACATCGCCAACCTGCAGCTCGCGCGCGCGGCCGCGCGGGCGCACGAACTGAGCCTGCGCGTCGCCCTCGGCGCATCGCGCTGGCGGATCGCGCGGCAGCTGGTCGCGGAGAGCGCCGTGCTGTCCGGCGCGGGCGCGGCCCTCGGCCTGGCGATCGCCGCCTGGACCAGCCGGCTGCTGGTCAGCCAGCTCTCGACGTCCGCCAGCGCGGTGTTCCTCGATCTCTCGATCGACGGCCGCGTGCTCGCCTTCACCGCCGGCGTGGCCGCGCTGACCACGATCTTCTTCGGGACGGCGCCGGCGGTTCGCGCCAGCGGCGCCGCGCCGATCGACGCGTTGAAGGAGCGCGCGACGGCCGGCTCGCCGCGCCGCTCGCTGGCCGGCGCGCTGGTCGTGTTGCAGGTCGGTCTGTCGATGGTGCTCGTCGTCGCCGCCGGGTTGTTCGGCCGCTCGTTCGGCACGTTGACCGCGCGATCGCTCGGCTTCGAGGCCAACGAGGTCCTCGTCGCCACGATCGACGCGCAGCGGACGGCGGTCTCGGAAGCGGGCCGTCTGGCGATGTACGAACGCGTCCGCGACCAGACGCGCGCGCTACCCGGCGTCGCGGATGCCGCGCTCTCGCTGACGACGCCCTTCACCAATGAGTTCACGCCGCCGATGGCGGTGGCCGGCGTCACCGTGTTCGACGCCCGGCCGTTCGGCAACCTGGTCTCGCCAGGCTGGTTCGGCACGTTCGGGACGCCACTGCGAGCCGGCCGCGACTTCACGGAACGCGATCGCGCGGGCCAGCCGCGCGTGGCGATCGTCAACGAGGCGTTCGTCCGGCACTACCTGCACGGCGCCGCGCTCGGCCAGACGTTTGCGCTCTACCCGAACAGCGCGATGGCGCTGTCGCCGATCGAGATCGTCGGCGTGGTCGCCGATGCGGTCTATCGATCGCTTCGCGAGCCGGCTCCTCCGACGTGGTACGTGCCGCTTGCACAGTTCGACCTCAAGGAATTCACGCTGCCGTCCGCGCGCCTGAGCGTCCGGCCGAAGGCGGGCTCGCCGCTGTCGCTCACCCGAAGCATCGCCGCAGCGGCCGCGGCCGTGGACCCCCGGCTGACGCTGACGTTCCGCCCGCTCGCCGACCAGGTCAACGCGTCGGTGATGCCGGAGCGCCTGATGGCGCGGCTGGCCGCGCTGTTCGGCGCGCTCGCGCTGCTGCTCGCGGGGCTCGGCCTCTACGGCGTCACCGCGTATCTCGTTTCGCGCCGGCGGACCGAGATCGGCATCCGCATGGCGCTCGGCGCGACCCGAATCGGCGTCGCGCGGCTCGTCCTCTCGCGGGTCGTGACGCTGGTAGCCGCCGGCGTCGCAATCGGCGCGGCCGCCAGCCTGTGGGCCTCGAAGTTCGTGGCGGCGCTCCTCTACGGGCTCGAGCCGCGCGATCCCGTCACGGTCACCGCCGCCGCGCTGGTCCTCGGCGGCGTGGCCCTCCTCGCCGGTTTCCTGCCGGCGCACCGCGCGTCGCGGATCGATCCCGCAGTGGTGTTGCGCGATTCGTAGATGGTGGAGAACCCATGACACGCGACGACGAGATCGATAAAGAGCTGCGGTTCCACATCGACGCGCGCGTCGACGATTTGATCGCCGACGGTGTCACCGCCGAGGAGGCGCACCGCCAGGCGCGGCTCGAATTCGGCGGCGTCATGCAGACGAAAGAAGCGGTGCGCGATCTCGGCGTCTGGTCGCTCGTGAATGGGCTGGTGCAGGATCTGCGGTTCGCGTTCCGTACCCTGCGCGCCACGCCGGTTGTCACTTTCGTCGCTGTCTTGTCGCTCGCGCTTGGCATCGGCGCCAATACCGCCATGTTCTCGCTGGTGAACAGCCTGCTGCTGCGCTCGCTGCCGGTGAAGGAGCCGGCGCGGCTCGTGCTCCTCAGAAGTCACGAACAAGAGGGATATCCGGAGTGGAGCTATCCGGTGTGGGACGACCTCCGGCAGCGGCGGCAGCTCTTCGAATCCGCGGCCGCGTGGTCGCCGACGGCGCGCGCTAACTTCTTCATCGACGGAGTCGCGCAGAAGGCGGACGGGTTTTTTGCGAGCGGATCGTTTTTCGACACGCTCGGCGTCACGCCGCTGGTCGGACGCACGTTTTCGGAGGCGGACGATCGGCCCGGTGGTGGTCCGGACGGTCCGGTCGCGGTGTTGAGCCACGCGTTCTGGCAGCGCCAGTTCAATGGCGACGCAGGTGCCTTGGGGCGCACCGTCACGCTCGAGGACGTCCCGTTCACGGTGATCGGCGTCATGGACGCCGGTTTCTCGGGGCCAGATGTCGGCCGCGCCTTCGACGTCATCGTGCCGCTCGGCACCGAGCCGCTGGTCAGCCGGGGCGAGGGGCGATTGGCGATGCGGAGCGTTGGCTGGCTGAACATCATCGCGCGTCTACGGCCGGACCAGACGCTGGACGCCGCGACCGCGGCGTGGCGCGGCATCCGCCAGCAGGTACTCGACGCGACGATTCCCGGCGACTGGCCGAAGGGCGCGATCGACCAATACCGCGCGCGTCCTTTCTCGCTGGCACCGGCGGGCACAGGCGATTCGATCCTGCGTGAACAGTATCAGCGGCCGCTCGTGACGATCATGATCGTCGTGGTGCTCGTGCTGGCCATTGCCTGCGCCAATATCGCAAACCTGCTGCTCGCGCGCGCCACAACGCGGCGCCACGAGCTGAGCCTGCGTGTGGCGCTCGGCGCCTCGCGCTGGCGGCTCGTCCGGCAGCTGTTCACGGAAAGCCTCGTCCTTGCGGGCGCCGGTGCGGCGTTTGGCACCCTTCTGGCCTCGTGGGGCAGCCGCTTCGTGGTCCGTCAGATCTCGACGGAAGCACGTCCGGTCTTTCTCGATCTCTCGATCGACGGTCACGTGCTGCTCTTCACCATCGGCATCGCCGTCGCGACCGCGCTGCTCTTCGGCGTGGCGCCGGCGCTGCAGGCCTCCGGCATCGCGCCGATGGAGGCGATGAAGGATCACGGCAGCCGGCACAGTCCCGGGGAGAGCCGCCGCAGCGGCATCGCCGGCAGCCTCGTCGTGGCGCAAGTCGCTCTCTCGATTGTGCTCGTCGTGGCGGCGGGGCTCTTCGTGCGGACGTTCAGGTCGCTCGAGACGCGGCCGCTCGGTTTCGATCGTGACCGGGTGCTTGTGGCCAGCGTCAACGCCCACAGCGCGGCGATCGCCGCAGCGCAGCGGCTGCCGCTCTACGAACGGGCGCGCGACGCGGTGCGCGCCGTGCCCGGCGTCGCCGACGCGACTCTCTCGACCCAGACGCCGCCGGTGATCGGAGCGATCTCGATTATTCCGGTCGACGCGATCACTGGCGGCCAGCCGCTGCGCGGCATGGAGCGCATGACCGCCGTCAACTTCGTGACGCCCGGATGGTTCAGCACGTTCGGCACACGCGTGACCGCAGGGCGCGATGTCATGGACCGCGATCGCAGCGGAACGCCTCGCGTGGCGCTGGCCAATCAGGCGTTCGCGCGGAAGTTTCTCGATGGCGCCGGCCCGCTCGGTCGCACGATCACGACGAAGCTCGGCGCGCCGCCGCATCCGTTGTCGATCGAGATCGTCGGCGTCGTCGAGGACGCCGTTCACGGCTCGCTGCGCTATCCCGTCCATCCGATGCTCTATCTGCCGATGTCGCAAGCTGACTGGTTGCCGCCGGGCTTTCTCGCGCAGGTCGATCTGAGCGTGCGCTCCAATGGCGCACCGCCCCTGCAGCTGGCCAGGAGCGTCGCGGCCGCCATCCGGACAACGAGCCCCGATCTGGTGGTGACGTCGCGGTCGCTGACCGATCAGGTCGGTGCGACGCTGACCCAGGAGCGTGTCGTCGCGATGCTGTCCGGATTCTTTGGCGCCCTCGCGCTGCTGCTGGCCGGTCTCGGGCTGTACGGCGTGACCTCTTACGCCGTCAGCCGCCGCCGGATGGAGATCGGCATCCGTCTGGCGCTCGGCGCCCCGCCAGGTGGCGTCGTCCGGCTGGTGCTGTCGCGTGTGGTCAGGCTCGTCGCGGCCGGCATCGTCATCGGCGCGGGTCTCAGCCTGTGGGCCGCGAAGTTCGTCGCGACACTGCTGTACGGTCTCCAGCCGCGCGATCCGGCGACGCTTGTGGGCGCCGCCGTCGTCCTGGGCGCGGTAGGCCTCGTCGCCGGATGGCTTCCCGCGCACCGCGCGTCGCGTATCGACCCCGCCGAAGTCCTCCGGGAGGCCTGAGATTTCGGATTGGCAACACGCAGGCCTCGCTTAGAATCTGAGCTCTGAAATCCGACATCTGCAATTTCACCGCAGGTCTTCTGACGCTCATTACGGTTGCCGCGGGCGCCCAGAGCCAGCCCACCTTCCGCGCGAATACGCGTCTCGTCGAGGTCAATGCGCTGGTCGTCGACAAGGACGGCCGGCCGCTCGCGGGGCTGACGCGCGACGACTTCACCGTGCTCGAGGACGGCAAGCCGCAGGCGATCGAGCTGTTCGCGGTTGACGGACGCGGGGCTGTCGCGGCCACACCAACGTCAGCGGCCGCCCAGGCTGCGGCGGCCGAGGGCGGTACACCACTGCCGAACGGTGAATACAGCAATCGCGCGGTTGCGCGCGCGGGCGGCGTGACGGCGATCGTTCTCGATCGGCTCAATACCGGATTCGAGGAGCAGAAGCTGGCACGCGATCAGATCGTGGACTTCCTCAAGAGCGTGAGCCGTGAGGACCGCATCGCGCTGTACGTGCTGCAGACCGGAACGCTCCAGATCCTGCACGAGTTCACGCGCGACAACGCGTCGTTGATCGCCGCGCTCAACCGCTACCAGGCGAGGACCTCGCGATCGAAACAGGCCACGGACGCGCGTCAGCAGGATCTCGCCAAAGGCGGGACGCACGAGGATGCCGAGTTCGAGCGCTGGCTCGAGGAGAAAGCGCAGCAGGTATCGGCCTTCTACATCCGGGATCGGGTGAAGCTGACCGCCGCGGCGTTCGAAACGATCGCCAGCCACCTGGCGGGCGTCCGCGGACGGAAGAACGTGGTCTGGGTGTCCTCGTCGTTTCCGATCAGGATCGACGAGCCGCACAGTGCGCAAACGTTCACGACCGAGCTGAACGAGGCGGCCAAAGCCATCAACGGCGCCAACATCGCGATCTATGCCGTCGACGCGCGCCAGATGATTCCGCCGTTCGCGCTGGCGGCGACGGAGCCGACCAAAGAGGTTTCCGGACCTCGTCGGTACGACGCCGATTTTCCGAAAAGCACGTTCGAGAAGGACGCTCGCAACGTCGACACGCTGCAGTCGATTGCCGACCTGACCGGCGGCCGTGCGTTTTCAGTGCTCGGCAACATCGGCAAAGGCATCCGTCAGGCCGTCGAGGACTCGCGCCTCACCTACGTGCTCGGCTACTACCCGGTCAACGCGAACTGGGACGGCACGTACCACGACATCAAGGTCACCGTGAATCGTCCAGGCGTAACCGTACGCACACGCAAGGGGTATTACGCCACCAGGTTCGAGGCGGTGAACCCGGCGACGTCTGAGGCGGCGCTGCTGGAGGCCATTCGCAGCCCGCTCGAGGCGACCGGCCTCGGCGTAACAGCGCGGGTCGTAAAGGGCAAGGCCGCCAATTCGGTGGACGTCACGGTCCGCCCCGCCGCCGACGCGATTACGCTCACGCGGGCCGACGGCCGCTGGACGGGCGCGATCGACATCGTCATCGCCCAGAGCCTGCCCAACGGCCAGACGTTCAAGACCTTCGCCGTCAACGCCGGCCTCGATCTCACCGACGAGCAGCACGAGCGCATGCTGCGGGAAGGGCTCACCTTCGATCGCACGGTGACGCTGCGGCCCGGCAGCCACCGCCTGCACCTCATCGTCCGCGACAGTGCCAACGGCGCTACCGGTTCGGTCATCGTCCCGATCGCAGACGTGCGCTGAGAGTTCTGCGTTCAGCGCTCGTGGCGCCAGCGCCAGTAGGCGATCTGGCGTTGCCGATCCGCTCGGCGGAAGGCGATGTATCGCCGGTGGCGCTCCGCCAGGTACGCGCGATAACGCAGCTCCTCCTGACGGTTCCACCGGTGATAGTCACGATGATCCCGGTCGAAGAAACGGACGGTAACCACGGGCCTGCGCTCGCCCGCCGCCGCGGTCGCAGGCAGCAGAGCTGAGCCGCCGACCGCGGCAGTCAGAATCAATGCGGACAGAGTGCGTCGAAACATGAGTTCGGCCTCCTCAGCCTCTACCCAGAGAGTCGCAAGATGCTGGCCACGCGCGCCGCGCGGATCTGGCTTGATGTCGCTGGCTGAGGTGGGGAAAACCGTGTCGAACGGCGGAGGTAAGCGGCCTCTTTGATAGACTGGCGCACACATCATGTACTCACGCGACGACATCAAGGCGCTCACCGACAAGGTTCTCAACATCGCCAAGGCCGACGCTGTCGAAGTGAACTTCGACGGCGGCGAGCGATCGGCGACGCGGTGGGCCAACTCCTCGATCACGGTGAACATGGTCCAGTACGACCAGCAGCTCACCCTGAACGTCCGCCATGGCGCGAAGCAAGGCAGCGCCTCGACGCGCGAGTTCGACGACGAGTCGCTGAAGGCGATGGTCGACGAGGCGCAGGAAGCGGCCCAGAAGGCGCGCGACAACCCGAACCTGCCGCCGCTGGTGAAGGGACCGCAGGACTATCTGCCGGTCGATGCCGTCCTGCCGAAGACCGCCGATTTCGGCCCCGGCGAGCGCGCCGCGTGGGTCAAGCAGTCGGTCGACATCTGCGAGAAGAAGGGCGTGCTCGGCTCCGGCTACATTCCGAAGAACTACCAGACGACCTGCCTCTCGAACTCCGAGGGGCTGTTCGCGTACTACCAGGCCGCGGAAACCGGTTTCGTGCTCACATGCCGCATGGCGAGCGGCGGCGGCTCGGGCTGGTCGGGGATCACCGGCGCGAAGGATCTGTCGCAGGTCAACGTCGCCGAGTTGACGGAAATTGCCGCGAACAAGGCGCTGAGAAGCCAGAAGCCGCGGGCGATCGAGCCGGGACGCTACACCACGATCATCGAGCCGCGCCCGGTCGCGCGCCTTCTCTCGACGATGATGGGCGCCTTCAACGCGGGTGGCGGCGGCGGGGGGTTCGGCGGCGGCGGCGGTGGATTCAACTTCGGCGGGATCGGCCGGCCGTTCGTCGCCGCTGATGGCACACCGAAGATCGGCCAGAAGCTGTTCAGCGACAGCTTCACTTTGAAAAGCGACGTCGGCAACCCGATCCTGCGGCAGACGCCGATCATGAACGACGGCCTCGCCGCGCGGCCGGTCACCTGGATCGAAAAGGGCGTGCTCAAGAATCTCTATTACGACGCGGCGACGGCGCGCCGGCAGAAGGTTGCGCCGTCCACCGCCAACCCCAACATGAGCCTCGTCGTCGAAGGGACGAACCAGTCGATCGAGGACATGGTGAAGACGACGAAGCGCGGGCTGCTCGTCACCTTCTTCTGGTATCTGCGGCCGGTCGACACGCTCACGCTGCTCAATACCGGCATGACGCGCGACGGCCTGTTCCTCATCGAGAACGGAGAGATCACCGGGCCGGTGCAGAACTTCCGCTGGAACATGTCGCCGCTGGTGGCGTTCGCGAACATCTCCGCGGTCGGCACGTCGGTGCCAATCCACACCGGCGAAGCCTACGACGGCCCCGGCACCGCGCTGGTCCCGGCGATCCGGGTCGAAGACTTTTACATGACGTCGGTATCACCGGCTGTTTGACGACGTTAAACGCAGAAATCGCGGAATACGCAGAAGATCATTTTGTCCTGCGAGTTCAGCGAGTTCTGCGTTGATCGTCGTGTGAGACACACATGAGCCCAACACGTCGCGATTTCCTGAAGTACACCGGCGCCACGTCCCTGCTGCTCGCCTCGAGCGATCTCGTGGGCGAGCTGATCGCGCAGTCGCCGAAAGGCAACCCGGTCACCTCGACTTTCAAGGGCCTCGCCGACATCGTGCTCGGCGAGGCCAAGAAAGCCGGCTGCTCGTATGCCGACGTGCGCTTCACGCGCAGCGTCAGCTCGGGCGTCAACGCCAGCGGCGGCAGCGACCGCAACGCCGACGGCGGCGGCTTCGGCGGCGGACGTGGAGGGCGCGGCGGTGCGGGACGCGGCGGCGGCGCGCGCGCCGGGGGGCGCCCGGGCGCCGCCGGCTTCGGCGTCCGCGTGATTCACAGCGGTGTCTGGGGATTTGCCAGCAGCCCCATCGTCACCGACGACGAGCTGAAACGCATTACTCGCATCGCCGCGGAGGTCGCCAAAGCAAGCGCGGTGGCGAAGAAGATCGACGTCAGGCTCGCGCCGGTGCCGGCCTACACCGAGTACTGGTCGTCGCCGATGAAGAAGGATCCCACCACGGTCTCCACCGAGGAGAAGCAGGCGTACGTGCAGAAAGTGGTCGATCTCGTCGCGGCGAACAAGAACGTCAGCAACGTGACCGCGGCCGTCGGCGTCAACAACGAGTGGCGCTATTTCGCGTCGACCGAAGGCTCCTACATCGAGCAGGAGACGTTCGAGATCACGCCGACCTTCAACGTGTCGGCGAAAATCGGCGACGTCACCAAGACGCGCAGCTTCGTCGGCGTGCCGAAGACCGGCGGCTGGGAAGTGGCCGAAGAGTCGGACATGGTCGAGAGTGCGGAGCGCATCGCCTCGGAAGCGGTCGAGATGACCACCGCGAAGCCGCTCGGCATGGGGCTCAAGGATCTCGTGCTGACGCCGTCGCACGCGATGCTCACGATTCACGAGATCGTCGCGCACGCGACCGAGCTCGATCGCATCCTCGGCTACGAGGCGAACTATGCGGGCACCAGCTTCGTGAAGCTGACGGACGTCGGCAAGCTGAAATACGGCTCGAAGCTGATGAACATCACCGCCGACCGCACGATGCCCGGCGGCATGGCCACCATCGGCTACGACGACGATGGGGTGAAGACGATGGAGTTCCCGATCATCAGGGATGGAATCCTCGTCGGGCTGCAGACGAATCGCGAGACCGCGCCGCAGATCGGCGACAAGGCGAGCAAGGGGTGCACGTCCGCCTCGTCTTGGCGCGACTACCCGTTCCTGCGGATGCCGAACGTGCGCCTCGAGGCCGGCCCGAAGGGATCGCCGAACGTCGCGCAGATCATCGCCGACACCAAGGACGGCGTCCTGATCGACGGCCGCGGCAGCTACTCCATCGACCAGCAGCGCTACAACGGCCAGTTCGGCGGCAACTGCTTCTGGGAGATCAAGAACGGCAAGATCACGCGGATGGTGACCGACGTCACCTACAACGCGATCACGACGGACTTCTGGGCGAACCTCGATCTGATCGGCAGCCAGGAGACATGGAAGATGTTCGGCACCGGCGGCGACGCCAAGGGTCAGCCGACGCAGACCAACAGCATCTCGCACGGATCTCCACACATCCGGATCAAGAAGATCATGGTGGGAGCTGCTTACGCGTAGCCGTTTGGATAACCGGAGAATCTGGTAATCGGGACATTGGTCTCTTCCAGGCCGTCGATGAAGGCGCGCCTCCACCGACGGTCAGCCTGCGAGGTTCAGGCAGCGGCCGGGAGGCCTAAAACCTGCCGCTCGAGTCCTTTCGGATCCGCGAAGAAGGCCGGCCCCGCGCCCTGACTCATCTTGTCAGGAAAGATCTCCTCGTCGCCCGCGATGATGCCCGCGACAATCGCCCGCGCGGCGTCCGCCGGCGAAGCTTTCTCGAGCGTCAGCGCTTCGCCCATCCTGGTGTCAATCGGGCCGGGATACACGCCAAACACCCGCGTCTTCTGCCCCCGCAGCATCGCCCGCGTGACCTGAGTGAGCGAGTGTGTCGCGGCCTTCGACGCGCTATACGCCGCGAGAATCGGGAAGCTGACGAACGAGGCCACCGAGTTGAGGTTGGCGATGGCGCCGCCGCCATTCTTCGCGAGGACTGGCGCGAACGCCTGCGTGACCGCAAAGGTCCCGAGGAAGTTCACTTCCATCTCCTGTCGCCCGCCCTCGATCCACCTGGGATCCGCGAAGTCGCCGCCAAAAAAGCCGACGACGCCCGCGTTGTTGACCAGAAGGTCTACGTCGGTCGCGGTCGCGGCGGCCGCGGCAATATGCGCGGCGTTCGTGACATCGAGCTGGAGCGGCACCACGCGGGGGCCGTGGCGGGCGACGAGCGGGTCGAGCGTCGAGATGTTGCGGGCGGCGGCGTACACCTTCTTCACGCCGGCTGCGACGAGCGCGTCCACGATGGCTTCACCGATGCCACGGTTGGCGCCGGTGACGAGTGCGGTCTTGCCTGAAATTGCGTAACCCATGTCGAGACTCCTGCCGGCCTCGCAGCGCGCGAGGCTGAAAGCGACCACCATCTGCGGACAGTCGGGAACAGACCGTTCTGTCTATTCATGGCGTTGACAATAGACCGACCTGTCTGTATTGTCAAGGCGTGCCGCAGAAAGCCAGGATACGGGCGAAAACCTCTGAACTCGGCGTCCGCGACCGTCTCCTCGACGCCGCGGATCGCCTCTTCTACCGCGAGGGCGTGCGGGCCGTGGGTATCGACCGCGTCCTGGCGGAGGCCGGCGCGGCGAAGGCGTCGCTCTATCAGCACTTCGGCTGCAAGGACCAGCTCGTGGCCTCGTACCTCGAGCGCCGAACGGTGGACGCCCGCGCGAACATCGAGGCGTACCTCGCCGACACCCCGCCGTCACAACGCGCGCTCAAGTTTTTCGACTGGGTGGTGGAGTGGGCGGAGTCGAAGGACTTCCGCGGGTGCCCGTTGCAGCATACGGTCAGCGAGCTCACCGATGCGGCGCACCCGGCGCGCGCCGTTGCTCACGGTCAGCGAGAGTGGTTCACGGAGCGCTTCCTCGAGTGGACGAAGGCGGCGGGAGTGAAGGAGCCGAAAGCGACGGCTCGCGCGCTTGTCGTGCTGTTCGACGGCGCCGTCGCAGGTTCCGAGGTTGACGGCCCGCAGCGGGCGAGCGACGCTCGATGGCTGGCCAGGAAGTTGTTGGCCGGCTGAACGGGTTTTTCTTGTAGAGATTCGCCCCGCGTACCTCTCACGTGAGCCCGACGAGTCGGGCGCCCCTGCGAAAGAGCGTCTGGCCGTCATGGTCGAAGGGGAACGCCCTGAAGAAGTCCGCCAGGCGGTAGTGCGGGGCGGTGTTTCGCACGGCGGCGACGTGTGCGCGCGCTTGCTCGAGCGACCCCGTCAGTGCCAGGCAACACGCGGCGATCGCGTGGATGTGAGGAAATGCGTTGGGGCGCGCAGCGGCCTTGACCGCCCAGCTCGCGCTCTCCTCGAAGCGCCCCAGGCGGACAAGTGCCATCGCCCGCGTGGCGAGCATGCCGAACAGCATCGGGTCGAACGGGCTGAGGTCGCGGGAGTAGTCGGCCGCGCTGATGGCCGCCTGGGCATCCCCAACAATCGAATGAACGAAGGAGAGGTTGTAGTGACCGAGCGCGAAGTTCGGGCTCAGTTCGATCGACCGCGTGAGCGCGCTGATCGATTCGTCGGGCTGACCCCGCAGCATGAGCGCCCGGCCCATCGCCCAGTGGACGGCAGGGTCGCGCTCGTCGGCCATGAGCCCCCGCGCCGCGGCTTGATAGGCCTGCTCCATGCCCGCTGCTCGATCGTTCCAGTTCTGGAAGGCATCCTGGAAATGCGTGAACGAGAGTCCCGCGTAAGCGCGCGAGAACGTCGGATCCAGGCGGAGCGCCGTCTCGAAGAAGTGTCGGGCGTGCTCGTTGTCGGCCTGGCGGTACTGGTGCATGTGCCAGAGGCCCCGATGGTATGCGCCCCATGCATCCAACGAGCTCGGAGGCGTCAGGATGGCCCGATGGCGTTCGAGGGTTTCGATCTCGCTGGCGATCGACGCGACGATGCGATTACCAATCTGGTCGAGGACCACAAGGGCATCGTCCAATATGAGGTCGAAGACGTCGGCCCAGACAATCCGGGCGCTGCGCGTTTCGGCCAGCTCGACGGTCACTGTCAGTCGTGTCCCCCGCACGCGTGTCCAGCCGCTGACGACATAGTCGACATTCAGGAGGCGGCCCGCTTCCTCGGCGCCGATGCCTCGCGCGTGGAGGGCGAAGACCGTGCCCTGCGCAATCACGAACAGGCTGCGCAGCTTCGCCAACCGGGTGATCACGTCATGGGCGAGGCCGTCGGCAACGCCACCACGAGCTTGCAGGGCCGATGAGCGGTCGATGAACGGCAGGACCGCAATGGAGGCGCGACCACGACCAGCGGTGTCGGTGCCTGGTTCGTCGGGCTCCTGAGTCGCAATGCCCGTCGCCGTCCGCGCGGTTCGCCAGGCGGTGCGAATCGAGGTGCTCTCGAGACCTTCGCGTTCGAACAAATCGATGGTCGTCGCCAGGTGGGCTTCGGCTTCGCCAATCTTGCCCTGTCGCGCGAGCGACTTGAGGAGGCACTCGTGCGCCCGCTGATCGAACGGCGCGAGCTCGAGCCACATGTCGAGGTACCCGAGCGCCTGGTCATCCGGGCCGCGCATGACCAACTGTTCGAGCACCGCCATGCGACAGCTGCGAAGCCGACGACGCTGCGCGGTCAGCCAGGCGGTAAACACGGGGCTGCCGTCAATCGCCAGACTTTCGAGAAAGTCTCCTTCGAAAGACGCCGCGAGCGCCTTGAGTCGCTCCGGAGACAGCGTCTCGATCCCGGCCTCGGTGGCCCGCAGGACGTCGAGTACGTCGACCAGACACTGCGACAGATCCAGATGAACGGTGTCCCCATGCGTGTGCACTCGCTGGCACGCACGGTCGTCGAGCAGGCCACGGATCTTGCTCAGGCACCAACGCAGTTCGCCACGCGGATCGTTGGGGACGTCCCACAACAGCTCACACAGCGGGCCTCTGGCGACGGGCTTCGCCGCCAGCGCCAGGTATGCGAGTAGCGCGCGCACCTTGCGCGACGGCGGAAGCGCGACGGGCCGGCCTCGTCGAGACAACTGCAACGGACCGAGCATGTGGATCTCGAGCGGGGCTCCGCCGCGTTGGACTGCTGCGCGCTGTGTACCGCTCGAAATGCCCATCCCGCCTATGCACGCGTCGCGCTGACTCACAACTTCTTGATTGTCCCTTGACGATCGGCAGATCGACAAGCGCGGGCCGGACCCGTCGGTCATCAGATTCCACGCGCGATTCCACGCTGGCGCCCACGCCCGCTTCCACGCGAGCGCCGTAGAGTCGTCTTGTCGCGCCGGCTGGCCGCCCACAACGTCAGCCTCGTGGACGCGGTCGACCCATGGTGGGAACGAGCCGCGTCCGCGCATTCAAAGGAAGGAGCGCCGATCTCCGGCGCTCCGGTAGGAGGACAGATTGAAAACCTTCGCTTCTGTGATTATCGTCGCCGGCTTGTTCCTGACCGCTGGCAGGGTTGCCATGGGCGCTGACCATCCGCACGCCGGTCAAAACCTCAAGGACGCGAAATGGAGCCCCGCGCCGCCGCTGCTCCCGAAGGGAGCCGAGATCGCCGTGCTCGACGGCGATCCGACCAAGCCGGTGCTCTATGCCGTCCGTTTGAAGTTCCCGGCACACTACGCGATTCCGGCCCACTCACACCCCACCGACGAGCATGTCGTCGTCACCTCGGGCGCGCTCGTGTTCGGCATGGGGGACGTGCTCGACAAACGCGCCAGCACTAACACCAAGCTGACGGTCGGCGGGTTCGTCGATGCCTCGGCCAACGTGAATCATTTCGCGTTCACCCGCGATGAAGAGACCACCATCGTGCTGTACGGAGAGGGACCGGTGGAGTTCAACTACGTCAACCCAAACGATGACCCGCGTAACCACCTCAAGACCGTGAGGCAGCAGTAGCCATCGGAGATACCCAAAGGGCGCTGGCGAGGCCGACCACCGCTCGCCAGCGAGCCTCTCGCGCCCGTGGCGCGGTTCAATGGCGCCGACGATGATGACAGTTCCTCGCCCGCCACGCTTGAACTGGATGCCGCGACGGGCGATCTGTTCGCGCGGCTGCGCGGCGCCTGCCTGCTCGCGGCACTCGCCATTCGTTGAAAGACTTTGGCGGGTTGGCCCCCTATAAGAGTACGCACTCTTTTCGCGCACACAGTTTATGCCGACCATTGCTTCGATCCTCTTGTCATGCCTGCTCGTGTTGGTCCCTTCGCCGCCACGCCTGCAGATCGATCTTGTCTTCCAGGGATTGCCGATGCGCTCCGAAGTCGAAGCATCGGCGATGGCAGAAGTTGCCGGCATCTGGGCCGCGTACGGCGTGGACGTCCGCGCTTCGAGCGAGAACGACGGAGGACGCGACGGCGCTGTCAGGCTCGTGGTCGCGTTTGCCGATGATCGTGCCAAGCATCTGGCCGCTGGTGCGCTCGGCTCGATTCAGTTCGTGGATGGCGTGCCGCGGCCGGCGATCGTGATGTACCCGGAGGCGATCGACGCGCTCGTCTCCTCCGCAACGGTGGCGGGTCTCAACGAGCGACAGTTGACAATCAAGTTTCGCGACTTGATCGTCGGGCGCGTGTTCGGCCGCGCGCTGGCGCACGAGATCGGACACTATCTTCTGCGCTCGCGGGGTCATTCCGATACGGGCTTGATGCGGCCGCTGCAATTCACCAATGAGCTCGTCGGCGAGGACCGTCGGCTCTTCGCGCTCTCCGCCGATCAGGCGACGCAGCTCCGCTCCGTCCTGGCGCAGATCACTCGTGTGGATAACCGCAGCTGAAGAGGGCTGTCGGGTTTACGATGCAGCGTAGAATCATTTCGTGAGCGATCTCGTCGTTCTGCACGAACACCCAGAATGGCAGAAGCCGCTGTTCGCGGCGCTCGAGCGGCGCGGTGTTTCGTTTCAGCCATTCGACGTGACGCGGGCGGCGTTCAGCAACACCGAGCCCCTTCGCGCGCGTCTCTACTTCAATCAGGCGAGCCCGAGCGCGTACCTGCGCGGCAACACCCGGGCGGTGCCGCTCGCGCTCGCCTACATGCGATCGCTCGAACGGCTCGGCGGCCGCGTCCTGAACGGCGCGGATGTGTTTGCGCTCGAGCTGAGCAAGAGCGCGCAGGCCACCTTGCTGCGCACGCTCGGCATCGATTGTCCGCGGTCGTTGACCTTCAACGACGTCGGCGCTCTCCGCGCCTACGACAGTGAGATCCAGTGGCCGGCGCTGCTCAAGCCCGATCAGGGCGGAAGCGGCGCGCGCATCCAGGTGGTCGAGTCGCTCGAGGAGGTCGAGGCGATTTTCACGCGCGACCCGGGCAACTGGCTGCCCGACAACCTGTTCCTCCTGCAGGAGTACCTCCCCCACGATCCGGATCGAGGCATCGTCCGGCTGGAGTTCCTCGGCGGTGAGCTCCTGTATGCGATGCGGGTCATCACGCATGGACGCTTCAATCTGTGCCCGTCGCCGGTCTGCAACCCCGACGAAGGCGGCGGCGTGTGCGCCGTGCCGGAACCGGCGGTCGAGGCTCCGCCGGTGGAATTCGTGCCGTATCCCGACGTGCCGCGCGACGCCGTGGAGACCGCGAAACGGATCGTTCACGCGGCCAGGCTCGACGTCGGCGGCATCGAATATCTCGAGACGCCAGAGGGGCGGCGCGTCTTTTACGACATCAACGCCAACTCCAACCTGCGGCCGTCGGTAGCCGCCGCATTCGGCTTCGACCCCTTCGAGCGGGTGGTCGATTTTCTCGTGAACGAGCTCGCTCGATGAAGCGCTGCGCCTGGGCAGCGACGACCCATTAATGCGCGCGCACCACGACGCGGAGTGGGGCGTCCCACATGGCCGACGAGCCCTGCGAGCTCTGCGAGCTCTGCGTTCAACCGTCCTCGGGTCTAATCGAGCCGCACGAGGCCACGCCGCGTCGCTACCTTGACCGCCTCGGTCCGGCTGGTTGCACCGAGCTTTTCGAACAGGTGCGCCAGATGGCTCTTGACCGTCCGCGCGCTGATGTCGAGCTCCGACGCGATTTCCTTGTTGGCCTTGCCGTCCGCCAGCAGCTTGAGCGTGGCGAGCTCCCTCGGCGTGAGCTGTACGCGGGTCACGCCTTCGGCGAGCTTGGCGGCAGCCGCCGGCGCCAGATAGGTCTTGCCGGCGAGCACATCGCGAATGCAGCCGACCAGCGCTTCCGCGCCGATGTCTTTCAGCACGTAGGCCTTGGCGCCAGCCTTCAGCGCGCGCGAAATCTCGTCGTCGGTGTCGTACGTCGTCAGCACGATTACCCGCGCCGCCGCGTCGCGCTCCCGAATCAGGCGCACGACGTCGACCCCCTCCATCAGCGGCATGCGCAGGTCGAGCAGCGTAACGTCTGGACGATGCCGATCCCATGCCTCGAGCGCCTCGACGCCGTTGCCGGCTTCAGCGATGACGCGCAGGTCGGGCTCCTGATTGATGATGTTGGCGACGCCGGTCCTGAGCAGCGCGTGATCGTCGACGAGGAGCACGCGCGCCGGCTCGGCCCGGAGCGCGGCGGCTTCAGCCGGCAACGTGCACCTGCGTGTGCAAGGCGGTGGGTTCCCAGGCGAGGACGACTTCGGTGCCGTTGCGCGGCGCGGTGACGATCGTCAGCGATGCGCCGATCCGGTCGGCGCGCTCCTGCATGCTGGTCATGCCGAAGCCGCTCTCCGACCGATCGCGGCCGATGCCGCGGCCATCGTCGGACACCGAGAGGCGCAGACCGACCGACTGCACCGCCGACGCACGGATGGTGATGCGCCGCGCGCGCGAATGGCGAACGGCGTTGGTCAGCGCCTCCTGGGCGATGCCGATGATCTCGCGCTCGACGGCGTCGCCAAGGCGCGGCAGCTCGTCGATGACGACGTCAATCGG
>Ga0068858_100001813_pt1 | contig 21745 bp, 17 predicted proteins | sample KBSSwiS12_FD_66589 | JGI IMG/M metagenome (GOLD analysis project Ga0068858, IMG submission 66589) | Switchgrass rhizosphere microbial communities from Kellogg Biological Station, Michigan, USA - KBS Switchgrass S1-2 | ecosystem: Host-associated > Plants > Roots > Rhizosphere > Soil ...
CTCTCGACGCGCAGCCTCGAGACGCTCGTGATGCTGTCGCTGTTCGCCGGCGCCGCGCTGCTGCTGATGTGGGCGCTCGACCTGGTGCGCAGTCGCCTGCTGGCGCTGACGGGGCTGCTGTTCGAGGATCGGGTGGGCACGCAGGTGCTGGGCCGGGTGCTCGACGGCATCGGCCGCGTCCCGGCGGCGCAGCAGGCGGGCGCCATGCGCGACGTGACCGTGCTGCGCGGCTTCGTCTCCGGCCCCGGCCTGGTCGCACTCTTCGATGCGCCGTGGATGCTGATGTACGTGGGGCTCATCTACCTTTTCAATCCGCTGCTCGGCGAGCTTGCCTTCGCGAGCGCCGCCGTGCTGGTGCTGCTCGCGTGGGGCAACGAGCGGGCCACCCGCGCCGGCGTCGAGCGGGCGCAGGACCAGGGTCGCGAACTGGCGCGCTTCGTCGACGGCGTGATGCGCAGCGCCGAGCCGGTGCGGGCGCTCGGCATGGGCCCGGCGATCGGCGCCCGCTGGCGGGCGGCGAGCCGCCAGCTCCAGGTCCGGCAACTGGCGACGCACCGTGCGGGCTCGCTCGCCAACAGCGCGACGCGATTCTTCCGCCAGAGCGTCCAGGTGGCGATGATGGGCGTGGCCGCCTGGCTCGTCATCGAGCAGAAGGCGACGCCCGGCGTGATGGTCGCCGTCACGGTGATCCTCGGCCGCGCCCTCGCGCCCGTGGAGACGCTGATCGCGCAATGGAAATCGTTGGTCGAGGCACGCGCGGCACTGCATCGGCTGGATCGGCTCCTCGCCTTCGAGGTGCCGCGGCACTTCGACGCGCTGCCCGCGCTCACCGGTGCCGTCGTGCTCGACAACCTGTGCTACGCCGCGCCCGGAACGACCCGGCCGATCCTGCACGGCATCAACGTCACGATCGTCGCCGGCGAAATCGTCGCCGTGATCGGACCCAGCGGCTCGGGCAAGTCCACGCTCGCGCGCCTGATCACGGGCGCCCTGCCGGCCACCGCGGGCAGCGTGCGCATCGACGGTGCCGACATCGGGCAATGGACGCCGGAAGGACTGGGTCGCCAGATCGGCTATGTGCCCCAGGAAGTCGCGCTGCTGGCAGGCACGGTGGCCGAAAACATCGCCCGCTTCTCCGACGGAGCGCAGGACGAGGTCGTCGCTGCCGCGGCCCGGGCCCACGCCCATGAGCTGATCGTCCAGCTGCGCGACGGCTACCTGACACCGGTGGGCGAGGGCGGCCAGATGTTGTCGGGCGGCCAGCGCCAGCGCGTGGCGCTGGCGCGTGCCCTCTATGGCGAGCCCCGCGTCGTTGTCCTCGACGAGCCGAATGCCTGCCTCGACACCGCCGGCGAGCAGGCGCTCGCGCAGACGCTCACCGGTCTGCGCCAGGCCGGCGTCACGGTGGTCCTGGTGACCCAGCGCACGCAGGTCCTGGCGCTGGTCGACCGCATTCTCGAGCTGCGCGACGGCGCCCTGGTTCGCATCGGCGTTCGTCAGGACAAGTCGGCCACGGTGGCGGAACCGGGCATGGCCACGCAGCCTGCGGTGCCGGTGCTGCAGCAGTTGTGATGGCAGGTCGAACCATGAATGCCGCTGCGATGCCCGCTGCCGTGCCATCCGCGGATCTCCTGACCGCCGACTGGCTTCGCGCGAGCCGGCGCGCCGTCGTTGCCGGCGTCGCCGCCATCGGCATCGCCGCGGCGGCGCTGACGGCCTGGTCGGTCGCCGCGCCGCTGGGCGCAGCGGTGGTCGCCACGGGGCTGGTCAAGGTGGACACGCAGCGCAAGACCGTCCAGCACCGCGACGGCGGCACCGTGCGCGACATCCTGGTTCGCGAGGGCGACCGGGTGACCGCGGGGCAGGCCCTGGTCGTCCTCGACGACGCGCGCATCGATGCGGGCTACGACCTCGCCCGCGGCCAGCTCGATGCCGTGCGCATGCGCCAGTCACGGCTCGCTGCCGAGCGCGATGCCGCGGCCACCTGGGCGCCGGACGAGGATCTGCGGGCGAGGCTGTCGGAGCCGCGGCTGGCCGACGCTGCCGGGCGCGAATCGGTCCTGTTCGCCGCGCGTCGATCCGCGCTCGAGGCGCAGGCTCGGCTGGTCACCGCGCAGATCGCCGCAGTGGGCGTGGAGACGGCAGCGCGCCAACGCGAGCACGCGTCGCTCGCCGTCGCGATGGACAGCATGCAGGAAGAGGTGCAGCTGAACGAGGAGCTGCTCGAGCAGCGCTTCGTGAACAAGACCCGTGTCATGCAGCTGAAACGCAATGTGGCCGAATACAGGAGCCGGATGGACGGCAACCAGGCCGAACTGGCGCAGGCGCGACAGCGCGCCGCCGACCTCGAGCTGCGCCTTTCCACGTTGCGCGAGACCTTCATGCAGGACGTGGCGGCCGAACTGCGCGACGTCACCGGGCGGCGGGTCGAGCTGGAGGAGCAGGTTCGCACGGCGCTCGATGCGATGCAGCGCAAGGTGGTGACCGCACCCGTATCCGGCCTCGTGCTCGACCTTCGCGTGACCACGCCCGGAGGCGCCATCGGCCCTCGCGACGCGCTGCTCGACATCGTCCCCGAGGGTCAGCCCCTGCTGGTCGAGGCGCGCGTTCCGCTCGATTCGATCGCCGAGCTGCGCGCCGGTGCCGCCGCCGACGTGCGTCTGACCGCCTATCGCCAGCGAACGACGCCGCTGATCGCAGGCAAGGTGGTCTACGTCTCGTCCGACGCATTGGCCGACCGGCAGAGCGGCGCCGCCTACTACCTGATCCACGTCGAACTCGATCGTGCCGCGTTGGCTGCGGCCGGCCCGATTGCCGTGCAGCCGGGCATGGGTGCCGAGGTCTACGTGCGGGCACGCGACCGGACCGCTCTCGAGTTCCTCGTCGAGCCGCTGGTCAATGCGGCACGGCGGTCGATGCGCGAGCACTGAAGCGCCCAGCCGCCGGGGCAGGCGGCCGGCCGCGGGTCATTAGCAAGCGAATCCTGAACGCGGTCCTGGCGCAACTGCTCGGGCTGGCATTTAACATCGCCGCATCTGAACTGGCTGCGAGCCGATCAAGTCGGCATCGGCACCGACATGGCAAGCGTGGGCACCGTCCGGCGGGTCGAACAGCGTGGCCACGAGGCGGCGCTGCGAAGCTGATGCCGAAGCGACGGAGCCAGCCGTTGGCGAAGACAGCGCGCACCCCGACACCGGCGGCCCGACCGGCTGCGCCGGTCGCGCGCCGCGCGCCGCCGACGATCCGGCTGCAGCTCGCCGGCTTGCCGCGGCTCGCGCCGGGCGATGGCCGCGTGCACGAACTCGAGCGCCACGAGGCCGCGCTCCTGGCGCTGATCGCGCTCGACGGACCGACGCCGCGCGGCCAAGCGGCCGCACTCCTCTGGGGCGAAGCGGACACCGACCGGCAACGCAGCAGCCTGCGGCAGCGCCTGTTCCAGCTGCGCCGCCGGAGCGGCTGCCACGTGATCCCCGCCGGCGAGGTGCTGACCCTGGCGCCCGGCATCGAGCACGACCTCGCCGCCGTCAAGAGGCGCCTGGCCGGCGACGTCGACGCCGCACGGGGACCGCTGCTCGGTGACTTCGACTACTCCGACTGCCCCGGCCTCGACGACTGGGTGCGCGGCGCGCGCGAGCGCTGGAGCCGCGCGCGGCTGGACGCGCTGGCCGAGATCGCGGCCGGCCTGGAAGCCGAAGGTCGCGTCGCCCCGGCGCTCGCTTACGCCGAGCGCCTAGTGGCCGAGGATCCGACACTCGAGCACGCCCACCGTCGGCTGATGCGGTTGCACTACCTGCGCGGCGATCGCGCGGCCGCGCTCGGTGCGTTCGAGCGCTGCCGCCAGGCGCTGCTGCAGCAGCTCGGCGTGGCTCCCGGCGCCGAGACGCGGCAGCTCGCCCAGCTGATCGAGCACAGCGGCGCGCTACCTCCGCTGCAGGCGACGCCGATGCCGATTGCCATCCTGCGCCCGCCCCGTCTTGTGGAGCGCGACCGGGAACGCATGCAGCTCGCTGCCGCGCTCGCCTCGGGGCGCTCGGCCCTCGTCGGCGGCGAGCCCGGCATCGGCAAGACGCGCCTGCTCGAGGACCACGCCGCCCGGGTCGAGGGTGCGATCGTCGTGCCCGCGCGGCCCGGCGACGCGCGCCTCCCCTACGCCGTGATGGCGCGCACGCTGCGCGCCCTGGCAGCGCGCTTCGGCGAGCCGCAGCCCGGCTGGCTGCGCGGCGAACTCGCGCGCGTGGTTCCCGAACTGGGTACGGCCAACCCGGGCCGGCTCGACGCAGGCGCCTTCCAGCGCGCCGTCGCCGACGCGCTGTCGGCCTGGGCGCAGGCGGGCTTGTCGCTCGTCGTCCTTGACGACGCGCAATACGCTGACGAGGCCACGCTCGCCGCGTTACCCGCGCTGTGCGGGGGCGCAGGCGCGCCTGTCGCCTGGTGCATCGGCTGCCGCGCGGGCGACGTGCCGGCTCTGCTCGACGAATGGCGGCATGCCGGCGATCGCGACGCGCTCACCGAGGTTCGGCTCGGGCCGCTCGATCCGGCCGCGGTCGAAGCGCTGCTCGAAGCGCTGGAGATCCCCGGGCTCGACGCCCCGCGCTGGGCGCAGCCGCTGTGGCGCCACACCGGCGGCAACCCGCTGTTCGTGCTCGAGACCTTGCGCGCGTTGATCGCCGGTGGCCTGCGGCTTCTCGACGCGCCGCCCGAAGCCCTGCCCGCGCCGCACGACGTCGGCGCGCTGATCGCCCGCCGCCTCGAGCAGCTGACCCCCGGGGCACTCGCCCTCGCGCGGGTGACCGCGATCGCCGGGCTCGACTTCAGCGTCGAGCTGGCCGCTCACGTTGCCGGCCGCCCGGTCATCGAGCTCACCGAGGCCTGGCGCGAGCTCGAATCCGCGCAAGTGATCCGCGATCGCGGCTTCGCCCACGACCTGCTCTACGAAGTCGTGCTCCGCTCGGTGCCCGAGGCCATCGCGCAAGCGCTGCACCGCGCCGTCGCCGCCTTCCTGCAGGCGGCCGGCAAGCCTGCCGCGCGCGTCGCCTCGCACTGGCGCGAGGCGCAGGAATGGGCCATGGCGGCCGCGGCCTTCGAGACGGCCGCCGACGACGCGCTGCGCCACTCGCGACGCGAAGACGAGCTGCGCCTGGTCGAGCAGGCCATCGACTGCGCCGGTCGCGGCGGCGACGCCGCGCGAGCCTTCGCTCTGCGCACGCGCGCGGTCGAGCCGATGCTCATCGTGCGGACCGTCGACGCCGCGCTCGCCCTTACCGAGCGGCTCCTGCTCGATGCGACGACCGACGAACAGCGGCTGCAGGCACAGCTGGCCCGCGCCAGCACGCTGCTGATGGCCAGTCGCTTCGTCGATGCCGCCGAGGTGGCCGGTGGCGCACGCACCGCGGCGCGCCGCCTCCGGCAGTCGCGTCCCGAGCTCGACGCCGTGCGTCTCGAGGCGCTGGCCCTGGCCAACAGCGGCCGTGCGCCGCAGGCCGTGGAGATGCTGCACAAGGCGGAGCCGCGCTTCGAGAAGAGCCGCGACCTGCTGCTGCGCTACAAGTTCGCCACCGACTATGGCCACGCTCTCAGCCAGGCCGCGCGCTGGCCGGAAGCGGTTCGCCTGATCGCACGTGCGGTGACGCTCGCCGAGGAACTGGGCGACGTTGCCGAGACCATCGTCAACCTCACCAACCTGGCCGGCGCTCTCGGCTACGTCGGCCGCATCGCCGGTGCGGTGGCGCAGGCCGAGCGCGCGCGCGCCCTGCGCGATCGCATGGGCACCGCGGTGGGCGCGCCGATGGCGCACAACGACACGGTGCTCGGCATGCTGTACGTCGCCCTCGGCCGCTACCGCGAGGCCCTGCTGGCGTTCGAGCTCGCGGGCCGGCACTTTCGCGCCGGCGGCGCGCCGATGTGGATCGCAGTCAACGAGAACCACCGCGCGCTCGCGCTCGTGCACCTCGGCCAGGAGGCCCGGGCGATCCACCTGCTGGCGCGCGACGACGGACTACCGCGGTCGACGCGGGCGCGTCGCTGGACCATCTGTGGGCGCGCCGAGCAGGCCCGTGGCCGCCCGGGTGCAATGCAACTTCGGGCCGCGCTCGAGCTGCTCGGTGCCGAGGGCAGCCCGCCGCTGCGCCTGGGTGCCCAGCTCGATCTGGCGCGTGAGCTGGCACCTGACGAAGGTGTGGCTCTGTGCCGGCAGACGCGCACCGAGGCCATGCGGCTCGGCCTGCTGGCGCTGGCGCAAAGCGCGCGCATCCGCGAGGTTGATGGCCTCGTGCGCAGCGGCGACGCGCCGGCTGCTGCCGCGCTCGCGCAGTCCGTGCTCGCGCACCTCGAGGCGTGCCACCCGTCGGACCTGTACCTCGCCGAGGCGTGGTCGACGGCCTATCGCGCGCTCGACTCGGACCCGGCCGCGCGGGGCGCGGCGCGCGAAACGCTGCAGCGCGGCCAGGCATGGGTCCGCGAAGTTGCCGCGCGCCACGTACCCGAGGAGTTTCGCGACAGCTTCCTACATCGCAATCCGGTCAACCGGTCCCTCCTCACCGCGTCGAGCCGTGAGCCGGGTTGAGCGAAGCGCCCGCCCTAGCGAATGACGAGTCTAGAGGGCCAGTCCCGTCAGCGACGGCGACGAGCACGCGCTCCACTGAGCACGTGCTCGACTTGGCCGACGACTCAGTTGAGGTCCTTGTCCTTCCAGAACTTCGAGCCGCCGACCGCCAGACCCGCCTGCAGGCCGTTCTTGGTCAGTGTGTAGGTTTCGGCCTCTTCCCCGGCGGCCACCCCCTTGCCGCCTCCTGCCGTCGATCCGCTGGCACCGACCGAGGCGGTGGCCGTACCGGCGGCCTCCCAGCCCTTATCGATGAACTTGTTCATCGCTGCAGCCGTCTTGAAGACGATCAGGAGTTCGGTCTGTGCGGCACCGAGCTGGAAGCCGACGCTGGCACCGCCCATTTCCATGAAGGTGTTGTGCTTGGTCTTGTTGTCATGCACGACGCCCGAGCCGCCGCCACCACCGATCACGAAGCTGAAACCGTAGGTGGTGAAGACCGCGTACCCGGGTGCATTCGCGACCGCGGTCTTGAGCTCCGGCTTTTCCTTGTAGAAGCGCTCCATCGTCGCCTGCGTCTTCTTGATCACCTCGGCCTGCTTGGCGGCCTTGTCCTGGGCCATCGCGCCACCGGCCAGGAAGCACAGCGACAGCACGCCGAGCCCCAGAAATCTTTGCATGTTCATCGAAGTTCCTTGTTGTGACACATTTCATTTGACACCAGAAGGAGCACCGCCCGATTTGATCCAGCGCAACCCCCTGTGTGCGTGTAGGCCGAGATCAAGCCTCCCGCGTTTGTCAATTGCCCCATCGCCCGATTTCCATTCGAAGCGTCCGGGTGCATTGTCCGGACAATACGCATTTTCTCGGGCGAAAGGAAGGAAGTGACATGAAGCTTCCGATCGGACGCATGACCCGGATGCTCTGGGCGTGTCTCGTGTTCGCATTGCTCGCGGCATCGTCCGGCGCGCGTGCCCAGGCTGAAGCGGCGCCGTTCAAGCCCGAGGAGCTCGAGGCCCTCGTGGCGCCGATCGCGCTCTATCCCGATTCGGTGCTGTCTCAGGCGTTGATGGCCTCCACGTATCCGCTGGAGGTCGTCCAGGCCGCGCGCTGGCTGAAGGCCAATCCCACGCTCAAGGGCGAGGCCGCAGTCAAGGCGGTCGCGAACCAGTCGTGGGACGTGAGCGTGAAGTCGCTGGTGGCCTTTCCGCAGGTCCTGGAGCCGATGAACGACCAGCTCGACTGGACCAAGAAGCTCGGCGACGCGGTTCTCGCCCAGCAGAAGGACGTGCTCGCCGCGGTGCAGCGCTTGCGCGCCAAGGCTCAGGATTCGGGCAACCTCAAGACCACCGAGCAGCAGACGGTCGTGGTCGAGCAGGCGGAGACGAAGATCATCCGCATCGAGCCGACCAACCCGCAGGTGATCTACGTGCCGGCCTACGAGCCGGCGGTTGTCTACGGCGGCTGGGGCTACCCCGCCTACCCGCCGTACTACTGGCCGCCGTACCCCGCCTACTACCCCGGTTATGCCTTCGGCGCCGGACTCGCCTGGGGCCTGGGCTTCGCTGCCGCGGGCGCCATCTTCGGCAACTGCAACTGGGGCGGCGGCGACATCAACATCGACGTCAATCGCGCGACCAACATCGACCGCAACTTCGACCGCAACAAGGGGCAGGGCGGCAAATGGAACCATGACTCCAGCCATCGCCAGGGCGTTTCCTACCGCGACAACGCCACCCGCGAGAAGTTCGGCAAGAACTCGGCCGGCGCCGGCCAGCGCAACGACTTCCGCGGTCGCGAAGGGGCGGGCGATCGCGCCGGCACCAGCGATCGCCGGGCCGGCGGTGATCGCGCCGGTGGCGCGGGCGACCGTCCAGGAGCGAGCGACCGTGCCGGGGCGAGCGACCGAGGCCTTTCCGGCGATCGGGGCGGGTCGGGTGACCTCGGCGGCCGGGGCGGTGCCGGTCGCGACAACGCCTTCAACGGCGTCCACCAGGGCGGCGGCGCCGCACAGCGCAACGTCGACCGCGGCCGGGGAAGCATGCAGAGCTCGGGCGCGAGCCGGGGAAGCATGGGCGGGGGTGGGGGTCGCGGCGGCGGCGGCGGACGCGGCGGGCGTCGCTGAGGAGAACCGGCATGAATGCAGCTAGAACGACACTGACGGTCCGGAACCTCCTCCATGCGGCCGTGCTGGCGGGCGCGCTTGCGCTGACGGCCGCGCCGGCGCACGCCGCCTCGAGCCGCCAGACCTTCGAGACGCCGGAAGCGGCGATGGCCGCCTTTGGCGATGCGGTCGCGATCAACGACGAGGAGGCCCTGAAGGTCATGCTGGGGGCCGATTTCCGCGAGTTCATCCCGCCGGTGGGCGCCGACATCCGCTACACCTTCCTCGAGCTCTGGGCCCAGGGGCGCGCGATCAAGCCCGTGGACGACAAGCGGGCCCTGGTGACCGTGGGCAAGGACGGCTGGACCCTGCCGATCCCGATCGTCAAGTCGGGAACCGGCTGGCGCTTCGACACGCTCGCCGGCGCCGAGGAGATGCGGATCCGCCGCATCGGCCGCAACGAGCTGGCGGTGATGCAGACACTGTTGGCGATCCGCGACGCCGAGCTCGAATACGTGGCCGTCGATCACGATGGCGATCGCGTTCTGCAATACGCCTCGAAGCTGTCGAGCTCGCCCGGAAAGCGTGATGGCCTGTACTGGCCGACGCGAGCCGACGAGCCGCAGAGCCCGATCGGCCCGGCGCTGGCTTCGGCCGGCCTCGGCAGCTCGGCCGGCTATCACGGCTATCGCTACAAGCTGCTCACCGAACAGGGCCCGCACGCGCCGGGGGGCGCGCTCAGCTACATCGCCAAGGGCAGGCTGTTCGGCGGCTTCGCCGTCATCGCCTGGCCGGTCAAGTACCTCGACAGCGGCGTCAAGACCTTCATGATCAGCCACGACGTCCAGATCTACGAGCGCGACCTCGGTCCGGACACTGCGGCACGGGCCGCCGCCACGAAGGCGTTCGACCCGGGGCCGGGCTGGTCCAAGGTGTCGCCGTAAGCCCGAAGGCCTCGATCCCGAGGCCTCGGGCGAGGCTCAGTTGAGGTCCTTGTTCTTGTAGTACTTGGTGCTCTTCACGGTCAGCTCGGCCGCGAGGCCGTCGCCCGTAAGCTGATAGAGCCAGACGCCGGGCGACACGGCCACCGCACCCTGGTACGAGGCGCCCGTGCTTCCGGTCTGCGCCGCCGCCGTGGCCTGCGCGCCGAACTCCCAGCCGGAGCTGACGAACTTCTGCAGCAGCGCGGGCTGCTCGAAGACCCAGACCAGACGGAACTTCTTGATGCCCATGCCGAGGCCGGCCTGCACCTCCACCATGCTCATGAAGGTCTCGGCCTTGGTCTTGGTGGCGACCGCGACGCCGTCTCCGGAGCCACCGCCGGCGACGAGGATCTTCATGCCGAAATTGCTGAAGACGGCGTACCCCGCGGAGCTCTCGATCGCCTTCTTGGCACCCGGCTGCACCGAATAAAGTTTCGCCAAGGTCTCCTGTGCCATCTTGCGCACTTCGGCGCGCTTCTCGTCCTTGCTTGGCGCTGCGAAGGCCGGGGCACCGAGCGCGGACGCCGTGCCTGCTGCGAGCGCGGCAAGTGTTTTTCGACGGTTCACCATCTGTTGTTTCCTCCCGCACGTTCGGCGCGGCCGATCGCCTGATCGACCACTTGGGCGACGCGCCGCAAAAGTCTAGAGGTCGCGCCTGACGGCGCTGAATAGCCTCAAAGACATAGCGCGGTGGCGCGACACCGGTGGGGCGCTCGGTGAAACACGGGTTCCCAAGCGCTCGGCGAGGCCGAAAATGGTTCGGGTGAACGCTCCTCTGCATCGTGTCGCGGTCGTCGGCGCAGGCGCCGTCGGCAGCTTCTTCGGCGCCGCCCTCGCCCAAGCCGGCCATCCCGTCACCCTGATCGGTCGCGCCGCGCATGTCGCGGCGATCAACCGGACGGGCCTTCGCCTCGAGCGGGCCGACCGGGTCGAGATCGTGCCGATCGCGGCGAGCGTCGACCTTTCCGCGGTGCAGGGCGCCGACCTGGTGCTGTTCTGCGTCAAGTCGACCGACACCGAAGCGGCGGCCGACGCGATGGCGCCGCATCTCGGCGCCGACGCGCTCGTTCTCAGCCTGCAGAACGGGGTCGAGAACGCAGCGACGATCGCCCGGCGCGTGGCCCAGCCCGTCGTGCCGGCCGTGGTCTATGTCGCCACGGCGATGCCCGAGCCGGGCGTCGTCAAGCACTACGGCCGGGGCGACCTCGTGATCGGCGCCATGCGTGCCGCCGACGCGACCGAGCCGGCCCTGGCCGCGCGTCTCCAGGGCCTGGTCGAGCTGTTCGCGACCGCCGGGGTGCCGGTGCGGATCTCGGCCGACGTCATGGCCGAGCTGTGGTCCAAGCTGATGGTGAACTGCGCCTACAACGCCATCTCCGGGCTCGCCCAGATGCCGTACGGCCGGATGGCGGCGATGCCCGCGATCCGCGAGCTGCAGCGGGCGGTGCTCGCCGAGGTGGTGGCGGTGGCCGCGGCCGATGGCGTCGAGCTGCCGCTCGAGCGCTCGCTCGAGGCGATGGAGGGCATCGCCGCAGCGATGCCGGGCCAGCTTTCGTCCACCGCCCAGGACATGGCGCGCGGCAAGCCGAGCGAGATCGATCATCTCAACGGCCTGGTCGCCCGGCGCGGGCGCGAGCTCGGCATCGCGACTCCCACCAATCAGGCCCTGCATGCGCTGGTGAAGCTGGTCGAGTCCGGCGGCCATGGTTGATCAGGGGACAAGCGCGATCCCGGTCCCCGAGGAGTTCGCGGTTGCCCTGCGCGAGCTCGGGCTCGCCGGTGCCGAGCCGCTCCAGGGCCAGCCGCTCACCGGCGGCGTGTCCTCCGACATCTGGCGGATCGATACCGCGCGCGGACCGGTCTGCGCCAAGCGGGCCCTGTCCAAGCTGCGCGTGGCCGCCGACTGGCGTGCGCCGATCGCGCGCAATCTCTACGAGGCGCGCTGGATGCGGGTGGCGCAGGAGGCGGCCCCCGGCTGCACCGCCGAGGTCCTCGGCCAGCACCCCGGGCTCGGCGTGCTGGTGATGAGCTACCTCGAGCCCTCGCGCTACGTGCTGTGGAAGCAGGCGCTGCGCGACGGCCACGCCGATGCCGCGACCGCGCGCGCGGTCGGCAGGGTGCTGGCCCGGATCCACGCCTTCTCGGCCGCGCGCCCCGAGCTCGCGGCCGAGTTTGCGACGGACCCGATCTTCTTCGACATCCGTCTCGAGCCCTACCTGCTGGCAACGGCGGCGCGGCATCCCGACCTGGCGCCGAGGATCGAGGCGCTGGTGCGGGCGACGCAGTCGAATGCCGTCGCCCTGGTGCACGGCGACGTCAGCCCGAAGAACATCCTCGTCGGCGCCGAGGGACCGGTGCTGATCGACGCGGAGTGCGCCTGGTGGGGCGACCCGGCCTTCGACATCGCCTTCTGCCTCAACCACCTGCTGCTGAAGTGCCTGTGGACCCCGCGCGCCGCCTCGGCCTTCCTCGCCGGCTTCGAGGCCTTGTCGCAAAGCTACTTCGAGGGCGTCGACTGGGAGCCTGCCGAGGTCCTGGAGCAGCGGGCCGCGGCGCTGCTGCCGGGCCTGTTCCTGGCGCGTGTCGACGGCAAGTCGCCGGTCGAATACCTCACGAGCGAGGTCGACCGCGAACGGGTCCGTCGCATCGGTCGCGGCCTGGTCGCCGATCCTGTCTCCCGCCTTTCATCCGTCGCCGCCGCCTGGCGTGCCGAGCTCGCCTCATGAATCCACAAGACATCCGTTCGATCCGTGCCCGCCGGGTGTGGGACAGCCGCGGCCGGCCCACGGTCGAAGCCGAGCTGACGCTGCACGACGGCGCGGTCGGCCTCGCCATCAGCCCGGCCGGCGCCTCCAGGGGCACGCGCGAAGCGCACGAGCTGCGCGACAGCGGTGCCGCGCGCTTCGGCGGGCTCGACGTGATGCAGGCCGTCGGCAACGTCAACGGCGAGATCGCCCGGGCGCTGGTCGGCGCGTCGGCGCGCGACCAGGTCGCGCTCGACCGTCGCCTGATCGAACTCGACGGCACGCCGAACAAGACCCGCCTCGGCGCCAACGCCACGCTGGCGGTCTCGATGGCGGCGGCGCATGCCGCGGCGGCCTCGCTCGGCCTGCCGCTGTTCGAGTACCTCGGCGGCGCCGAGGCGACGCTGCTGCCGATGCCGCAGATCCAGATCTTCGGCGGCGGCGCGCACGCGGGGCGCCGGGTCGACATCCAGGATTTCATGGTGGTCTGCCCCGGCGCGCAGAGCTTCGCCCAGGCGCTGGAGTGGACGGCCGAGGTCTACCGCCATGCAGGCCTCCTGATGCAGGAGCGCGGGCCGCTGCGCGGCGTCGCCGACGAGGGCGGCTGGTGGCCCGACTTCGAGACCAACGAGCAGGCGCTCGAGGCCCTGGTGCAGGCGATCGAGCGGGCCGGCTTCGTTCCCGGCGCAGAGGTCGCGATCGCCCTCGACGTCGCCGCGTCCGAGTTCGGCCGCGACGGCCGCTACACGCTCGGGCTCGAGTCGCGCGAGCTCGACTCCGACGCGATGATCGAGCTGCTGCTGGGCTGGGTCGCCAAGTACCCGATCGTCTCGATCGAGGACCCGCTCGCCGAGGACGACCCGCAGGGCTTCGCCCGCTTCACCCGCGCTGCGGGAACGCGGATCCAGATCGTCGGCGACGACTTCCTCGTGTCCGATGCGGCGCTGGTGCGCGAGGCCGCGGCTCTCGGCGCGGCCAACACGGTGCTGCTCAAGCCGAACCAGCGCGGCACCCTGTCGGAAACGCACGACGCCTGGCGCGCGGCGCGCGAGGTGGGTTACGCCGGCATCGTCTCGGCGCGTTCGGGGGAAACGGAGGACACGACCATCGTCCATCTGGCGGTCGGCTGGAGCTCCGGCCAGCTCAAGGTCGGGTCGTTCGCGCGCGGCGAGCGCATGGCCAAATGGAACGAGGCGGTGCGGCTCGAGGAACGGCTCGGTGCACGGGGGCGCTTCGCGGGCACGGCGGCGTTCGGCCGAAGTCGCGGCTGAGGGAGCGCGCCGCGCTCCGGAAGTGCCCGAGGCGTGTGCGGCATCGCGATGCCGCGACGTCGCGAAGTCGCGAAGTCCCGGTCAGCGATTCTCGAAGTGGCGCAGCAGCAGCGCCGCCAGCTCGTCGGGTCGCTCCTCGGGAACGAAGTGGCCGCAGTCGGCGACCACCGCGCCGGTGACGTCGTCGGCGATCACCTTCAGCGACGCCTCGGGCTCGCTGCCGCGGCCGCGCGCCTCCTCCCGGCCGCCGCCGACCGCGAGCACCGGCATCTTCAGGCGCAGGCCCGAGGCGAGGAGGGCGCGGTTATCGGCGATGTCATTGGGGATGTTGCGATAGAAGGCGAACCCGGCGCGCAGCGCGCCCGGCTGGGTGTAGGTGCGCAGGTACTCGTCGATGTCGGCGGCGGCGAACACGCCGCGCTGCCACGAGAACGTCTCGTAGAACCAGCTCAGGTAGGCGCGTTCGCGGCCCTGGACCAGCGCCTCGGGCAGGTCGGGCGTCATGTGGAAGGCATGGTGCCAGCGCTTGCCGCCCTGCGAGAGGTCGGGGCCGATGCCGGGCAGGGTGACGTCGACGATCGTCAGGGTGCGGATCGCTTCCGGATGGGCCGCCGCCAGCGCGAACGCCACCGGGCCGCCCCAGTCATGGCCGACCAGGTGCCATCGGGCCAGGCCCAGCGTTGCCGAGAGCAGTTGCCACAGATCGGCGGCGACCGTCTTCTTGTCGTAGCCGGCCGGAGGACGCGAGCTGTCGCCAAGGCCGCGCAGGTCGGGCGCGATCACCTTGTACTGGCCGGCGAGCAGCGGCATCACGAGCCGCCATTCATACCAGGTCGAGGGCCAGCCGTGCAGCAGCACCACCGGGTCGCCCTCACCCGCGGTCGCGTAGTGCAGCGAGACCTCGCCGAGCCGGGCGTGGTGGTGCTCGATGCGCAGGGGTGCGGTCGGCATGCTCATCGAAGCGATTCGGGCCAGGCGAGCGGCACGCCTTCGTCGCGCAGGCTTTGCTGGAACGCGGCGAGCCGCTCCGCGCGAACCGCTGCCGGGGAGCGGCCCTGCTGCAGCGCGAACGCGGCCAGGGCGCCCGCCGCCTCGCCGATGTTCCACTCGACCGGATGGAGCCGGTAACAGCCGTTGGTGAGGTGGGTGGTGCCGATGTTCTTGCAGCCCGCGATCAGGTTGACGAGGCGCACCGGGATCAGCGCGCCGAGCGGAATCTGGAACGGCCGGGTGCGGCAGCTCAGGCCGACATCTTCGTCGCCGGAGCGATGGATGTCGATCGGATACCAGCCGATGCCGACCGAATCCGCGAACGACGCGGCCACCGGGCCGGCCTGGAACTGCGCCGAGACCTCGGACTCGACGATTGTCTTCAGGGCGACGATGCGCCGCGACTCGCGGATGTAGGGATGCTTCGAGAGGCCATCGTCCGTGCCCATCGCGTCGGGCCGCAGCATGATCTCCGGCGCCCCCTGCCGGTCGCCCGAGGTCGGCGCCTCGGTCTGCAGCCAGTGGAGAAAGCCCAGGCTCACCCGCTTCGCATCCTGCAGGCTGGCCGCCACCTCGTCCGCCGGCCGGTCGATGATGCTGCGGTCGCGGTAGTCGTTGCCCGGCCAGTTGATGAGGGTCAGGTCGTGCGGCGCGCGCGCGCCGAGGACTTCGGCTGAGAGCAGCCGGCGATAGGTCCAGAGGCCGCCTTTGGTGCCGGGCATGCGGTCGTAGAGGCGGTACGTGAGCCGGCCGCTCTCCTCGCCGTAGATCTCGCCGCCGTGCACGTCGATGGTGAGCGAATAGGGCTGCGCCTCGCGGTAATGCCGGTAGCGCGCCGGCTCGGGGATGACATGCCTCTCTGTCGCCGGCCGCCGCTCCACGGCGAAGGTGTAGGTGAAGCTCTGCACGCAATGCGCCTTCGCCTCGTGCGGCTGCGCATGGGCTTCGCCGGTCTCGGCCACGGCCTCGGCACCGACCCGGTACTCGGCGCCGGCCGGCGGCAGGAGGTCGCCGAGCTCGGTGGCGTCGATCACCATCGCGGCCCGGAAGCGAACGCTGCGGCCGGTGTCGAGATCCACCGCGACCAGCGAGCGGATGCGGTCCGCGTCGGTCTCGACAGCGATCGTCTTGCTGCGCAGGAAGACCTGCAGCCGGCCGCTGGCGATCTGCGGGGCGAGCAGGTCCAGCACCGCCCTCGCGCCGACGGCCGGCTCGAAGGCGAGGCGCGTCACCCAGCAATCGCCGGGATTGAAGTCGGGGCGGCTGCCGGCAAGGCCGGCCGCGCGGCGATAGTGGTCGCGCAGCGCCTCGCGCAGCGCGTAATAGCTGGCGGTGCCGCCGACGGACTCGATGTGCTCGTGCTCGTCGAGGGCCGAGACGCCCTGGGCGGTGAGCTGGCCGCCGAGCCAGTCTGTCTCCTCGAGGAGGCAGGTGCGGCAGCCGCGGCGCGATGCGGCGAGTGCCGCCGCGACTGCGCCCATGCCGCCGCCGGCGACGAGGACTTGGCAATCGATCTCGCGCTCGGGGGCTGCGTTCGCGACCTTTCGCACCGCCACGCCGGGGTCGCCCGACGCCGGCACCCGCAGCACGTCGACGACCTCGGCGAGCCGGCGCTCCATGGCGCTACCTCTCCATCGTGCTCGGCAGCCAGAGCGCGATCTGCGGGAAGGCGATCACGAGCCCGAGGGCGATCAGCTGCAGCACCATGTACGGCATGATCGAGCGGAAGATGTCGCCCAGGCTGATGCTCGGCGGCACCACCCCCTTGAGGTAGAACGCGGCCGGGCCGAACGGCGGCGAGACGTAAGAGATCTGCATGTTCATGCAGAACAGCACGCCGAGCCAGACCAGGTCGAAGCCGAGCTTGCTCGCCACCGGCACGAAGATCGGCGCGGTCAGCAACAGGATGCCGATCCAGTCGATGAAGCAGCCGAGGATGATCCAGATCAGCATCATGATCAGGATCACGCCCATCGGCCCGACCGGCAGGTTGGTCATCGCTTCCTGGATCAGCCGGGTGCCGCCGGCGAGCGTGTAGACGCCGATCAGCGCCGACGAGCCGAAGAACAGCCAGTAGAGCATCGCCGTCACCTTGGTCGTGTCGACGACCGCGGCGCGGATCCCCTGCCAGCTGAGCCTGCGGTTCCACGCTGCCGCGATCACCGCGCCGACGACGCCGACGCCGGCCGCCTCGGTGGGCGTGGCCCAGCCCATGTACAGCGAGCCGAGCACGCTGAAGGCCACCAGCCCCGGCAGGATCAACTCCTTGAGCAGGGCGAGCTTCTCGCTGAGCGGCATCGCCTGGTCCTCGGCCGAGGCGGGCGGCGCCAGCTCGGGCTGCAGCTTGCAGCGGACGATGATGTAGGCGATGTAGAGCGCCGCCAGCATCAGCCCCGGGATCACCCCCGCCATGTAAAGCTGGCCGATAGACACGCCCGCGGTAAGCCCGAACATGATGAAGACGACGCTCGGCGGGATCAGCGTCGCCAGCCCGCCGCCGGCGCAGATGCAGCCGAGGGCGAGGTCCTTCTTGTAGTTCTTCTCCAGCATCGCCGGCAGGGCGACGACGCCCATGGTCACGATCTCGGCGCCGATCACGCCGACCATCGCCGCCATCAGGGCGCAGGAGATGATCACGGCGACCGCGAGGCCGCCGCGCAGCTTCCCGGCCCAGACGTGCACCGCGCGAAAGATCGCCTCGGCGATGCCCGCCCGCTCGAGGATGCAGGCCATGAAGATGAAGAGCGGCACCGAGACGAGCACGTAGTTGCCCATCAGGGTGTACATGCGGCTGACGATCAGCGTCAGGCCGGGGAAGCCGAACAGCGCGACGGCAAACACCACTGCCACCGCCCCGGTCGCGAAGGCGAGCGGCAGCCCGGTCAGCAGGGTGACCGCGAAGATGGCGACGAACAGGATGCTGAGGAACTCGATGCTCATCGCGCCGTCCCGCCCGGAGCCCAGCCCATGTCGCGGATCAGGTTGGCCACGCCTTGCAGCAGGAGCAGCAGGCCGGCGGCGGGAATGGCCGCCTTGACCGGCCAGACCACCGGGTTCCAGGGCGTGCTCGTGGTCTCGCCGATCTGCAGTGAGTTCCAGGCGTCGGCCCCGCCGACGCAGATCAGCGTCAGCATGTAGGCGACGAAGAAGACGAAGGTGAAGGCGTCGAGGCGGGCCCGTGTGCTCGGCCGGAGCGCCTCATAGAGCACGTCGATGCGGACGTGACGGCGGTAGAGCAAGGCGTAGCCGCCGGCGAGGAGGTAGGCCATCGCCGAGAGGTAGATCGTCGTCTCGTTGCCCCAGCTCGTCGGCGCGCCGAACACGGTGCGCGCCACGACCTCGTAGATCACGGCCGCCGTGACGGCGACGATCGTGAACCCCCAGAACAGGCCCGCCCATTCGTTGATGCGATCGATCAGATCGCAAAAACGTTCAAGGCTCCCTTTCGGAAGGCCGTTCGATGCGCTGCCTGGGTTGTCTGCTTCGCTTTCGCTCACGCAATCAGTCCGAGGTCACGCAGCCAGGCGACCTGGGAGTCGTAGGCCTTCTTGGCGAGCGGGCCCTTCTTCGACCAGTCTTCCCAGGTCTTGTGCGCCAGCTCGCGCACCTTGTGCATCTCGGCATCGTCCCAGCGGATGCGCTCGACGCCCTTGGCCTTCAGCTCCTTGAGCACGCGCACGTCGTCGACGGCGACGCGCTGAACCTGGTCCCAGGTCCATTCGCGCACCGCGCCCGAGACCAGCATCTTCACGTCGTCAGGCAGCGCCTTCCAGGTGGCGAGGTTGACGGTGAACTCCTGCACCGGCATCGAGTGGTCGATGATCAGCGGGTACTTGGCGACCTCGTGGAAACCCATGCGCTGGTTCATCGAGATGGTGGCCCAGTCGGCGGCGTCGACCACGCCCTTGTCGAGCGCGGAGTAGACCTCGCCGCCGGGCAGGACGACGATCGAGGCGCCGAGCTTGGTGAGGATCTCCGCCGTCATGCCCTGCGGCGAGCGGAACTTCACGCCCTTGAAGTCGGCCATGCTCTTGATCGGCTTCTTGGCGACGATCGACTCCACGCCCCACCAGCTCACGCCGACCGGATAGGCGTTGTATTTGGCATAGGCCTCGCGCAGCATGTCGAGGCCGCCCTTCTGGTAGTACCAGGCTTCGGCCTGCCAGGGATGCTGGTAGCCGAAGACGAAGTCGCTGATCACGGCGAGGCCGGGATCCTTGCCGGAAAAATAGCCGGCCCAGGATGAATGGCCCTGGAGCACGCCGGCAGAAACGGCGTCGAGCGACTCGAACACTCCGGTGACGGCACCGGCGGCGAAGGGCGTGATCTCGAGCTTGCCGGCACAAAGCTTGTTGATGTGGGCGCAGAGATCCTCGAAGGCCTTGTAGGTGAGCTCGGCCGAGCTCCACATGGACTGCATCTTCCACTTCGCGGCCGCTTGGGCCTTGACGATCGCGGGGGCGGCGACGGCGCCCGCGACCGACGCCTGGATGAATTTGCGACGCTCCATGAGGTTGTCTCCCTTCGATATATTGATACCATATTAGAAGTCCGAAGGCGCCGGCATTCGGGTTTTCACGCCAGCATGCGAGCCGCAAAGCCAGAGCCACCCGCCGTCAAGAGCAGCCTCTCGGATCAGGCCTTCAGCGCGCTGGAGGAGATGATCGTCACCCTCAAGCTGCCGCCGGGCAGCCTCTGGTCGGAGGCGATGCTGAGCGAGTCGCTGGGCATCGGCCGCACGCCCGTGCGCGAGGCGGTGCAGCGGCTCGCCGAGTACCACCTCGTGCTGATCATCAAGCGGCACGGCATCCGCATCGCCGAGGTCAACGAGCAGGAGCAGCTCCTGGTCCTCGAGACGCGGCGCGAGCTCGAGCGCCTGATCGCCACTCGCGCCGCGCGCCGTGCCTCGGCCGAGGACAAGAAGACGCTGGCGGCGATGGCGCAGGCGCTGCTCAAGGCGGGCAAGGCGGGCGACGTGGTCGAGATGCTGCGCCAGTACTTCGTCGCCAAGACCTTCACCGCGAGCTGTGCGGGAAACCGGTTCTCGGCCCAGGCGATCGCGCCGCTCTACACCTTGTCGCGACGCTTCTACTTCATGCACCACAAGGAGCTGAACGACCTGTCGGAAGTGGCGCGACTGCATGCCGAGCTGCTGCGCGCGATCGCCACCGGCGACGAGCAGGCGGCGGCGGTCGCCTGCGACCTGCAGATCGACTACGCCGCCGCCTTCGCCAAGCGCATCATCACCCGCGGCTTCTGATCGCGGTCTCGCCTGAGACCCGTTCGGTCGGTGTTTGACGACGCTGACATATCACAGATATAGTAGAACCATGCACCTCACCGATCGACAGGTCGCCGACTTCCGGCGCGACGGCTGCGTCTTTCCGATCCGGGTCCTGAGCGCGGCCGAGGCCGCCGGATACCGCGCCCGGCTCGAGGCCTACGAATCGGCCACGGGCGCGCCGATCCAGGGCAACCTGCGGCACAAGACGCATCTGCTGTTCACCTGGGCCGACGAGCTGGTCCACCATCCCGCGATCCTCGACGCGGTGGCCGACGTGATCGGCCCCGACATCCTCTGCTGGACCACCAACTTCTTCATCAAGGAGCCGAGCAGCGCCGGCTTCGTTTCCTGGCACCAGGATTCGACCTACTGGGGGCTGGAGCCGGCCGACGTCGTCACTGCCTGGGTCGCGTTCACCGACGCCACGCCGGGGAACGGCTACATGCAGTTCATCCCGGGCACGCACACGGTCGACCAGCTTCCGCACCTCGACACCTTTCATCGCGACAACCTGCTGTCTCGCGGCCAGGAGATCGCGGTCGAGGTCGACAAGAGCAAGGCGGTCGGGATCGGCCTCAAGGCCGGCGAGATGTCGATCCACCACATCAAGCTGGTCCACGGCTCGGAGCCGAACCGCAGCAACGACCGGCGGATCGGCTTCGCGATCCGCTACATCCCGACCTACGTGCGCCAGACCAAGGTCCGCGACTCGGCCATGCTGGTGCGCGGCACCGACAAGTACCACCACTTCGACCCCGAGCCGCGGCCGCAGGCCGACCTCGACACCGAGGCGCTGGCTGCCCACGCGGAGGCGGTGGGCCGGCAGGTGAAGGCGCTCTACCAGGGCACGGACAAGCAAGAGTTCCGCGCCTGAGCCGCGGCATCTCGCGGCCGACGAGGAGACGACCATGACGCCCGAGCAGGTGCTTGCCATCCCGCCGCGGGTGCTGACCCAGGCGCAGCGCGAGTTCTATTTCAGCGAAGGCTACATCCTGCTCGAGGCCATCATCGGCAACGAGTGGGTGAAGAAGCTCCGCGACGCCACCGACGAGATGGTCGAGCGGAGCCGCAAAGTCACCCGCTCCGACGCCGTCTTCGATCTCGAGCCCGATCACCGGCCCGACGCGCCGCGGCTGCGGCGGGTGAGCAACCCGACCGAGCAGCACCCGGTGTTCTGGGAATACGTGAACCGGTCGGTGCTGCCCGACGCGGTCGCCGACCTGGTGGGCCCGAACGTGAAGTTCCACCATTCCAAGCTCAACTTCAAGTGGAGCAAGGGCGGCGAAGAGGTGAAGTGGCACTACGACATCTCGTTCTGGCCGCACACCAACTACTCGCCGCTCACTGTCGGCACCTACATCTACGACTGCGGCATGGACCAGGGCCCTCTGGGGGTGATTCCGCAAAGCCACCGGATCGAGCCGATGCTCACCCAGTACGACGACGCCGGCAAATGGGTCGGCTGCCTCTCGCCGCGCGACACGGCCCGGCTCGATCTCGCCAAGGCCGTCTACCTGACCGGGCCGGCCGGCTCGCTGACCCTGCACAACTGCCGCACCATCCACGGCTCGCCGCGCAACGACTCCGACCTCGGGCGGCCGCTGCTGCTCTACACCCTGACCTCGGCCGATGCCTTTCCCTACACCGTGAATCCGATCAAACCGGCCCACGACCAGACGATCATCCGCGGCGAGCGCGCCGCATTCGCGCACCACGACCCGCGGCCCTGCCTGATCCCGCCCGACTGGTCGCGCGGCTACACCTCGATCTTCTCCCTGCAGCAGGAAGAGGAGCAGCGCAGCGGCGCGATGATGTAGGCGCGGGCGGC
>Ga0068858_100001814_pt1 | contig 21735 bp, 20 predicted proteins | sample KBSSwiS12_FD_66589 | JGI IMG/M metagenome (GOLD analysis project Ga0068858, IMG submission 66589) | Switchgrass rhizosphere microbial communities from Kellogg Biological Station, Michigan, USA - KBS Switchgrass S1-2 | ecosystem: Host-associated > Plants > Roots > Rhizosphere > Soil ...
CCTCGTCGGCCGCCACGAGAGCGGCAACCGCGAAAATTTCCTCGAGCTCGTCGATGCCGCCCAGGCGCTCGCCGTGGCCGGCGAAGACCGGGTGATCGAGGGCGAATGCCGCTACGCCAAGGGCGTCGACGCCGCCTACGACAGCCGCTTGCACGAAGCGGCGCAACACTTCGAAGCGGCCGCGGCGCTGCATCGGGGCGTCGGCCGCGACCAGCGCGCACTGAGCATCGAGCTCGACACGCATCTCATCCTGCTCTGGACCGGCCAGGCTCGCCTGGCGCTGGCGCGACAGCAGGCCTGGCTCGAGTCGCTCGGCTCGGATCCCTCGGCGATGCGGGCACTGATCAGCTCGCGCCAGGCCGGGACCCTGGCGTACCTCGGCGAACTCGACGCCGCCGCGCGGACTGCGGACCAGGCCCTCGAGGCGCTGCTCGCCACCGACATGATGGCGATCAATCTCGCCAGCACCATCCACCTGATCGCCGACGTGCAGCGACGCTGCGGGCGCTGGGATGCAGCCCTGCGGGTGATCGAGGAGACGCGGGAGCGGGTCGCCGCGCAGGGCGACACCCACCAGCGCGTCGCCGAGACGCTCGCCGCCATCTACCTCGATCTCGGTCGACCCGACCTGGCGCATCGGCACATCGAGGCGTTCGCCGCGGCAGCGCAGACGGCGCGGATGCGGGAACGCACGCTCGTCCTGCGCTGGGCCTATGGCCTCGCCGCCGGAAGCCGGATCGAGACGAGCGAGACGCTGGCCCGCACGCTCGCCTCCGAGAACCTGCTCCTCGGCTGCGAGCTGATGCTCACCGCCGGCAAGGCCGAGCGGCCGGAGCCGACGGCGGCGCAGTGCGCCGGGCTGATCGCTCGCTGCGAGCCCGAGGCCTTGCGCGAGCACCTGGTTCCGCTCCACGCCCTGCACGCCTGGCTGGCCGCGCGCGCCGGTGAGATCGACGCCGCCGCCGCGAGCGTCGCTGCCTCCGCGCGGGCGTCGCAGGCCGGCAACGGCGGCATCGCGACGCCGGCCGCCGCGCTATGGATGGCCAAGGCGCTGCGCGCCGCCGGCCGCCCCGCCGACGCCGCTGCCGAGGCCGATCGCGGTGCCGGCTGGCTGACGACACGCGCGGTGCAGTGCGTGCCGATCGAGTTCCGCGACAGCTTCCTGCACCGCAACCCGGCGCACCGCGAGCTGCTCGCCTGGTCGCGCTAGGAGGCGGCCTTCTCCGCCGCGGCCGCCCGCTTCGCCAGCAGCGCGTTGGCCGAGCGCGACACCGGCTTCCTGCCCAGGACGCCTGAGATGAAGGCGGCCGCATCGACCAGGCCGTCGAGCGAGATGCCGGTCTCGATGCCCAGCCCCTGGAGCATGAACAGCACGTCCTCGGTGGCGACGTTGCCGGTCGCGCCCTTGGCGTAGGGGCAGCCGCCGAGGCCGGCGATGCTGGCGTCAAAGGTGGCGATGCCGACCTCGAGCGCGGCGTAGACGTTGCCGACGCCCTGGGCGTAGGTGTCGTGGAAATGGCCGCTCACCTCTTCGATCGGGAAGTGGCGCAGCGCCCGCTCCATCGCCGCCTGCACCTTCTTCGGCGTGCCGACGCCGATGGTGTCGGCGATGCCGCAGTGGTCGACGCCGATCTCCTTCATCAGCCGGACCACGTGCTCCACCTCGTCGGCCGTGACCTCGCCCTGGTACGGGCAGCCGAGCGCCACCGACACCGCGGCGCGGACCTTGATGCCCTTGGCCTTGGCGGCGTCGACCACCGGCCGGAAGCGCTCGACGCTCTCGGCGATCGAGCAGTTGATGTTGCGCCGGCTGAAGGCCTCGCTGGCGGCGGCGAAGACCACGACCTCGTCCGGCCACTGCTCGCGCGGCGCCGAGAGCGCGGCATCCAGCCCCTTCATGTTCGGCACCAGCACCGAATAGCGCACCCCGGGCTTGCGGGCGATGCCGGCCATGACGGCGGCGTTGTCGCCCATCTGCGGCACCCACTTTGGGCTGACGAAGCTGGTGACCTCGATCTCCTTCAGCCCGGCGGCCTGGAGGCGATGCACCAGCTCGATCTTGACCGCTGCATCGACGGCCTGCTTCTCGTTCTGCAGGCCGTCGCGCGGGCCGACGTCGACCAGGGTCACGCTGCTCGGCAGGGTGCTCATCGGGTCACCTCGGTGTGGGCTGCGGGGGGCATCGGTCGACGATAGCGCAGGGCCACCGCGCTGGCAGCGCGGCGGAGAAATCGCCCCAGGAACCAGATCGTCGCCAGCATGACCAGCAGCGCCGCGCCGAGGGTGACGAAGAGCAGGATCGGATGCGCCCACGACAGCCAGAGGACGAACGGCACCAGGCCGTCGCCGAACAGCGACAGAGCGATGTTGGAGAACGGCTCGGGCGAAGTGTTGGCGGCGGCGCGGGTGGTCGCCTTGGCGAGGTGGCTGGCGGCGGCGAGGCCGCCGCCGAGCAGCGCCGCGGCGGTGGTCCAGGTGGCCTCGCCGCCGCCGAAGGCCGCCGCCGCCAGGGCGGCGCCGGCGGGAATCCGGATCACGGTGTGGAGCGCGTCCCAGACGCTGTCGAGCCCCGGAATCTTGTCGACGAAGAACTCGACGAAGAGGAGCACGCCGCTGGCGCCGAGCAGCCACGGGCTCTGCAGGATGCGCAGACCGCCCGGCAGGTCGACCCAGCCGAGCGCACCGGCGAGGCCGGTGAGGAAGACCACCGCATAGAGACGCAGGCCGCTCGCCCAGCCGAGCGCGGCGGCGATGGCGACCAGCTGGGTGAGATCGAGGTTCACGGCAGAAGCCAGGACGGTTTGCGTTTCTCCAGGAAGCTGGAGACCCCTTCCCTGCCTTCAGCGCTGGCGCGGATGTCGGCGATCCGCCGCGCAGTCTCGGCGCGCAGCTCGGGCGTTAACTCCCGGCCGGCGACGTCCTGCACCAGCTTCTTGCAGGCGCGGGTGGCCATCGGCCCGTTGGCGACGAGCGCCGCCACCAGCTCCTCGACCTTCGCATCGAGCGCATCGGCGGCCGTGACTTCGTGGGCGAAGCCCATCCCCTTCGCCTCGGCGGCGCCGAAGCGCTCGGCCGTCACGAAGTAGCGCCGCGCCGCCTGCTCGCCCATGGCGCGCACGACGTAGGGACTGATCGTCGCCGGCAGCAGGCCGAGCCGGGCCTCGCTGAGCGAGAAGTTCACGCCCTCGGCGACCACGCGGATGTCGCAGACCGAGGCGATGCCGAGGCCGCCGGCGTAGCAGTCGCCGTGGATGCGGGCGACGACCGGCACAGGGCAGGTGTAGAGCGTCCACAGCATCTCGGCCAGGGTCTCGGCGTCGGCGCGGTTCTGCTCCCAGGTGTAGCCGCCGACTTCGCGCATGAAGGCCAGGTCGGCGCCGGCGCAGAACGCCTTGCCGCTGCCGCCGAGGACGATCGCCCGCACGCCGGCATCGGCGGCGAACGCGGCGAACGCCGCCGCGAGATCGCGGATCAGCACGCCGTTGAGGGCGTTGCGGACGTCGGGCCGGTCGAGCCAGACGCGGCCCACGGCCCCGGAACGTTCGATGCGCAGCACGTTCGACATACGACTCCCGGATGAGGAAGGGAAGCTTAGCGAGCCCGGTTCGACCCTAAGGCCCGAGGGGGACGAATGGCGGGCTGGGGCGCGGCTCAGTAGCGCTTGGCCACTTCATCGAGCATCACCTCGGTGGCGCCGCCGCCGATCGCCAGCACCCGGGCGTCGCGCCAGAGCCGCTCGATCGGCGTGCCGCGCATGTAGCCCATGCCGCCGTGGAACTGCTGGCAGCCGGAGACGACCTCGTTGACCAGCTCGCCGGTGAGCGCCTTCAGCATCGAGACCTCCTGCACCACGTCCTGGCCTTCCTTCACCCGCCAGGCGCAGTGGTACATGAAGGCGCGTGCGGCGCGCACCTTGGCATCGAGCATCGCCAGGCGCTGGCGCACCACCTGCTTGTCGAAGAGCGTGCCGCCGAAGGCCTGGCGATCGCGCACCTGGCCGAGCGTGAGCGCGAGCGCCTGCATGCAATGGCCGACCGCCATCGCGCCGAGGGCGATGCGCTCGGTCTGGAAGTTCTTCATCACCGAGTAGAAGCCGCGATCCTGCTCGCCGAGCAGGTTGCCCGCCGGGATGCGGCAGTCCTCGAACACCAGCTCGGCGGTGTCGGACGAGAGCCAGCCCGCCTTGTCGAGGGCGCGACCGACGCGAAATCCCGGCGTTCCCTTCTCGACGATGAACATCGACATCGCGTGCCGGCCCTCGCCCGTCCGGGCGGCGACGAAGTACAGGTCGGCGAGCACGCCGTTGGTGATGAAGAGCTTGGTGCCGTTCAGGATCCACTCGCTGCCGTCGGCCGAGCGCTTCGCCGTCGTGCGGATGCCGGCGACGTCGGAGCCGGCGCCGGGTTCGGTGATCGCCACCGCGGTGATGGTCGTTCCGGCCGTCACCCCCGGCATGTACTTCGCCTTCTGCGCCGCCGTGCCGGCGTGATGCAGGTGCGGGCTCGCCATGTCGGTGTGGACCAGCACGGTGATGATGAAGCCGCCGAATGTCGATTGCGACAGCGCCTCGGCGAACACCAGGTTGGTGAGCGCGTCGCCGTCGCCGCCGCCGTACTCGCCCTCGTACATCAGGCCGAGCAGGCCGGCGGCGCCGAGCTTCCGCAGCACCTCGCGCGGCGTGTGCCCGGCCTCTTCCCAGGCCAGGGCGTGCGGCTCGACCTCGCGGGCGATGAAGCGGGCGACCTGGTCGCGCAGCAGCTCGTGCTCGGGCGTGAGGTAGATGTTCTCCATCTCAGTCGTGCGCGCCGCGGAACATCGTGGCTTCGGTCCAGCCGAGCGCGGCGACGTCGGCGTGGCGCAGGTGCGCCTCGCTCGGCATCAGGAACTCGTCGAGCTGCGGCGGCTTCGCCGTCGTGCCGGCGAGCATGGCATGGGCCTGGCCGCGGTGATGCACCTGGTGGTTGAGCAGGTGGGCGATGACGTTGACGCGCCGGTCGCGCTGGATCCGGCCTTCGTCGCGGTGCATCGCCACCATGTCGTCGAGCGCGCCGGCCTCGAGGCCGGCGACGTGGACGATGAAGCGCTCGTCGGCGACCGCCTGGGCTCGGGCCAAGTCGGCGACCGTCTCCCATCGCGGCTCCTCTTCGAACTGCCGGCGCATGTCGGCCTCGCCGTAGAGGGCGGCGAGGTAGTACAGGTCGACCGCGAGGATGTGGTTGAGCGTTTCGGCCAGGCTCGGAAAGAAGCTCGTCCGCGTGGCCAGGAACTCCTCGCGCGAGAGGGTGCGCATGGCGTGGTGAAGCCGGTGGTTGGCCAGCCGGTTGGCGTGGACCTGGGTGTTGAGGAAATCGAGAAGGTGCATCAGAGGTCTCCGTGCGCCGTGGCCTGGAACGAGCCGCCCTGGAGCCAGCGCTCGATCTGCGCCCGCCGGTCGTTGCCCCAGAAGCGCTCGCCGTCGACGATGAAAAAAGGCGCGCCGAAGACGCCCTGGGCGACCGCGTCGTCGCACGCCTGGCGCAGCCGCGCCTTTGCCGCCGGCGAGCTCCATACCGCTTCGGCCTCGTCGCCGTCGATGCCGAACTCGGCGGCGAGCTGCTTGAGTGCCGCCGGGTCGGCGAGATTGACGTTGCGGGTGAAATAGGCGCGCAGGCAGTGCCGCGCCCAGGGTGCTGCCGCCGCCGGCCGCTCGTCGGCGAGCCACCAGAAGATCCGCGCCGCGTTCTGGGTGGCGATCGGGAACGGGTCCGGCAGCTTGTAGGGCACGCCGGCGAAGCGCGCCGAGCGCTCGAAGTCGTGCAGGGTGTATTCGCGCTTGATCGGGTGGGCCACCGGGCTCTTCAGCTCGGCCGCCTGGAAGCTGACGCCGAGCAGCATCGCCTTCCAGCGCACGGTCCGGCCATGCCGGGCGGCGAGCGCCTCGATCCACTCGGAGGCGATGTACGAATAGGGCGACGAGAAGTCGAACCAGAACTCGATCGCCGAGGGCGGAGATGCGGCCATGCGTCGAGGCTACTGTGGGCGCACGGCCGGCGCAATCGGGCGGGTACCGCTCAGAACCTCCCCGGCCTCGGGATACAGGCGCGCCAGGGTCGCGCGCATCGCCTCGCGAACAACGGGCTCGAGCTCCAGCCGCAGCGCCAGCCGGCTGCCGTCGCGGGCCGCTGCGTCGGCATCGCCGCCGGGCGGAGGCCGAGTGCTCCACAGGCCGGCCAGCGTCTCGCGGTGCGGCGCCAGCGCCGCCGCCACCTCCTCCTTCCAGTGCGGCGGCGACTCGCCCTCGGCCCAGTCGCCGCGGCCGCGGCCGAAGTGCGCCACCGCGAGGTAGCGCAGCAGCGCGGCCTCGACGATGGCGTCGAGGGCCTCACCGTTCCACGACAGCGACGACGACTCGGTGCCGCGCACGAGGTTGACGCAGCGCGCCACCCCGGCCGAGCCGAGCGCGCCGAGCAGGCCGCCGGCGATGAGGCCGCCGCCGAGGGTCAGGCCGCCGCTCAGCAGATCGGCCTTGAGGCCGACCAGCGCGCCGCTGACGACCCCACCCCAGAGCGCCGCCTGCTTCTCGTCCATGCGCAGCCGCACCTCGTAGTGGGTGGCGAGCCGCGCCAGGATCGTGCCCTCGGCGCTGCCTTCGAGGCCGTGCAGGCGGATCAGCGCCTGCGTGTCGGCGAGCACGTCGGCGTCGAGCTGGCGGGCGAGCGTCTCCTGCGCCTGCGCGACCGGCGTCGGATCGGCGCTGCCCAGGCCGAGCCGGGCGCCGGCGCTGCGCAGCCGGGCGCGCAGACCGCCGGGGTCGGGCAGCGGCACGGCTGCCATCGCGGCGCGCGCCAGGCCTTCGGCGACGGCATGCATCGCGGCGTCGAAGACCTCCAGGTCGCGCCGCTGCCAGGCCGCGCGCAGGCGCCCCATCCGCGCCTGCCGCTCGCCATCCAGCGCCTGCTCGACGGCGCGCAGCAACGTCGCCTCCTGCACCCAGCAGCGGGCGAAAGCGTCGAGCGGCAGCACCGCCTTCACCGCCGAGTGCGCCGCCAGGTGCGAGCGCCAGCGCGCCAGCTCGGCGGCCTCGAGCGCCGGCGCGCCGGGCGGGCCGAGCTGGTTGAGGAGCGCGATCACCGGCTTGCCGACCCAGGCCAGCAGCTCCATCTCGGGCGCGATGTAGCCGGCCGCCTCCGGCGACTCGGCGGCATTGACGAGATAGAGCATCACGTCGGCCTCGTCGCGGAGGTTGCGCATCGCCTGCTGGCTGGCCCAGAACGGCCGGTCGCGCCAGCGGTCCCACACCTGGCTCAGGAACCAGCCGATGGGCTGCGACGACTGGCGCAGGCGCTTCGCCAGCCGGACGCTGTCGCCGAAGCCGGGCGTGTCCCAGAGCAGCAGCCGCTCGCCCTCGGGCGTGGCCATCATCGTCTGCACCTCGGCGAATTCGGTGACGTGCGGCGCGTCCCGCACCTCGCCGACGTCGGCGCGCAGCAGAGTGCGGGCAAGAGTGGTCTTGCCGGCGTTGGTGTGCGAGACCAGGCTGAGCGCGATGTCGGAGCTTGCCGAGCGGTGCGGCAGGGCGTCGGTCGATACCGCCGGCGGCATGGGGTCGGAAACGATCACGCTCGTGCCGCAAAGGCCGCCGGGGCCGGAACCGATCGCGCTCATGCCGCCGCCGATGCCGGCGTGGCGAAGGCGGCCTGCAGGCGCGCCGGCGCATCGCCGGCCGCAGGGGCCTCGAGCGCCAGGGCGAGCGGCACGCTGCGGTGCGCCTCGCCCCAAAGCCGCCAGGCTTCGCGGCGCTCGGCCAGCCGGTCGCCGAGGCCGCCGAAGCGGCGGGCGAACTGCGTTTCGTCGAGCAGCACGGCGAGCGCAGCACCGGGCGGCAAGGCCGCGACCAGGCGGCGCAGGAAGCGGCCCTGGTTCTCGCTTTCGGGCGTCGCCGAGAGGTCGAAGAGGGCGATCGCATGCGACGTTGCCGCGGGCACCGCGAGCGGCGCCTCGTCCTCGGCGCCGAACGCGATGCCGGGCGCGACCTCGAGCGCGACCCGCGGCCCGAACGCATCGGCGAGCAGCGCGCGCAGGCCGAGCGTCGCCTGCGGCGAGACAGCGCTGCCGTACGGGAACACGACCACCTGCGCCGCGCCGCCGCGCTGCAGTCGCGCCAGCCGCTGGTAGTAGGGCTGCTCGAGCGGCATCGGGAAGCGAGCCGCGCGCCAGCGGCCGCGTGCCTGCGCCACCAGCGCCAGCAGCACCCGCGGCAGCAGCACCACCAGCACCAGGGTCAGCGCCAGCAGGTGGATCCACGCCGCCGCCGGGGCGCCGCCGCCGGCCTGGCCCTCGACCGTGCGCATCGCCGCGAACGCCGCGACGTCGGGCAAGGCGATGCCCGACAGCCGCGACGCCGGCGCCAGCGCGGTCGAGACGATGGCATGCGCCGCCTCGGGCGTGAGGAAGGTGCTCTGCCAGCCGGCGCGGTAGTCGAACACCAGGCCGCGCAGGTAGAGCCCGGCGATCAGGCCGAGCGCGAGCGCCGCGGCGGCAAGGTGCAGCAGCGTCTCGGCGCGTCGTGTCGCCAGCCCGCGGCTGCGTTCCAGCCACAGCCCGGCGAAGCGATGCAGCGCCGCGGCGCTGCTGCCCGCGGTGAGCCGCGGCAGGCGGATGCGCCGGGCGATCCGCCCGGCGACGCCGCGCACGATCGGCCCGCGATGGCCGCGCTTTCGGCGGCCGAGCTGCACCAGCGGCCAGACCACCAGGCCGAGGTAGACGACGACATTCCAGGCGAGCACGCCCCACATCGGCGGCGCCAGCAGGTTGATGTGGCGCGAGCCGGCCAGGCCGTCGGCCAGCAGGCCGACGACGAAGGCCAGGACCATGGCGCCGACCGTCCAGCGTGCCTCGCGCAACGAAGGCCCCGAAAGCCGCGCCAGCGCCGGCTCGCGCGGTCCGAGCCGCTGCAGCGCATGCCGGGCCCGCATGCCGGCGAACGCATCGAGCGGCGCCCCGGCGGGCGCAGCATCGAGCGCCACCCGGTCGGCCCAGGCGCGGTCGGCGTCGGTCCAGTTCGGCGATCGCGGCTCCGCCGTCTCGAAGGCCTCGAGGCCCGTCGCCGCGAGGGCGGTGCGTTCGTCCATCGCCCCGCCGCCAGGATCAGGCCAGGGCCCGACCGATCAGCATCTTCTGCACGTCGGACGTGCCTTCGTAGATCTGGCAGACGCGGACGTCGCGATAGATGCGCTCGACCGGGAAGTCGGCGACGTAGCCATAACCGCCGTGGATCTGGATCGCCTCGCTGCAGACGCGCTCGGCCATCTCGCTGGCGAAGAGCTTGCCCATCGCCGCCTCCTTCAGGCAGGGGCGGCCGGCGTCCTTGAGGGCGGCGGCGTGATGGATCATCTGCCGCGCCACCTCGATCTTCGTCGCCATCTCGGCGAGGCGGAACTGCAGCGCCTGGTGCTCGAAGATCGGCTTGCCGAACGCGACCCGCTCCTTGGCGTAGGCGAGCGCCGCGTCGAAGGCCGCGCGCGCCATGCCGATCGCCTGGGCGCCGATGCCGATCCGCCCGCCCTCGAGGCCCGAGAGCGCGATCTTCAGGCCCTGGCCTTCCTCGCCGAGCAGGTTCTCCGCCGGCACACGGCAGTTCTCGAACAGGATCTGGGCGGTGTCGCTGGCGTGCTGGCCGAGCTTTTCCTCGAGCCGGGCGACGATGTAGCCGGGGGTCGCGGTCGGCACGAGGAAGGCGCTGATGCCCTTCTTGCCGGCGGCCTTGTCGGTCACGGCCATGACGATCGCGACGTCGCCGTTCTTGCCGCTGGTGATGAACTGCTTGACGCCGTTGAGCACGTAGTCGGCACCGTCGCGCGCGGCGCTGGTTCGCAGCCCCCCGGCCTCGGAGCCGACGTGCGGCTCGGTCAGGCAGAACGCGCCCAGCATCTCGCCGCGCGCCAGCGGCTTCAGCCACTTCTCCTTCTGCGCTTCGCTCGCCCAGGCCATCAGGATCGAGCAGACCGGGCAGTTGTTGACGCTGACGACGGTCGAGGTGGCGCCGTCGCCGGCGGCGATCTCCTCGAGGATGACGGCGAGCGCCAGGTAGTCGAGGCCGGCGCCGTCGCACTCGGTCGGCACGGCCACGCCGTAGCAGCCGAGGGCGGCGAGGCCCTGCAGCTCGGCCTTCGGGAAGTGCGCCTCGCGGTCCCAGCGGGCGGCGTGCGGCGCGATCTCCGCCTGCACGTAGCTGCGCACCGCCTCCTGGACCGCGCGATGGTCGTCGTCGAGGATCATGGTGCGGGCCAGCCTTCCCCCTTGGGCAGGCGCAGCAGCAGCGTGCCGGTGCCGCTCATCAGCAGCATCGCGCCGGCCCGGGCCTCGCCTTCGAGGCGGGTGATCCAGCCGTCGAGGCTGTCCTTGCGCTCGATGCCGACCACGGTCCAGCGCAGGTCGATGTCCTCCCCGGCATAGACCGGGGCGCGAAAGCGGATGTCGAAGCCCATGCCGACGCCGGAGCGCGACCGGCCATTCGCGCCGGGCTTGGCGAAATGGGTCGCGGTCATCGCCATGAAGACGCTGCCGAGCTGCGTGCCCGAGGCGATCAGGCCGCGATAGCCCTGGGCCTTCGCGGCGGCAAGGTCGTGATGCAGCGGGTTGAAATCGCGCACCGTGGTCGCGAACGCGCGGATCTCGTCGTCGCTGAAGTGCACCCGCAGCATGAAGGTCTCGCCGACGGTCGCCGGCAATTCCAGGACAGCGCTCATGCCCGCTCCGCGAACGCCAGCCGGGCCGCCAGCCAAGCAAAGAGGCCCGCGCCCGCCGCGTTCAGGCCGCGCTTCCAGGCGCCGCCCGCCTGCCAGCGCCGGAGCGGCGCGACCAGGAGCACGAGCGCGAACAGGAAGATGCCCCCCTGGACCACGAACCAGGCGCCGAGGAACAGGAAGGCGAGCGTCTTGCTCGGCGCATCGGCATCGATGAACTGCGGCAGCAGGGCGAGGAAGAAGAGCGCGATCTTCGGATTGAGCACGTTGGTCAGCACCCCCTGGCGAAACAGCGCCGCCAGGCTCCGGCTCTCGGCGACCCGCGGCAGGGCGGCCACGCTCTCGCCGGCCATCGCACTCTTCAGCATGCCGAAGGCCAGCCAGAGCAGGTAGGCGGCGCCCAGCCACTTCAGCACCGAGAATGCCGCCGCCGAGGCGGCGATCAGCGCCGCCAGGCCGAGCGCCGCGGCCAGCGCGTGGACGACGCAGCCGGTCATGATCCCGGCCGCAGCCGCCAGCCCGCCGCGCACCCCGTGACGCAGGGTCTGCGTCAGGGCCAGCACCATGTCGACGCCCGGCGTCGCGTTGATCACGAACACCGTGGTCGCGAACAGCGCCAGCGAGTGCGTGCCGAGCATGGCGGCGTTCGGCTCAGAGCAGCTCGAGCGCCATCGCCGTCGCCTCGCCGCCGCCGATGCACAGCGCCGCGATGCCGCGCTTCTTGCCCGCCTTGCGCAGGGCGCCGAGCAGGGTGACGACGATGCGCGCGCCGCTGGCGCCGATCGGGTGGCCGAGCGCGACCGCGCCGCCGTGGACGTTGACGATCTCGTGCGGCAGCTTGAACTCGGTCATCGCCGCCATCGTCACCGCGGCGAAGGCCTCGTTCACTTCCCAGAGGTCGACGTCCTCGGCCTTCCAGCCGGCCTTCTTCAGCACCTTCTGGATCGCGCCGACAGGCGCGGTGGTGAACAGGTTCGGGGCCTGTGCGTGCACCGAGTGGGCGACGATCCGCGCCACCGGCTTCGAGCCGAGCCGGCTGGCGGTCGACTCGCGCATCAGCACCACGGCGGCGGCGCCGTCGGAGATGCTCGAGGAGGTGGCTGCGGTGATCGAGCCGTCCTTCTTGAACGCCGGCTTCAGGCCCGGGATCTTGTCGAGCTTGGCCTTGAACGGCTGCTCGTCGAACTTGATAACGGTGTCGCCACCCTTGCCGGAGACGGTCACGGGCGCCATTTCCCAGTCGAAGCTGCCGTCCTCGTTGGCCTTCTTCGAGCGCTGGGTCGAGGCGATCGCGAACTGGTCCATCGACTCGCGGCTGAACTTGTACTTGTCGACGCATTCCTCGGCGAACACGCCCATCGCCCGGCCGCGCTCGTAGGCGTCTTCCAGGCCGTCGAGCGCCATGTGGTCGTAGAGCGGCGCCTGGCCGTAGCGCACGCCCTTCCTGATGAAGGTCAGGTGCGGCGCGTTGGTCATGCTCTCCATGCCGCCGGCGACCAGGATCTCGGCGCTCTCGGCCTTGAGCATGTCGTGGCCGAACATGATGGTCCGCATCCCCGAGCCGCACATCTTCGAGAGCGTGACCGCGCCGGCCGACTGCGGCAGGCCGGCGCCGAGCGCGGCCTGGCGCGCCGGGGCCTGGCCCTGGCCGGCCATCAGGCAGTTGCCCATCAGGACCTCGTTGACGGCGTCGCCGGTGACGCCGGCGCGCTCGACCGCGGCCTTGATGGCGACCGAGCCGAGCTGGTGCGCGGCCAGGCCGCTGAAGTCGCCGAGCATGCCACCGATGGGCGTGCGGACGGCGGAGACGATGACGATGGAATCGGCCATGGGAGGCTCCTTTGCAATGAATCAGACAGTAAGGGCGGAGGGCGTCGCGGCGGCCTCGGCCGCGCGCCGCAGTGCGAAGCGCTTGTGCGCGTCGTAAGGGAACACATCATGCACGTAGCCGGCGAGGATCTGCTCCTTGTGGCCATGCCAGAAGGCGGCCTCGAGCAACTCCGCGTGGTGCGCCATGAAGACCTCGCGCACGCCCGGGTTGCCGAGCAGGAACGGGGCGAAGGTCTCGGGAAAGACGTCGTGCGGGCCGACGTGGTACCAGACCTCGCCCGACATCTCCTCCTCGTCGTTGCGCGCCTCGGGCACCTTGCGGAAGTTGCAGTCGGTCAGGTACTCGATCTCGTCGTAGTCGTAGAACACCACCTTGCCGTGGCGGGTGACGCCGAAATTCTTCCACAGCATGTCGCCGGGGAAGATGTTGGCGCGCACCAGGTCCTTGATCGCGTTGCCGTACTCGATCACCGCCTGCTCGATCTGCGCCGGCGTCGCTTCCTGCAGGTAGATGTTGAGCGGGATCATGCGCCGCTCGATGTAGAGGTGGCGGATCACCAGCGTCTCGCCGTCCTCCTCGAGCAGGCTGGGGCAGAACTCGGCCAGCTCGGCGATCAGGGCGGGCTCGAAGCGCTCGCGCGGGAAGGCGACGTTGCTGTACTCGAGGGTGTCGGCCATGCGGCCGACCCGGTCGTGCTGCTTCACCAGCAGGTACTTGCCCTTGATCTTCTCCCGCGTCGTGTCCTTCTGCGCCGGATAGAAGTCCTTGATCACCTTGAACACGAACGGAAAGCTCGGCAGGTCGAACACCAGCATCACCATGCCCTTGATGCCGGGGGCGATGCGGAACTTGTCCGACGAGTGCCGGGTATGCATCAGGAAGTCGCGGTAGAAGATGTTCTTGCCCTGCTTCTGCAGGCCGATCGCGCTGTAGATCTCGGAGCGCGGCTTTCTCGGCATGAGCGAGCGCAGGAACTGCACGTAGGCCGAGGGCACCTCCATCGCCACCATGAAGTAGGCGCGGGCGAAGCTGAAGACGAGCAGCAGGTCGTCCTCGCCGAACAGGGCGGCGTCGATCATCAGCTTGCCGCCTTCGCCCGTGTGGACGATCGGCAACGCGAACGGCGTCTCGATGAAGCCGTTGATGATCTTGCCGACGACGTAGGCGCCCTTGTTGCGGAAGAACAGCGACGAGAGCACCTGGATCTGGAAATTGGCGCGCAGGGGCCGATCGCCGATCTGCTCGCCCACCGCCCGCATCACCGAATCGACGTCGCGCTCCAGGTTCTCGAAGGCGCGCGTCAGCTGGAAGTTGTCGACGATCCGGTGCCAGGTCGCCGACAAGGTGTCGGCGGTCGGGTAGTAGGCGCGGTAGGTCGGCTGCGCTGCCGGCTCGCTGTTCTCGATGTATTCGGTCGAGACCGCCGGGCGGATGAAGATGAAGTCGTTGCGGAAGTAGCTGCGGTGCAGGATCTTGGTCGTCACCGAGTTGAAGAAGGTCTCGGCGAGCTCGGGCTGGTGGTGGTCGATCAGCAGGCCGATGTAGTGCAGCTTGACCTGCTGCCACACGTCCATCGGCAGCGCCGCGGCCTCGAACTCGCGCTGCAGGCGCTCGGCCGCCTCGTCGACCCGCTTGTCGTAGTACTCGATCCGCAGCGCCTGGGCCCGTTGCTGGCCGTGCCAGTCGGCCGCCTCGAAGCGCGCCTTGGCCTCGGAGCTGGCTTGGCGGAAGAGGCGGTAGTGGCGGTCGAAGCCCTCGAGCATCGCCTTCGCGATGGCGAAGGCGCGGGCGTCGGTCAATGCCGCCGGAAAGGCCGGCGCGTTCATGAAGCGGCGCTCATGCCGACGGCGAATAGCGCTGCTGCACCCGGGCGACCGCCGCGGCATACACCGTCTCCACGTCCTCCAGGCTGGTGACGGTGAAGCGCAGGTCGTTGAGCAGCCCGTTCTGCAGGCCGTAGAACCAGCCGTGCACCACCAGCTCCTGGCCGCGGCCCCAGGCGTCGCGCACGACCGTGGTCTCGCAGACATGCCGTGCCTGTTCGATGACGTTGAGCTCGCCCAGGGCATCGACCCGACGCCCCTCCTCGACCGCCGCCAGCAGCTCGGCGTGGCGGTTGCGCACGTCCTGCACGTAGCGCAGCCAGTTGTCGGCCAAGCCGACGCGCCGCCCATCGAGCGCGGCAGCGACGCCGCCGCAGCGCGAATGGCCGACGACGATGATGTGCCGGACCTGCAGCACGTCGGCCGCGAACTGGATCACCGAGAGGCAGTTGAGGTCGCCGTGCGCCACCACGTTGGCGACGTTGCGGTGCACGAACAGCTCGCCCGGCAGCAGGTCGACCAGCTCGTTCGCCGGCACCCGGCTGTCGGCGCAGCCGATCCAGAGGTATTGCGGCGCCTGCTGGGCCAGGAGCTGGGTGAAGAAGCCGGGCGAGCGGCGCTCGGTCGCCTCGGCCCAGCGCCGGTTGCGCTCGAACAGCTCGTCGAGCTGGGTCGTCATGTCGCGCTCCTCGTGCCGAGCAGGCGCCGCGCCTCCTCCTCCTGGGCCGTCACCTCGGCGAGCGTCGCCTGCAGGTCGCCGAGCCGCTGCTCGAGCTGCGCGCGATGGCGTGCGAGCACGCCGAGAAAGCGACGCAGCTGCGGCCCGGTGTCGCGCCGGGTCTCGTACATGTCGACCAGCTCCTTTACCTCGGCCAGCTTCAGGCCGAGGCGCTTGCCGCGCAAGGTCAGGCGCAGCCGGGTCCGGTCGCGGGCGCTGTAGACGCGGTTCCGGCCGCTGCGCGCCGGCTCGAGCAGGCCGCAGTCCTCGTAGAAGCGGATCGCCCGCGTGGTGATGGCGAACTCGCGCGCCAGCTCGCCGATCGTGAAGGTCGGCGCGGGCGCGGAGGAGGGTTGGGGACGCGGCAGGACGGCAGCAACGGGCATCGCGAATACACTCGAAGTTGACGTTTACGTAAAGTGTAAAGGCAAGATGAACTCGCTCGAAAGCCAGCTCGCCTATCCCTTCGGCGAGGCCCTGCCCGAGCGCGGCACGACGATCGAGGTGGCGCCCGGCGTGCACTGGCTGCGCATGGGCCTGCCGTTCCAGCTCGACCACATCAACCTCTGGCTGCTGCGCGACGAGCTCGAGGAGGACGGGGTCGTGCGCCAGGGCTGGAGCATCGTCGACAGCGGCATCGACGATGCCGCGACCCGCGCCGCCTGGGAGAAGGTCTTCGCCACCGTGCTCGGCGGCCTGCCGGTGCTGCGCGTGATCGTCACCCACATGCACCCCGACCACATCGGCTGCGCCCACTGGCTGTGCGAGCGCTGGAACGTGCGCCTGTGGATCAGCGCCACCGACTTCAACGTCGCCCGGCTCGCCAGCAGCGCCAGCGCCGGCTTCGGCGGGCCGCTCTCGGCCAGCTTCATGGCGCAGCACGGCCTGGCCGCGGATCCCGACGCCGTCCACAAGGTCGGTGCCCGCACCAACTACTACCGGAGCCTGGTGCCGGCGCTGCCTGCCAGCTACCGGCGGCTGTTCGGCGGCGGCAGCGTCGCCATCGGCAGCGGCGCCCGGCGCAGCCCTTGGACCTGCCACGCCGGCTTCGGCCATGCGCCCGAGCACATGGCGCTGCACGATGCGACCCATGGCGTGCTGATCAGCGGCGACATGGTGCTGCCGCGGATCTCGACCAACGTCAGCGTGATCGACGTCGAGCCCGAGGCCGATTCGCTCACGCTCTACCTCGAATCGATCGAGCGCATGCGCTCGATTCCCGCCGACACCCTGGTGCTGCCGTCGCACGGCCGGCCGTTCAAGGGGCTGCACACGCGCATCGACCAGCTGCAGCAGCACCACGACGCGCGCTTCGTCGACGTGCTGGAGGCGCTCGCCGTCAAAGGGCCGCAGAGCGCCTTCGAGCTGGTACCGGTGATCTTCCGCCGGCCGCTCGACCTGCACCAGATGACCTTCGCCATGGGCGAATCGATCGCCCACATGCACGCGCTCTGGTTCCGCGGCAAGCTGGACCGCCGCCTCGGCGACGACGGCGTCTACCGGTTCGCGCTCGCCGCCTGAGGCGGGCGCCTGCGCGGCGCAGACCGGACCGGCTTCAGTCCCAGGCGGCGAGCGGCTCGCTGCTCAGTTGGCTCCGCGCCGCGCGGTAGTCCGGCACCACCGAGCCGACCACCGCCCAGAAGCGCGGGCCGTGATTCATCTCGCGCAGGTGCGCGAGCTCGTGGGCAACCACGTAGTCGATCGTGGCGAGCGGGTACTGGACCAGCCGCCAGTGCAGTCGGATCGCGCCGCCGGCATTGGCGCTGCCCCAGCGCGTCTTCGCCGAGGAGAGCGAGAGCCGGGTGACGCGCACGCCGAGGCGCTCGGCGAAGTGGGCGGAGCGCGCCTCGAACAGGCGGCGCGCCTCGCGCTGCAGCCAGCTCTGGACGACATCGCGCAGCCGCTCGGGTGAGACGTCGATCGGGAGACCGACGTGCAGGCGGCGCAGCGGCGCGGCCGTGGCCGCACCGGCACCGGCAGCGCCGGCCTGCAGCTCCTCGAGCCGGACCTCGCCGGCGGCGAGCCCTGGCAGCGCGGCGAGGGTGACCCGGACCGGGGCGCCGAGGAACTGCAGCGTCGCGCCGTCGCCCCAGACGATCCGCTCGGCCGCGGCCTGCAGCGAGCGCCGCCGCTGCTCGTCGAGCTTCGTGAGGATCCAGCCGCCCTTTTCGCGCACCGCGGTGTCGATGTCGCGCAACGTCACCCACTTCGGCGCGCTCACCGCCAGGCCCTCGAGGCCGATGACGAAGCCGATGCTGCGCCGGCGCGAGCGCTTCAGCAGGAAGGCGACGCGCCGGCCGTCGAGCGCGAGCTCACGGTTGGCGCGCGGATGGCGCAGGACGTCGGCCGCGGCCGGAACCTCGATCTCCGGCAGGCGCTCTTCCTCGGCGTCGAACAGACCGCGCTGCAGCACATCGGCGATGCGCCGGAGGCCGCGGGCGATCTTCGAGCTCACCGATACGCCTCCGGATCGAGGCGGCGCATCTCGGCCTCGATCCAGGTCTCGACCTCGCGCATCAGCGAGTCGGCATCGCGCCCGGTCGAGGGGATCGGCTTGCCGATCGAGACGTCGATGACGCCCGGGCGCAGCACGAAACTCTTGCGCGGCCAGCAGCGCGCCGAGGTCACCGCCACCGGCAGCACCGGCCGGCCGGTCTCGACCGCGAGCCGGGTGCCGCCGTTCTTGTACTTGCCCTGACTGCCGCGCGGCGTCCGCGTGCCTTCGGGAAACATGATCACCCAGTTGCCCTGGGCCATGAAGCGGCGCCCCTGCTCGGCGACCTTCGCCCAGGCTTCGGTCCGCTTGCTGCGGTCGATGTGGATCAGGTCCATGCGCGCCATCGCCCAGCCGAAGAACGGGATGTACAGCAGCTCGCGCTTGAACACGTAGCAGAGCGGGTGCGGCATCAGCGACGGGAAGGCCAGCGTCTCCCAGGCCGACTGGTGCTTGGGCAGCATCACCACCGGCGAGTCGGGCAGGTTCTCGTAGCCCAGGACCCGGGCTCGCACGCCGCAGATCACACGCGCCCCCCAGACCGCCAGCCGCAGCCACCCGGCGCAGACCCAGTAGAGGCGCTCGCCGTGGACGAAGATCGAATAGATCACCGCCGCCGTGGCCCAGGGCACGATGGTGACGACGAGGAAGAGGAAGAACAGCGCCGAGCGGAAGGCGGCGAGGGCAAAGCCCATCAGAGCACTCCGAACACCGAATCCGGCTCGGCGGCATCGCCGCGCTCGAGCCGCTCCTCGTGCAGCAGATCGTGCACGAAGCTGGCCAGGTCGGGATGGATCTTTGCCTGCGGCACCGCGCTCTGCACCGCGGCCAGCTCAGCGGCGTCGAGCCGCGCCGCCTTGCCGGTCTGCACGAAGTGCGGCTTGCAGCCGACGGCGGCGCCGGCCTGCAGGTCGCGCAACGAATCGCCGACCAGGTGCGCTTCCGAGAGGTCGATGCCGTAGCGGTCGGCGATGGTCTCGAACATTCCGGGCAGCGGCTTCCTGCAGCGGCAGCCGTCGTCGGGGCCGTGCGGGCAGAAGAAGATCGCGTCGATCCGGCCGCCGACCTCGGCCAGCTCGCGGTTCATGCGGGCATGGATGGCGTTGAGCGCGGCCATGTCGAACAGGCCCCGGGCCAGGCCCGACTGGTTGCTGGCGATCACGGTGTGCCAGCCGGCGTGGTTGAGCCGGGCGATGGCCTCGAGCGCGCCGGGCACGGGCACCCATTCGTCGGCCGACTTCACGTAATCGTCACGATCCTCGTTGATCGTGCCGTCGCGGTCGAGGATGACGAGCTTCATCGCCCTGGGGCCCGTTGACGCTATGGGAAGGATTCTGCCGCCTTCAGCCGGCCAGCCGCGACAGATCGGCGACCCGGTTCATCGCCGCGTGCAACCGGCCGAGGAGGGCCAGCCGGTTGGCGCGCAGCGCCGCATCGTCGGCGTTGACCATGACCGCGTCGAAGAACGCGTCGACCGGGGTGCGCAAGGCGGCCAGGGCGCGCAGCGAGCCGGCGTAGTCGCCGGTCGACAGGGCGGCGTCGGCGAGCGGGCCGACGCTGCGCAGGGCAGCGTCGAGCGCCGCCTCGGCAGGCTCGCGAAACAGCGCCGGGTCGACCGTGGCGCCGATCGGCTCGCTGGACTTCTTCAGGATGTTGCCGACACGCTTGTTCGCCGCCGCCAGCGCTTCGGCTTCCGGCAAGGCGGCGAACTGGCGCAGCGCCAGCAGCCGCGGCTCGACTTCGCCGAGCTGCCAGAACTTGTCGTCGGCCAGCACGGCGGCGATCTCGGCGGCGCTGTAGCCGCGATCGGCCAGCGAGGCGGCCAAGCGGTCGGCGAAGAAGGCCAGCAGCGGGACGCGGATCGGCGGCACGCCGGCGTTCGCTCCGGCATTCGATCCTGCGGTCGCGCCGGCCGCCGCAGCGGGCCACCGGGGTGCCGCGATGGCCGCGTCGATCGCCCGGTCGAGCGACAGTGCCGGCAACCGCTCGGTCAGGATGCGCAGCACGCCGAGCGCATGGCGGCGCAGGGCGAACGGATCCTTGTCGCCGGTCGGCAGCTGGTCGATCGCGAACAGGCCGACCAGCGTCTCCAGCTTGTCGGCGACGGCGACCAGCGCAGCGGCGGGATTGCGCGGCAGCTCGTCGCCGGCGAAGCGCGGCCGGTAGTGGTCCTCGATCGCCACCGCGACCTCGCCGTCCTCGCCGTCGTTGAGCGCGTAGTAGCGGCCCATCGTGCCCTGCAGTTCGGGGAACTCGCCGACCATGTCGGTCACCAGGTCGGCCTTGGCGAGCAGGGCGGCGCGGTCGGCCTGGCCGGCGAGCTCGGCGCTGGCGCCGGACGCGGAGGCCAGCGCGCCGGCGATCGCCTGCACCCGCCGCACCCGCTCGCCCTGGCTGCCGAGCTTGCCGTGATAGACCACCCGGTCGAGCCCGGCGACGCGCGAGGCCAGGGTGGTGCGCCGGTCCTGGTCGAAGAAGAACTTGGCGTCCGCCAGGCGCGGCCGTACGACCCGCTCGTTGCCTTCGATCACCCGCGAGGGATCGGCCGGGGCGATGTTGCTGACGATCAGGAACCGGTGGGTCAGTGCGCCGGCGGGGTCGAGCAGTGGAAAGTACTTCTGGTTCGCCTTCATCGTCAGGACCAGGCACTCGGCCGGGACCTCGAGGAACTCGGGATCGAACTCGCAGGCGAGGACGTTCGGCCGCTCGACCAGCGCCGTCACCTCGTCGAGCAGCGCGGCGTCGTCGAGCACGACCAGCTCGGCGGCATCGGCCGCGGCGACGAGCTGGCGGACGATCTCGGCGCGGCGCTCGGCGAAGCCGGCGATGACCGCGCCTTCTTCGAGAAGCTGGCCCGCGTAGCTGCCGGCGTCGCGCAGCTCGATCCGCGGCCGCTTCGCCTCGAACCGGTGGCCGTGGGTGATGCGGCCGGCGTCGAGGCCGAGCGCCGTCACCGGCACGACCTCGGCGCCATGCAGGGCGACCAGGCCGTGCGCCGGGCGGACGAACTGGACCGTGCTCCAGCCGTCGGCGAGCTGGTACTGCATGACCTTGGGAATCGGCAGCGACGAGAGCGCGTCGTCGAGCGCGCCCTGCAGCCCGGCCTGGAGCGTGCTGCCCGGAGCGAGGCGACGCAGGAACAGCGACTCGGCCTTGCCCTCGCCTTCGAGGTAAAGCCGATCCGAGCCGTCCTCGACGATGCGCGCGTCGCCGCTCCAGCGCTCGGCGAGACCCGGCCGGCCCTCCTTGGACAAGCGCTTGCGCAGGGCTTCGGTCGGCCGGCCGTCGGCGTCGCGAGCAACCGCCGCCGGCATCAGCTTGGCCACCACTTCCTGGTCGGCGGCGCGTGCGGCAACCTGAGTCAAGTGAAGCGCGAGGCGGCGCGGCGTCGCGAACCCGGTCGCCACCGATCCGGCCGAGGCCAGGCCGCGCTTCTTCAGGCCGTCGGCCAAGCCCGCGGCGAAAGCCTCGCCCAGCCGCTTCAGCGCCTTGGGCGGCAGCTCCTCGACGAACAGTTCGACCAGCAGATCGCGGGCGTTCGGGCTCGCGCTCATGCCGCCGGCCTCTGCTTGTCGAGCAGGAGCTTGACCTCGTCGGCCCAGGCCTTGGGCGCCATCGGAAAGCCGAGCCGGGCGCGGCTGTCGAGGTAGCTCTGGGCGACGCTGCGCGCCAGGTTCCGGATCCGGCCGATGTAGGCGGCACGCTCGGTGACGCTGATCGCGCCGCGCGCGTCGAGCAGGTTGAAGCTGTGCGCCGCCTTGAGCACCTGCTCGTAGGCGGGCAGGGCGAGCGCCTTGTCCATCAGCGCCTTGGCCTGGCGCTCGTGAGCGGCGAAGGCGACGAGCAGGAACTCGACGTCGCTCGCCTCGAAGTTGTAGGTGCTCTGCTCGACCTCGTTCTGGTGATAGACGTCGGCGTAGCTGAGGCCCTCGGTCCACTTCAGCTTGTAGACGTTGTCGACGCCCTGCACGTACATCGCCAGCCGCTCGAGCCCGTAGGTGATCTCGCCGGTGATCGGCCGGCACTCGATGCCGCCGACCTGCTGGAAGTAGGTGAACTGGGTCACCTCCATGCCGTTCAGCCAGACCTCCCAGCCGAGGCCCCAGGCGCCGAGCGTCGGGTTCTCCCAGTCGTCCTCGACGAAG
>Ga0068858_100001815_pt1 | contig 21735 bp, 14 predicted proteins | sample KBSSwiS12_FD_66589 | JGI IMG/M metagenome (GOLD analysis project Ga0068858, IMG submission 66589) | Switchgrass rhizosphere microbial communities from Kellogg Biological Station, Michigan, USA - KBS Switchgrass S1-2 | ecosystem: Host-associated > Plants > Roots > Rhizosphere > Soil ...
CGGACAACTGGATCTACATCCACGACCCGTCGGTCCGCACCATGCGCATCCAGAACTTCGCGTCGTGGTCGCCGTACCTGGTCAAGGACGGCCGGAACGTCCTCGGGCTCGAGTACACGGTGTTCGAGAACGACGCCGAGTGGACCGCGCCCGACGAGGAGCTCATCGAGAAGGGCAAGAAGGAACTCGACAAGCTCGGCCTGGTCAAGTACTCGGAGATCGAGGCCGGCTACGTCGTCCGCCAGCCGAAGGCCTACCCGATCTACGACGACCGGTACCAGGCGAACGTCGAGGTCATCCGCGGCTGGCTGACCGACTACGCCAGCAACGTCCACCCGGTCGGCCGTAACGGCATGTTCCGCTACAACAACGCCGACCACTCGATGTACACCGCGATGCTGACCGCCGAGAACATCGTCAAGGGCACGGCCCACGACGTCTGGTCGGTCAACGTCGAGGAGGAGTACCACGAGGAGAAGGCCGGCGGCTCGGCCGCCAGGCCGGCGGGCTCGCTGGGCACCGGCCGGGACGCCCCGGTGCTGCCTCGCAAGGTCCTCGACGCGGCCCGCAGCCGCGTGGGCGGCTCCCACTAGGCAGCCTTGCGACCGCACGGCCCCGGCGTCCCCGCCGGGGCCGTTGTCGTCTCAGCGAATCATCGTCTCGGTCCGCCGTCGCCTCAGCCCGCTGTTGTCCCGGCCCGCCGCTGTTACGCGAGGTCAGGCCTTTGGGCGGACCAGCGGACGGACGACGGCCTTGTGGCGGCCCCGCGCGGGCGGTCGCGCGGGGCCCGGCTACCCGTCCGCCGCCGTCGGGAACGGTTCGGTCTTCGTGCCGGGGCGGGGCGCCTGGTTGATGAGGCGCCTGGCCTCCGCCTCGAACCGTTCGGCCTCGGCGACGCGCTCGGTGCCGGCGGGATACCGCTCCAGCCGGGCCTCGACGGCCGCCCGCGCCTGTGTCAGGGCGTCGTCGAGGCCGACGCCGCCGGCGGCGAACCCGGTGCTGAGCAGCGCCCTGGCGAGCAGCAGCTCCGGCCAGCCGGGATCCAGGTTCGCCCCGACCCGGCGGTTGGTCGCCAGCACATACCGGATCTCGGTGACGGCGGCGTCCGGCTCGCCGGCCAGTAGCGACGCGTACGCGTGCACCAGCTGGGCGCGCAGCGTCGCCCCCGAGGCGGTCCCGAAACGGTCCCGCCGCGCGGCGGCGACGGCCGCCGCGAGCTCCCGGCCCTCGGCGACCAGCTCGGCCGCCGGCCGGGTCAGATCGTTCGCCGCGACCCGCGGGTAGTCGCCGGGCCCGTCGACACACGCTGGGCCGGTCCAGGAGCCGCCGGGCGCGGCGGGCAGGTCGTAGCCCGCGGCCGGCTCGGCGGACTGGTCGTGGCCGGGCTCCGGGCCCTCGACACGTTCGGCCGCCCTGAGCAGGCACTGGGCGAGGATCACCTGGGCGGTCCAGAGGAACGAGTTCTCCGGGCCCCAGACATCGCGGCGGACCGCGATCTCCTGCCGGGCGATCACGCAGGCGCGGCGAAGATCGCCGGGTCGGCCCCGCTCCCGCAGCGCGGTCGCCAGGTTCGCGTGCGCCGTGCTGGTCCGGTGCGCCCGCGCGCCGAGGATCGCCAGCCGCCGGCGCCACTCGACCTCGTAGCTCTGCACGGCCGCGTCCCGGTCCGCCGGCCCGCCCGACAGCCGGGCGTACCGGGCGTGCAGTGCCTTGATGCTCATCAGCGTGGTGTCGCGTGGGTCGAGGGCGGCGTCGGCCCGCACGTGCAGGTCGTCCCAGACGCGGACGGAGTCGGCCACGGACCGGGACCGGCTGCGCAGCTCCTCGACGGTGTACTCGACCAGCAGGCTGAGCGGGCCGTCCGGCCCGAGCGCCTCGGCGGTCTCCTGGAGCAGCCCGGTGAGCGGCCGCGGGTCGGCGGCCAGCTCGGCGTAGGTGAGCATCGCCTGGACCCGGCCGCGCAGCCGCCGCTCCAGCTCGGCCTGGCCGTTCCGGTCGTCGGTGGTCGTCGGAAGCCGGCTCATCGCGTGCCTCCGGAGCCGGGCTCCGGGGCGTCCGGCGTTCGCGGCTCGGGCAGAACCGCCGGGCCGAGCCGCGCCCCCCGGTCGAGCGCGGTTCCCGGCGCAACGGCGGGTCCGGCGGGCGCGGCCAGCAGGTCGAGGATGGCGCGCAGGCGGGGGCCGAGCTCGTCGGAGATCCCGGCCCGCTCGCCGGCGGACAGCCAGCGCAGGGTGTGCTCAAGCTGGGTCAGCACGTCGGAGACCTCCGCGGTGATCATGTCGGGGGCCGGGCGGGCGGCGGGGACGAGCCGGGTGAGGCCGGGGTGCACCGCGTCGAGCACGAAGCCCGGGCCGATCCCGCTGGACCCGAGCGCGGTGCGCACCACCGTCGTCAGCAGCGCGGCCGCGGCGGCCACCAGCGGGTCACCGGCGGGCCATGGGCCTCGGGGGCGGTCCGCTGACCCGCCCGAGCGGCCGAGGCCAGGCGCCGCGCGCGCCGCGGGTCCGCCATCCACCGCGGGCCCGCCGCCGTCGGGCCGGGAAGCGCCGGGGCCACCCGGCATGTCGCCACCGGACGTGTCTCGGGGCCGGCCCGGCGCGTGCGGCCGGCCTCCGTCGGCGAGCAGGAGCAGGTCCTCGACGGCGGCGACCGGCGGGGCGAACGCGGCGGCGGTCGCCAGGGACGGGGTTTGCATCGCCCAGTCGGCGAGCACCCGGACCAGGCTCGCCGCGGCCAGCCAGCGATCGGTGATGGCCAGGTCGTCGAGCGCCGTGAGCCAGCCCTCCCGGTACGGCCAGTAGCTCCAGACCTTGGTTTCGATGATCAGCAGATCGACTGCGCCCTCGCCACGGCGGCGCTCGTAGAGCCGGGGCCTGGGCGCGGTGAGCAGCGCGCCCGCGAGCGATCCGGCGCTTTTCGGGCTTACCAGGTAGTAGAGCGTCGACGGGCGGCGCTGCCCGGCCGCGGCGGTCAGCGTCTCGCGTGCGAGTCCGTCCGCCGCATCGTCCGATATGTCGAGCAGGCCGACCAGCGTCTCGTAATACCTGGTCCTGGTCTGCCAGTTTGTCCGCTGAAGTACCCCACCCGATTCCCGTCGCGCCGGATCGGGCCGAAAACGTGCCGTCCGGTACCACCGGGCTATGACCGTGTCGTCAAGGTCGCCTGTCAGTCGCACGATGGTTCCCCCGTAGCCCCACCATGTCCGGTTGTCTCGATGTCCGGTTGTGTCGATTCGCCCGGCGAGCCGCGCGACCACCCCCTCGGGAGGCCGAGAACCGGGCGGCAACGGCGATCCTCCTGGCGACTCCGGTACCCGGCATTCGCCCGGACCGACCGGTAGAGGATGACCACGGCCGGGTCCCCGGCCGTCGCGCGAGTAGCCTGACGCACGTCGGAAAGCCAGCATAGTGACATTCGGAGTATCCGGCGCGGTGGCCGCCCGACCTGATGGCGCGTCGCCCGCGCGGCGCCCGGTCGGCGGCGTTTCCGACGATCCGCTCAATGCGTCACATTCGCCACGGACGACGCCGGGCTTCGCTACTCTTGGGCGCGCGCCCCGGGCTCGTGTGGAGAAATGGCACGCGTACAACCTGAGGATGCCTGCCGAGGCCGAGATGAGTAATGAGCCGACCTGACTCCGCGGATCTCTGCGACGAGCTGCGGTATCTCGCGCGTGGACGCGGCGTCCGCACGGTGCAGCTGAGCACCCGGGTCGGTCCCACGCTGCGCCGGCTCACCGGCCTGGGCGACGAGGCCGGCGTGGAACTGCGCTCCCGCGTCGTCTCCTGGCTCCGGGCGGGGCTCGCGGCGTTGCCCGGGGACCTGCGCCGGGTCGCGGAGGTCGCGCTCGGGCTGGACCCGGGGGCGGACCAGCGCCTGCTGACCGAACGGCTGGGCTGGCTGGCCGTCGAGCTGGACCGCGACCCGCGCACCGTCCGCCGCCGCTACGAGGAGGCCGTCCGGCTGCTCGCAGAGTCGGCGGCGTGGCCGCTCGGGGGCCAGGCTGGCGGCGCCGGTCCCGAGCTCGCGCGCGACCGGGCCGCGGCGGGTGCCGGCGACCCGCTGGTGTCCGCTCCCGCCGTGCCGCCGGCCGGCCCCTGGTATTTCGAGCAGGTCCGGGCCATGCTCCGGCTGGACGGCCCGACTCCCGAGCTGCTGGAATGCCGCCGGGTGGTCGCCTTAGAGGACGGCGTGTCGCAGGTGACGCTGTCGATGAGCCTGCCCCGGCCGCCTGGCGCCCCGGCCAGCCCGCGCGACCTGCGAGCCGAGGTCCTGTTCGGCGGGCGGATGGTGCGGGCCAACCGCTGGGGCGACACCATCTTCGGGGCCGTCCTGCGGCTGCCACACGCGCTGCGGCGTCACGAACGGCATGATTTCGGCCTGGTCTGGAGAATTCCGCTCGGGCAGCCGATGGCGCCGCACTACGCGCTGAACCCGACGATCCGGTGCGACGCCCTGGACCTGCGGGTGCGTTTCCCCGAGGACGCCGAACCGCGCGTCGAGCTGGTGGACGGGCTGCCCCTGCGGGCCGTCGAGGACCGGGCTGTCGACCTGCCGACGGTCGCGGTTGACGGGGCCTGGGAGGCCTTCGCCCGGTTCAGCCACCTGGCGTCAGGCCTGTCCTATGGCCTGCGCTGGACGACGTAGCCGCTCACCCCGCGAGGGCCGCCCCTGGCGGGCGGGCGGCGCTGGCGCGGGACTTCTCCTCGTCCTCGCCGTTCGTGCCGTCGCCGATGCAGCCGTTCTGGCCGCCGCCACCCGAACGGGATTCCTTCCGAGTCCTGCCACCCGTCATCGGCTTCCCCCGTCGCGAGAGTTGGGGGCCGACGTCATCGTCGGCCGGTCAACGCGTGCCAACGCACCGCCAGGCCTGGGCCGTCCGAGCCGGAGCCGGGGCGACTGGCCCGGGCGCTGGCCGGAGCCGGGGCCCATGCCCGGATATCCGAGGCCTGGCCACGGACCACCGGCCGGTGCCTCCCCGTACCTGGCGCCGGCCGGTTCGCGTGGTCGCTGGAGCCACCTTGCGCCCCGCGCGGACTGATGCGTGAGACGCCACCGTGGACAAGGACCGGCCCCGGAGGGGCCAGCGGCGCTGCCCGGCGCCGCGCTGGACAGGAACTGGACACACCGCTGGTCAGCGGCCCGTTCTGACCCGTCCGCCACGCTGTAGCCGCGAGCCGGCGCGCGATCGGACGCTCATGGCGAGCGGGGACCGCGCACCCGGCAGACGACCGTTCCCCGAGACGGCGGGGCCGAGTGCCGCGAGGGGGTGCGGGTGGCCGCCGGTGCCGGCGGGCCCATCCGCCGCCTTGTCGTATTTCGACCACTTTCGGCGAGCCGTGCGCTGGTCTACTAACGCCACCAACCCGCCCGGCCGCGGACGCGGCCACCAACCCACCGGGGGACGAAATGGAGCCGACCAGCTAACCGGAACGGCGCTCGTTGACCAGCGCCCGTCACCACCGCCGGCGGTGGTGACGGGCGCTGGCGCTCGTCAGGGCTGGCTTCCGGCGGCCGCGTGGATGCCCCGCCGGCTGGCGACCGCGCGGCCTTCGCCGCCCGCGGGTGGTCAGCAGAGACGGGCGGCCAGGAGCACGGAGTCGCTCTCCCGGGCGGGCCGGCGACTGTCGCCGGCGGACCGGCCCGCGGCGGCCTCCTTGGCCGCGGCGAGCTCGGCGAGCAGGGAGTCGCAGCATGCGGCGAGCGGGCGTAGGCCCTGGTCCGGTCGCTCGGCGGACACCTTGGCCCGAGCCGCGTGCCCCTCGCCCGGCGGGGCGTCGCTGGCCGCGCCGCCAGGCGCCGCCGCAGCGGGGCCGCACGCCTTGGCCGCCGCGGCGGCGAGGGCGTCGAGACGGTTGGCGATCGGCGCGTCGGGCTGGTCGACCAGGCCGGCCGTGTAGAACAGGACGGTCGTTCCGAGCGGCAGAGTGACGGTGCTCTGCGCGTATCCCGCGTCGGCGCCCGGCGTGGCGCCGGTGCTCGCGCCCAGGAGCGGGCCGTGCACGTCGCCCAGGAACGAGACGTCGCCCTCGGAAGTGATCAGCACAGGCGGCGGATGGCCCGCGTTGCACCAGGTCAGCTGGCCGGTCGGCAGATGGAGGCGAGCCGTGCACGCCGAGGCCAGCGACTGGTGGCCGCCCGCGCGCAGCACGTCGGTGAGCCGGCTGGCGATCTGCGCCGGCGGCAGGTCGAGCAGCGCGTAGGCACGGCCGGCGTGGCAGAGCTCGGCCATCAGCGCCGCGGCGCTTGGCCCGTGGCCCGCGACGTCGCCGACGCAGAGAAGGACGATTTCGGCCGTCGCCGCGGTGGCGTCGAACCAGTCGCCACCGACCCGCTCGGGACTGGTCGCGGCGACCCGGCGGGCGGCCAGGTCGAGGTTCGGCAGCACCGGCAGTCGCCGCGGCGGCAGCGCCTCCCATAGCGACCGGGCGACGGCGAGCTCCACCGCGTGCCCGTCGGGCGGGCCCTCCCGCCCCGCGGCGGCCGGCGGCGCGGCCCGGCCCGCCCTCGACGTCACGGTCGCCGCCGACGACGAGGCGGCCGGCGTGGCCCGGCTGCTCGCGTCCGCGACGGCGGCGGCGAGCGCGCCCGGCAGCTCCTGGGCGACCGCCGCGGACACCGTCTCCTCGAGCGCCTCCTCGAGCGCGTTCGCCAGCCCACCCGCCATCAGCTCGGTGAACGACTCGTTGATCGACTCAGCGAGTGCGGCCGACAGCGACTCGGCCACCGCCTCGCCCAGCGCGGCGGCGATAATCGCGTCGACCACGGTGGTGGTGGCACCGCCCGACGACCGCGGCTCGGACTCACCGGGTGTGCGGGCGCCCCCCGCGCGGGCGGCGCCCGTGTCAGGAAGCTCCGGCATCCCGCCCCTGGCGGTTCCCGCGTTCCTGTCGTTCGCGGTGTTCTTGGCGTTATTCGCGTTCTTGGCGTTCTTGGCGTCCCTGGCGGCGGCCTTCTTGGCGGCGGTCTTCTTGCGTTCCGCCTTGCCGGCCCGGGTCTTCTTCGCCGTGTCGGGAGACGTCACCGTCGGCGGGTCCACGTCCATGTGCCGGTCGCCGCGGACCTTGGTCGCTGCTCGTCCCACTGCCCACCCCGGTTCAGTCGGATTCCACCGACTGGCTGCTTACCCGGCCCGTGCCCAGGAACACCCGGGTGGCCGCGGTGATACTTGTCGTATGGAGCTGTCATCGGTGGCGAAGGCGGACGGGTCCGCGGTTCCTGACCCGAACGGCGATGGGCCCGCCGAATCAGCGACGATCGCCGGCCCGTCGCCTCCTGACGAGCCGCCCACCCCGCCTTCGGCGAGTGATGGCCAGCCCACGGCCGCGCCCGCGGAGCCCGTGTGCCTCCAACCCGTGGCCGAGCCCTCGGAACCCACCTGCCTGGGGGCCGTGCCGCCGGAGCCGCCGGCCGCGACCCAGGAGTTCTCGGCCGAGTCAGCCGTGTGCTCGGTCCCGTCCGGTCGGGCGATTGCCGGGCAGCCGACCGCTCCCGCGGTCGCCGCGCGCCCGGACGAGCCCGAGCGCGGCGCCATGGCTGTGCCGGTCCGGCTGGACGAGCGACCGTCGCGGGGCGATCCGGCGGCGCCGGTCGTGCTGGTCGAGTACGCCGACTTCGAGTGCCCGTACTGCGCGCAGGCGGCACCAGTGCTGCACGACCTGGTCGAGTCGTGCGACGGCCTGGTCCGGCACGTCTTCCGGCATTTCCCGATCTTCGAGGTGCATCCGTACGCGCTGACGGCGGCGCTCGCGGCCGAGGTGTGCCACGCGCATGACCGTTTCTGGCCGATGCACGATCTGATGTTCGCCTACCAGTCGCGGCTCAAGGACGTCGATCACCGGATGCGCGCCGAGCGGCTTGGCCTCGACCCGGACCTCGTCGTCGGCGCCGCCGCGCAGCCTTACGGCGTCGCCGTGGAGGCCGACTACGAGCACGGCGTCGCCACCGGTGTGCGGGGCACGCCCACGATCTTCATCAACGGGCAGGCGTTCCGGGGCCGCCCGGAGCTGCCAGCCCTGCGCCGCGCCGTCCACATGGCCGCCACGAGCTCGCTGGTGCTCGGCTCCGCGGGCTTGGCCGGGGCCGGCGCCGACGTGATGGCCGACCCACAGGCCGCGGACGAGGGGTCGGGCGCCGGGCCGGCGGCCGCCCCCGCGCCCCGCCGCCGCGGAATGCCCTGGTCACGGCACTGAGACGGTCGCTGCACTGAAACCGCCACAGGGCGCAGGCACCCGCCGCGGGGACACGTCACGGAAGCGGCGCGGGCTTTCGTGGCGGGAGCCACGGGCGGGGCGGGAGCGGCGGCGGGAGGCCGTCGCTCTCCGGGGAGCACAGCGGCATCCGTTCGCCCAGAAAACGCAGCAGCACGCTGCCGAGCGTCGCGGACGCCAGAGAGCCGACGAGGATGCCGATCTTCGCCTGGTCGCGCAGGTCCTCGCCGCCGAACGCCAACTCGGTGATGAACAGCGAGATCGTGAACCCGATCCCGGCGAGCACCGAGGCGCCGATCAGGTGGCCGTAGCGGACCCGCCCGGGCAGGGTCCCGAGGCCGGTGCGCACGGCGCAGGTCGCGGCCAGGGTGATCCCGACCGCGTTGCCGACGACCAGCGCGGCCGCGACGCCGTGCGTCACCGGCGACGTGGCCGCCTCCCGCAGGGTGTGCGCGTCGAGCGCCACCCCCGCGTTCGCGAAGCCGAACAGCGGGACGACGACGAAGGCGCTGACCGGGTGCAGCAGGTGCTGCAGCCGCTCGTTGGGCGCGACCGCGGCGCGGGCCGCGGACACCGCCAGGGCCGAGCGGGACGCCGTCGAGTCCTCCTGCAGCGCTCGGACGAAGACCGGCACGTTGTCGATCTGCTCCCGGCGGGGCGGCGCCGCCGGGACGAGAAGCCCGATCAGCACCCCCGCGAGCGTCGCGTGCACGCCGGACGCGTGCACCGCGAGCCACAGCAGCAGGGCGGCGATGAGGTAGGGCGTGAGCTGCCAGACACCCATCCAGCGCAGCAGCACGATCGAGACGACGGCGAGCGCGGCGAGCGCGAGCGCGACGGCGTCGACGTGCTTGGTGTAGAAGACCGCGACGACGGTGATCGCGCCGATGTCGTCGACAATCGCCAGCGTCAGCATGAACAGCCGCAGCCGGTCGGGGCAGCGGGGCCCGAACAGCGCGAGCAGGCCCAGCACGAACGCGGTGTCGGTGGACATCGCGATGCCCCAGCCGGAGGCCCCGGCCCCGGACCGGTTGAACAGCCAGTAGATCAGCGCCGGGGTCGCCAGCCCCCCGATCGCGCCGAGCGCCGGCACCGCGACCGCCCGCCGGTCGCGCAACTCGCCGGTCGTCGCCTGCAGGCTGATCTCCAGCCCGACGACCGTGAAGAAGATCGCCATGGCGCCGTCGTTGATCCAGTGGTGCACGGTCAGGTCCAGCGAGGCGCCGCCGGCTCGCAGTGAGGCGTGCGCGTCGAGCAGGTGGTTGTAGCTGGCGGACCAGGGTGAGTTGGCCCACAGCAGCGCGATGACGGTGGTGGCGAGCAACAGGACGGCGCTGCCGGCCTCGGTCGCGAGAAACTCCCGGACGGCGGGCGCCGGCGCCGGAATGCTGACGCGCAGCGCCGGCCCCGGCCGCGGCGGCGCCGTCACGGGCGCCCTCCCGAGGGCCGCCGTACCCGGCCGGGCCCGGCGGGCACCGTCGGGCGGCGGGCCGCGACGGCGGAGCGCCGCGGGCCCGGGTGCGGGGCGTCCGGGGACCGGGCGCCCGGGTGACGCGAGGAGCCTGGGGGAGGGGGCAGCGTCGCCTCGGCATAAGTCGGAACCTGTGTGCTGGCGGGCCTCACGTTATGCCATCGAAAAGCCGGCGCGGACCCGGTCGCGGTGGACCCGGCGGCCCACCCGAGAGGCTGACGAATGGTCAGCGAACCGGATGGGCCAGCGCGTAGCCCGGGTGGGATTCGAACCCACACTGTCGGTGGTTTGAGCACCGTCTCTCTGCCGTTGGAGTACCGGGCCTGGCGTGCGCGTGGCGGGGAGGTGTCTCCGAGGTGAACGCCGCGGCGGCCGCGTTGACGATATCGCCGTTGGAGATGCTCCCGGTGACGACTCTAGCCGGGTAGGGTGCGATTCGACCTCTCGCCCCGCCCGCCGGTGCCCGCGCGACGCTTCCGGCGCCGGGCTCGGCGCGTGCCAGTGCTCGCGCGCGGTGTTCCGGGCTCCGCGGAGCTCCAGGAGTTGGTGCGGCTGCGCCGCCCCGGCCGACCGGAGCCGGCGGCGCCGTCGCGGGCGGAGCGTGGAGTCGAGCACGACGCGGTGGCAGCCGGTGCCGAACGCGACCGACCTGGCCGCCGGGGCGCCTCCGCCAACCATGACGGTGAGTTGCCGCCAACCGGCCGTCGGGCGCGGCAACGACGCGTCCGGCGACCGGCAGAATGGCCACCGACGCCGACCGAGACCTATCGACGCCGACCCCGGGAGTCAGACTCGATGAGCCAGCCATCCTCGACGCCGCGCCGGGTGCTGATCGCCGAGGACGAGGCGCTGATCCGTCTCGACCTGCGCGAGATGCTGCAGGAAGAGGGCTACGAGGTCGTCGGCGAGGCCGGCGACGGGGAGATGGCCGTCGCGCTGGCCACCAAGCTGCGCCCGGACCTGGTCATCCTCGACGTGAAGATGCCGAAGATGGACGGCATCGAGGCCGGCGCGAAGATCGCCAAGGAGCGGATCGCCCCGGTCGTCATCCTCACCGCGTTCAGCCAGCGCGAGCTGGTCGAGCGGGCGCGGGAGGCGGGCGCGATGGCCTACGTCGTCAAGCCGTTCCAGAAGAAGGACCTGCTGCCGACGATCGAGATGGCGATGAGCCGGTTCACCGAGATCGTCAGCCTGGAGGCCGAGGTCGAGGACCTGCAGGGCCGGCTGGAGGCTCGAAAGATCATCGAGCGGGCCAAGGGTGTGCTGCAGACCGAGCACAAGATGACCGAGCCGGACGCGTTCCGCTGGATCCAGCGCACCTCGATGAACCAGCGCCGCACGATGCGCGCGGTCGCCGAGGCCGTGCTGTCCGGGGAGGCCCTGCCCGGCTAGTGACGCCGATCCGCTTCCGGCCCCATCCGGCCCAGCCCCGCCCGGCCGCCGCCGACCTCGGCCCGATGACCGTTCCCCCGCGCCGGTGACGTCCGAGCCGGACCCGCCTTCGGGCCCTCGGCCGCCGGCCCAGGCCGGCCCCGTCGGCGTACCCGAAGGCCGGGACGCATCGCAAAGTGGCCGCGTGCCCGAAAGCGGCGGCTCGCCCGCGAGCAGCGGTGTGCCGGAAGGCCGCGACGCGGCGGTGGCCGGCGAGCAGGGCGCCCCGGTGCCCGCGACCGGGGTGTCGCGGATCCGCGCGCTCGGCCGGTGGCTGGCCGGCGGCGGGAACAGCGAGATCGTCGCGTCGGAGCCGGTGATCGGCGGTGGCGCCGACCTCGACGGGCCGCCGATGCCCGGGTGGGCGATCGCCGTCGCCTGGCTGCGGGCCGCGGGCGGCTGGTCGCGGCGGGTGGGCCGGGCGGTGGCCGGCTGGGTGGGCCGGCGCCGCCGGACCGGCCGCGGCCGGGCGCTGCTGGCCGGGCTGGCCGCGCTGCTCGTGGCGATTCCGACCGGCCTGGCCGTGGGCCTCGTCGAGGTGTCCCGCGGCGGCGGCGCCGGCGTGTCCGGTGCCGGTGGCCCGCGGGTGCTGCGCCTTGGCGTGATGGCGCCGCTGTCCGGCGACCTCGGCAACATCGGCGGGGCGGTGCGCAACGGCGTGGCGCTCGCCGTTGACGAGGTGAACAAGTCCGACGCGATCCCTGGCTGGAAGGTCGAGCTGGTCGCGAAGGACGATCTCTCCCGCCCGGACGGCGGGGCGGCCGCCGCCGAGGCGTTGGCCGACGACACCTCGTTGATGGGCGTCGTCGGGCCGCTGAGCTCGACCGTCGCCCGCGTCGCGCTCCCGATCCTGAACGCGGCTGGGATGCCGGTTGTCTCCCCGTCGAACAGCGATCCCGAACTGACCGCGCAGGACGAGCCGGCGAGCACCCGCAAACGGCCCTACAGCCGCTACTTCCGGCTGGAGGGCACCGACGCGTCGCAGGCCAGGACCGGCGCCGACTACGCGGTCAGAACGCTGCACCGGCCCAGGGTCGTCGTCATCGACGGTGGTCCGTCCTACGGTCCGACGCTCGCGGACCGGTTCGCCGACGCGATCGCGGCCGACGGGGGCGAGGTGCTGGCGACCTACCAGGTGAACGGCGACACGGCGTCCGCCGCGGAGGTCAAGCAGGTGGGGGACGGGATCGTGGCGCTGAGCCCCGACCTGGTCTACACCACGACCGGCTACCTGTTCGCGAGCGCGCTGCGCAAGCGGATGACCGCCGCCGGGCTGTCCGCTCCGCTGCTGGGCACCGACGCGATGGTCAGCGCCCGCTACCTGGACTCGGCGGGGCCCGCCGCCGAGGGGGATCTGGCCACCGACGTGGCCGTCCCGATCTCCCGGCTGCCCGCGGCCGGGGCGTTCGCCGCCGCCTACCTCGACCGGTGGGGCCCCGTCCTGGGTGGACCTGAGCAGCCGGCGACGCCCGACGAGGACACCGACTCGCCGACGATGTCAGCCGTCCCGCCGGACACCTACCCGCTCGGCCCTGCTCCCTCCGGTGCCGCCGCCGGACCGAGCCCGCCCGCGGCGGGCACAGACCTGAGCGCGCAGGACGAGCCGTCGACGGCAACCGAGCGGCCGGCGGACATGATCCCCGCGCTCGCCGCCTACGCCTACGACGCGGCCCGCGCGCTGCTGCGGGCAGCGGCGGTGGTGCTGCCGGGCCGGCTCGCCCTCGACGACGCCACGCGCGGGCGGATCGCCGCGCAGATCGGCCGCGGCTCGTTCGCCGGCGTCACGGGACAGGTCTCCTTTGACGCGTTCGGTGACCGGCGTGACCCGGCCGCCGTCGTCTACCTGGTCCGCGGCGGCAGGTTCGTCCCGCTCGTCGTCGACGACCCGTAGCGCCCCCGCCGGTCGGCTGCGGGGTCGCGCCCCCGCGAGCGCAGCCGCCTACGGGATAACTCGGGCGACGAGTCGTAGTCACGAAGCAGCTCTCAACGTCGGCAAAGAGACTACAAATAGCGACGACACGCTTACCCTATGCTTTGGTCGGGCGCGTTAAGCCGCTAGTTTCCCGGCCGTCCGGCGATCGCTGGACCCGTGTGGGTCGCCCAGGAAGGCCGGGCGAGGCCCGGCGGCGGGCAGGGCTGGCGAAAGAGGGACGGGCCATGGATGGTCTGGGTCGGCGGCAGCGGTTGCTGGGGACCGTCGCCGCTGTGGCCACGGTGGCGACCGCCGCCGCCTGCGGCGGAAGCGGCGGGGGCACCGGGGGCGGCGCGAAGAAGGAGTACGCGATCGGCTTCCAGGGCCCGCTGTCCGGTGAGAACCAGCAACTCGGGATCAACGCGTACAACGGCGTGCTGACCGCCGTCGACGAGGCCAACCGGAGTGGCAGACTGCCGTTCACCCTGCGCATCGTCGCCTCGGACGACCAGGGCACCCCGGAGCAGGGGCCGACCGCGGCGCAGAAGCTGGTCGACAACAAGGACGTCATCGCCGTCGTCGGGCCGGTCTTCTCCGGCGCCACGAAGGCCAGCGAGCCATTGTTCAGCCAGGCCGGCCTGCTCTCGGTGAGCCCGTCCGCGACCAACCCGCAGCTCACCGACCTCGGCTTCACCAGCTTCTACCGGGTAATCGCGCCCGACACCGTGCAGGGTGCCGCCGCGGCCGACTACCTGGCCAAGGCGGCCAAGGCCAGGCGGGTGTTCTCGCTCGACGACCGCAGTGACTACGGCACCGGCCTGTCCGCCGCGCTGGAGAAGGGCCTGCGCGCCGACGGCGTGACCGTCACACACGACGGCATCAACCCGACGAAGGACTACACGTCCGAGGCGACGAAGATCATTTCCGGCCATCCGGACGCCGTCTACTACTCGGGCTACTACGCCGAGTTCGCGCTGCTGGTGAAGGCATTGCGCGGCAAGGGCTACACCGGCAAGATCATGGCCGGGGACGGCTCGAACGACGACCAGTTCATCCAGCAGGCCGGCGCCGGCACCGCCGACGGCACGTTGCTGACCTGCGCCTGCGGCGACGCCAACTCCGACCCGAAGGCGGGGGCCTTCGTCGCCGACTTCAAGAAGGTCAACAGCGGCACCAGGCCGGGCACCTACTCCGGCGAGGCGTACGACGCGACCGGCGCGATCATCTCGGTTCTCACCAAGGAGGGCACCAAGGCGACGCGGACCTCGGTCCGCGACGACTTCCGCGGCGTGAACGTCCCCGGGGTCACGAAGCGGATCCGGTTCGACGGGCACGGCGAGGTCCAGGGCACGACCGTCTACGTCTACGAGGTCCGCGACGGCCGGCGCGTCGTCCTCGGCCCGACCGACCAGCTCACCAGGCCGTGACCTCTCCCGATATCACCGCGCTGGGCCCCGGCGACCCCGCCGGGGCCCAGCCGACCGCGGCAGCCCCCGGCCCGCCCGCCTCCACGGGCGCGCCGGGGGCATCCGTTCTTCCGGCCCCGCCGGCCCGCCCGGCCCCGGCTGCTCTTGTGGTACCGGTGGCGCAGGCGGCGCCTGTCGCGGAACCGGCCCTGACCGATCTCGCGTCGAGCTGGGACCAGCGGGTGCGGGCCGCCCGCTTCGGCGCCGGCCGCGCACGCGCGCTGCCGGGCGCGGGTGCGGGTACGGCCCAGCCATCGGGCGCGGGCCATGAGTAGCGGCGAGCCGATCGCGCAGCTCGCCGTCGACGGCCTGACCGTCGGCGCGCTCTACGCGGTGATCGCTCTCGGCTACACGCTGGTCTACGGCGTCCTACAGCTGATCAACTTCGCGCACAGCGAGGTCTTCATGCTCGGCGCCTTCGGCGGCCTGTACGCGGCCCGGGCCTTCGTGCCCGGCGGTGGCGGGGGCCTGCCGCCCGGCGCGCCCGCGGCCGTCGGGCTGGTCGCGGTCGGCCTGGTCGCCGGCGCGCTCGCCGGTGCGCTCGCCGCGCTCGGCCTCGAACGGGCCGCGTACCGCCCGCTGCGGCGCCGCCACGCCCCCCGGCTCGCCTACCTGATCAGCGCCATCGGGGCGTCGATGTTCGCCTTCAACCTCGCCGGCAAGGAGTTCGGCCGGCAGAACGTGCCGGTGCCGACGCTGTTCCGCGACCGGACCGCGTTCCGCGTCGCGGGCGCCGACGTGTCCATCCAGACGCTGGTGATCGCCGGGACCGCGCTCGCCATGCTCGTCGCCGTCGACAGGCTGGTCCGGGCCTCCCGGCTGGGCCAGTCGATCCGGGCTGTCGCCGAGGACGCCCAGACCGCCACGCTGCTCGGCGTCGACGTCGACCGGGTGATCGTGGCGACGTTCGTGCTCGGCGGGCTGCTGGCCGGCGCGGGCGGCTTCCTCTACGCGATGACCTTCAACGCCTCGTACACGATGGGCTTCATCCCCGGGATCAAGGCGTTCACCGCCGCGGTGCTGGGCGGCATCGGCAGCGTGCGGGGCGCGGTGCTCGGCGGCCTGCTGCTCGGCCTGGTGGAGAGCTTCGGGGGCTACCTGCTGGACGCCTCCTACAAGGACGTCATCGCGTTCGTCGTCCTGGTCGCAGTGTTGCTGCTGCGTCCGAGCGGGCTGCTCGGCGCCCGCCTCGGACGCCCCGCATGACGCCGGATGAGCCCGGGCGCCCGAGCCGGGACGACCTCGCGCGGACAGCCTCCGGCGCGCCGCTGCCGGACGTGCGCGCGGTGGCGGGGCGACTGGCCCGGTCCGCCGGTCACCCCGACGACCAGCCGCCACCGCCCTGGTCGCCGACGGGCCCGTATGGTCCCGCCACGGGAGCGCGGTCGGCCCGCCCGCGCGGCACCGGGCCGCTGGTCGGGTGGTGGCGCCGGCTCGGCGGATGCCTGGTGCTCGCCGCGCTCGCCGCCCTCATGGCCGGCCCCTCCGGAAACGCCGACCGGCCGCTCGCCGGGGCCCGGGGCTCGCTGTACGGCGACCGTGGCGCCGTGTTCCTCGGCGCCGCCGTCCTGGCCTGGCTGGGGCTGACCTGGTGGCCCTGGCTGCGCGCACCGCTCGGGCGCGGCGCGCGGCTGGTCGCCGAGCACGCCCGCGAAAGCGCCGGCGGCCTGCGTGACCGTTCCGGCCTGCGTGACCGTTCCGGCCGGCGCGGCGGCCGCGCCGCCGGTGCTGGTGGCTCGGTCGATGGTGTCCCGCCCGGGGGCGCCGGCGAGCCGGAGCGCGTGCCGGACCCGGCGCCCGCTCCCGAGCCGACGCACGTCGTGCCGCCCTGGCACCGGACCTGGGCGGCCCGCCCGGCGTGGACGGTGCGGTCCCCGCACGTTCCCGCCCAGCCGACGGCCGGCGGTCCGCCAGCAGCCGCCCCGGTCCCGGCCGGCCCGCGCTGGTACCAGGGCCGCGGTGGCCGGGCCGCGGGGTACGCGGGGGCGCTGGGCCTGGCCGCGACCGCTCCGCTGGTCGTGTCGACGGCCGCGCAGCAGTCGATGGTCAACGACATCGGGCTCTACGCGCTGCTCGCGCTCGGCCTCAACGTCGTCGTCGGGTACGCCGGCCTGCTGGATCTCGGCTACGTCGCCTTCTTCGCGATCGGCGCCTACACGGCGGCCTACCTGTGCTCCGGAACGGCGATGCCCTGGCACGCGCCGTTCCAGCTCAACCCGTTCTTCGCGATGCCCGCGGCGGTGGTCGTCGCGGCGCTCGCGGGGCTCACGCTCGGCGCGCCGACGCTGCGGCTGCGTGGCGACTATCTCGCGATCGTCACCCTGGGCTTCGGTGAGATCGTCCAGCTGCTCGCCAACAACGCCGACGGGATCACCGGCGGGGCCCGGGGCGTCTTCGGGGTGCCGCCGCTGTCCGTCGAGGTGGGCGGCTTCCACTACGCCTGGGGGCTGGACCCGCTGCCGTACTACTATCTGCTGCTCGCCCTGGTGGTCCTGGTGATGGCGGTGCTGGGAGTCTGGGAACGGTCGCGCACCGGGCGGGCCTGGGCGGCCATCCGCCAGGACGAGGTCGCCGCCGAGGCCACCGGGGTGCGCACGACGCGGATGAAGCTGCTGGCCTTCGCGATCGGCGCGTCGGTGTCCGGGTTCGCCGGGGTGGTGCTGGCGACCAAGCAGTTCTTCAACCCGCAGACTTTTGGCCTGCAGGCGTCGCTGCTGGTGCTCACGGTCGTCATCTTCGGCGGGATGGGCTCCCGGCTGGGCGTGGTCGTGGGCGCCGTTGTCCTGCAGGGCCTGGCGTTCTTCCTGCGGGACCGGGTGCCGGCCGGCGACCGGTTCAGCTACTTCGGCGCCATCGTGATGATCATGATGGTGTTCCGCCCGCAGGGCCTGCTGCCGCCGCGCCCGCGGCCGCGGGCCGTCCGTCCCGACCCGCTCCCGGCCGGCAGCGGCCCGCGGGGCCGGCCGACCCCGCCGTTCTGTAACCCCGGGGCCGCCAGTCACGGCCAGTCGGTGACCCCCACCGGCCCGGCGGCTCCCGGCGGGGGCCAGAGCGCGACTGGCCCGGGCGGGGGCGCGACATGACCGGGCCGGACCCGCGCCCGGCGGGCGCCGAGGGCGACGTCACGCTGCCATGCGCCCGGGAGCCGCTGCCGCCGCCGGTGGTGCCCGCCCGGCCCGGCCCGCGGATCGGCTGGGCGCCGGACGCGAGCACGCTGCCGTCGCCCGGATCCCAACCGTCGCGGCCGATTCTCGACGTCGCCGGCCTGACGCTGCGTTTCGGCGGCCTGACCAGCCTCGACGACGTGTCGCTGCGCCAGCAGCGGGGAACGGTCCTCGCGCTGATCGGCCCGAACGGGGCGGGCAAGACCTCCCTGTTCAACTGCCTGACCGGCGCATACCGCCCCCGCCGGGGCAGCGCCCACTTCTGGCCGGCCCGGGTCCACGACGCCGTCTCCTGGGCGCCCGCGCACGTCGGCGCCGGCGCCGCGGCGGGTGGCGATGCCCCGGGCGGCCGGGCCGGCGGGACCGCGGCCCGCCGTCGGCGGGGCAGGATCGACCCCGCCGCGACGGAGGTCGCGCGCCGGCCGGTCGAGCTGCTGGGGCGCTCGGCGCACGCGGTGGCCCGCCTGGGCATCGCCCGCACCTTCCAGAGCATCCGGCTGTTCGGCGACCTGACGGTGCTGGACAACGTCCGCGTCGGCGTCGAGGTACGCGCGCGGGTCGGCGCCGGCCGGGCGCTGCTGCCGCTGCCGTTCGTGCGCCGCGAGGCAGCGGCCGTCACCGCCGCGTGCTGGGAGCTGCTCGACTTCGTCGGGCTGGCCGACCGGGCCGACCAGCCCGCGGCGAGCCTGCCGTACGGCGCCCAGCGCCGGCTGGAAATCGCCCGTGCCCTCGGCACCCGGCCGTCGTTGCTGCTGCTCGACGAGCCGGCGGCCGGCGCGTCGGCGGCCGAGCGGCGGGACCTGATCGACCTGATCGGTGAGATCCGGGCCCGCGGCGTCACCATCCTGCTCATCGAGCACGACATGCGGCTGGTCGCCGCGGTCGCCGACACGGTCGTCGCGCTCACCTTCGGCAGGGTCATCGCGACCGGCACCCCCGACGAGGTCCGCGCCGACCCCGCCGTCATCGAGGCCTACCTGGGCACGTCCGCCCGCCCACCCGGCTGAGCGGAACGCGCCCGATAGGCGGAAGCCACGGGCCCCGCCCCGAATCCCAGCCCCGGATCCCCTCGCGACGAAGCGCGGTAGCGAAGCGCAATGAGGTAGTGAGATGTCCGACGCGCCCGGAAGTCGTGGCAGCGGACCGACCTGCGCCGTCTGCGTTGACGGTGTCACCGAACGCTCATAGCGTTGCGCCAGCGGTGGGACCCGGGGCCGGACGAGTAGAAAACGTCCAGGCAGGGGAAGGTTCGGACGGCGCCAAAGACCGTCCCCGGGTTGTCACCGACGGGACCTCGCCGGCGCGAGGTGCCGGCGCGACCGCTCTGGCTGACCGGTCAGCCGGCTGGGGGGATGGTGCCGCCCGCCGGCGGCTGGTTGCGCAGTAGGCAGGTCAGCCGGCATGTGCAGACCGGGCGGCCCCGCTCGTCCGTGATCCGGATGTCGAACATCGCGGCGGAGCGCCCGGCGTGCAGACGTGTCGCGACGCCGGTGACGACGCCGGAAGTCATGGCGCGGTGGTGGGTCGCGTTGAGGTCCAGGCCGACCGCCGCGCGGCCGGGGCCGGCGTTGAGCATCGCCCCGATCGAGCCGACGGTCTCGGCGAGCGCCGCCGACGCGCCCCCGTGCAGCAGGCCGTAGGGCTGGCGGTTGCCCTCGACCGGCATCGTGGCGACCACCCGCTCCGGCGTCGCCTCGATCAGCTCGATGCCGAGCTTCTCGGCCAGCTCGCCCCCGTGGACGTTCAGGAGCGTGAGATCCCCCGCGGTGCCCACTCGCCCCGCCCCCGCCGGCCCCGCCGGCTCCGTCTCCACAGTCATCGTCCGAGGGTACTGACCGGAACCGGCCCAGATGCTCCCGCCGGCCACGGCGGCCGGGAGAGCGGGCTGGGGGAGTGGGCGTCACACACGGCCGGGCATCCCAGGCGCCCGGGCGCGGCGACGCGGGGGCCACGCGCCGCCGCCGAGGACCACGGCGTCCGGCGCCGCCGGGATCGGGCGTCGTCCTAGATGTCGGAAGGGGCGCCTAGACTTCGCTGGGTGTCCGGTTCGACGACCACAGACGCGACGACCACCGATGCTGAGATCACGGATGCTGAGATCTCAGCCACGAAGGTCTCGGGTGCGATGATCTCAGACGTGGTGACCTCAGGCGCGACAGCCGCGGCCCCCCCGGCGAGCCCGGCTGCCGCGCCCGGCGGCGCCAGCCCGGCCGGTGCGGCTCGCGGCGGGGCGGTGAGCGAGCCGGGCACCGCGGCCGAGGCGCCGGCCAGGGCCGCGGCGCGCCGCGGCTCCCGAGCGGCCGGCACCAGGTCGTCGGTCAAGCCCCCGGCGCGGCCCGCGGCCGCGCGGCCGGCCCCGGCGGCCCGGCCCGCGCCGGCGCCCGGGATGCCCAGGCTGCTCCTGCTCGACGGGAACTCGCTCGCCTACCGGGCGTTCTTCGCGCTCCCGGTGGAGAACTTCTCCACCACCACCGGGCAGCCGACGAACGCCGTCTACGGCTTCACGTCGATGCTGATCAACGCGCTGCGCGACGAGCAGCCGACGCATGTCGCGGTCGCCTGGGACCTGCCGGCGCCGACCTTCCGGCACGCCCAGTACGCCGAGTACAAGGCCGGCCGGGCGCAGACCCCGTCGGACTTCGTCGGCCAGATCAGCCTGATCCACCAGGTCTGCGACGCGCTCGCGGTGCCGAGCCTGTCGGCCGCCAGCTACGAGGCGGACGACATCATCGCGACGCTTGCCACCCAGGGCGAGGCGGCCGGCATGGACGTCCTCATCGTCAGCGGCGACCGCGACACCCTCCAGCTCGTCACCGAGAAGGTCACCGTCCTGATGACCCGCAAGGGCATCAGCGACATGATCCGTTACACGCCGGAGGAGGTCGAGGCAAAGTACGGCCTGAGCCCCGCGCAGTACCCGGACTTCGCCGCGCTGCGCGGCGACCCGTCGGACAACCTGCCGTCGGTCCCCGGCGTCGGCGAGAAGACCGCCACCAAGTGGATTCAGCAGTTCGGCAGCCTCGCCGGGCTGGTCGACCGGGCCGACGAGGTCACCGGCAAGGCGGGTCAGGCGCTGCGGGACAACCTCGGCAACGTCATCCGCAACCGGACGCTGACCCAGCTCGCCCGCGACGTCCCGCTCGACCTCGAACCGACCGACCTGCGCCTGGTCCCCTGGGACCGGGAGGCCGTGCACACCCTGTTCGACACGCTGCAGTTCCGGGTGCTGCGCGAGCGGCTCTACCAGGCGCTCGCCGTGGTCGAACCGGCCGCCGGCGACGGTGGCTTCGCCGTCGAGTTCGAGGTCCTCGCACCCGGCGACGTCGCCCAGTGGCTCGCCGAGCACACCGCTGGCGGCGCCCGCACCGGGCTGCACCTGCGGGGCAGCTGGGGGAGGGGAACCGGCAGCGTCGCCGGGGTGGCGCTCGCGGCACCGGACGGCAAGGCCGCCTGGATCGACCCGACCCAGCTCACCCCCGCCGACGAGCAGGCGCTCGGCGGCTGGCTCGCCGACCCGGCGCTGCCCAAGGCGTCGCATGACGTGAAGGGCCCGATGCTCGCGCTCGCCGAGCTGGGCTTCACCCTCGCCGGCGTCACCAGCGACACCGCGCTCGCCGCCTATCTCGCGCTGCCTGGCCAGCGGTCGTTCGACCTCGGTGACCTGGTGCTGCGCTACCTGCACCGCGAGCTGAAGGCCGACGAGGCCTCCTCCGACGGCCAGCTGACTCTCGACGTCGAGGTCGAGGGTGTCACCGAGACCGACGAGGCCGAGGTCGACGTCGTGCGGGCCCGGGCCGTCGCCGAACTCGCCGACGCCCTCGATGGCGACCTGGAGCGCCGCTCAGCCGCCCGCCTGCTGCGCGACATCGAGCTCCCGCTGCTGGCCGTGCTCGCGAGGATGGAGCGGGCCGGCATCGCCGCCGACGCGGACTACCTGACGGACCTGCAGTCCCAGTACGGCGCCGAGGTGAACAAGGTCGTCGAGGCGGCCCACGAGCTGGTCGGGCAACCGTTCAATCTCGGCTCGCCCAAGCAGCTCCAGCAGATCCTGTTCGACGAGCTGGGCCTGCCGAAGACCAAG
>Ga0068858_100001818_pt1 | contig 21717 bp, 23 predicted proteins | sample KBSSwiS12_FD_66589 | JGI IMG/M metagenome (GOLD analysis project Ga0068858, IMG submission 66589) | Switchgrass rhizosphere microbial communities from Kellogg Biological Station, Michigan, USA - KBS Switchgrass S1-2 | ecosystem: Host-associated > Plants > Roots > Rhizosphere > Soil ...
GCCGGCCTTCTTGCCGCCGGGCAGGAAGACCTCCCATTCGCCGAGCCAGAAGTCGAACTGGCGGTGCTCGGCGCTCTGGCAGGCGGGAGGCGACGGTGGCGGCGGCGTCTGCGCCCGGGCGGCGCCGGCCACCGCAAGGAGCACGACCAGGGTCGCGACGGCGGAAGGCTTGGCGTGAGGCGGCAGGGTCGGCATCGCTCGCATATCCGCGAAGCCTAGGCGCCGGGGTGCTTGCCCCGGTCGCACATCTTGCTAATTTCAGCCCGGCGGCGGCACGGGCCGAGCCAGGCGATCAGGCGGCCTGCGGCGCCCCCAGCCAGCCGGCGCTCGGGCCGGTGAGCAGCTCGTCGACCTTGAGCGAGTAGCGGCCGTTCGAGGTGCCGTAGTGGCATTCGAACAGCGGCACGCCCGAGACCTTGGCCTGGATCACCTGCTTCAGGTCGAGCTCGATGAAGTCGCCGGGCTTGAACGACAGCAGCTGCTCCACCGTCGCCGGCGCCTGCGCCAGCTCGGCCACCAGCTCCACCATGGCCGGCTGCAGCTGCTGCTTCAGCATGTCGACCCAGCGCCGGTCGAGCTCGGGCGCCTCGCCCTGCATCGGCGAATAGAGGACGTCGCGGATCGGCTCGAGGGTCGCGTAGGGGATGCAGAAATGGATCGTGCCGATGCTGTCGCCGATCTCGAGCGTGAACGAGGTGACGACGACCATGTCGCCGGGGCTGGCGATGTTGGCGAACTGGGGCAGCATCTCCGAGCGCTGGTAGTCGAGCTCGAGCGGATAGATCCCTTCCCAGGCCTTCTTGTACTCGGCCGAGATCACCGCCACCAGGCGTTCGATCACGCGCAACTCGGTGGCCGAGAAGTCGCGGCCCTCGATCCGGCTGCGGTACTTGCCCGAGCCGCCGAAGAGCGCGTCGATCACCGAGAACACCAGGGTCGGATCGCAGATCACGAGCCCGGAGCCGCGCAGCGGCCGCACGCTCATGACGTTGAAGTTGGTCGGGACGACGACCTCGCGCAGGAACTCGCTGAACTTCTGCACCCGCACGCCGTCGATCAGGACCTCGGCGCTGCGCCGCATCAGGCCGAACAGGCCGACCCGGACGTTGCGCGCGAAGCGCTCGTTGATGATCTCCATCGTCGGCATGCGGCCGCGGACGATGCGTTCCTGGCTGGCCAGGTCGAAGGGGCGGACACCGCCGGGCGCGGCCGCGGCCTCTTCGAGGGTTGCGCTTTCGCCGGTAATGCCTTGCAGAAGGGCATCGACCTCGGCCTGGGAGAGCACTTGATCAGACATGCACGCGAGTGTCCGGTCCCGCACGTAACGCGAATCCGTCGATAAGGGCCCGGTTTGCCCGCGAGATCAAGTTTCCCGCGCCGCGGCCGACAAGCAAGGAACGGACGGACTCCAGCCGCCCGAGGACGCCCATGAGCTACGCCAGCGCGCCGAGATTCCTGGTGGTCGACGACTTCTCGACCATGCGCCGGGTCGTGCGCGGCCTGCTGAAGGAAATCGGCTTCGACGACGTCGACGAGGCCGACGACGGCGTCGCCGCCCTCGCCAAGCTCAAGTCGCAGCCGTACGACTTCGTCATCTGCGACATCGGCATGCCGATCATGTCGGGCATCGACCTGCTGCGGATGGTGCGAACCGACGCGGCGCTGCGCCAAATCCCGATGCTGATGGTCACGGCCGAGGCGAGGAAGGAAGACATCGTCCTGGCCGTGCAGAACGGCGCCGCCGGCTACCTTGTGAAGCCGTTCACGAAGGAGGCACTCGAGGAGCGGGTGAAGAAGGCCCTGAGGGATCACGCCTCGGCGGCGTGACTTGGCTCGAGCGACATGGGGGTCCGCGCCAATGGGAATGGGTCCTTGGCCACTGGAGCGCTTAAGCTAGTCGTTCGGCTTGGGAGCCAGTCCTGAGCCCATTCTCGGAGATCACCGCAATGCGTAGCCTTCTCCCGCTTGTCGCGATCTGTTGCGCACTCTCAACCAGCCCCACGCGTGCCCAGGTTGCCGTTCAGGCCAATCCGGATCAGGAAAGACTGGTTGCAAGCGCGGACCCGCGGCTCGCAGCAAACAAGCGCCTCGTCTACGACTTCTGGCGTGAGGTCTTCGAAGGCGGTCACATGGAGCTTGCCGAGAAGTACATGGCCGAGTCGTACATCCAGCACAACCCGACGGTGCCCACGGGCCGCGCGGCGTTCGTCGATTTCTTCTCCAAGTTCGCCAAGCCGAAGCCGATCGAACCGAGGATCAAGGCGCCGCTGGTGTCCATCGTTGCCGAGGGCGACTATGTCGTCTTGAGCTTTGTCCGCGAGGTTGCCGAACCGTCAGATCCGGCCAAGAAGTACACGACCACCTGGTTCGACATGTTCCGCATAGAGAACGGGAAGATTGCAGAGCACTGGGACGCTGCCCAGAAGAAGTGAAGCCGCCGAGCGCGAGGCCCTCCGGCGACGCTCAGCGAGCCAAGAAAGTCACACCTGCATCGACATGATGTCGGAATAGGCCTGCACCAGCCGATTGCGAACCTGCAGGGTCGCCTGAAACCCGATCTGCGCCTTCTGCATCGCCACCATGGTCTGCTCGAGGCTGACGGTCGGGTTGTCGAGCTGCACCTCGCGCTGCATCGCCGTGGCGTCTGTCTGCGACTTGCTCACCGCCGCCAGCGCCTTGCCGAGCGACTGCTGGAAGCCCGTGCCCTCGACCGCGCCGCCGCTCTTGAGCGGCTGGCCGGTCGGCGTGAGCCCGGCCCGGGCGACGGCCTGGGCGAAGTCGAAAGGCTTGAGGGTGACGTTCATTGCATGACTCCACGGCGACGCCGCTCGGCGGGCCATGGCGGCAATCGTAGTGAGGACAGACGGTCGCCGAGGCGCGAACTGACGCGCCTTTGCCGGGCTGTTCGCCGCATGGCCAAGACCCCCGGCTTCGAATAATCGCTGTCATTCGGCAGGACCACGCCGACCGACTTCGAGACATTCATGGACAACGCTGTCGCCCTCAACTCCTCGCTGCCGATGGCGGTTCCGGCCACTTTCGCCGGCCGCATCGCGGCGATGCCGGCGCGCGCCAGGCTCAGTGCCGGCATCGGCCTGGCCGCCCTGATCGGCATCGGCATCGCGCTGACGATGAACGCCGGCCAGAGCGACTACAGGGTGCTCTACGCCAACCTGTCCGACAAGGACGGCGGCGCCGTCATCGCCCAGCTCTCGACGATGAACGTGCCCTACAAGGTGCAGCAAGGCAGCGGCGCGATCATGGTCCCGGCCTCGCAGGTGCCGGACCTGCGCCTCAAGATGGCCACCGCCGGCCTGCCCAAGGGTTCGGTCTCGGGCTTCGAGCTCATGGACAGCGCCCGCTTCGGCCAGACCCAGTTCCAGGAACGGCTCACCTTCCAGCGCGGCCTCGAGGGCGAGCTCACGCGCTCGATCGGCTCGCTCGCCGCAGTGCAGAGCGCCCGCGTGCACCTGGCGCTGCCGAACCAGAACGGATTCTTCCGCGAGCAGCAGAAGCCCGCGGCCTCGGTGCTGCTGACGTTGCATCCCGGCCGCACCCTCGACCGGGCACAGCTCGCCGGCATCGTCCACCTGGTGTCCTCGAGCGTGCCCGAGCTCGACCCGAAGGCGGTGAGCGTGCTCGACCAGACCGGCACGCTCCTCACCGGCAGCGCCGACGCCAGCCACGGTGCCGGGCTCGACGCGACCCAGCTGCAGTACGTGAACCAGGTCGAGAGCGGCTACGCCAAGCGGATCTACGAGCTGCTCGAGCCGATCGTCGGCCACGACAACCTGCGCGCCACGGTCGCCGCCGAGATCGACTTCTCGCAGACCGAGGCGACCTCGGAAGAGTTCAAGCCCAACCAGGGCGCCGACGCCAGCGTCTCGATCCGCAGCCAGCAGACCACCGAGCAGGGCGGCGCCGCCGGCGGCGCGCTGCCGAGCGGCGTGCCGGGGGCCGCCTCGAACCAGCCGCCGATCGCCGCGACCGCGCCGCTCACCGGCGCCTCGCAGCCGCTGCAGGCCGCACCGCTCTCCGGTGCCACCGGCAGCGGCGGCCGGCGCGAGGCCGTCACCAACTACGAGGTCGACAAGACCGTGCGGGTGACGCGCAACGCCAGCGGCACGGTCAAGCGGGTCAACGCCGCGGTCGTCGTCAACAACGGCCAGACGGTCGATGCCAAGGGCAAGAAGACCGCGGTGCCGCTCACCAGCGACGAGATCGAGAAGCTCACCGCGCTGGTGAAGGAGAGCATCGGCTTCAAGCAGGAGCGCGGCGATTCGGTCAAGGTGATCAACGCTCCGTTCAAGATCGAGACGACCGGCGGCACCGCGCCGAGCGAGACGCCGTGGTGGCGCGCACCCGACACGCTCGACCTGGTCCGGGCCGCAGCCTTCCCGGCAGCGCTGGCGATCGTCGCTCTGCTCATCTTCTTCGGCCTGCTCCGGCCCGGCATGCGGGCCGCCCTCGGCCCGAAGGCGCTGCCGCAGCCCGGCACGCGTCTCGACGCGATCGCCGACGACTCGAATTCGCTCCCCGCCCTTCCGGCCCCGGCCGCGGTGCGCGCCGGCGAGCACATCGAGAGCGCGCGGCAGATGGCGCGCGCCAACCCGGCCGCGGTCGCCGGCATTCTGCGCAACTGGGTCGACGGCAGCCAGACCGCCGCATCAGCGCGCTGAGCCGCGGAGCCCACGAGATGGACGAAACCGGACTCGAGAACGCCGCCATCCTCCTGATGTCGCTCGGCGAGGAAGACGCCGCCGAGGTGCTCAAGCACCTGACGCCGAAGGAGGTGCAGGGCGTCGGCGAGACGATCGCGCGGATGAAATCGATTCCGCGCGAGCGGGTCGAGAACGTGCTGGAGATGTTCAGCACCGTCGCCGGCGACAACGTCACCCCGGTGGGCAACACCGACGCCTATGTCCGCTCGGTGCTGAAGAAGGCGCTCGGCGAGGACAAGGCCAACATCCTGCTCGACCGCATCCTGCAGAGCAACGAGGTCGAGGGCATCGACAACCTGCGCTGGATGGACACGGCCGCGGTGGCCGACCTGATGCGCGACGAGTCGCCGCAGATCGTCGCCGCGATCCTGGTGCACCTCGACTCGTCGCAGGCCTCGGCGGTGCTGAGGCTCCTGCCGGAGCGGCACCGCAACGAGGTCATGGTCCGGATCGCCACGCTCGACGGCATCCAGCCGGCCGCGCTCAAGGACCTGAACGAGATCATGGGCAAGCTGCTCTCCAACGCCGACCGGGTGAAGAAGGCCGGCCTGGGCGGCGTCAAGGCCGCGGCCGAGATGCTGAACCAGATGGGCGCCGGCACCGAGACCTCGGTGCTCGACTTCATCCGTGAGATGGACAACGACCTCGCGCAGCAGATCATGGACAACATGTTCACCTTCGACGACCTGGCGAAGGTCGACGACAAGGGCATCCAGGCGCTGCTCAAGGAAGTGCAGACCGAATCGCTGGTCATCGCGCTCAAAGGCGCGCCGGTCGAGCTGCGCGACAAGGTGCTGCGCAACATGTCCACCCGCGCCGCCGAGACCCTCAAGGAAGAGCTCGACTCGCGCGGCCCGGTCCGCGTCTCCGAGGTCGAGGCCGAGCAGAAGGAAATGCTCAAGACCGTGCGCCGCATGGTCGACGAGGGCACGATCGTGATGGGAGGCGGCGGTGATGACGCGTTCGTCTAGCCGGCAGCGGAATGTGCCGCCGCCGACGGGTGCCGCCGCGGCCGGCGCCAAGGCCGCGATCTACGCCCGCTTCATTCCGCGCGAGGAGCTGAGCTCGTTCGCCGCCTGGGCGCCGGGCGATCTGTCGGGCGCCGGACCGGCCACGCCGGGCGCGGGCGCTGCCGCGGAGCCGATGCCGGCCCCGGTCGATCCGGTCGAGCAGCAGGCCGAGCTGGTGCGCCAGGCGCGCCAGTCGGGCTACCAGGACGGCTATCGCGACGGCCTGGTCGCGCTCGAAGGATTCAAGCAGAGCTTCGCCCACCAGGCGACGCTGCAGGTCGGGCAGCTCGTGAAAGCGATCGGCAGCCAGCTCGACGCGATGCAGCAGGAGATGGCCGAGGCGCTCGCCGCGACCGCGCTGGCGCTGGCCCGGCAGATCGTGCGCAGCGAGCTCGCGGCCCGGCCGGAGAGCGTCGCCGCGGTCGCCCAGGAGGCGCTCGAGACCTTGATGCTGAGCGCCCGTCACATCACCCTGCGCGTCCATCCCGACGACCAGCCGCTGGTCGCCGAGGGCGCCGGCGAGCTGCTCGCGGCACGCGGCGCCCGGCTCGTCGCCGACTCCGGCATCGCTCGCGGCGGCTGCGTCGTCGAATCGGACATCGGCCTGGTCGACGCTAGCATCGAGACCCGCTGGCGCCGTGCCGCCGCGTCCATCGGCCGCGACGAGCCGTGGCAGGCGGCGGCCGAAGCGAACGACCCGGGCGCTGCGGCGTGAGCGTCGCCTCGCCGCTGCCGACGTCGCCTGCCGAGATGGTCGGGCCGCACTGGCGCCGCTACCTCGCCAACCTGAAGGGCTTCGCCGCCGACGAGGTGCCGCTGGAGACGCAAGGCCTCCTGGTCCGCGTCACCGGGCTGGTGCTCGAGGCCGCGGGCATCCGCGTCCCGGTCGGCTCGGTCTGCGAAGTGCGCATGCCCGGACAGGCGCCGGTGCTCGCCGAGGTCGTCGGCTTTTCGGCCGACTGCGCCTACCTCATGCCCACCGGCGACATCCAGGGCCTGGCCAGCGGCGCGCGGGTCGTGCCCCGGCCTTCGCCGGTGGTGCCGATGAAGCTCGGCGCGCTGCGCCACCCGTGGCGACGCAACGAAGACCGCACCCTGCACCTGCCGGTCGGCGACGGCCTGCTCGGCCGGGTCGTCGATTCGCACGGCACGCCCATGGACCGCAAAGGCCCGATCGGCGAAGTGCACAACGAGCCGCTGACGCGCCGGCCGATCAACGCCATGGACCGCGACCCGGTGCGAAAGCCGCTCGACACCGGCGTGCGTGCGATCAACGCCATGCTGACCGTCGGCCGCGGCCAGCGCATCGGCCTGTTCGCCGGCACCGGCGTGGGCAAGAGCGTGCTCCTCGGCATGATGGCCCGCTACACCGCCGCCGACGTGATCGTCGTCGGCCTGATCGGCGAGCGCGGCCGCGAGGTCAAGGAATTCATCGAGGACATCCTCGGCGAGGAGGGGCTGCGCCGCGCCGTCGTCGTCGCCGCGCCGGCCGACGCGCCGCCGCTGGTGCGGATGCAGGGCGCCAACTACGCCACCGTGATCGCCGAGCACTTTCGCGACCGCGGCAAGAACGTGCTGCTGCTGATGGACTCGCTCACCCGCTACGCGATGGCGCAGCGCGAGATCGCCCTGGCGATCGGCGAGCCCCCGGCCACCAAGGGCTATCCGCCGAGCTGCTTCGCCAAGCTGCCGCAGCTCTGCGAGCGCAGCGGCAACGGCGTGGCCGGCGGCGGCTCGATCACCGCCTTCTACACCGTGCTCTCCGAAGGCGACGATCCGCAAGACCCGATCGCCGACGCCGCCCGCGGCATCCTCGACGGCCACATCGTCCTCTCGCGCGAGCTCGCCGAGGCCGGCCACTATCCGGCGATCGACATCGAGCGCTCGGTGTCGCGGGTGATGACCAACGTCGCCGCGCCCAGCCACCTCGACGCGGCGCGGCGCTTCCGCCAGCTCCATGCCCGGCATCAGAAGGCGCGCGACCTGATCCAGCTCGGCGCCTACGTGCCCGGCCACGACGCCGACCTCGACCTGGCGGTGCGGCTGCACGCGCCGATGGACCGGCTGCTGCAGCAGGACATGAACGAGCTGGCCCGCCTCGACGACAGCCTGGCGATGCTGCACGCGGTGCTGGCCGCCTGATCCCGAATCCCCTTCCCTGCAAGAAGAACTGGCCCATGACCGACGACCTGCGATCCCTCCGCCTCCTCCTCGCCCAGGCCGAGGGCCAGCGCGACGAAGCGCTCGCCGAGCAGCTCAAGCTCGACGCCGCCTGGCGCGCCGCCGCGGCCCAGGCCGAGCAGCTGGTGCTCTATCGCCGCGAGTACGAGGCGCGCTGGCGGGCGGAGTTCTGCCGCGAGGGCAAGATCGAGCTCGTCCGCTGCTACCAGGGCTTCATCGAGCGGCTGAGCCAGGCTGTCGAGCAGCAGGAGCGGATCGCCGGCCATGCGGCGGCGCAGGCCGAGCGCGCCGCCGCGATCGTGCGCGGCCACGAGGTGCGCGCCGCAGCGCTGAAGAAGCTGGTGGAGCGCCGCCTCAAGGAAGGCGAACGCGTCGCCGCGGGCCGCGAGCAGCGCCTGAACGACGAGCACGCCGCGCGCGCCGCCTGGGTGCGCAACGCCCAGGCCAACGCGCGCGGCGCGATCTGACGAGCCGCGGCCCCATGAGCGTCGCCGCCTCCCGCCCGCCGGCCCCGGTCGTCGTGCCTGCACCCTTGCCGGTGCCGACGCCGGCGGACCGCGAGCCGGCCGCGCATCCCTTTGCCGAGATGCTGCGGCAGAACCGCGGCCTCGAGCGGCCTGCGGTCGGGGCCGCGAAGCCGAGGACAGCCGACATCGCCGCGGCGCCTGCCGAGCCCAGCCCCGCCCCGACCGCCGCAGGCGACGAAAACGTGCCGATGAACGACAGCACGCCGAAGAGCGATGCCGGGCGGGCGCGAGCCCGCGCCGGCGCCACGCCCGCGCGCAGCGCGGCACGCCCGACCGGCGCCGCAGAGCACGCCGACCGCGGCGCCGAGCGGGGCGTGGAGCGCGGCGCGCAGGACGACGATCGCTCGCCGGCCGACGCGTCGAGCGTCGCGGCCAACCCGGCGCTGGCCCTGCGGCCCGACACCACCCGACCCGCCGATCCGGAGCTCCGCGTCGGCTCGGCCGCGCACCGCTCGCCGCTGACGGCGGGCGCCGAGCGCGACGCCGATGCCGCGGCCACCGCCAGCGCGGCGACCGAGTCCGGCGCCGACCCGGGCAGCGCGACGGCCCGCCGCACCGACGCCGCCACCCGCGCGGACACCGGCCGCGCCGCCGGCCGCACTCGCGACGGCGATGCAGCGAGCCCCGCGGCGTCGTTCGCGCAGATCCTCGCCGACGCCAAGGCTGCGGATCGGCCGGCGGCGGCCGCGACGGCCTCGGCCGACGCGCCGCTCCCGGCCCCGACCGCGATCGGCGCGCACGAGCCCCAGCCGTCGTCCACGACCGACAACGCCCTCGCTCCACCCACGGCCACCCTCCCCGTTCCCGTCGATTCGCCCGAATTCGCGGCGGCGTTCGGGGTTCAGGTGAGCGTGTTCGTGCGCGAAGGCGTGCAGCAGGCCGAGCTGTACCTCAATCCGGCCGAGACCGGCCCGGTATCGATCGCGATCACGGTCGAAGGCAGCCAGGCGCGGGTCGAGTTCGGCGCCGATCTCGCCGCCACCCGCCAGGCGATCGAGGACGGTTTGCCCGCCCTGGCCAGCGCCCTGCGCGATGCCGGCTTCACCCTCGCCGGCGGCGGCGTCGCCCAGCACTCCCGATCCGGCGGGAGCGGGCCAGGCGGAGACGAAGCCGCCGGTCGCGGCCGGGACGACCGGCGTGCGATCCGGAGCGGCGAAGCGCTCGCCGCACCGGCCGTGCAGCGCGCGAGTGTTCGCGTCGCCGCCGGCGGCATCGATCTCTACGCCTGAGCCATCGCTCCGCGGGTGGGCTGTTCTGCGCGGCAAAAGCAGGCCTTATCGCCGCTTCTCCGCCGGCCCCGGTTTCGATAATTTCCCTCAAGACAGCGCCCTCGTTGCCGAGTTCGGCAGCGGGCGCGACGCCGAGGAGAACCATCGATGCCCGCCGTGACTGCCGATACCGCCGCCGCCGTTGAAGGTGGCGCCGTTCCGTTCAAGCGCGGCAAGAAGAAGCTCCTGATCATCGTCGCCGCCGCGCTCGTGCTCGTGCTCGCGGCCGGGGGCGGCGGCGTCTGGGTCCTGAAGAAGAAGGCCGCGCATGCCGCCGCTCTCGCCGCCGGCGACGACGAGGCCGCCAGCGCCGAGGGCACGCAGCCCGCGGTTCGGTCCGATGCGAAGAGCATCCCGGTCTATCTGCCGCTCGATCCCTTCATCGTCAACCTGGCCGACAAGGATGTCGACCGCTACGCGCAGATCGGCATCACCCTCGAGCTCGAGAGCACCGTCTTCGCCGACCAGGTGAAGGCCTACATGCCGGCGGTGCGCAATGCGATCCTGCTGATTCTGGCGCAGAAGTCCTCGCGCGACCTGCTCGGCCGCAGCGGCAAGGAAGAGCTCGCCGAGGAAATCATGCGCGAGTCGGTCCGGCCGATGGGCATCGAGATCCTCGCCCCCGAGCCGGTGAGCGGCGCCACGGCGGTCGCCGCGGCCGCGAGCGGCGCGGAGAGGATGGCCCAGGACGAGGCGGCTCCGATCAAGGCGGCGAAGAAGGTGAAGAAGGCTGCGGTGCGCAACCCGGTGCAGCACGTCCACTTCTCCAGCTTCATCATCCAGTGAGGCGAAGCGCCTCCTCGTCCAGCAACCCATTCACCCGCTCGGCAACGAGCTCGACCGGAGACCTTCATGGCCACTGACAACACCGCCGCCGCGCCGGGCGAGCCCGACGCGAACGCCGCCGACTGGGCTGCCGCCGTCGATTCCCGCACCGAGACCGCCTCCGAGCTGCAGGGCCCGGCGGACCAGGTCTCGCCGGCCGCGTTCACCAACTTCCAGCCGACCCCGGGCGGCATGGCCGGCAACGACATCAACATGATCCTCGACATCCCGGTGCAGCTCACGGTCGAGCTCGGCCGGGCACGGATCCCGATCAAGAACATCCTGCAGCTGGCGCAAGGCTCGGTGGTCGAGCTCGAGGCGCTTGCCGGCGAGCCGATGGACGTGCTCGTCAACGGCTACCTGATCGCCCAGGGCGAGGTGGTCGTGGTCAACGACAAGTTCGGCATCCGCCTCACCGATATCGTGACGCCGAGCGAGCGCATGCGCCGCCTCTCGCGTTCCTGACCTGCTCGCCACGATGGCCAACGGTCTGAGCTCCCTGCTCTGGTTCATCGCGATCCTCGCGCTGATCCCGGCAACGCTCTGGTTTCTCAAGCGCACGCCGCTCGGCGCCGGCGGCTCGGGGGTGATGAAGAGCATCGCCTCGCTGCCGCTCTCGACCTCGCAGCGGATCGTCACGGTCGAGGTCGGCACGGGCGTGGAGCGGCGCTGGCTGGTGCTCGGCATCACGCCGTCCTCGATCACGACCCTGCACACCATGGCCGCGCAGGCAGCCGAGGGCGCGCCGCAAGACGCGACCGGCGAGGTCCATCCGGGCTTCGCCCAGATCCTCGGCCGCTTCCGCCGGCCCGGCGGCGGAGCCGACGGCAATGCCCGCTGAGCGCATCGCCCTGGCGGCGCAGCGCCGCGACGACGAGCTGCTGAACGAGCATTTCCGCAAGAGCAGCAGCAGCCCGAAGCGGATCGCCTGGCTCGGCCTGCTCGTTCTCGTGGCGGTGGCGCTCGTGGTCGTCGCCCTGCCCGCCGCGGCGCAGTCGGCTGCCCCCGAGGCCGGCCTGCCTCTGCTCGTCGGCCAGAGCGCCGGCAGCACCAGCTACTCGGTGCCCGTGCAGACGCTGCTGTTCTTCACCGCGCTCAGCTTCCTGCCGGCGGTACTGCTGCTGATGACGAGCTTCACCCGGATCGTCATCGTCCTGAGCCTGCTGCGCCAGGCGCTCGGCACCCAGGCGGCGCCGCCGAACCAGGTGGTGGTCGGCCTGAGCCTCTTCCTCACCTTCTTCGTCATGGGTCCGACCATCGACAAGGTCTACGCCGACGCCTACCAGCCCTATGCGACCAACAGAATAGCCTTCGAGGAAGCGCTGAAGCGCGGCGAGAGCCCGGTGCGCGAGTTCATGATGAAGCAGACGCGCCAGGCCGACGTGATGCTGTTCGCCAAGCTGGCGCGGATCGATCCCGCGGTCAAGACCGCCGACGTGCCGTTCAAGGTGCTGGTGCCGGCGTTCGTGACCAGCGAGCTGAAGAGCGCCTTCCAGATCGGCTTCCTGGTCTTCCTGCCCTTCCTCATCATCGACATGATCGTCGCCAGCGTGCTGATGTCGCTCGGCATGATGATGCTGTCGCCGGTGCTGATCGCCCTGCCGTTCAAGCTGATGCTGTTCGTCCTGGCCGACGGCTGGAACCTCCTCCTAGGCTCGTTGGCCGCGAGCTTTGTCACCTGAGCACACCATGGACTCCCAACAGGTCTTCACCTTCGGCCAGCAGAGCCTCTACATCCTGCTGATGGTCTCCGCGCCCATCCTCCTCACCGTGCTCGGCGTCGGCCTGGTCGTCAGCATCTTCCAGGCCGCGACCCAGATCCACGAATCGACCCTGTCGTTCGTGCCGAAGATCGTCGCCGCGGTCGCGGTGCTCGCGATCGCCGGCCCGTGGATGCTGACGACCCTCGTCGAGTTCGTGCAGCGGACCTTGCAGTCGATTCCTTCGGTCGTCGGCTGAGTTCCATGCTCCGTGATGGATGGGTCGGCGACGTGCCGCTTCGGCGACCCGGCGCGCGAAGGCCTCGGGCATGGGGCGGCCCCCGCAGCGAAGTATTAGGAGGAGAAGGCCGCCGCAGGCGGCCTTCGGGGGACATGAGCGGAGGGGGCCGCCCCGTGCCCGAGGCCAACCATCGCCACACGCAAGCGGCCACATGCTGACCTTCACCGAAGCGCAAGTCCTGGCCTGGGTGACACCGATCCTCTGGCCGTTCATCCGCGTCCTCGCGCTCTTCGGCTCGTTGCCCCTCATCGCCCAGCGCAGCGTGCCGCTGCGCCTGCGCATCGGCCTCGCCGGACTGATCGCGTTCTGCGCCCAGGCGACGATTCCGCCGATCGCGCCGATCGAGCTGGCGTCCGCGGCCGGCTTCCTGGCGGTGGTGCAGCAGTTGCTCATCGGCGTCTGCATGGGCTTCGCCGTGCGGGTCGTCTTCACCGCGGTCGAGTTCGCGGGCGAGATCATCGGCCTGCAGATGGGCCTCAATTTCGCCGCCTTCTTCAACCCGATGACGGCGAGCAGCGACACCGCCGTCAGCCGCTTCTTCGGCGTCTCGGTGGCGTGGCTCTTCATCGTCACCGGCGGCCACCTGATGCTGATCGCCGCGGTGGTGCAGAGCTTCACCGCGTTTCCGGTTTCGGCCGAGCCGTTCGCCTTTCTGCGTGCCGTCGAGCCGCATCGCTGGGGCGCGGAGATCTTCAGCCTGGGCCTGTGGATCGCCCTGCCGATGGTGGCGATGCTGCTCTTCACCAACCTCGTGCTCGGCGTCATCTCGCGGGTGGCGCAGCAGATGAACATCTTCGCGATCGGCTTTCCGATCACGCTCGGCGTCGGCCTCATCGGCGTCATGCTGACCCTGCCGATGATGCAGGTGCCGTTCACCATGGCCCTGGAGAAGATGCTGGCCTATTTCCAGTAGGCGGCCGGCGGCGTAGGAATCGGCCCGCAATGCGACGCGGCGTCGACCCGAAGCCGGCGGACCGACGGGCTTCTACGATGGCGCTGCACCCCCGGAGCCGCAGCCATGGACATCGCCGACATCCTGAAGCAGTACGCCGACCGCCCCACCGACACCCATACCGACTTCGACGAGGTCGCGCGCCAGGTTCCGCCCGACGTTCTCGGCAGCGGCATCGCCCAGGCCTTCCGCTCGGAGCAGACGCCGGATTTCGGCAACATGGTCGGCAGCCTGTTCGGCGGCTCGAATCCGCAGCAGCGCGCCGGACTCCTCGGCCAGCTCATCCGCTCGGTCGCCCCGGCCGTGCTCTCCGGCCTCGCCGGCGGCGCGCTCGGCCGCGTCTTCCAGGGCGCCAAGGCCGGTGCCGCCCCGACCGTCTCGCCGTCCGACCTGGTCGACGTCACGCCCGAGCAGGTGCGCGAAGTCGCCACCGCGGCAGAGAAGAACGACCCGAGCGTCATGGATCGCATCGGCGCCTACTACGCCGAGCATCCCGAAGTGGTGAAGGTGCTGGGCGGCACCGCGCTGGCGATCGCGCTCGGGCAGATGGCGACGCGCATGCGCCGCTGATCGTCGCGCCGGCGGGTGCCCCGCCCGTCGGCAACGGCCCCCATTCGGCGCCGCTGCACCATACCGGGTTTTACCGAGTGTGGCTCCCAGGGGCAGGCCTATAGTGCCTTGCGAAAGCGAACGGTCGTTCGTTTCCTGGTGACGATCGGCTTCGCTTCGGCCCCCGGGCGAGCCGTGGCTCGCCTCCGATGCGCACATTCGAGGTCTTCCGCATGAGAGCTTTCCGCACCCTGAGTCCGTGGGTCCTGTCGACGACCCTGCTGCTGGCCGCCTGCGGCGGCAGCGATCCCGACGTTCCCGGCAGCGGCTCGCCTTCGGGCGCGCCGACGGCCCCCGGCAGCTTCAGCGCGGTGGTCTCGTTCGGCGACAGCCTGAGCGACGTCGGCAGCTACGCGCCAGCGACCTCGCTCGCCGGCGACGGCTCCGCCCCCTTCTTCGGCGGCAAGTTCACCACCAACGACACCACCACGGGCGCGCCGACGGCCACGCCGCTCGGCAAGGTCTGGGTCGAGAACCTCGCCGCCTCGCTCGGCCTGATCGTCACGCCGGCCGAGGTCGGCTTCGCCGGCACCACAGTGCAATGCCCGGCGGCGGCGGTGCCCGCGCTCGCCAGCACCTGCACCGCCTACGGCCAGGGCGGCGCGCGCGTCACCGACCCGAACGGCATCGGCCACTCCGCCGGATTTGCGACGGTGCCCGTGGTGACGCAGATCGCCAACCACCTGACGCGCTTCGGCTCGTTCAAGAGCAGCGACCTGATCCTGGTCTACGCCGGCAACAACGACGTCTTCACCCAGTTCGGCGGCTTCGCGGCGGCGGCAGCGCAGATCCAGGCGGATCTCGCGGCCGGCAGCATCAGCGCCGACCGGGCCAACCTGGAGCTCTTCACCGCCCAGCAGACCGCCCAGGAGGCGATGAAGACGGCGGCGCTGGAACTGGCGACGCTGGTCAAGACCCAGATCCTCGCCAAGGGCGGCACCTATGTCGCGGTGATGACGCTCTCGGACATCGCCGACACGCCGTTCGGCAACTCGCCGGAGGTGGTGCCGGCGCGCTCGGTGCTGACGGCCCTGTCGCAGACCTTCAACCTGTGGCTGCGCGACGGGCTCACCGGCCAGCCGGTGCAGATCATCGACACCTTCGCTCTGTACAAGACCACCTATGCCAATCCCGGCCAATTCGGCATCGTCAACAACACCGTGCCGGCCTGCGACGCCGCCAAGATCCAGGCGGTGACCGGCGGCGCCGTCACCGACGGCTCGTCGCTGTTCTGCAATGCCACGCCGGGCGCGCCCTACAACACCATCGTCACCGACGCCGACGTCAACACCTGGCAGTTCGCGGACAGCGTCCATCCGACGACCGGCGGCCACAAGATCATCAGCGATGCCTTCGCGGCCCAGCTGCACGCGTTCGGCTGGATCTGAACCCCACGCAACGAGGCGACCTCCATGAAAACAATTTCCTCGCTCCTCGTCGCGGCGGCCCTGGCCGGTAGCGCGTTCGCCGTCCAGGCGCAAGACAATGTCTTCAAGATCGGCGCGACCCGCTACGACACCCACGCCAAGACCAGCGGCATCGAAGGTGTCGGCGTGCCGCCGGGAGCCGACGTGAAGGTGGGCGACGCGACCACGGTGATCTTCGTCTACGAGCGCCTGTTCGGGCCGAACTTAGGCGCCGAGCTGGTGATCGGCATCCCACCGACGATCAAGGCCAAGGCGGCCGGCAGCGTCGAGTTCCTCAACGCCACCGGCACCGTGCTCGAGACCGAGAACTGGTCGCCGACCGTGCTCTTCAACTACCACTTCTTCGAGCCGGGGGCGACCTGGCGGCCGTATGTCGGCGCCGGGATCAACTACACCAAGTTCAAGAACACGAAGTCGAGCCTCGCGCCCAACGCCGAGCTGGGCAGCTCCTGGGGCCCCGCGGTCCAGGTCGGCATCGAGTACGCGATCACCAAGGACATCAGCGCATTCGCCAGCCTGGCCGCGCTCAAGGTGAAGAGCAAGGTCGTGGCCAGCGACGGCACGGTGCTGACGACGACGGTCGACTTCCGGCCGACGACGTATTCGCTCGGAGTTGCCTACAAGTTCTGAGTTCGGCCGGCGACCCTCGCCTCGGGGGTCCGACGGCGTGTCCGGCGGCCGGCGATTCGCGTAAAGTGCGCCCCGGTTCACGGGAGCACGAGGGAGCGCGATGGGTTCGTCGTTGTTGGAAAAGCTCGGCCTGCCTTCGGTCGGCGACGCGAAACAACCCGCTCCTGCCAGCCGGCCGCTGACCGATGCCGACTTCCCGGTCGACGCGAACGGGCGCAAGCGCGCCGACGCCGAGGCGAAGAAGAAGGGTCAGGCGATCAACGCCGAAGCCGCCAAGCCGCCCGGCAAGGGCCCGCAGAAGGGCTTCATCGACAAGAAGATCGACAAGGCGGTCGACGACTTCATCGACGACAAGACCAAGAAGGCGCGCCAGCTCAACAAGGACACGATGCCGACGTTCGATCTCTTCGAGGAGATGACGCCGGAACGCGAGTTCGCCGAAGACCTGGAAAAGGGCATCAAGAACGCGACCGAGCAGGTCAAGTTCATCAAGCAGACGATCGAGTACGCCGAGAAGTTCGGCGACAAGACCGCGCTGGCGCCGATCAGCGAGGCGGCGAAGAACCTGAAGAAGGTCACCGACGGCGTGCTCGGCGGGCTCGGCAAGGCAGCCAAGGTCGCCAAGCTCGGCAAGGAGGTCGTCGTCTTCTTCCAGGCGCTGGACAGCTTCGCCGAGGCGAGCGAGAGCATGAGCGCGAGCCAGGGCGAGTCGGTGGCGGCCTGGGTCAAGTCGCTGCAGTCGGTGTGGAACGCCGGCAAGCCGTTCGTCGACCGCCTCAAGGACGAGGTCTTCACCGCCGCCCTCGCCGGCTCGGAAGCCGCCGGCGCGCTCGGGGCGACGCTGGCGATCGTCGGCGCCGAGCTCTTCATCGGCCTGAAGGCGCTCGAGGCAGGCGTGAACGTCGTCAACGCCTACTTCAAGCGCCTCCACGAAGCGACCAAGGAGCAACGGGACGGCGTCGTCGCCCGGCCCGACCCGCCGCAGCCGCCGCTGCCGTTCTCGACCCGCGCCGAGACCATCGCCAGCATCAGGAAGCACGAGGAAGACAAGAAGCGAATGGCGGCGCTGCGCGAGAAGAACGCGAAGGAACAGGTGGCCGAGGAATCGGCGAAGCAGCTCGTCGAGCGCTTCAACGACGAGGTCTTCCCGAAGCTCTATCTCGGCTACCGCAAGAAGATCAAGTCGTTGATCTACGCCGCCTACCTGAAGACCGGCGGCGGCGGCGGCAGCGCCGAGAGCGACTGGTGGGATTGCCTGCGGCCGCTCGACGAGTCAGCCGAAGAGTGGCCGAACGACATCGAGCCGCGCAAGGACAGCATCTCGGCCTCGGAGGCCAAGGACGAGGTCGTCCAGTTCATGAACCTCGGCGAGCCGTGCGGGTTCTTCGACGCCATCTACCAGCACGAGCTGAAGGCCTTCCTCGCCAAGCAGGCGAAGTGAGGCGCCGGCCGCCGCGGCCGGCGACGGCGATCAGCGGAACTCGGGCAGCTGGACGGTCTTCAGCTCGCCGGGCAGCGACGAGAGGTAGCCGGACAGCGACTTGATCTCGGCATGGGTGAACGGTCGGGCCATGCCCATCATGATCGCGTTGCTGCGGCCGACGCGCGGGTTGTGATCGGTCTGGTAGGCCTTGAGGGCGACGTAGAGGTAGTCGGCGTACTGGCCGGCAAGCTTGGGATAGCTCGGATCGATCGGCGTGCTGAAGTTCTTGCCGTGGCAGGACTCGCAGTTCGCCTTCGTCAGCAGCTTGGCGATGTCGGCCGGAGCCTCGGCGGGCGCGGCCGGGGCCGCTGCGCCCTTCTCGAGCTGCTCGTAGAAGGCAGCGACGTCGGCCATGTCCTGGTCCGAGAGCGAGCCCGCGATCGCCCGCATGCTGGGGTGCTTGCGCTCGCCCTTCTTGTAGGCGTTGAGCGCGGAGACGATGTACTTGGCGTTCTGCCCGGCGATCTTGGGCACCTTGTAGATCTCGGGGAAGCTCGCCTGGTAGCCGGGGAGGTTGTGGCAGCCGGCGCACATCTGCATCTTCTTCTCGCCGGCCTTGGCGTCCTGCGCTCGGGCGGCGGTGCTCACGATCATCGAGCCTGCGGCCAGGAGGGCGGCGAGCGTGGCGAGGGAGATTTTCTTCATGGGCCGGATGCGTTGGGTCGAAGGGCGCAAACCGCGAATTATAGGGGGGCCCTTATACTGAAACGCCCCCCGCCCCCCACGCCCGATGAAGTTCAAAGGCTCGGAAAACTACGTCGCCACGCCCGACCTGATGCTGGCGGTGAACGCGGCGGTCACGCTCAAGCGGCCGCTCCTCGTCAAGGGCGAGCCGGGCACCGGCAAGACGATGCTGGCCGAGGAGGTCTCGGCCGCCCTCGGCATGCCGCTGATGCAGTGGCACATCAAGTCGACCACCAAGGCGCAGCAGGGCCTGTACGAGTACGACGCGGTCAGCCGGCTGCGCGACAGCCAGCTCGGCGACGAGCGGGTCAAGGACATCCACAACTACATCGTGCGAGGCGTGCTCTGGCAGGCGTTCACCGCGCCGGAGCCGGTGGTGCTGCTGATCGACGAGATCGACAAGGCGGACATCGAGTTCCCGAACGACCTGCTGCGCGAGATCGACCGGATGGAGTTCTTCGTCTACGAGACGCGCGAGCTGATCAAGGCGACGCACCGGCCGATCGTCTTCATCACCTCGAACAACGAGAAGGAGTTGCCCGACGCGTTCCTGCGCCGCTGCTTCTTCCACTACATCCAGTTCCCGGACGCCGACACGATGCGCGCCATCGTCGACGTGCACTTCCCCGGCCTCAAGAAGGAGCTGCTCGGCGCGGCGCTGAAGAACTTCTACGAGGTGAGGAACCTCCCGGGGCTGAAGAAGAAGCCGAGCACCAGCGAGCTGCTCGACTGGCTGAAGCTGCTCGTCGCCGAAGACATCCCGCTCGAGGCGCTGCAGAGCAAGGACGACAAGGTGGCGGTGCCGCCGCTGGTCGGCGCGCTGCTGAAGAACGAGCAGGACGTCTCGCTGTTCGAGAAGCTCGTGTTCATGCAGCGGCACAACCGCTGATCGGATGCTGCGGGTCGAGCCGGTCACGCTCGCGGACGCACGCGTCCGCCTCGAGCCTCTCGGCCTGCAGCACGTCCACGGCCTGAAGCGCGCCGCCGCCGACGGCGAGCTGTGGAAGATCCGGGTCACGAGCGTGCCCGATCCGGACGACACCCGCGGCTACGTCGAGCGGGCGCTGCAGGGCTTCGCCGAGGGTCATCGCCTCGCGTTCGCGGTGATCGACGCCGGCAGCGGCGAGGTCATCGGCTCGTCGAGCTATCACGACATCCTGCCAGCGGTCGAGCGGCTCGAGATCGGCTACACCTGGTACGCGAAGAGCCGGCAGCGCACCCACGTCAACGCCAGCGCCAAGCTGCTGCTCATGACCCATGCATTCGAGGTCCTCGGCGCCAAGCTGGTCGGCTGGCGCACCGACAACTTCAACTTTGCCAGCCAGCGGGCGATCGAGCGACTCGGCGCCCGGCGCGACGGCACGATCCGCCACCACGCCCTGCGCCGCGACGGCACGGTGCGCGACACCGTGATGTACAGCATGACCGCCGGCGAATGGCCGGAAGCCAAGGCGCAGCTGCGCTGGAGGCTGGCCGCAGGCGGCTGAGCGCGGACGGCGACAAGAACGAGAACCCCGGGGAGAGCGGATGGCGGAGCGCAAGGTCAGGCTGATCGACGTCGACACGCTGTGGCGGATCGAGCGCATCGGCGCCGTCTCGCTCTCGCCCGACGGCGCCCAGGCCGTCTGCTCGGTGACGAGCCATTCGATGGAAGAGAACAAGGGCTCGACCAGCCTCTGGCTGCTCTCGACCTTCGGCGGCGTGCCGCGCCGCCTCACCGCCTGCGGCGAGAAGGACGGCCAGGCCGCCTGGTCGCCCAAGGGCGGGGCGATCGCCTTTGTCTCCAAGCGCGAGCAGGAGGGCCACAAGGACGACACCGCCCAGCTCTACCTGATCTCGCCGGACGGCGGCGAAGCCCGCCGCATCACCGATTTCGCGCCCGGGATCGAGGCCTTCAAGTGGTTCGCCGACGGCAAGCGCATCGCCTTCGTCTCCTGGGTCTGGCCGGAGCTGAAGGGCGCCAAGGCGCAGGCGAAGCGCTGGAAGGAATGGAAGGAGCGCAAGGAGAGCGGCTACGTCACCTCGGAGGCGCAATACCGCTTCTGGGACCGCAACTTGCCGATGGGCCGGGTCGCCCACTTGCACGTGCTCGACGTCGCCAGCGGCCGCATCGTCGACCTGTTCGAGGGCACCGGGCTCGAGCTGCAGCGCATGGACCCCGACGCCAACGTGTTCGACATCGCGCCGGACGGCCGGCACATCGTCTTCGTCTTCGACCCGTCGCCGCAGAAGCGCCTCGACAACTGCAAGGCGCTGGCGGAGATCAACATCGCCAGCGGCCGGAGCTCGACGCTGGCGATCGATCCGGCCTGGGACTTCGAGGCGCCGCGCTATGCACCGGACGGCCGGCGAATCGCCTTCCTCGCCAGCAACATCGGCCGCCGCCACACCGCGCCCGCCAACGCCGCCTTGCTCGAGCGCAGCGGTTCCTGGAAGGTGCTCACCGGCGCCTGGGACCATGCGGTCAATGCGCCCTTGCGCTGGTCGGCCGACGGCAGCGCGCTCTGGTTCACTGCCGAGGATCGCGCCCGCGGCCATCTCTGGCGCTTCGCGCTCGAGAGCGCCAGCGCCGCGATCGCCGCCGAGGGCGGCTGGGTGCACTGGTTCGACGTCGCCGGCGACACCGTCGTCACCGTCGCCGACACGATGCAGCATCCGGCGCGGGTGCATGCCCGGCGCGAGGGCGGCCGAGCACTGCGGATCGAGCGCTTCAACGACGAGCTGCTCTCGAGCCTGCCCCTCGCGGAAGTGGAGGAGCGCGTCTTCGCCGGCGCCAACGACGAGCCGGTGCAGATGTGGCTGGTCTACCCGCCCGGCTTCGACAAGAAGAAGGCGAAGAAGTACCCGGTGCTGCACAGCATCCACGGCGGGCCGCACTCGGCCTCGGGCGACACCTTCCACTACCGCTGGAACAACCAGGTGTTCGCGGCCCAGGGCTATGTCGTCGCCTGCGTCAACTACCACGGCTCGAGCGGCTTCGGCAACGCCTTCCTCGACAGCATCACCCATCGCTGGGGCGACCTCGAGCTGAAGGACGTGGAGGCTGCGACCGACTGGCTGCGAAAGCAGTCGTGGGTCGACAGGAACCGCATCTTTGCCACCGGCGGCAGCTACGGCGGCTTCATGGTCGCGTGGATGAACGGCCACGTGAAGCCCGGCCGCTACCAGGCCTACGTCTGCCACGCCGGCTGCTACGACTGGCGGGCGATGTACGCCGACGATGCCTACACCTGGCACGCGCGCGAGCTCGGCGCGAACTACTGGGACGACCCGGCGAAGATCCAGTCGCAGAGCCCCGACACCTTCGCCGCCCGGTTCGCGACGCCGACGCTGGTGATCCACGGCGCGCTCGACTACCGCGTGCCCGACCAGCAGGGCCTGGCCTACTACAACACCCTC